>Ga0105248_10008267_pt1 | contig 11434 bp, 10 predicted proteins | sample KBSS34metaG_FD_81524 | JGI IMG/M metagenome (GOLD analysis project Ga0105248, IMG submission 81524) | Switchgrass rhizosphere microbial communities from Kellogg Biological Station, Michigan, USA - KBS S3-4 metaG | ecosystem: Host-associated > Plants > Roots > Rhizosphere > Soil | place...
CGTCCGTTACTTTCTGGAAGAGGGAAACATCGGCCGGATCCTGGAGAGGGAGGGTATCCAGCGTCAGGTCGTCGAAGCCCTGACGCAGGGAGGCTCTCTGGTCGCCGACATTGCTGGAGGCCCGATCAGCGCCGACCTTCTGGATTATCTTCGCCGCGACACCTATTTCTGTGGACTGTCGCAATACTACGATCCGCGCATCTTTGAATCATTCATTGTGGAGAATGGCCGGCTGGTGATGAACCTCGAGAAGCGAGGTGTCCTGCGCCGCGATGCACTCTCTGAACTGGTGAACCTTCTCCGCATTCGGTACACGCTTTCCGAACGCGTCTACTACCATCACACCAAGATTGCGTCCGGAGCCATGCTCTGCAAGGCCGTCGAGCTTGCGCTTCAGGAGGGATTCGAGATCGAAGAGCTGCGTTCTCTGAAAGACGACACGTTGCAGCTCGTGCTGACGCAGCGATTCGCGGCACACCCGGGCATCGTTCATCTGATCGATTGTCTTCAGCGACGGCAACTCTATAAGGCGTGTTTTACCCTCACGGTGGACATTGGCGAGGAATTCCGCAGCATCATCGTTGATCGCTTTCACTTCGACGCCGATCTGAGAGAGGAGGCCGAAGAAGCTCTCGCGTCGGCTGTGGGTCTCTTGCCCGATCAGGTCATTATTTACTGTCCATCCTTTGGGATGGCGTTGCCGGAGGCCGATGTTCCGGTCCGCATGGAGCATGGCCAGGTCCTTCCATTGTCAGGCAGTAACAATGAAGAAATCCGTATACTGAAAGAGAAGCATAAGGCACTCTGGAAGTTCTTTGTGCTGATCGATCGAGCCGCGTTGGACAAAAGCGACGCGCTGGCCCGGGCGGCCACAGAATTTTCGGGGATTGGCGGGAATCGGCTTACTTCATGATTGCTTCCATGTTTTTCTTTCTGTTTTCCCAACTTGGCGTTGGGATGATGCTGGCACTTTTGTTTATTTCCCCACGCAGAATCGGTAACGGCTTCTTCAAATTTGCGAGCCTGACGGCCGCGATCCTGATGGGCGTGACACTCGGTTTCAACTTCATATTTCCATCGCTGTACCGCGATAGTCACGGGCCGGAGATTCTTTTATTGGTGTCCGTGATTCTCACGATTCTGTACAACCGCGTCGTCAACCTCGACAAGTTCGCTCCAGCGCTGTTGCTGTTGATTGGAGCGACGGCGACAGGGCTCGTATCCATCGCGTGGGATTCGCTTGCGTTTACCGGGTTGCTGCACGTCGCGGGCTGGGAGCACTGGATGCTCGCGTTCAATCACTTCGCTGCGACGGCGCTGCTGGGCTCCGTGCTACTGGCGATGGTGTTCGGACATTGGTATCTCGTGATTCCGAGGCTTTCCATCGAGCATCTGATGAAGCTCACCAAGGTTCTGATGGGAGCGATTCTTTTGAGAATGGTCACAGTGGTGGCAACGTTTGCGCTAATTAAACTGGAGCCGTCAATGTCGTTGTGGAATTTATTCTCCGCATTGATGGTCACGATGAACTGGGGGATTTTTTTCTGGCCGCGAATCTTGTTAGGGATCGTGGCGCCCATCGTGTTGGCCGTGATGATTCACAGCACCGTACAGATCCGGCATACCCAGGCCGCAACGGGCTTGCTGTACGTGGCTGTCGTCACGCTGCTGTTTGGAGAGTTCTTTTCGAAGTTCCTGTTGTTTGCCGCGAAGCTGCCGTTTTGAGCGGGGCCGGGTTTACCCTTTAATTCCCGGCCGTCGTTGGTGGCTCTCCCGGCTTGTTGAGCAGCAGAGTAATGTCTTTCTCCATCTGCTCTATTTTGCCCGTGGTTACACCGAACCATCTGCGGTAGATCTTCCAATCCTTCCCGACGAGGAATGTTGTGGGAAAGCCAGGGTGTCCGCCGAAACCGACGTCTACGGCATCCGTCGCCATAGTCACCGGGTATGTCATTTTGTATTCCTTAACGAAGTCCTTCGTGTCGTCCAGTGTGGACTCAAACGTCACGCCAACCCATTCGACGTCCAGGCCCTTCAACTTTTCCCGCAGCGCGAGGTATTCCGGGATCTCTTTCTTACACGGCACGCACCAGGTCGCCCAGAAGTCCACGACGACAACTTTTCCTTTCAGGTCGTCGGACTTCAACTGTCCGCCCAATACATTCTTGAGCGTAAACTCGGGCGCCTTTCCTAGGACAACGAGAGGTTTATTGGACTTGCTGGTGTTGACGCACCCTGAAACCATGAGGGCGGCCGCGAGAGCCGCAACAAGGATCTTCATAGTGAGTTAGTATAATCGGGTTCGCATGAAACCGCGTAAAGAGTTCCAGGCACTGCTAGTCCGTAAGAAACTGAAGAAGACCTCCCAGCGGGAGTTCATCTGGCAGTTTTTGATGGATTCGAAAGGGCACCCCTCCGTTGAGGAGATCCGCGACCACCTTCTTGAGAAAGGGCATCGTGTTGGAATCGCGACCATTTATCGCACTCTAAAGATTCTGCTCGGGGCGGGTATGATCCGGCAGTCGAAGCTTGGGAGTATGACGCGCTACGAGGCGGTGGTGAAAGAGCCGAATCACCTGCACTTTGTCTGCAACTCCTGCCAGCGCACGGTGGAGTTTCCATCGTCCGAAATCGAAAGTCTGCTGCGTCGCGTGACCGCCGAGCATGGCTTCACGGAGCGCTACAGCCGGTACACGATTTTCGGCTTGTGCAAGGCATGCCAGAAAAAGCAGGAGAAGGCGTCAAACATGTCCGAACGCATGCGCCTTGAAAAGACTGCGGTCCGCGATGCCCTGGAACTGACACTCGTTATCGAGCGGCTTGGCCTCACGTTTTACACAAACGCATCCAAAAAGACGAAGAATGACCGCGGCCGGATGATGTTTCAACGCCTCGCCGCTGAAGAATCCGATCACCTGCGACGGCTTCAGGCGGAACATCGCACCCTCCTTGAAGAGAATCAATGGCTGCGGCGCGAGCCCGCCCGCCTGCCGGTCAGCAGGAAAATCGCGCAGGAACTCTTTCCGCAAAAGGAGTTGCTCCGGCTTCAGGTCACCGATGAGATGACCGAACTCCAGGCGCTGGATCTCGCCATGGATCTGGAGCGGCGCTCGCACGAGTTTTTCGAAGCATTCGCCATGCAACTCACCGATCCAAATGGACGCAAGGCCTTTCTCGATTTTGCGAAGGCCGAAGAAGCTCACCTTGAAGAACTGCAGGCGGAGTACGACGCCGCAGGCGGAAGAGGAAGGTAGCGGCTGCTCGAACGCTGGTTCCATCTTTCCGCGAATGGCACGACGGTGCGGGCCGAGGTCCTGGCCGGCCTGACAACGTTTATGACGATGTCGTACATCCTTTTCGTGCAGCCCGCCGTGCTCTCTTCCACCGGTATGGATTTCCAGGCGGTGCTCGCGTCGACCTGCCTCGTCAGTGCGATCGGCACACTGATGATGGCGTTTCTGGCGAACTATCCCATCGCGGTCGCGCCGGCAATGGGCCACAACTTTTTCTTCGCGTTCACCGTGGTTGCGGGAATGGGTTTTAAGTGGCAGGTCGCGCTGGGCGCGGTATTTCTCTCCGGCGTTGCGTTTCTTGTGATGTCGATCTGGGGTGTGCGCGAGTTGTTGATGCGTGCAATCCCGGACTCGTTGAAGCACGCGATTGCCGTGGGCATCGGTCTGTTGATCACGCTAGTCGGACTCGAGTGGGGCGGTTGGGTTCAGAACAATCCGGCAACATTTGTTGCACTGGGGAATTTACGTCAGCCGGCGGTGTGGATGTCGGGCGCGGGAATCCTCGTCACACTGGTGCTGCTGATTCGAAAGTGGCGTGGCGCAATTCTTTGCGGGATATTCACAAGCACCGTGCTTGGCCTGGCATTGGGCGTCGTGAAGTTTCACGGATTTGTCAGCGCGCCGCCGTCGATTGCTCCCATTGCATTGAAGCTCGATATCTGGGGCGCGCTCTCGCTGGGCGCTGTTCCGGTCATCTTCATCTTCTTCTTCCTCGATCTGTTCGACAGCATTGGATCTCTGATCGGCATAGCAGAGCAGGGCGGTTTCATGCGGAGCGGGGAACTGCCTCGCGCGCGAGAAGCGCTTCTGGCGGACGCAGTCGCAACCTGCAGCGCCGGACTTCTCGGAAATTCCACTGCCGTCAGCTATATCGAAAGCGCTGCCGGAGTTGCCGAGGGAGCGAAGACGGGGCTGGCCGCCGCCGTTGCCGGCCTTCTGATGTTATCGGGGCTTTTCCTATCCCCACTGGCTCGGATGATCGGAGAAGGTTATGCGGTGTCGCCGTCACTAACCCTTTATCCGACCGTGGCTCCCGCGCTGGTTGTGGTGGGCTCTTTCATGATGCGGAATGTGGGAAAAATTGCCTGGAAAGATCCTCAAGAATATCTTCCGGCCTTCCTTACTATCGTGCTGATTCCATTTACATTTAGTATTACGGATGGGATAGCGTTCGGGTTCATCTCCTATGTCGTGTTGAGCCTCGTTTCCGGCCAATTCCGCAAGGTCCATTGGCTTATGGTCCTATTCACCATCCTCTTTATAGTGCGCTATGTTGCGCTTCGCAGCGTCTAAGACCTCGCAGTAAACTTTGGTCGAGGGTGGTTCCCAAGCACCGACAATGCACATCCGACGCCTGTTGCTGTTTCTTCTGATTCTGGGCTGCCTGTCTGCGCAAATGCTGCTCGCTGCGGACCCGCAGCACACGTACGCCGACGGCACCAATCATCTTTACAGTCTCGACTTTGCCGCGGCAGAAGCGTCGTTCCTTTCCCTGACGCGCGAGTATCCCGATAATCCTGACTATTGGAACGCCTTAGCTTCCACCTACTGGCTCAGAACGCTCTACAACCAGCAGAAGCTCAACATGGAAAGCTTCTCCGGAAAAGATCGCTTCGGTTCGATGGATTCAAAGGACACAGTCAGCGAAAACGAAGAAAAACAGCTTCGCGACACAATCGACAAAGCGATTGCCGACGCCGACGCAATGCTGAAGAAGGATCCGAAAAATACGCGCGCCCTATACGCGAAGGGCGCCAGCTACGCGACGCTTGCCAGCTTTGAAGCGACCATCCAGCGATCGTGGCTTTCCGCAGCGCGCAAGGCAAAGACCGCTCGGAACCTTCACCGCGAAGTTCTCAAATTGGATCCGAACTTCAATGACGCGCGGACAACTGTCGGGATTTACAACTACGCGGTCGGGAGCCTGTCCTGGGGGGCCCGCGTACTTGTGAGCATGGTGGGGCTGGGGGGCGACGGCAAGGAAGACGGCATCAAGGATCTCGAGATCGCTGCCGCAAAGGGGAGCCGCGCGACCACCGATGCGAAGATGTTGCTCATTGTTGTTTACAGCCGCGAGCAGCAATACGACAAGGCGCTGGGACTTCTTGATGAACTGCACGCAAAGTATCCCCGCAACTTCATGCTCGAGATGTCGAAGGCATCGCTGTACACCAAGATGAAGCGCTGGGATCTTGCTGCGCAAACATATCGGCAGATTACCGAAAAAATCGCGGCTCACAAAGACGGCTACGAACGCATGCGCATCGAGAAGGTCTATTACGAACTCGCCAACAGCGAGTTTCAGGCGCAGAAGTTCGATGAAGCCACGCGGACCTTCGGGCTCGTGACCAGCGGCGCGACCGCCACCCCGAGCGAAAAAGCCAATGCCCATCTTTGGATGGGCCGCATGTCCGACAGCCGTCACGACCGCCCCGATGCCTTGAAGCATTACAACGCTGTGCTCGGTCTGGAAGTTGATCAGGAAATCAAATCCGATGCTCAACGTTTGATCCGAAAGCCATTCGGCAGCCCCTAAAGCGTCCCTCTCGCTGTGTTATCCTTGTCCGTTCCGTTTCATCGGGCCGTTAGCTCAGTCGGTAGAGCATCTGCCTTTTAAGCAGGGGGTCGCTGGTTCGAATCCAGCACGGCTCATCAATAACTTACAGATTTTTTGAGACCCTCAAAAAACGTGCTGCTTAACGGTCTGCTTAACAAATCCGAGATTGCTCGTTCTACTAGCCACGATCGTGAGTTTGGAGTCGGGTTGCTCCCCTAAGACAGGTCGGCTGTTCTAGGTGGTTTTCCCAGGCGACGTCGGCCCAGTCAAGGTCAACACTCGCGTAGTGTATAGGGGCGTAAATATCGGCTCGGTAGATACTGTGTCGTTAATTCAAAAGGATCCGACCCGGGCGGCGGGCGTCAGAGTTGGAATCCAAGTGACTCACGAAGCTGTCGGGCTGAGAAAGAACGACAGCTTTATGATGGGCGCCGAAGGTCTTCTCGGCGATTCCATTCTTGAGGTTGTTCCAGCAGTAGAGCCATCAGAGCCGTTGCTGGTTGGTGCGACCGTCGAAGGTGAAGTTGCGCCTAGAGTGGACTTGGAGCGTTTGATCGAATCGATCAGGACTAGCCCAAAGCGAGACGCTGACGGTCCTGCAACTGAAAGCCGCACCCCTTGATGAGCAGTTGGGTTCACGAGTTCTTCGCGAAGTACCATTGGTTGGTGATCATTGCGTTGCTCGTCATCGGCATCGCCATGTTGATACTCAGTCACAATGCAATTCTACATTCCTTCGCAGAAGCCGTGATCAAATAACCAATCGCTTACGGCCGTTGATGGCCTTATTGTTGCCGCTCACAACGGAGCCTACGGTTCGTCGAGTTCCGGCTATTAGATTTGGCAGGAACAAGGGGAGTGTCTCCTCGTTCCTGTCACGACGCTAATTGGCTTGCCAGGTGTCCCAGAATTCCGACGGAACGTTCGATGCGCGCGTTCCAGGAATGCCCGCAATTAATTCGGATGAAATTCTGATGGCCGCCCTGGGGTGAGAACAACGTGCCTGGTGTGATGCTGATTCCCGCAGCTTGAGCGCGTTTGAACAATTCCATGGAATTGACTTTCTTGGGAAGTTCGCACCACAGAATGAAGCTTCCTTTTGGGCGCGACAGGCCGATGCCTTTCGGAAAAGTTTCCACTATTGCCTCTCGCATCTGCACGACCTGGTGACGGTAGGCTTGCCGCAGCGAGCGGAGATACCGGTTGTAGCCACCGTTGCGCAGGAATTCGGCGATGGCCAGCGACGGGAGAGTTGCGCAAGCAAGTGAACTGTGCGCTTTCAGAGACATTACGCTTCGATGCCATCGGCCGGCCGCGATGTAACCGACGCGATAGCCTGGCGCCAGAGTTTTGGAAAATGAACTGCACAGCAACACGGTGCCATCGCGATCAAAGGCCTTCAGACAGCGAGGGCGAGCGCCTTCGTGATTCAAGTCCCCATAGATGTCGTCTTCGATAATTGGAATCTTGCGAGCGGCCATTAATTCCAGAATTCGCTTCTTGTTCTCGTCCGGCATCAGAGAACCGGTGGGGTTATTGAAATTGGGTATAAGCGCACAAGCGGAAATCCGGGTGCGCCGGATGGCCTTTTGCAGAACATCCGGATCCATTCCGTGAGAGCTATCCGTGGAAACAGGCAATGCATTCAGCCCAAGTTCACGGAGCATCCCGACGAGTCCGTAGTAGGTCGGCGATTCCACTGCGACGGTGTCGCCGGGTTTGCAAGTGGCTCGGAGGGCCAATGAGATCGCCTCCGTGCCGCCGTTGGTGACAATGAAATCATCGGTCCGAATTGAGCAGCCCCACTCCAGCGAACGCCTTGCGAGTTCGCGTCGCAGGGTTTCGCTTCCGGGTGGCATGTCATATCCGATACCCAGTTCAGGATGTCGGCGTGCGATCACCCCGAGGATGCGTGCCAGTTTTTCTGCTGGTAAAAGAGCGGCATTGGGCTGGGCGGCACCGAGGGGGACGAGTTTCGGGTTGCTGTGATCGGCCAGGAGCGAAACCAACGGATCCACATCCGCGAAATCCGTCACCCTGGCTGGAAATTCCGAGCCTTTCGGTTCGCGCACCAGGTCTGCCTGGCGGGCGCGCACATAGAAACCGGACTTCGGTCGCGCTTCGATCAGTCCACGGGTTTCCAGGGTGGCAAAAGCATTCAGGGCGGTCGGCACGCTCACGCGCTGCTGGCGGCTGAACTGTCGCACCGAAGGAACCCGGTCGCCGGGGCGGAGCGATTGGCTGCGGATCATGTCTTCCAGGAGGTTTGCGAGTTTCTGATAGATCGGTTCAGGTATGGAGCGCATGACGGTAGCATGATGGATATTCGTGTTCTCGTATAGATACAGTCAGCTGCAAAGCCAGCTTGCACAGTTTGTGTTCAAATCATCTGTTAAAGCATTAAACACGAAGTGCTGTATCTGTTCAACTCACTCTTGGAACTTCACAATCAAAGTCATGAGCACGCAAACGATTCGGACAATCCGTCAACGATGGGTGACACTGCTGCTTGGGGAAGACTGGCACAATCCAGTCGTGAATCGTCTACGTCGCCTCCTTAGAAAAAATGCTCGATCGCAGGTGACTTCAACCGGATCAGGAGCCCTCAGAGTCAGGCTCGGTCGTAACGAACTGGTGTGCCTCCACCAGGATTGCGGCCGGCATGTGATCCATGTACGACAGGGAATCGTCTGGCTCACCGGCACGCCCGCTTGCGGAGACGTCATCTTGTTCCACGGCGATCGTTTCGTTTTCGACGAACGCTGGCCGTTCGTATTTCAGGCGTTGGAAGAAGCAGAGATCGACCTTCTGGGCTGATCCACACGCTGCGTAATGTCTGTCGTTAGCGCGTGAAGATGTCCGCTTTTAATAACACGTCATTTGTCCTCTCGAGTTAAATTTGTGCGCACAGACTTGAGGCACCGCCGCGGTTGTGAAATGTGGAAAGCGCCTGGCGTATTCCACATCAGCTGGTGGGAAGCGGGTAGCTGCAAGAGACTCACGCAGGGTCTTCCGCCACATCGAAATCGGTAAAGTGTCCGGCCCCGGCAAAATCTGAGGTTGAACTAAATTCCGCGCAGAGCCCGAAACGTAATCTAAGAGAACGGAGGCTGACATGAACCTCGTGCTTTGGATCCTGCAGGTGCTGCTCGCGGCCGCATTCTTCGCGCATGGCTGGATCATGTTGGCGCCGTCGCCCGAAATCGCCGCTCAGATGAACGCGATGCTGCCGGGCTGGTTCTCCTTGTTTATAGGTGTGTCGGAAGTTCTTGCCCGCAATTGGCCTCACCCTGCCCGGACTCACGCATATTCACCCTTGGCCGGTGACATGGGCGGCGGTCGGAATCATGATCGTCATGGTGTCGGCGACCGTGCTTCACGTCGCGCGAAACGAGATCCCCCAAGCGCTGATCACGCTCCCGCTGCTCGTCATGGCGACCGTCGTCGCCTACGCGAGGCATCGCCTCCTGCCGATCCGGGCACGAGGCGCGGCCGTGTAGGAGACCCAGGCTCGCGGCGACTACGGCGCGCGGGCCGCATGGCGAAACTGTGCAGGACGACTTGTCGTCTAGTCTGCTAGTCGTCGCCTCCACTGACACGGACAGGTCCCAGCGCTCGTCCAACATAAAATGAGTCGGCGCCCGACGACATCGTCAGCCCGCAGCGATCGAAGGGAGATGCGTTGCGTCAAGGATGATCAAGAACACTTGAAGAAGGTAAACTGTGCCCATGCCCTTAGGAGACAGACTACAACGGCGTGTGGTTGAAGCACTGGCTGGCCGCAGCGCAGAGCTCGAGCGCCTCGAGGTTTTTGCCTTAGGGGATGAACCGCTCGTGATGCACATTCAGGGCATCCCGGGCATAGGAAAAACTCATCTCCTGAATGCGCTGGCGGCAAGTATCGGCGGAAAAGGCGTTTTTGTGGTGCGTCTGAACGCGCGCTGGTGCGAGCCTTCCCCGGCGGGCTTCTGTCGAGCGATCTGCAAGGAAATCGGTGTTTCGGAGTCCGAAGATCCCGCTGTTGCGGCGGCCAATCTGTCGGACGAGTCGAAGCGAACTCTCCTGATGCTGGACAGCTGCGAATCTTTCCGCCTGCTTGACTCCTGGCTAAGGCAGGTATTTCTGCCCTCACTCGGCGATAGTGTGCGTACAATCCTCTCCAGTCGCGAGCCACCGCGGGCAGCCTGGCGTATCGCCCCAGCGTGGAGAGGTTTGTTTGATGCGATGCTCCTGGAAACTTTTTCCTCGGAAGTGGCTCTGGAGTATCTGACTTCGGAGGGTCTGCCGGAGGACAGTGCTCGGGAGTTGAATCGGGTTGCGCGCGGGCATCCGTTGGCACTCTCCCTGGGACTTGCGCTCTACTCTGCGGGTGGGCAGGTGCGTGGGAGCGCGGCTACTCGTCATCAGGTACTGGAACATATGGCAGCGCTCTTTCTTGAGGGTGCGGATTCGGGAACCATACAGGTCGTCGAGGCCGCCTGCCTGGTCCGAACAGCCACCGCGCCCCTATTAGCCGCCATGCTGCCGCATATCCCGGCCGATGAGGCTCTGGATCGGCTACGTGCGTTGCCATTTGTCAGCGCAGGTCCTCACGGACTGCTGGTGCACGACGCCGTTCGCGGACCGGTGGCGGCTGCTTTCAAGTCCCGGGACCCTGCGCGATATCAGACGTACCGGCGTGCAGCTTCTCAGATCGTGCGTGACCAATACAGGCAGGCACCGCGCTCCGACCTCTGGCGTTGCACGGCGGACGTAGTCTACCTCCTTGAAAACGAGAACCTGCGTGAAGGTTTTTTCCCCACGACGGACAGCCCGGTTTCCGTCGAACCAGCCCGCGCCGCCGACGGGAAATCCATTCTCGCGATTATTCACAGGTTCGATGGATCACAGTCGCGCCATGCTCTGGAGCAATGGTGGCATTACCATCCCGACTCATTTTTTGTCGTGCGGGATGAAGATGGCGGAGTACGAGGTTTCTACCTGGCAATTGTTGCGTCCAAGGTTCATAAAAACGTGATCGAGAGAGACCCGCTTGCAGCAAGCTGGGCCAAAGACCTCCCGCGTTCAGAAGATAGGGCTACCACTCTCTGGATACGGCGTTCCTTGGATCGCGACACGGGAGAAGGGCCATCGCCTGGTCAGGCGGCATGCTGGCTCGACATCAAACGTACCTATCTGGAACTGCGCCCGCGCCTGCGCTGGGTCTATACCTGCTACTGTGATGCGGAGCTGTATCGCCGCTCCTTCGAGCAATTGGGACTCCGCCTGGCTGACGAAGGTCGCCCGGTCCTCGACGGGGTTATGCAACACACATTTCGTCTCGACATGGGAACGGATTCCGTTGATGGCTGGCTTGGCAACCTGCTGGCCCAGGAAACGGGCACGGCAACTGGCGACGCTGCGCGTTCGTCACCATTGCTCGATGAGCAAGCGCGCAAGTTGGTGATAAACGGTGGCCGAACTCCTCTTACCCCGCTTGAATTCGGAGTCTCCGCATATCTTGTGGCTAGGCCGAACAGGGCCGTGGCTCGCTGCGAACTCGTCGAGGCGGTCTGGGGATATGGAAAGGAAGCGTCAACCAGCA
>Ga0105248_10008268_pt1 | contig 11434 bp, 6 predicted proteins | sample KBSS34metaG_FD_81524 | JGI IMG/M metagenome (GOLD analysis project Ga0105248, IMG submission 81524) | Switchgrass rhizosphere microbial communities from Kellogg Biological Station, Michigan, USA - KBS S3-4 metaG | ecosystem: Host-associated > Plants > Roots > Rhizosphere > Soil | place...
GGTGGGGCAATGGAGTTTATCGAACATGGACATGAGGGATTGATGACTGAACCTGAACCAGCAGCAATCGCCGATGCCTTAGACTCGTTATATGCAGATCGCAGCAAAGCCAAAACAATGGGACTGAGCGGACGGGAGAAAATTAAGGCCCTGAATCTCTCGTGGCAGCATGTAGTCGAGACGTTAGTGAATGCTGCGGGCTGATGTCCGATAAGCTTTAGCTTGTCGTTGCCTTACGGAAGTTCAGGAAGTCCCAAACATTCTTATTTCTGATCTGCGCTTTTTCTGCGTTCATCTGCGGCTGAACTTCCGCAAGGCAACGACAAGCTAAAGCTTATCGGACATACCCCTAAACGATGAGCGCAAACTACAGAACAGGTTGAAACGAACTATCAACCAGATCGCCATCAATCCATCTCTCATCGTTATCTTCTTCCCTTCGGCGTAGGTCCGGCCGTAATAACTTATAGGCACTTCATAGATTGCGATCTTCAACTTCGCTATCTTCGCCGTCACTTCAACTTCAAACCCGAACCGCGTCGAAACGATCACCATGCTGCGGATAATGTCTCCGCGAAATGCCTTGTAGCCTGTTTCGATGTCAGTCATGTTGAGGTTGGTAAACAGATTCGAGAAGAAGGTGAGAGACTTGTTGGCGAGGTAGTGATAAAAATAAAGCACGCGCGTCGCTCGTCGTACTAAAAACCGGGAGCCATACACAACATCAGCCCGTCCCTCAAGGATCGGCAGAATCACAGCTGGAATCTCGGTCGGGTCATACTCGCGATCCGCATCCTGCACAATAACGATCTCGCCACTACTCATCTGAAAACCCAACTTCAACGCCGCGGTCTTTCCTGAGTTTTTCTCGAGTCGGGCCGTTCGTATCACCGAATGCTGCTCCGCAAGTTTGGAAATAACCGTAGGCGTTCCATCAGTCGAACAATCATCCACAATGATCACTTCGAGCAGATGAGGAACTGCCAGCACTTTCTCTACAACCTCTCCCAGAGTTTCAGCTTCGTTGAAGACCGGAATGATCACCGACAGGCACGCACCTGCGTCTTGGTCGATCTGCTTTGTGTTGCCGGGTTCCATTCTTAGGGCTTCTTCTCAAACTGGTGATATTCACCTGTCAGCTTGAACGCACTCGCAAGCTTGTCGGGACTGTGATTGCGATTCAGATCGTCAAGCCAGAAATAAAAGCCTCGAAGATCACCGTCAGGCGGATCGTCCGGGTTGCGACGCAGGTATCCGAAGTAATGCAAGAGAACCAGGGAACGATTATTCTCTTTTTCAATGAACCGAGGATGATCGACGATCTTCAATAGCGCGGTCGCTCGTGTTTCCTGGCCGTTTGACAGGTTACTTGAAAATTGGCGGCGGACATCCGATTCAACTGAGATGCCGGCATTCTGAATCAACTGATTGACGTATTGAACGTCATCAAGGTGAGCGAACGCGTCAACAAACCTTTTAGCCCCGATCCATTTATTGACAAACTCGCCGAAGCTTTTACTCAACACTTCCTCATTCCCTTCCGCTCCAATAACGACCCCTCGGCTGAGCTCTTCAAGCTCAGTCTTGAACTCGTTGAACCGTGGCATCGAACCTGTGGTCACCATGTGCAAACGATAGAGTCTTTGACTTAGCTGTAACGGTTGACCCAGCATCAGTACTGGATCGTCATGAATCATTCCTGCCCAGTCTCCAATCGAAAGGCTAACCGGCAAAGTGGCTTCACTGCTGGCCTGGGGCTCGTTCTGAACAACTGCATACAGATCATCCTGACCGTCAAAACGGTTGATATAGCGCAAACGACCCGCAGAAAGCTGCCGTGCGAGAAACACCTGGTAATCCATAGTTCGCTCGGGAGGGACTGCCGGGTTCGCAATGATGAGATAAGAGGTCGGAACTGACTCGAGCAGCGTCATCAGTTCATCCTTGATTGCACCTTCACGGGTCAAGATTTCAATCTTGTCTTCAATAGGTGAGTTAAAACCGGAAGTACCGACGATTAGAGGCTTCTGATGGTCAGCCGCGCGCAGCATGTAGCGGTAATTGTTATCTCCCCCGGCAGGAAGGTAAACAATGCCACCGCGCATCGTTGTTTGCTTCATTCTCAGCGTAACCGCATCGGGAAAGGACTCCCCGCGTACGATGCTCAGCGGAGCTCCATTAAATTCAATCAGAAGTAGAACGCAGGCTACGATGAAAACGGACTGCTGCTTCACACTTTGATAGCGAAGTTCGAGTCTCTCCGCCAGATTTCTGACGCCGAGTCCCGCCAAGAGACCCAGACCCAGATAAGCAAGGAGCGACCATCGCGATACAACTCGAACACTTTTGAATATAGGCAATAGCTCGTAAAGAATTCGATACAGGAAAAAATTCCAACCGAGCGAAAGGAAAAAGCCCATAACACAAAGGATGGACCCTAACCAAAACGTGTCGCTGCGGTCTTGAGAGCGAAGTGTCTCAACCAGGTTCTGACGAGTGGCGTGCAGAAACTTCGGATAGGCGATACACAAGCGCACTGCGATGGCGAGCGTTAAGAGACTAAGCGTGCGTTCGGAAGTAAGGTGGTCGAATAGATTCAAGAAAGCGTTCGTTCGATCAAACCCAATCGAAATCAGCGCCAACGCAAAGAAGAACGTGATGATAACGTCGAGGAAGGGCACCCAGTGCTGATACGAGTGTCGCCTATTTGACTCGTCAAGCGATAGCATACGGGGAGGTGAAGTGCGCTGCGGAAAAAGTTCAGCCAGCGAGAACAAGATTGGCAGAAGCCCCGGAAAGAGTTTGAACTTCCAACCTTCATAGACCCCCTCGCCCATTCGATTCCAGAGTTTGTTGCGATTCTCTACTGATAGCCAGTGACTCGGCCACGCAGAGTTCCGTTTGATCTCGTCAATGCTCCGCTTAAAACCGTATAACCGCGAGGCCAGAACGTATGGCACAAGGAATGGCAGCAACGCGACGCCGGCTATCGCAAGAGCAACAATGCCGCGTTTCCAAAACGCTCTTTCTCGCCAGAGGTCGTAGCGCGTTGCCAGAATCACTGCGTAGAGCAGTAAAGGGATCAGAGAAAATGACCACCAGGTAATTGTACTGAGGCCGCTCATGAAGAATGCAAAACCAAGCCACGCCGCGCGCTTGTTGCTACTCTTCCGCGCGAACAAAACCAACGCTTCAAACACCAACGGTATCCACGGAGAAAATAGATACATGACTTGAGACATCATGTTGAATCGATAAGGAACGAAGGCAAACACAATCCCCGACACCCACCCGATTGCTGTCGAACCACTAATGGTTCGGCCAAGACGAAAAGCGCCATAGCCGTTAAGGGCGAAACCCAGAAACATAGCGATCGCATGTACGGTGAGTGGAGTTAAACCGATAGCGAAAAGAGGAAAAAACAGCAATGCAATTCCGTAGCTGTTTTCGCTGAAGGCGAGCGAATACTTTAACGGATAAAACACATTCGCATCGAAGAGGTGGAGGGGGTTAGTAAAGGTTTGGTGGTAGTCCCACCATAGAATCCAGGCGCAGAGGTAAGGGTCACCAGTGTCCACGACAACGTCGCGAAGTCTCGTAACGTAGGGCCAGGTAACGATCGTCGTCAACAAACAGAACACAAGAATGACGAAGACTTCGCGAACAATACCGAGTTGCCCCAGGCGGCCCAGTCGGCCGGCCCATCGTGTTCCAGGCGCCTTCAGCTCGCCTCGAGTGTCGTTAACCGAAATTGTCATATTGGGCTGCGCGCATTGCTTTCCTGTTGGGAGCGACTTTGTTCGACGCGATCATTCCTGGTCTGAATCAACTCTGTCGTAGTCTGTTGGAGTCGGGGATTGTGTTAGTCGAACGACTTGATGTCAAGAATCCAATTCGTGGTGGTATCCGGCTCACAAGTCAGTGCGGTTACAACTTTCAGTAGCCGACAGCGACAGAATCTAACTCGAGGAGTCGATTTTTGAGGAGATTACAAGCAAGTCAGAAGTGACATCGGAACATGGCCTACCCCTGATGCATACACTCCATTATGCTAGAATTCGATCCGAGCGCTGAAAATGATTCAAAACACTCTAAAAAAGATTTCGTTTATCCACTGCCCTGATTCTTTTTTGGCTGAGACGCAGCAGTATGGGGCCATGTTCATGCCAGTTTGGGCCTATACACTGGCTGCCTACGTTGAAGAACCAGAAAGTTATGAACTAAACCTTTTCGACATGCGATTCGATTCTGTTGAAGAGATTCCAGCTGCCGACCTGTTCGTCTTTAGCGGAGTGAATCAGGATTACGAAACGATTGTTGACACTCACAAGCGCGTTCGCGAACGTCACCCAAATTCCACTTTCGTACTTGGAGGGCCAATCGCCTGGTCGCTCAACGAGGCGGGCGAGATCTGGAAGTTGGAAATGTTCGATCACATCTTTATCGGCGACGGCGAAGAGGCCTTTCCTCGTTTTATTAAACTATTCTCAGACCGCGCGAATTTGCCCAAGGTTCTTCAGACCAAACAGCGATTCGACGTGTCAAAAGCTCGCGGTTTCTACCGCCCATTTCTCGATGCCACCTTTAGCCGCTACTACGGAGCAGTACTCGAAGTGTCGCGCGGGTGTCCCTTCCTCTGTGAGTTTTGTGACATCAGAGTTTTACCCGACAATAATCGTCCGCATAATTTTCCCGCGGCGCATATTGTGTCCGAACTCGATTATCTGGCAAAGCTTGGCATTCGGCAGGTTCTCTGCGCTGCTGATAATTTCATCGGAGACCTGCGGTGGGCCGAGGACGTGCTGGATGAAATCATTGCCTGGCAGGAACGAAGTGGTTCCCGAGTTGCGCTATATACCTGGCTGACCATTAACCTTGGTAAACACCCGAAACTCCTCAAGAAGATGCGGCAGGCAAATTTCGACATGCTCTTCATTGGAGTTGAAAGTTTCAGCAACAACTCGCTGCTAGAGACTGCAAAGGTACAGAACACGACCGGTGACATGATTCAAGCCATTCGTGAGATTCAATCATATGGCTTTGCAGTAGTAGCAGGTTTGATTTTTGGATTCGACTCGGACACGCCCGACTCGTTCACAACTACTTTGGAGGGAATGGCGAAGTCAGGTTTGATATCAGGCGATCCTTCTCTGCTAACAGCATTGCCAGGCACACCACTCTTTCGCAGAATGAAACTCTCTGGTCGCTTGCGAAACAACAAGAACAGCCTGGGCGGCTACAAGTATTGCACCAACATCCGCTACCTAATGACTACAGCCGAAATGATTTCAGGCTACCAGTTCTTTGTGCGGCGGTTTTGTACAGGCCGCTATCAGTACGACAGACTCAAAAGCTTTCTTGACAATCTGGATCGGGGAAACTATTTGCCACTCAAGTCCTCGGGCTATGGCAGTCTTGGCAAATATTTCAGCATGGTCTTCAAGAGTCCGCGAGCGATCAGGATGTTGGCGCAACGACTCTGGCAGATTCTTTCGCGCCCAAGCGTTGCCTGGTACTCTTTTCGCGCGCTGTTGCTGCTGATTTCACGCTCTAGCAAACACCAAAAGCTGTTTGGTGTTTTCCAGTTTTGGCTTTTCAACTGGACCAATGCAATGCTGAAGTATGAGGGATTAACACCTGCCGATTTCGATATCGAATCGGTTCCCGAAGGATTTGATCGCTCGCTGATACTTCCCGAGCACTACACCGATCAGGGTGAGGAAGACATTCCGCACGAAAAGGTTGCTGCGCAGCAGCGTGTCACGGTAAATCAACTAAGAAGATTGACTGTATTGCAGTAGTTTGTGGAAACTGGGGATAACCCTGTCTTCGTCAGATTCCATAGCTCTGTTTGTTTTGTATCAGGCTCGTCTCAGAGTTAGGTTCGTTGCCTGGGCGAATAAGAAAGGGCATCGAACCTCTGGCCCAATGGTGCCCGGGCTAATCACCAAATCAGATTAGTCTTCATCAGCTACGACATCGTCGAGTCGAATGTACAAAAACCACCGCATCGCCGTGGTTGTTCCGGCGCACAACGAAGAGCATCATATCGCCGCCGTCATAGCCGCGATGCCTGAGTTCGTTGACCACCTCATTGTTGTTGACGACTGCAGCTCTGACGGTACTGCCGCCGTCATTCAAGCGAACTCCCAGGAACGCTTAAGCTCTCTTTGTACGCCAGACAACCAGGGAGTTGGCGGGGCCACCGTTCTCGGTTATCTAAAGGCGCTCGAACTCGATTGCGCTATAGCGGTGAAGATGGACGGCGACGGACAGATGTCTCCAGACCATTTACACCTTCTGCTCGACGCGATTCTCGAACTGGGCTTTGACTATGCCAAAGGCAACCGCTTCCTCGCGGGTGAGTCGCTGCATCAAATGCCCCGTCATCGTCTGATTGGTAATGTCGTTCTGACGTTTCTCACCAAGTTGACCTCGGGCTATTGGAATGTCTTTGATCCGCAAAACGGTTACACGGCAATCCGGACCGACGTTCTACGCCGCATCGATTTCAAATCAATACACCGTCGTTACTTTTTTGAAAACGACATGTTGATAGCCTTGAATTTTCAAAATGCGCGCGTGCGCGACGTGCCCATCCCGGCACACTATGGGAGTGAGAAGTCAGAACTAAACCCCTTTCTCGCGGGAGTAACTTTTCCGCTGCTCTTGCTCCCTCGATTCTGGCGACGCATCTATCAGAAGTACGTACTACGCGACTTCTCTCCGATCGCGCTTTTCCTCTTCCTGGGCATCGTGCTTTTTGGCTGGGGCTTCATCTATGGTGCATACCATTGGATATTAGGCCTCACAACTGGAAAGATTACTCCTACCGGAACTGTGATGGTGGCTGTCCTACCCCTTATCCTGGGATTTCAGCTGGTTCTCCAAGCCATCGTGCTGGACATCCAGGAAACTCCAAAGTGAACTGAGCAAGACCGTCAATGGATGGAATTGCAAATGTAGGTCTAAGAAACAAAGTCCAAACTGTCAGAACGAAACGAATGATGAAGGCACGACTTGGAACGATCTCGACGGGATTGGCAGCCCGGCAACGCCAGATTGAACTAGGCGACATTGTGCTTTTGTTATATGTCCTCTCATTCGTTCGTCAATGTTTCTGGCAGATCAACCATAACGCGATTGCGTGGACTCTCACCGCGATCGTCGGATTGGGTCTGTGGGCCATTTACCTGGCGACGAGAATTTTGCGCCCGGTCAAATATGGCAAGAGTTTTTGGCTCGTCGTGGGAGTACCACTACTCTTTGCATACCTCGTACGAGTGGCTTTTCCGGATCTGTCATTCGATGTTCTTAGTTACCACATTCTTCATGCGGAGCGCTCTCTACGCGGCAGTCTTCTGAACTCTGACGACTTCATGCATTCGGTTCCCTTCAATTCGGCCCCCGATATCTTGATGGGACTCAGTCGGTACTTTTTGGGGTTCCGGTTAGGGACCGTCATCAATCTCATCGTCTTGGTTTGGGCGGCGCAAATCACCGACAGAATTCTGCGACCCATCGTTATGGATCGATGGTATCGATCAGTCAGTGTGTTGTTGATTATGCTGACTGAGAGTTTCTGGTTCGAACTCGATACTTACATGGTGGACTTACTCACTTTGCCACTACTCCTCCAGGCAACATTGTGGGCACTCGAATTGGACGAGATTGAGAACCGCCAGACTACATTTATTTATGTGGCATTGTTGACGGGAGCGAGTGCAGCGCTAAAGCTGACGACAATTGCGGTAGGTCTGCCCTTACTTACAGTGTGCGTTTACAAGCTGGTCTTTGGCAAAACTCGTCTGCGCCCCGGGCAATTTCTAAAGACTGCCTTGCTGGGATCCATCGCTTTCGTTGCGCCGATCCTGCCATTCTCGATTTATATCTACCGCATAACCAGAAACCCAATCTTTCCGATTGCTAATACGTTCTTCAAGTCTCCGTACTGGCCTATCCACGGTGAATGGGATGGGCGTTGGGGGCCCGTTGGCTTGTGGCAAACTTTGATTTGGCCGGTTCTGATCTTTTTCAATCCTCAACGCCACTCAGAACTGGCCGCATATTCAGGCCGCCTCTCGGTCGGGTTCGTTGTCTCGATAGCTTGCTTACTGATCGTCTTCGACAACAGTCGCGCGCGCACTCTCTGCCTGATTCTTGTTTCGAGCGCGCTTCTATGGAGTGCAGGGACTGGATACAGCCGCTATGCCATGTATCAGGAGTTGCTGGCCGGACTCACGATCGTCGTGGCAATTGCAGTCCTCATCGCGAAAGGCCCACGGCGGAAACTTTCAGTGAGGACTGGTCTCGCTTTTGGATTGTTCCTCGTCCTCGTGGTTCAGTCCGGCCTTGCTTGTTCATATGCACTGCAGAAAGAGTGGGGCGCGCGACCTACGGTTTTTGACAATCCCCGAGATTATCTACGTGAAGCGAGTTTCATTTTTCGCGATCACTCCCTCAAGAGTTTTCTGAGCGCTGAAGACCTGGCTCGTTTCGAAAAGGTCCAGGTTTGGCTTGAGACTGCGCCAAAATCGAGCGCCCTGGAAGTGTTGGTTAACCCTAATGCTCCTATATTGGCTATTCGTCAGCCGGAGTTTTTTGTCACTCGAGAAGCATTGCGCGAGTTTATCTACAAAGTAGAGCAGCAAAACGGCCAGGCCATGTTTTCACTTTGTCTCGCTGCTGATTTGGCGGAGGCTCGGCAGGCGGTCTTACAGCACGGCCTCGAAGTAAGTGGTGTGACGGCGCTGGAACTACCCTTCTTTTCCCGTCGGAATCGTATCGGTATGATGCTGCTTGAAATTCGGCTTCCCGTTGACGCCAAAGCTCGCGAGGAATTTGATACCGCATGGTTGAAAGGAGCCTTTTCAGCCGCGGACTATCGTGAAGAGATCGTTGCCCTCAATCCTCCCAAAACGCTCAAAGCGGGCGCGAAAGAGGATCTTCAATTAAGAGTAAAGAACCTTGGATCAGAAACATGGCCGGCAGTTGGTACAAAAGACTTCCGATACCAAATCAACGTGGGAAATCACTGGATCAAAGATGGGGTTCGTAACGAGGACAACCGTGCTGTTATGAAAGCTGATCTTGCACCCGGTGGTGAAACAAACGTCACTTTTACTCTCAATGCACCACGAACGCCCGGTTCCTACACACTCGAGATCGACATGGTACATGAAGGCGTTACGTGGTTTCGCGCACAGGGTGCTAAGCCATTATCAATTCCGATCGCTGTTCTACCTTAGGTCATCCGCAAAATGGTATGTAAAGGAGAATTGCAGTTTATGAAAATGAGGATAGCAATTATCGCGGCGGCAGTCGTTTGCGTTGTTGGTTTGGGTGGCTGTCGGAAAGGTGCCGTACCTAACACTGCCCCTGAGACCAAAGCTTCAACCCTGGCTGGACCACTAGCACCTGAGGGCTTTAAGGCGGAAGTCACGGCACCGACTCCGCCCACAAAGCTTCGGCCGGGCCAAGTCGAAATCATAGCCATCAAGGTAAAGAATACAAGCGGTGTGATCTGGTGGCCACGCGGTGGTGAAACGACTGATAGGCCAGACAACACGTACTACATCGCTGCCGGTAACCGCTGGTTTGATAAGGATGGAAAACGCACGTCCGAAACCGAAGGCCATCGGGGCATTGATCAAGTATTGAGACCCGGCGAAGCAGTGGAAATGACGCTCCAGATCACCGCTCCTAAGGAGCCCGGCGAGTGGACACTGGATTTGGATATGGTCCAGGAGGGCGTCGCCTGGTTCGGAGACAAGGGCTCTCCTACGACGAAGATTAAAGTGACGGTGGTGAAATAAAGCTTGTGCTTTGATCTTTGTACTTTGTGCTGTGACCGGTCGAGAAGCGACAGCAACGCACAAAGTACTAAGCACAAAGTACTAAGCACAAAGCTCCTTATCTAATGAACCTAGCCTATTTCAGCCCGCTTGGTCCGCAACGTTCAGGGATCAGCGATTACAGTGAAGAACTTCTACCGCACCTTGGCGAAGCGGCTGAAATTACTCTGTTCGTCGATGGGTTCCAACCTCTTAACCGCGAAATCGTTTCCCGTTTTCCAATTGTCGATTATCGACGGCAACGTTCCCAGTTACGCCAACTCGACGGGTTCGATGCGGTCGTTTACCACATGGGCAATGACCATCGTTATCACTCCGGTATCTACGAGGTCATGCAACAACGCAGTGGCATTGTGGTCTTTCACGACTTTGCATTACAGGAATTCTTTCTTGGTCTCGCGCGCGAACGCAACGATCTGAAACTGTATCTGAATGAAGTTGAGTTTTGTCATGGGCGGCAGGCGCGCGACGAGGCTGCCGAAAGTCTGGATCGTGGGGCGTTGCCTGCGCTCCTCAATCGTCCGATCGATTTTCCCTTGAACCGCCGGCTCGCCAAATCGGCAGAAGGAATCATCGTCCATTCAGAGTGGAGTCGTTCTCGTTTCGCAGCACTCGTTCCGCACATTCCTCTTGCTCGAATCGGCATGCCGGTTAAGCTGCCGCCGGCAAAAGATCGTCACGCAGATTCTGACGTTGTTGAGATCGCAACTTTCGGTTTGATTACCCCTGGAAAAGGAATCGAGCAGAGCTTACGCACACTCGCAAATCTCAAAGAGCAGTTTCGCTTTCGCTATACGCTCGTCGGGGAAACAAACTCGTTCTTCGATGTACGCGACCTGGTTCGACGATGCGGCATGGAAGACCGAGTTGAAATCACCGGCCACGTTTCGATGGAGGAGTTCAAACGCCGCATCGATCAAACTGATATTGCACTCAACATTCGCGAGCGAACCGTTGGGGAAACAAGCGCAAGCCTCGCCAGGCTGTTGGCGGCGGGGGTTTGCAGCGTAGTTTCCGATGCTGCGTGGTACGCAGAACTTCCAAACGATTCCGTAGTAAAGATCCCGGTAAATGCATTCGGAGATAAGTTATTGCTGGCCTACCTTGAGCGACTACTCGAGGACACGCCGCTGCGTAAACAAATTGGGGCAAACGCTCGCCGCTATGCCCTGGACGAGTTCAGTGCCGAACATCGCGCCACCGACTACATCACGTTTATCAACGACGTCATCAATCAAAAGGATCGACGAAACGTGATCGGAGAATTATCGGCAGAGCTAACGTTGCTGGGTGTAAAGGCGTCAGACGAGCGTTTCCTGGAGAGCTTCGCGAAGGAAGTATCCACACTATTTCCGGTCGATGTTTCCCAATCTTCAACTCCCGCTCCTTCTTCAAACGGAAACAAGAAACCCTCTGTACCCGGTCGACTGGAAAAGCCCGCCGGTATCGATTACAAAAAGGCCGCTGTTGATTATCCGAGCCTTCTCGACGCTGAGCGTAGCCACTACCTGCGCACCAAGCCTTTCTACAATCTCGCCAACAAACCCGATAAGCACCGCGGCGATGGTATGGACGAAGAA
>Ga0105248_10008269_pt1 | contig 11433 bp, 8 predicted proteins | sample KBSS34metaG_FD_81524 | JGI IMG/M metagenome (GOLD analysis project Ga0105248, IMG submission 81524) | Switchgrass rhizosphere microbial communities from Kellogg Biological Station, Michigan, USA - KBS S3-4 metaG | ecosystem: Host-associated > Plants > Roots > Rhizosphere > Soil | place...
GAGTTGCTCAGTCTGTTGCGGTGTCCGTCTGGTGTTGCCGTCGAGGTATTGGGCAGCCTTTTCGTAGTCTTTTGCCTCAGCGGCGTGGAGGAAGCCGAGCACGCAGCCGTGAGGAGAGAGACGGCCGAACTCGTCGGTTGGGGGAGGCGGTGGCGCAGGTGCCGGAGCAGGCGTAGAGGTGGCGTCGGCGGGTTGCGCGTTAGCGGGCCGTTTCTCTTTTTTGCCTGTGGCCTTCTGGATGACCGAGGGGAGGGACTGAGACCACAGCGCGGTGGGAGCGGGAAGGAGACACAGCAGCAGCCAGAGAATGGTGTGCCAGAAGGCTGGGTGACGCGCCCGTTTGTTTGGCGATTTCCCTTTCAGAATCAGTCTCCAGTGGACGGTATTGGATGGCGCCTTGGACTGTCCGAGTGACGCAAGTGTAGCTGAAAGCGTCGCTTTTGGCGTTAGGGGCTTTCCCTAGGTGACTGCGAAAAAATGTTCATAACCGGACGGCTGATTCCTTGTCTAATGCGCTGAATGGAAGGAAACGACCACGCGATTATCCGGGCGGTACTGGCCGGAGAAAAGGATGCCTACGGCGCGCTCGTCGCTCGCCATAGTCAGAACGTCTTTCGCGTCGCCTTTCGCATCACGGGCGATGAGGCAGACGCCGACGAGGTTGTGCAGGAGGCTTTTCTACGCGGTTATCAGAGGCTGGAGAGCTTCGAGTCGCGAGCCGAGTTTGGAACCTGGATTTATCGCATCACCGTGAATTGTGCACTCAATATGATCAGCAAACGCAAAGTCGAAGCAACGTACCAGATTGGCGAAGAGACGGACCCGGCGCAGCACCGGGTTCAGGTGGCCGATTCGGCAGCGAGTCCGGAGCGGTCGCTGCTGAGCCGCGAGATTGAGGCTCTGCAGAAGACTGCTATGCGCGCACTTACTGCAACCGAGAAGACAGCCTTCATTCTGCGCCACATGGAAGGGCGCAACACGACTGAGATTGCGGAGGCACTTCACATTGCTCCCAATGCCGCAAAGCAGGCTGTGTTTCGCGCCGTGCAGAAGTTGCGGCGCAGCCTGGCTCCACTTCGGGTGACACCATGAAGCACTTTAATGAAGAAGAACTGATCGAGCACTACTACGGCGAGTCGGACTCCGCCGCCGAGATCAAGCAGCACGTGCGCGAGTGCGCTATTTGTGGGGCAGCGTATCTGGCCCTTTCGCGTGACTTGTCAGAGATAGTCACGATTCCGACACCGGCGCGCGATGCCAACTACGGCGAGCAGGTCTGGCAGTCGATCCGCGATTCGGCTGCGCCTTACCATGCGGCGAAGAAGCAGCGCTTCGCATGGTTCAGGCTGCATCCATTTGGTGGCTTTGCGACCGCGGTGGCCTGTCTCCTGATCATCGCCGCGGCCTTTTTTGCCGGGCGCAAGTGGGAGAGCCGTAATCCGCCAGGCCCTGCCGTCGCGAATAACACGAGCGGCGGTGACACAGGACGCGAGCGCGTGGTGCTGGTAGTGCTTGGCGACCACCTCGACCGTTCGGAGCGGCTGCTGGTTGAGTTGAAGCATGCCGAGCCTTCGACGGAGGCGCCGATGCAGGCTGAGGCGCGTGAACTGCTTTCGGCAAACCGGCTTTATCGCGAGAGTGTGAAGCAGGCGGGCGGTGACCCGACGCTGACTGCAGCGCTCGATCACCTAGAGCGCGTGCTGATTGAGGTTTCGAACGAGCCTGCAGGACTGACGCAGGCGCGGCTTGATGAGCTTCAGAAAGAGATGAATACAGACGGCCTCCTCTTCGAGGTCCGCGTCCTCCGCTCCCGGGTGCAGGGCGACGTGGAACAGAAGGGGAGCGCCACAACAACAACCAAAGGGGTATCGATCTAATGAAAATCACAAATATTCTTCCCGCTGCACTAATTGCTTCCACCCTGTTTGCACCCGCGGCTCTCTGCCTTCAGCCAATCGTGTTTGCAGGGCCGACACATCTCGGCGAAGCCGCGGACGAAGGGGAGCAGAGTAGTTCGTACGCTGACGGTACGCGCGCTATCAGCGAGGGGCGGTGGTCTGACGCCGAGTCTATCTTCGGTACCATCGCGGCGCAGCATGGCGATCGCGCCGATGCTGCGCTTTATTGGAAGGCTTATGCGCAGAACAAGGAGGGGCAGCAGGCACGCGCTCTGGAGACCTGCGCAGACCTGGGCCACAACTACAAGAAGAGCCGGTATATCAGCGACTGCGATGCGATGCGCATCGAGATTCGTGGTGCCAGCGGGCAGTCGGTGCAGCAGAAGGGGACACCGGATGACGATCTGAAGCTGCTCGCGCTTCAGGCGATCATGCAGCAGGACGAGGCGCGTGCCATGCCGGCAGTGCAGCAGATATTGAATGGCAATGGATCAGAGAAGTTGAAGGAGAAAGCGCTGTTCGTGCTGGCGAACAGCAACACGCCCGAGGCTCAGAATGCGATTGGCCAGATTGCACGAGGGCAGTCGAATCCGCAGCTGCAGATCAAGGCGATTCGCATGTATGCGGCGATCAAGGGCAAGAAGTCGGTCGATGTGCTGGCTGATGTTTATCAACATTCGAACGATGAGGGCGTGAAGCGCGCGATTCTGCAGTCGTATCTTGTGACGGGATCGCCGGACAAGCTTGTCGATGCGGCGCGCACGGAGCAGAATCCGGTGCTCGTAAAGTCGGCAGTTCAGTCGCTGGGAGCGATGGGTGCGACCTCGGAGCTGGCCACTCTCTATCGCGACACGAAGAGCGAAGAGACGAAGTCAGCGATCATTGGGGCGCTTGTCGCAGCAGGGCCGAAGGGCAGCGAAATGCTTGGCACCATCGCCAAGACCGAGCAGGACCCGCAACTGCGCGCCAAAGCGATTCGCAACCTGGGAGTGACAGGTGGTGCCGCCGCAGCGCCCACGCTCGTGGCAGCTTATCAGAGCAGCTCTGACGTTTCTTCAAAGAAGGCCGCACTCGATGGTCTCTTTATCTCAGGGAATGCACACGAGCTTGTAGAGCTGGCGCGCGCTGAGAAGGATCCGGCGTTGAAGCAAATGATCGTGTCCAAGCTGAGCGTGATGCACAGCAAGGAGAGCACCGATTACATGATGGAGATCCTCAACAAGTAGCAACGCCCCGAGAAGGAGGGCATGTCGATGAACAAGCACCTTGCAGTTGCTTTAGCCCTTAGTGTGTCTGCTGTTGCCTTCTCGGCGCAGCAGCCGAAGGTCTCCGAAACGCAGTTCAGCACTGAGCCGGTAGGCGCAGGACTGTCCGCGACGGTGACGCGATTTCAGCACTCCAGCCAGCAGCTATGGATTGGATATGAGGTTCCATCTCTTCCGCGACACAATTCGTCTTCGTGTTCTGATTCGAACGGATCAAATGACGATGGATGCTGCGGTGAATATCGACTCGAAGGCTCGGGCGGCAGCGTAAACGGAAGCAGCCAGAGTACGGAGCCTGGAAGAATGTACGTTCTTCTGCGGCTGGACCACGGCGCGGTTACCAAGGTTCGTCCGGTGAATGCGGGGTGCCATCTGAATGCTGGCGGAGTTCCGTTCACGTGGCTGACCGGCGTGCAGGCTGAGGACAGCGTTCACTATCTTGCTCAGCTTGCAGTGCAGGGTACGGAGAAACAGCCGTCTGAAGGTGCGATGGCTGCGATGGCGATGCATGCTTCCCCTGCGGCGACTGCGGAGCTTGTATCGCTTGCTTCATCATCGTCGAGCTCGCCGAAGATGCGGGAGAAGGCTGGGTTCTGGCTGGGTGCAGAGCGGGGACACGATGGGTTTCTGGCTCTGCAGAAGTTGGTGAAGAGCGAGCAGGATCCGAAGATACGGGAGAAGCTGGCTTTCGATCTGTCGATCAACAAAGACCCAGGCTCGACCGACGAGCTGCTGGCGCTGGCGAAGAATGACTCGAATGCGGGAGTGCGCGGGCAGGCGATCTTCTGGCTCGCGCAGAAGGCGGGGAAGAAGGCTTCTGCTGCGATTACGAACGCGATTGAGAACGATCCGGACCAGCAGGTGAAGAAGAAGGCGGTGTTTGCGCTGAGCCAGCTACCGAAGGATGAAGGTGTGCCGCAGTTGATCCATGTAGCGGATACGAATCAAAACCCGGCAGTGCGCAAGGATGCCTTTTTCTGGTTGGGACAGTCGGGTGATCCGCGAGCGCTGGCTTACCTGGAGTCGGTGCTGAAGCGCTGACGCTTCTTATCAAATGTTTACAGTTGGCCTCCTCGCCCTCCTGACCGGAGGGCGGTTTTTTGCGTTAGACTTCCGTTGTTCCCCCTTTAGCGCTAAAGCTAGTCGTCATAACCCGAACTGACATAAGGAGCCGCCCCCGTTGATCGTCTCTTATCGCCTTCCTGCGCTGCCCATGCTGGCACGAATTTTCTTCGTTCTTCTCCTCGTTGGGTTTCCTGTTCATCGTCTCAACGCGCAACGAGGAGCGCGAACGATTCCTGAGATCATGAAGACGCTTCCAGCAGCGTCGCAGAAGACGATCGAACGTCTCGGCAGCTTCAGCGAACTTCCGGCGACGGAGTGGCGTTATCATCCGGGCGATCTGGCGCATGGGGAAGATCCGTCGCTTAACGATTCTTCGTGGGAGACGGTTCAGCCTCGGAGCAAAGGGCCGAACGATGCGGTTTGGTATCGGCGTTTGATCGAGGTTCCGAAGACTTTGAATGGATACGATCTGACCGGAGCACGCATCTGGTTTCAGTTCCGTGCGGGCGCGAATGGGCCAGTGCCGGAGATCATCTACTTCAACGGGCGCCGCGTAGCGCTGGGCGATGATCTGGAGCCGATCATTCTGTTCGATCAGGCTAAGCCAGGAGACAAGATACTAGTTGCGGTGAAGCTGCTGCACACGGTTGATGTGAAGAGCTTCAACGGTGTGAATACGCGCATCGAGTTTGCGCAGGGCCGCCCGAATCCGTCTGATCTGCGGCTTGAATTTATTTCGAGCGCGGCGTTGCTGCCTTCGCTTTCGGCGAACCCTGAGAAGGATATGACGACTCTGAATGAGTCGATCGGCGCGGTCGATCTGTCGGCGCTTGATGGTGCGAATCAGCAAAAGTTCGATGCCTCGCTGACGGCGGCACGTACGAAGCTGGAGGCGCTTCGTCCCACGTTGCAACAGGCGACGATTCATCTGACGGGCAACTCGCACATCGACGCGGCGTGGCTATGGCCCGTGACTGAGACGGTAGATGTGGTGAAGCGCACGTTTTCGACTGCGCTGCAGTTGATGAACGAGTATCCGAACTATACGTATACGCAGTCTGCCGCTGCTTATAACGAGTGGATGGCAACGAAGTATCCGGCGATCAACGACGAGATCAAAAAGCGCATCAAGGAAGGCCGCTGGGAGATTGTGGGAGGCATGTGGGTAGAGCCTGACCTGAATGTTCCCGATGGCGAATCGCAGGTGCGCTCGCTGCTGATTGGCAAGCGGTTTTTTCAGAAGGAGTATGGCGTCGATGTGCGCATCGGCTGGAATCCAGACTCCTTTGGATATAACTGGCAGCTTCCGCAGATCTATAAGCGCTCGGGCATGGACTACTTCGTTACACAGAAGATGCAGTGGAACGACACGAATCAGCTTCCGTTCAAGCTGTTCTGGTGGAAGTCGCCGGATGGATCGAAGGTTCTGACCTACTTTCCGCATGACTACGCGAACAACAACCTGAATCCCGTTCGCCTGTCGGGCGACCTTGCGATTGCGCGCGAGCGTGCGACGGGGATCGAGGAGATGATGGACCTCTACGGTGTGGGCGATCACGGCGGCGGTCCTACGCGCGCGATCCTAGACGAAGGCGATCACTGGGCTCAGCCTGGGATGGTGATGCCGAAGATCGAGTTCGGAACGGCGCAGAGCTACTTCTCAAACGTGGAGAAGAAGGTTTCGTCGGACTCGCCGGAGTGGAACTATGTGTCGATTGCGAAGGGCTATAAGGTTCCCGCGGCCGAGCCCGGAAAAGTCGGCATCCCGACGTGGGACAGCGAGATGTACTTCGAGTATCACCGCGGCATTATGACTTCGCAGGCGCAGCACAAGCGCAACATGCGCGAGAGCGAGGAGCAGACGATCAATGCGGAGAAGTATGCTTCGCTGGCGTGGCTGAACGGTGACCGTTATCCCAACGATCAGTTCACAGATGCATGGAAGAAGATTGCCTTCAATGGCTTCCACGATCTGGCTGCCGGGTCCGGCATCGGGATCATCTATAAGGAAGCGCAGGAAGAATTTGATCACGTGCGCTACGAGACGAACGAGATTTCATCGCGGTCCATTCGGACGCTTGCGGCGAACATCAACACGAAGGCGGCAGGCGATGTCCCGGTGCTGGTCTTCAACCCGCTTGCTTGGTCGCACACCGGCGTGACGACGGTCTCGGTGCAGATGCCGAGCAGCGCGGCGAATGGCATCTCGATTCTGGATGAGCACAACAAGGTGCTTCCCACGAAGGAGATTTCTAGCGACGCAAAGACGAGCACGTACAGGGTGCTGGTGCAGGCGGACGAGGTTCCTTCACTGGGGTACAAGGTCTTGCATGCCGTTGCGGGAGAGAAGCCTTTCAAGACCGACCTGAAGGCGAGCGGTAACACTATGGAGAACGACTTCCTGCGCGTGGAAGTTGATCCGAAGACGGGCTGCATTACGAGCCTGTACGACAAGAAGGCGAAGTTTGAATCGCTGGCGAAGGGAGCTTGCGGCAATCAGCTGCAGACATTCAAGGACACGCCGAAGCAATACGACGCGTGGAACGTCGATCCAGGCACGTATGACCAGATGACGCCGATCGACAAGGTGGATTCGGTCGAGTTGACGGAGAAGGGGCCGATGCGCGCTGTAATTCGCGTTTCGCGCACGTGGCAGTCGTCGAAGTTTGTGCAGGACATCCAGCTGTATGCGAACACCGATACGATTGATGTGATCAGCGACATCGATTGGCAGGAGTCGCACGTACTACTGAAGGCCGCGTTCCCGCTTGCAGCGTCCGGCCCGATGGCCACGTACGAGATTCCCTATGGAAGCATCGAGCGGACTACGACGCGCAACAATACTTGGGAGCAGGCGCAGTTTGAGGTTCCGGCGTTGCGCTGGGCCGACCTTGGCGACGAGCATCACGGCTTCTCGTTGCTGAACGAGGCCAAGTATGGGTACGATGCGGAGGGCAACACGTTGCGTCTGACGCTGCTGCGCTCGCCGACGTGGCCTGATCCGGTTGCGGACAAGGGGCATCAACGCTTCAGCTATGCGTTGTATCCACATGCCGGAAGCTGGAAGCGGGCGATGACGGAGCGTCGTGGGTATCAGTACAACTACGAATTGCGGGCGCAGCAGGTGGCTGCACATGCGGGTACGTTGCCGCTGGAGCATTCATACGCAGGAGTGGCGCAGGACAATGTTGTGCTGACTGCTGTGAAGAAGGCTGAGGACGATAATGGGCTGATCTTTCGAGTTGTCGAGTGGGCGGGCAAGGGTGGCGACGTAACGTTTACCGTACCTGCCGGTGCTACCGGAGCTATAGAGACCAACCTGATGGAGAAGCCCACCGGCCCGCCGCTGACGGTCAATGGAGACAAAGTGACGGCACACATCAGCCCGTATGAGATTTTATCGGTTCGCGTTGATTATCCGCATGCACAGTAGTGTTTAGCCTAAGCAGGCCAGGCGAGCCATGACCGGCTCGCCTGTTTTCGTGGTATTGATTTGCAAAGTAAACTGAGGGTGGAGAACAAGCATGAGCATCGTACGCAACGAGGAACCACAGACTTTCACGCCTGAGCCCGGAATGCGCCGTCAGGTGCTGGCCAATACGGATCAGCTCATGCTGATACGCCATTATTTTGACGCAGACTGGGTGGGGGCGCGGCATAGTCATCCGCATCACCAGTTGGTGTATGTCATTAGTGGAGCGATTCGCGTAGACGTTGGCGGTAAGGTGTTCAATGCCCATGCGGGCGACAGCTTTATCGTCGATGGCGGGGTGGAGCACCAGGCCTCCGCGCTGGAGGCTTCTGAGGTGCTCGACGTGTTTACACCTACACGCGAAGACTACCGCGACCTCATTAAGCCGCTTACGGGTAAATCGTAAATGGTGGAACCACCCGGCTGATGACGCCTGTGGGGCTAGGTGAGTCGGGCCTCATTCCGAGTTCGATCGATGAGAACAGCCCCAGCAGCTGACCGAAGATTACGTCTACTGCGGGCCTGTATCCGTCGGCAATCCCTGCGAAGGCGTCGCAGTACAGCGAGTGGTCGGCGGCAGGCTCCTCGGCGCCGACGCAGACGATGGTTTGCACGACATTCTTGGCGCGGATCTCGCGGACAAGGTCAAGGTCGTAGTGGAGCTGCCTTTCGCTGCGCGAGATGTATGCGGTAAATACGGTTTTAGAATTGAGCGCCGACATGGGTCCGTGACGCAGTCCCATCGTGGTCTCTGTAATCGCGACGATGCGACCCGCGGTAAGCTCGGTCAGCTTTAGTCCCGATTCTTTTGCTGCGCCTGCGAGACCACCTGCTCCTACAAAGCAGGCAAGAGGGTCGCGCTGGCCGGCAATCTGATATGCCAGGCGCGCCCCTTTGCTGAGCAGATATTCGGCAGCCACGGTCATCCGTTCGAGGGTCGATTCAAAGTCTGCGGTGTTCCACAGGTGCGCCAATGCCTGTCCGAAGATGAGCATGTTGGTAAACGAACTCGTCATCGCCAGGCTGCGGTCGTTCACCGCATCGTCCAGCACTACAGCCATTGCGTTGCCGTTGCCGCGCGCCAACTCCACCATGCGGCCTGTCTCGTTGCAGCTGACTACGAGATGCTTCACAGTGGGGTATGCCGCGAGTGCATGCTCCAAAACGGCGACGCCTTCGGGGCTGTCGCCAGAACGCGAAAACGACACCCACAGGTAGTTCCTTCCTTCGAGAACGAGTTCATTTCGGCCTGCGAGAAGGTCGGTGCTGGCGACGGCCAGTACCTCGGTTCCCCACAGCTGCCGCAGTAGACCGGTAAGCGAACGGCCGATGTAGTCTGAGGTCCCTGCACCGATAAGGAATACGGTCCATCGCTCGTTGTGCGCTGCCCGGAGGAATCGCTGAAGGTCGGTGCGCAGTTCGCCAAAGAGCTGCCATGTTTTGGGCCAGGTCGCAGGCTGTTGCTCGATCTCTGGCGGGGTATAGATGAGGCCTCGCTCCTGCTTTTCGGAGAAGGGAAGTGCTATCAGGCGCGAAAGTGGATTCACAGAACCGTCCCTGTTCGAAGATCGATCGGCAAGAGTTGCTGCCTGCCGTGATGTTACAAAAGATTGGGCGGTGTTGTTGTGAGAGAGCCGATGAGAGAGTCCGAGTGAAGCCATTTGACGTTGCTATTGCAGGCGAAATCAACCTCGACCTCATTTTGTATGGTCTTCCGGCGGAGATGCCGGTGGAACGCGAGCTACTGGGGAGTGATTTTCGCGCAACTCTTGGCAGTTCTTCGGCCATTGTTGCGCATAACCTGGCTGCGCTTGGCTCGCGCGTGTGCTTCACCACGATGGTTGGTAACGACGATTTCGGGCGGATTGCGCTGGAACGCCTGTCCTCGTCCGGCGTGGACGTCTCTCGAGTCATGCTTCATCCTTCCATTGCGAGCGGTGTTACTCTGCTGCTGCCTCATGGCGGTGAGCGCCACATTCTCACCTATCCGGGCACCATTGCCGGACTGAGCGTTGCTTCGCTGAGCATCGAGCATCTTGAACAAGCGCGTCACTTTCACCTCTCCTCGCTGTACCTCCAGCGGGGATTGCATGACGGCCTTCCACAGCTCTTTGCTCGTCTGAAGAGTGCGGGCCTTACGATTTCGCTGGACACGAATGATGATCCTTCCGACGAATGGGGCGCGCCGCTCTACGATCTGCTGCCGTTCGTCGATGTCTTTCTTCCCAGCGAGTCAGAGATATGCCGAATGGCGAGGACGAACGATCTTGATGTGGCTGTGACTGCGCTCGCGACTCATGTGCCTACTATCGTCGTGAAGCGGGGTAGGCGTGGGGCGCTCGTTCATCAAGACGGTCGCAGCGTCGATATTCCGGCGATGTTGGTGACGCCTGTAGATACGATCGGTGCCGGTGACAGTTTCGACGCAGGCTTTCTGCGTGCATGGCTGGCGGGGCGAAGTGCTGCTACGGCCGCACGCGCGGGCAATATTACTGGAGCGCTCTCTACTCAGGCACCCGGTGGCACTGAGGCGTTTCGCGATGCTTCGCTACGTGAGCGCTTTTTGGAAGAGGCAGGTTTCTTCCGGCTGCTTGAATCAGATTGATTCGTCAGCTGCGCGGTTTCTGGCAGCGAAGAAGCGGATCGAGTAGACGATCAGCCCGGCGAGCAGGATGATGCCCGCTGTGCGGATCTCGCGGTGAAAGTTCGGCCGCGAGAAGAGGATGAAGAGAAATCCGCTGAGCGCCAGCAGCGCGGGGAGTGGGTACAAGGGCATGCGGTAACCGCGAATTCTGCGTTCGCGCCGGTGTTTAGGTAGGAGGACTGCGATGCCCTGCAGCAGGAACTGGAAGAGGATGCGGATCACGACGAGCGCTGTGATGACCTCCTGCAAGCGAAAGACGCAGCAGATCATGGTGATGGTGCCGAGCCAGAGTAGGGCGTGGTACGGCATGCGAAGAGTCGGATGGATGGCGCCGAACCATCCGGGGAAGTTGCCGTCGCGTGCTGCTGCGAAGGGAATTCGTGATTGCCCGAGCAACAGAGCGAAGACGGAGCAAAGCGCTGCGAGAGAGATCAATACGACGATTACTGCGGCGGCGCCATGGCCGTAGAGCCGCTCCATGAATACGGCGATGGTGAACATGCGCGCGTGGCTGTTGGCGCTTTCCTGCGCTATCTCCTGCCATGGCAGAACTCCCAGCACGCTGACGTTCATCAGCAGGTAGAGGCTGCCCACGATGACAACCGACCCCAGCACGGCGCGTGGAATTGTGCGCTGCGGGTCACGGACTTCAGCACCCATGAAGCAGACGCTGTAGTACCCGCCGTAGTCGTATGCAGCAACGAGGAGACCCGCTCCAAGGCCCATGAAGAAGGCGCTGTTCAGCTGGAAGGCTCCCGCAGGAAAGCCGAATGCCAGCTTCGGATCAAAGTGGGCGAAGCCGGCGAAGATTACGAAGACCAGCGTCAGGACGACCACAACGCCGAGCCAGCGCACGATCTTGTCGATGGCCACGATGCTGCGGTAGAGAAGAATGATGGCGACGGCGCATGCGCCCATGGCAATGAAGGTCTGTCCACTAAGCACGAACGGGACGCCGAGCAGTCTCAGGGAAAAAATGGGCTGCGCTGCGTTGGGGACGAAGAACGACACGTACTGCGCGAAACCGATACAGCCTGATGCAATGGACAGCGGCGAACTGAAGAGAATCTGCCACGAATACAGGAAGGA
>Ga0105248_10008272_pt1 | contig 11429 bp, 15 predicted proteins | sample KBSS34metaG_FD_81524 | JGI IMG/M metagenome (GOLD analysis project Ga0105248, IMG submission 81524) | Switchgrass rhizosphere microbial communities from Kellogg Biological Station, Michigan, USA - KBS S3-4 metaG | ecosystem: Host-associated > Plants > Roots > Rhizosphere > Soil | place...
GGGCAGCTTGCCGGCGGCATCGCACACGATTTCAACAACGTGCTTTCTGCCATCATGATGGCGACCGACTTCCTACTCAATGCGCACAAGCCGACCGACCCGTCCTTCAAGGACATCATGCAGATCAAGCAGAATGCTAATCGCGCGGCAGCGCTTGTGCGCCAGCTGCTGGCATTCTCGCGCAAACAGACATTGCGCCCGCAGGTGCTCGACCTTGGCGAAACCCTGAGCGACCTCGGCATGCTGCTCAGGCGTCTCATCGGCGAGAAAGTGGCGCTTGAAATCGTGCATGGGCGCGACCTGTGGCCGGTGAAGGTCGACATTTCGCAGTTCGAGCAAGTGATCGTGAATCTTGTGGTCAATGCCCGCGATGCCATGCCTGATGGGGGCAAACTGACCGTGCGAACAATGAACGTCACGGCCGACGAGTGTGCAAAGTACGACTACAAGGGCATGCCCAAGGCGGACTACGTGCTGGTCGAAGTCAGTGACACGGGCACAGGCATTCCGCCCGAGATCATCGACAAGATCTTCGAACCGTTCTTCACCACCAAGGAGGTAGGCAAAGGGACCGGCCTCGGGCTTTCAACGGTCTATGGAATCGTCAAGCAGACGGGCGGCTTTATCTACGCAGATTCCGAGACCGGCTGGACGTCGTTCCGTATTTTCCTGCCGCGGCACGTTCCCGGCGCAGAGGAACTGCTCGCGCAAATTCCGGCGGTGGACGCGCCGGCCATCGCGGGCGCCATCTCAGCGGCGGACTCGATGGCTCGTGCTGCCGCCGCAGACCTGACCGGACAGGGTACAATCCTGCTCGTCGAGGACGAGGATGGGCTGCGGGCGCTGAATGCGCGCGGTCTCGCGTCCCGCGGCTACACGGTCTTGGAAGCCAGCAACGGCGTTGAGGCTATCGAGGCTTTCGACAAGCACGGACACGTCGACTTGGTGGTGTCAGACGTCGTCATGCCTGAAATGGACGGTCCGACGCTGCTCAAGGAACTGCGCCAGCGCGACCAGAACGTGAAAATTATCTTTGTGTCCGGATATGCCGAAGAAGCATTCAGCAAGAACCTGCCGAGTCAGGAACAATATGCCTTCCTCGCCAAGCCTTTCACCCTCAAGCAGCTTGTTGCGGAAGTGAAAAAGACACTGGTGCAGTAGTCGTTGCTAGACCCGGCCAGTCAGAGCCAGGATGAGCACGACGATCAACACCACGCCGACGATACCCGACGGTCCATATCCCCACCCGGCGCTGTGCGGCCAGCGTGGGAATGCACCGATCAGAACAAGAATGAGCACAATGATGAGAATTGTACCGAGCATAGCTGCGCCCCATAAACTTGCGGTGCGGTTGTGACCGCAACCGTGGTTGCCAGAGTCCGCCGCAATAACGTTCCGCTCGCGGCAAAGTTCCCGAGCTGCAATAAGATCGGTTTAGCGGCAGGATTGCGTCAGGCGTATTTTGGCGAACATGCTCGGTTCAAACCGGCACAGATAAAGGCCGGAGTGAGAGTCAGCTTCTGGGGCCCGAAAATAGTTACGCTCGATCGTGGCGCCGGCCGGGCCGATGTTGAATTCCTCGCTCGCGCGCGCAATCGCTGTCGGATTGGCGGAACGGGCGGGCTCGATCGGCGATGGTTTCGCGGTTGCAGCGGTTGTTGCGGTAAAAACTAAAAGGACGACAAGCAGATTTTTCATAGGCGCTCTCCTCGCTCGATGAGGAGAAGCCTCTGGTCGGCGGCATGTTCCTGCGCTGCACAAACATTCCCGTGATCGCGCCTGCGCAAATTTGCCGCGATATTGCAGGCATTTCGCCCCTTACAAATTAACCCATCCATACATATTGTATGCGCGCCATCTTCTGGGGGAGACCACGCGATGTTTCGACACCGCTTCCTGATTGCACTCGCCGCGATTGCCGCGGCGCTTGTGCTTGTCGCCGCCGATGCCAATGCCCGCGCCGGCGGCGGATTCTCGGGCGGAAGCCGAGGCATGAGGACTTTCTCTGCGCCGCCGGCTACGCGCACGGCGCCGAATACCGCGGCGCCCATGCAGCGAAGCGTGACGCAACCAAGCAAGGCCGGCACGGTTGGCCAGGCGTCGGCACGGCCAGGATTCTTTGGCAGCGGATTGCTTGGCGGTCTTGCAGCAGGTTTTCTCGGAGCCGGTCTGTTTGGTCTGCTGTTCGGGCACGGATTTTTCGGCGGAATGGCCGGCTTTGCGTCCATCCTCGGCCTCGTGTTTCAGGTCGCTCTGATTGTGATCGTGGCGAGACTGCTGTTTGCGTGGTGGCAGCGACGAAACATGCCGGCGCCTGCTTACGCGGCCGCGCATCCCGCCACCGGTCATTCCTTCAGCGGGCTTGGCGGCATGTTCGGCGCCAACACACCAGCCAGCGAACCGCTGACGATCGGTAAATCGGATTACGACGCTTTCGAACGCCTGCTTGGTGAAATTCAGTCTGCCTATTCAGCTGAGGACATCAACGCATTGCGGAGCAAGGTCACGCCGGAGATGCTCTCCTATTTCTCTGAGCAGCTCGCGGAAAATACGAGCCGCGGTGTCGTCAACAAGGTTGACAATGTGCGGCTCGAGCAGGGCGACCTTGCAGAGGCATGGCGCGAAGACGCCGTCGAATACGCGAGCGTTGCCATGCGGTTTTCACTGACCGATCGCGTGATCGATCGCGCCAGCGGACGCACCCTTGAAGGCGGCGAGCCCGGCGAGGTCACGGAGTTGTGGACCTTCATGCGCGCACGCGGCGGCGACTGGCTTCTCTCAGCCATTCAGCAGACGTAAGGCGCTAAACTTTTTCCGCTTCCTTGCTTTCTTTGGCAGTGCCGGTGTCGACCTTTGGCTTGACACCAGCACGGATCTTTTCGTCCAGCCATGAATCGAACTTGATGCCGGTCTCGCGCGGCTTGCGCCAGATTACGCGGCAGCGGCGGCGCGTTGCGCCGTTCTCGGCCAGCAGCAACACGAAGCTGTCGGGGAGTGCATCTGAATCGGCGATACTGATATGCGCCCCGCGGTCCGAGATATTGGTAATCACGCATTCAGAGCGCTGACCGGCTTCGAGCAGTACCCACGCGTTTCGGCGTAGGCGATGTCGTCTTGCTTTTCGTTTGTCCCCTCGCATCTCACCTCGCGGACGTCATATTCGGCAGCCAGCTATAGGACATTCAGTTTCTGTTAATTGTCACGTCCTCGCGCTGCGAAACTGTAGCAACTAGGCTTTATAAATTCATAAAACGTTATCCGATACGGCGGATTGCGCCCGGAACCATTGACGTTGCACCGAAATACGTCTATGTCGCCGCCGCAACCTGGTTTTCGGCCTAACTTGCTGCCACGCTCCCGGTTTTGGGCTGCGCTCAAGTGAACTCCCAAAAACTTGGCTTGTGACCGCCAACGCGATGACGCGTGGGCGTTCAACAGGAAGCGTGAAAGGAAACTCTTGATGCCTGTCGGAACTGTGAAGTTTTTCAATACCCAAAAAGGCTTCGGCTTTATTCAGCCGGATGATGGCTCGAAGGATGTGTTTGTGCATATCACGGCGGTAGAGCGGGCCGGAATGCGCTCGCTGGTCGAAGGTCAGAAGATCAGCTTCGAAATCGTCACCGAACGCGGCAAGCAGGCCGCGGGAAATTTGCAGCCGGTCTAAGCTTCAGCGGTGTTTGACATTGAAATCGAAGCCCGGCGGCGACGCCGGGCTTTTTGCATTCGGCACATTTAAAGTGTCACTTTTAAAGTGTTGCATTCGAATACACAGACGCAGGACACTGCGCCCGACAGGGGAGAAATCAGAATGGATATTATAGCTTGTGGATCGCGGCCTTCTCGTCGAATGGGCCCGCCAAGTTTCACTGGAACGGTCTGGCAGGATCCCATCATCCAGGCTCCCGATCCGGCGCGAATCCGATCGGCTTGGGTGCGTTTCGAACCGGGCGCCCGTACGGCCTGGCATACCCATCCGCTGGGGCAGACACTTTTTGTCACCTCGGGCATTGGCCGTGTGCAGACCTGGGGCGGCCCGATACGTGAAATCCGTGCCGGCGATACCGTCTGGATTCCACCTGGTGAAAAACACTGGCACGGAGCAACCGCCGAGCACGCGCTCGAACATATTGCCATGCAGGAAGCCCAGGGAGGCGAGCACGTCACCTGGCTCGAGCCCGTGACGGACGCGCAATACTCAGGAAAATCCTGAATCAGGCGCATCATCAAGGACGCGTGATCGCAGGAATACGCCGTCATGCGTGGTGTTTTGCCCTCCCGATAGCGGGGGCGTCGGGTCTCCGCCGACACCGGGAGGTATTTCATGACGGTTGTTCGAATTGGTGCACCACTGGCGGCGTGCGTGATGCTGTTTTGCGGGGTTCCTGCCCATGCTCAACAGGCAGGCATGTCGTTCTTTGTTACCAGCGCCGGGCCGGGCAAAGGTGCGGACTTGGGTGGACTCGACGGCGCTGACCGTCATTGCCAGCAACTTGCGGCTGCTGCCGGAGCGGCCGCAAAGACCTGGCACGCCTATCTGTCGACGCAGGGCGCCGGAGCTGTGAACGCCCGCGACCGCATCGGCAAAGGACCGTGGATGAATGCCAAAGGCGTGACCGTCGCCAAAGACGTCGCCGAACTGCACGGAACCAACAATCTGACCAAGCAGACGGCCCTCAGCGAAAAAGGTGATGTGACCAACGGGCGTGGCGACACGCCGAACCGGCACGACATCCTCACCGGGTCGCAACCCGACGGAACAGCGTTCAGCGGAAGCGACGACCGCACCTGCAAGAATTATACGAGCAGCACGCAAGGCGCAGTTATGCTGGGCCATGCCGACCGGCAGGGTCTGAGTGACGACGAACCCTCCAAATCGTGGAACTCATCGCACCCGTCGCGGGGGCAGGAGGGCGGCTGTTCGCAGGCCGATCTCCGCAGCACTGGCGGTGATGGCCTGATGTACTGTTTTGCGGTGAACTAACAGACTTCTTATGCGTCGATGCCGGCGGACGCGTGAATTACCCATGCCGCCGGCCGCTCACGCGCGCTAAAGCAAGTCGAGGAAACCGGAGCGACCGTGGCCGAGCTTGTCCCGGCCACGGTCGTCTTGCTTGAATGGTCGAGAACGTGTTGCCTTTGGCCGATGTTGGCACGACACATCAAACGGTGCACTCATGCGTTATCAATTGTTCTATTGGCCGGAGATTCAGGGCCGCGGTGAGTTCGTACGGCTTGCGCTCGAAGATGGGGGCGCCGCTTATGATGATGTCGCCCGTAAAGCGGGCGGAGTCGATCGAATGTTTGCGGCAATGAAAGGCGGGCGTGACAAACGTCCGCCGTTCGCGCCGCCGTTCTTAAAAGCAGGCAAGCTCGTCATCGCGCAGGCGGCCAACATTCTTTTTTATCTCGGACCCCGCCTGAAATTGAGCCCGCGCGATGAAGCGGGCCGGCTGTGGCTGCACCAGCTGCAGTTGACCGTTACCGACTTCGTGAAAGAAATCCACGATACGCATCATCCAGTCGGTTCGGGGCTTTACTACGAAGACCAAAAGTTGGAAGCAAAACGCTATACCGGAAATTTTCTTGATGAGCGCGCGCCGAAATATCTTGGCTACTTTGAATCCGTGTTGAAAAAGAGCGGTGGGCCTTACTTGCTTGGCCGCAAAGCGACCTATGTGGACCTTTCGATATTTCAGCTGATCGAGGGGCTACGCTACGCCTTCCCAAAGGCGGCAAAAGGCATCGAGCGGGAGGTGCCGGGTCTCGTTTCGGTCCGTGACAAGGTTGCGGCACGGCCGGGTATCAAGGCATACCTCGCATCACCGCGACGGATCGCATTCAATGAGATGGGTATTTTCCGCCGCTATCCGGAATTGGATCGCTGACCGCTCTTTATCCCTGGGCTGTAAGCGTTCCGCCACCCGCGCTCACTGACTTGGCCGACACAAGCGTGAATGCAATCACGCAAGGCTCGGTACCCTTGTTGATCCAGTTGTGGATCGTTCCGCGCTGCACGAGGACATCGCCGGCCTTAAGGTGGATGGTCGTCCCGTCGAGGTCCATGTCGATTTCGCCGGACATAACGACCGCATAATCGATCGAATCTGTGCGGTGATTGCGCGGTGCGACGCCCGGGCCGAAACTGACGATACGAAACACCGTCCCGTTCGGAATCGTTGTTCCGATTTTCTTGCCGGACGGATCGGCATTGCCGTCGTTATTGACCGGAAAGCCCTCGCTGGACCAGATCACACTATAAAGCGCGCCTGGACGTTGCGACGTGACGTTTTTGACTGTCTCGTCGATAAGCACTTTGGCGCGGCCCTCGTTATCATGTCCGGTGACAACGCGGCGAATATTCAGGCTCATCAGTGTTCTCCTGCGACTTACAGACTACAGGGACTCGTCGACGGGTAGGGGCTTCTTACTGGTTTCGTGCCAAAGCAGGAACAGGCCGGACCCCACCACAATCGCCGAGCCGCCGAGCAACGCGAGGGTCGGCACGTCTCCCCAGAAGAAAAAGCCGAGGGCCGCCGACCACACCAGCATGAAATAGTAAAATGGGCCCACGGCGGACGCTGGAGCGAGGGAAAGTGCGCGCGTCCACCAATATTGGCCGACAGCGTTGATCGCCCCGTTGGCGACCAGGGCGCCCGTGTCGGAGAGACTCGGCCAAGCAAAGGCAAACGGCAGCGCCAGTGTGAAAAACAAGGTGAGAAAAATCATCTGGTACATGGTGAGCGTTTCCGTCGACTCGGTTGTCGTCATGCCTCGCACGGCCGCGGTCACGCTGCCGAACAATACAGCATTGGCAATCGCGAACATGGCGCCGAGACGGAAACTGTCGGCACCGGGAGCGGCGACGAGCATCACGCCGAGAAAGCCCGCTCCTAATGCAGCAGCGCGGGCAAGACCCACTTTTTCCTTGAGCCAGATCGCGGCGAACAAGGTTGCAAACAACGGCGAAGAGAAATTAATGGCGACTGCCCCTGCCAGCGGCATCAATCCGAAAGCGATGATGATCAGGCTCTGTGCCGCCGCTTGGGTCGCGCTGCGGCCAAGATGATCGCCCATGCGGTTCGTGCGGAGCACCTTGAAGCCTGTCCGGGGCAGAATCAGCACGGCACACGTCGCCAGCGAGGCGATGGCGCGGAAGAACAAAACCTCGATGAATGAATACTCCGCGACCTGCCATTTCGAGAGAGCGCTTGAGATTGCAAACATGACCGTCGCGCCGAGCATGAACAAAATGCCCAGCGGGATACGATCGGCGCGGCCAGTGGCGCGGGCGAGGCTATCGGCGGTCAAGGGAAAGGCCCCGGGGAGTGTCGGCGAATGCCTAGCATGGCCACAAATTGGGTGGCAGGGTCAAAAGCGAATAGCGGGGCTGCGCAAGCGGCGCGGTCGGGGGGTTGCGCCGCGAATTCAGCGTCTTATGCGTCGCATCCGCGCGAGCCGTGCGGCGCGGCGTTTCTTGACGGCACGCGCCTCCCTCTGCTTGCGGGCGCGCCGTCTGCGGCAGCGTTTGCATCGGCACCGCGACCGGCCGATTACGTATTTGAGATAATCGTTCCCGTAATCGTAGGTGATTTCCTCGTCAGGCTTTATGCGTCGTAGTGCCCGGATGAAGACGCGGCCGCCATAGGAGTAGGTCTCTGCGTTGGGATTGCATGAATGATTGGCGTAGCGGGCGATATTGCTGCGCGGGGTGCCGTCAATGGTCACGCGCGGGTTGATTTCATAAAGATATCGGTTGCCCCGATTTTCGAGCCGGAGTGCCTCCTCGGCGGTCACGCGTGGCCCTTTATATTCGGCGATTTTTTCGCGCTTCTTGATGGGCCTGATGGCAAAAAGGCCGAACCCGGTGAACGAGCGGCCGATGCGAAATGATCTTCGAGACATTTGGGATTAAGCGATGACGAGCGGAGCGATGCGGATGGCAGATGAAACGCCGCGCGTCAATCAGGTCTGCTCGCTTTTTCTTGGGTAAAAGACGCGTCAGGCCCGAAGCGCGAATGCAACTAGTGGAGGAATTGCCCGGCCCAATTGAGGAAGGCGCTGAACTGATCCGGATAGACCACGAAATAAATAACGAGCGCTACTGGGGCCAACATGAAGATGACGTCTCGCATGCGGGTTTACCTTGCGCCGGCATGTTGATTCTGCAGGTCTCTTTTCGAAACCAGCCGGTTATGAAGGTCAATATCACTGGCCGTAAATTTCGCTGCGGTCACGCCTAGATGACTGGATGGCAAAGGTATTTAGATGTGGTTCCATCCCAGGAACCGACCGGGCCGAATTGGGCGGCCAGGCCGGAAGCCTGCAGCGGCGGGCGGTCACTTTAGCGGGGAAAAATCTTGTCCACGGCGTCGGCAAGAATTGCGATCGCGACTATGTGCCTTTCCCTTGTGGCGTCGGCTTTGTCAGGGGAGGCGCGCGCGGCCGGGGCTGCCTATGTCGTCGATACCGCAGAGGTGAGCGAACCTGGTTCCTGCAAGGTCGAGTCGTGGGCGTCGGCTGCCAGCAACCATGATTTTTTTGCAGCAACCTCGCCGGCCTGTGTCGTGAACATGTTTAGCCCGTTCGAACTAAGCTCTCAATTCAGCCGCGCGCGCGCCGACACGGAATGGGCAACCGCCGCAGCCCCGAAGATCAAGACCAATCTTGTGCCGACCGCGATCGGAAGCTGGGGGTTCGCGATATCGGGAACGGCCACTTACGATTTAACGGCGCAGCAAAACACGGCCCTGGCGATCACGATTCCAGCGACGCTGCGGCTGTCGAATGTCGTGCGCATCAACCTGAATGCTGGTTGGCAGTGGGATCGTGTTGCCGGGCAACATGACGCAACCTATGGCGCCGGCATCGACTGGCGGACGGCCGACAATGTCTGGACGCTGACCGCCGAGGTGTTCGGTCAGCTCGGCGCACGACAGGAGGCTATCGGGATAACTGAGCCGCGGTTTCAGGTCGGATTGCGCTGGCGCCCAGTCGACGAATTCAACGTGGATCTGATCTACGGTCGCAATATCTACGGCGAGAATGCCAACTGGATTACTCTTGCCACAGTGTTCCGCTTCAGTGCCGGCAAGTAACATTCAGTGAGGGTGAGACATGGCATCGGATCGCTGGCCTGAGTTGCCCTTGGCGGCCTGGCGGGACACGCGCGACACGTTACATCTGTGGACGCAGGTTGTCGGCAAGATCCGGCTCACGCTGGCGCCATGGCTCAATCATTCGTGGCATGTCGCCCTCTACGTGACGGCGCGGGGGCTGACGACTTCGCCGATGCCCTGTCACGGCGGGAGTCTGGAGATCGAATTCGACTTCATCGAGCACGTCGTTTGGCTGCGCATGAGCAACGGAAATGTCCGCAAGGTTGCAATGCGGCCAATGTCGGTTGCGGCGTTCTACGTCGAGATGGGAATAGCGCTCAGCCAGTTAAGTCAATTCTTCATGATCAATCCGATGCCCTGCGAAATCCCGGACGCCATTCCGTTTGGTGATGACGATGTGCACAAGTCCTACGATCCCAATTATGCGCGCCGTTTTTTCCGGGTGCTGACGTCTACGCATGAGGTCATGAGTCATTTCCGTACCGGTTTTCTCGGCAAGGCGAGCCCGGTGCATTTTTTCTGGGGCAGCTTCGATCTGGCGGTGACCCGCTTTTCCGGGCGGCGGGCGCCGCGTCATCCTGGTGGCGTGCCGCATCTGCCGGATTCGGTCGCGCGGGAGGCCTATTCGCATGAGGTTTCGAGCGCCGGCTTCTGGCCCGGGGGAGGCGGCGCTCCGGTCGATGATGCCGCGTTTTACTCCTATGCCTATCCCGCGCCAGAGGGCTTCGCGGCAGCCACGGTTAAGCCTGCGGCTGCGCTGTGGTCGAAGGAATTGGGTGAATTCCTGCTGCCGTACACGGCAATGCGGAGCGCCGCCGATCCCGACACCACGCTGATGGATTTTCTGCAGAGTACCTACGACGCTGCGGCCGACCTGGCGAAATGGGACCGTGCGACACTGGAATGCGGATTGGGCGAGAAGGGCGAAGTACGAAAAATTTAGCGCAGATGTTGTCGCCCTTCAGGCCCGCGAGTTTATCTGCACCGGCACGCCGCGCCTGAGCGAGTTGCTGACTGAGGAAATCTCCTTCGCGCGCGTGATTACAGCATCCACGCTCGCATTCCTGTCAATCGGCGTTGCTTCGACCTCCATAGTGGCTTCTTTTACAAGCATCGGCGTCCCTTCGAAGGTAACGGATACGTCGACTTGGACTGAGGCCAGGGGAATACCCATCTCGTGGGCGACGTACTGCAAGTCATTGCAGAAGCAGCCGCCAATCGCGAGGCCGAGCAACTGACCGCCATTGAATCCGAGTCCCATACCGCCCGCTTTGCCGTCCGGGCGGTCGACGACGATCGTGTGCCCCCCGGCCCGGCCAAGAGCGGCTTCGGTATCAGGGATACTGCGAAGCTGGACGGTCATTGTGGTCATAAGGGCCTCCTTGGCTTGGGGCGCATCTGTCCGATCTTGATGATAGGCTTCCAAAACCGCTATGGCATGACCATCAAACTAAGCCGCCGGCGATCTTAAGGAATTCCCATGAACGCGCCTCACACGACCCACGCCACGCCCGCTTATCACCACACGCCGTTGTTTCCGCTCGGCCCCGATAAGACGCCATACCGCAAGCTCGATGTCGGCGGCGTCAGGGTCGAGAAGGTGATGGGCAAGGACATGCTCGTAGTCGAGCGCGAAACCCTGCGCGCGCTTTCGGAGGCGGCGTTTACCGACATCAACCACCTGCTGCGGCCGGGGCATCTCAAGCAGCTGCGCAAGATCCTCGATGATCCGGAAGCTTCCGATAACGACAAGTTCGTCGCCTATGATTTCCTCAAGAACGCGAACATCGCGGCTGGGGGCGTGCTTCCAATGTGCCAGGACACCGGCACGGCTATCATCATGGGCAAGAAAGGCCGCATGGTTTTCACCGCAGGTGATGACGAGGCGGCACTCGCCGAAGGCGCTCGTGACGCGTATCTGAAACGGAACCTGCGCTATTCTCAGCTCGCACCGATCTCCATGTTCGAAGAGAAAAATACAAAGTCGAACATGCCGGCGCAGGTCGAGATCTACGCGGAAGGTGAGGATTCCTACAAGCTTCTGTTTATCGCCAAAGGCGGTGGCTCGGCCAACAAGGCCTTTCTGTTCCAGGCGACGCCATCGATCCTCACGCACGACCGGATGCTTGCCTTCCTCAAGGAGAAGGTGCTCACGCTCGGCACTGCGGCGTGTCCGCCTTATCACCTCGCCATTGTCATTGGCGGAACCTCGGCGGAGCTCACGATGAAAACCGTGAAGCTCGCCTCCACCAAATATCTCGACGAGCTTCCGGTCAAAGGCAGCGAGGATGGCCATGCCTTCCGCGATCTCGA
>Ga0105248_10008275_pt1 | contig 11428 bp, 9 predicted proteins | sample KBSS34metaG_FD_81524 | JGI IMG/M metagenome (GOLD analysis project Ga0105248, IMG submission 81524) | Switchgrass rhizosphere microbial communities from Kellogg Biological Station, Michigan, USA - KBS S3-4 metaG | ecosystem: Host-associated > Plants > Roots > Rhizosphere > Soil | place...
GCTTTGCTCCCGTCAGCGATCCTCGTGTCGTGATCATAGTGGTGATGGACGAACCTACAGGCGCTTATCACGGTGGTGATGTCGCCGCCCCAATTTTCCGCGAAATCGCCGAACAGGTGTTACCGGGACTTGGAGCAACTCCAGATATCGAGATCAAGACGCCGCCCGAGATGATTGCGCAAGCTGACAAACATCCCGAGGCAACGGAAAAACTTCGCGAACAAGTGAAACGCGATCTCGAACTACGCAAATCCACATTGCCCACCGTGGACGACAACGGTGGTCGATCAGGTGAAGTTGTCTTTGCTGCCGCATCTAATAAAGCGATCCTGATGCCTGACCTGCGCGGACAAAGCGTTCGAGACGTAGCTCGCACTTGTGCTCAGCTAGGCCTGCAGATCGAGGCACGCGGAGAAGGAAAGGTCTTTAAACAAAGTCCGGCGGCGGGAAGTGAAATAAGTACGGGCCAGGTGGTTTATGTTGATTTTGGACGGTCAAAATAAGGAGTCAGCTTCTCAAAACTGAAATTTGGAGACCCCCGATGATCCCTCCAACGCGGCCAGATGATGAAATCTCTGAGATTGACGTAAGATACGGCATTGACGATTGTAGAAGACGCCTTCGCAACCAGCGAGCAGTTCTCAGGTCGCAACACCATCCCCCAACAGATGTCTCGAATGGTGATTTCAACAGCGGGAATGACGCTGTTCCCAGGAGTTACGCTGAAATATTGGCGAAGGTATCGGTGAATCAGTCGTCACTTTCGAGATTGGTTGAGTGTTTGCTCGAGCCGGTTGAAGAGGCCGAGCAAACAAACAGGGAAGAGGCCGTACTAACGTGAATGTTCAAGAGGCTGCAAGCCTGATGGGCGCTGATGCGACAAGCACAGGCCCCGAGTTGTTTGACAAAAAAATTACTGACTACTCAATCGACTCGCGTTCGGTTGGCGCGGGCGAGCTCTTCTTTGCGCTCTCGCAACAAGATTACGCCCGCGCCGGTTTTAATGGAGAGTTCGCTGATGGACATCAGTTTATCTCCGGTGCGTTAGCTAACGGCGCTGTCGCCGCGGTAGCCAGAGAAGATCGGGTCAGGGCCGATGTTGATTTGCAGCAGTTTCAGGATCGCTTATTACTAGTTGAGGACGCGATTGCGGCTCTACAACTGCTTGCGCACCGTGTTTATGAAAGATGGGGAAAGCCAGTCGTCGCAATAACCGGTAGTGCTGGTAAGACAACTGCTAAAGAGCTAACTGCACATGTTCTGTCGCATGCCGGTCATCGTGTTCTGAAGAGCGAGCGGAATTACAACAATGGGCTTGGTCTTCCCTTATCGGTCTTAAGGATGGTGAGCGAAGGAAGAGTCCCGGATCAATTCGACCTGGCTGTGCTGGAAATGGGAATGTCATCGCCGACACACGAAATTAGACGTTTGTGCGAGATTACACCTCCTGACGTTGCGGTCGAGCTCATGGTTGCACCGGTGCATCTCGAATATTTGGGGTCATTAGAAAACATCGCCGCAGCTAAAGCCGAGTTGATCGAAGGTATGAAACCTGAAGGCACTGCGATACTCAACGCAGATGACGCACTTGTGATCAAGATGCGTGACAAACATCGCGGACGAACGCTGACGTTTGGAATCGAGAACCAGGCTGACGTGCGGGCCAGCGATATTGATACGAGTTCACTTGGCAAGGTGACGTTTTCACTAAAACTGCCAAAAGGGAGTATTCAAGCGACTTTACCAATGAGTGGCAGACACAATCTCAGCAACGCTCTCGCTGCAGCAACTGTTGGTGTCGCCTTCGAGATGTCGGCAGAGCAAATTCGTGAAGCGCTCAGCACGGCGCGGCCACCGAAGATGCGTGGCGAGGTCTTCGATTTTGCCGTAGGTTTTACTTTGATCGACGATTCATACAATTCGAATCCGCGTTCGCTAATGAACATGGTTAGAACGATGGCTGAGAGCCGGAAGAATCGAGGGCGTCTGATCGTTCTCGCCGGGGAGATGTTGGAACTTGGCCCGGATGAGATTGAGTTGCACAAACAAGCAGGGCGCGACATTGCCGCGGCTGGGATAAATGTTCTTTGGGGCATTCGAGGGTTAGCGAGCGAGATAGTTGCAGGCGCAAATGAGCAAGGACTCAACAACACTAGGTTCTTTGGTTCTTCGTCAGAAGCTGCCGACCAGATTATTAAAGAGGTAACAGAAGGAGATCTAGTTCTTGTGAAAGGATCGCGCGGCGTGGCAACTGACAAAGTGGTCGCCGCATTAAAAGAAGCCTTTCCGCTAATTGGAGAGGATGTGAGAACCTAAACATCGTTAACGACCGGCTGACTTAGATGATCTACTTTATCCTTTACGAACTTCTTTATAACCACTTCAAAGATAAGGACTGGTACCTCGTAAAGGCTCTGAACGTTTTCCAGTACGTCACCTTTCGTACCGCCTACGCCACGATCACAGCTCTTCTGATCTCACTGTTCTTTGGTGGCAAGCTGATCGAGGAGCTGCGGAAATGGAATATCGGACAACAGATTCGAGAAGAAGGTCCGCAGGCTCACATGGTTAAGCGCGGCACGCCAACTATGGGTGGTGTACTGATAATTGGCTCGGTGCTTGTCTCAACTCTCCTTTGGGCGCGGCTCTCAGGAATTTATATATGGACTGCGATTGTTGCTACGACTTTGTTTGCCGCGATTGGCTTTCTTGACGATTACTCAAAGATGGCTAAACAGCGCAGTCTCGGTCTTACGGGAAAACAGAAACTCGCAGCGCAGTTGCTGATCGCGGTTGGTGTCTGGATTTTATTGTTCATCTCGACGCGCTATTGGGCCAGCGACTACTCGTGGAATGTCGCAATTCCTTTTTTCAAGTTTACTTCTGACCCTAACGGTCGAACGTTTATCGGCCCTTATCTGTACTTACTTTTAATCATCGCGGTGTTGCTCGGCTCTTCCAATGCGGTGAACTTGACGGACGGTCTCGATGGGTTGGCGATTAGTGTCACATTTATCGCCATGAGCGCACTCACGGGCTTCACTTACTTAAGTAGTGACCGGCGTTGGGCTCAATATCTCGACTTAACACATCGTCCTGAAGCTGCCGAGTTGACTGTTTTTTGCGGCGCGATGGCCGGCGCGAGTCTTGGGTTTCTCTGGTTCAATGCACCTCCGGCGCAGGTTTTCATGGGCGATGTTGGGAGTCTCGCTATCGGCGGAGCAATGGGGACCATTGCGGTTCTAACGAAACAGGAATTCATGTTGTTGATGGTGGGCGGGGTATTCGTCATTGAAGCGTTTTCAGTAATGCTTCAGGTGAGCGTCTTCAAGATGACCAAGCGCACAACGGGGACTGGACGCCGTCTCTTCAAGATGACTCCGCTCCACCATCACTTCGAAATGCAAGATTGGAAGGAGCCGAAGATCGTCTTTCGATTCTTGATTCTCGCGATCTTATTCGCGCTGTTAAGCCTATCGACGTTGAAACTGCGATAGTGTTTGAGTGGGTGAGGCCGCGTGTGAAACAAACACTATGGAGGTGACGGGACGAAAAGTACTGGTCGTTGGTGCCGCTCGGAGTGGAATTGCCGCTGCAAAATTTCTCATCGACCGCGGAGCGGTCGTTGCCCTTTACGACCAAAAGCCAATTGAAAATTGGTCGAAAGACGCTTTGGCGCTTAAGGAGTCAGGTGTTGGGTTGGTCCCTGGTGACATTCCCACGTGGCTACTCGATCAGTTGGACCTCGTAATCGTAAGTCCGGGCGTTCCGGCCAGCATCATTCCAATTCGCTACGCAGAGCGAGCAGGTGCTGAAGTAATTGGCGAAGTCGAACTGGCTTCCAGGTTTTTGAAAGGTCGAATCGTTGCAATCACGGGAAGCAATGGAAAGACAACCACTACTTCATTGATTGGAGAGCTTTTAAGAAATGGCGGATTGAAAGTCCAGGTTGGTGGAAACATTGGACGGCCCCTGATATCCATGGTCGAACAGTCGACGGATGACGGTTGGACGGTCGTCGAGTTATCAAGCTTTCAACTGGAAACGATTAAGTCTTTTCATCCGTCGATCGCGGTGGTGCTGAATGTCACGCCAAACCACATGGACCGTTATGAGACTTTCAACGACTACGCGGGAGCTAAGCATCGGATCTTTATGAATCAAACCGCGAATGAAACCGCGATCTTAAATGCAGATGACCCGACCGTTTCCTCGTGGCGCTCAGGTCTGAATGCCCGGGTGTTGAGTTTTAGCGTCAAGAGTGAGCTGAGTGACGGAGTCTTTTTGCGAGGCAATACGCTGGTCCTGCGAACGGGAAATTCGGAACATTCGCTGGTTGATGTTAGAGAAATGAAATTGCGTGGAGCTCACAACGCAGAGAATGTGGCAGCGGCCCTGGCAGCAGGAATCGCATGTGGAGTGGACGTCAGCTCGATGCGTAAGACGGTTAGCGCATTTGACCCGGTTGAGCACCGGCTTGAGTTTGTTGATGAGATTCAAAAGATCAGGTTTTACAACGACTCAAAAGCAACCAGCGTTGATGCCACTTTGAAAGCTCTGGAAGCATTTGCGCTGGACCCGGGCAAAGTCGTTCTAATTCTGGGAGGACGTGGGAAAAAAGCACCGTACGCTCCGTTGGCCGAATTGGTTCGCAGCAAGGTTAGGTCGCTGATCCTGATCGGCGAAGACGCGGAAACGATTGCTGATGAGCTCGGAGCACTTGCTCCTATTGAAAGAGCCACCGATATGAAAGATGCAGTCAATCGTTCTTTCACGGCCGCAGAACCGGGCGACACCGTTTTACTCGCGCCCGCATGCGCGAGTTTTGACATGTTCGACAGCTTCGAGCATCGGGGAAAAGTCTTTAAGTCGGAAGTCTCTGAGCTCAAATCACGATCCGCAGAAAACTGATTTCATGGCACGTAAGCTTGCTCCAGATAAATGGCTGTTCGCTTCGACTGTTGGTCTGGCGCTGTTTGGCGTCGTGATGGTCTATAGCGCCTCGGCAGTGTTGGCAGAGAAAGAGAATGGCAATCAGTTCTACTACGTGATCAAGCAGGGCATGTGGGTAGCGATCGGCTTCATGGTCATGATCCTCGCGATGCAATTCAACTACCAGCAGTTGAAGAGTCGTCGCGTAGTTTACGGACTGCTGATTATTTCAACGATTACTCTGTTTGCTGTTTTTGGATTTAGCAGTACGAACGGAGCGCATCGCTGGCTCAAGTTGAGAGCATTCTCGGTGCAACCGTCAGAGTTGTCGAAGTTGGCGCTCGCGATATTCCTGGCTTATTTCCTCGAGAAGCGTGCCGGTGAAGAAGGAGATTTTTGGCGAACCTTCTTACCGTGTGGATTGGTTACGGGATGGCTGGCCGTGCTGGTTGTGATCGAACCGGATCTCGGTACTGCCTTAATGCTTGCTCTGATTTTTGCAGTAGTCGTCTATACCGCCGGCGCCCGACTGGTCCATCTGGCGATGGTTGCGGCGCCCGCCTTAGTCGGAGCCGCAGGCTTGCTGATCTTTGTTCCCTGGAGAATGCGACGACTGATTACTTTCATGGATCCGTGGGCAGATCAGCAAGGCGCAGGCTTTCAGGTAGTTCAATCGTTGATCGCGATCGGTTCAGGTGGTCCCAACGGACTCGGCTTCGCTCAGGGCAAACAAAAGATGCTGTTCCTGCCGTTTGCTCACTCCGATTTTATCTTCGCCGTGATTGGGGAGGAGTTGGGACTCGTCGGAGCACTTACGGTTGTGGCCATCTTTGCGCTGTTTCTGTGGCGCGGTGTCCGAACCGCGCTCCTGGCGCCGGATCGTTTTGGTATGTTGCTCAGTCTGGGAATTGTTACTGGTATCGTTGCTCAAGCGCTCTTTAATATAAGCGTTGTCCTCTCGCTTGTTCCTACGAAAGGAATACCGCTTCCGTTTATTTCATACGGTGGTTCTTCCCTGGTGCCGACGCTTGCATCAGTGGGAATACTTTTGAATATCTCGCAACATTCAAGCGGTTCATTTGATGTTGGTTTACGTGAGTCGAACAAGAGCAGGTCTCAAGAGCGAAATAATTTGAGCGTGGCAACCGCGGGTGGAACGGCCCACACTCGTTTTTGAAAACCGATGCGTGTGCTGATTGCTGCCGGAGGTACTGGCGGACATATTTATCCGGGTATCGCGGTCGCACAAGAGATCATGCGGCGCGATCCTGATTCGTCGGTTCGCTTCGTCGGCACGGCGCATGGTTTGGAAACCAAGCTTGTACCCAAGGCCGGGTTTGATTTGTCGCTCATTGAAAGTGCCGGTCTAAAGAACGTTCGGGCCGTCGCCCGGATGAAAGGGCTGGCGACGTTGCCGGTGAGCTTTGTTTCGGCCTGGAAGCTTATTCGGCAGTTCCGACCGGACGTCGTAGTCGGTGCCGGTGGCTACGTTTCTGGTCCAGTGGTATTGATGGCGGCGTTAACCAATCGTCGTACCCTCGTAATGGAGTCGAACGCGTTACCAGGTTGGACCAATCGGAGGTTGGCTCGCTTTGTGGATCGTGCGGCAGTTTCGTTTGAAGCGTCGCTTGGATATTTCCGAGGCAAAGGGGTAGTGACGGGAAATCCGGTGCGACGAGAGTTCTTTGAAATTCCCTTACGTTCCATTCAACCCGATCAGCTTTCGTTGCTCGTGTTTGGTGGTTCACAGGGCGCTCACGCGATTAACGAAGCAATGATTGCAGCCTTACCGCTACTTAGGAAAGCAGGCGTAGCAGTAAAGATTAAGCATCAGACCGGACAGGCAGATTTCGAACGGGTGCAATCGGCTTATTTGAACGAAGGATGGCAGGACAGTTCGACAGTGTGTAGTTACATCGACAACATGGTTGAGGATTTCGCAGTTGCCGACTTAGTACTGTGCCGGGCAGGTGCAACAACGACAGCTGAGCTAATCGCATCCGGCAAAGCGTCGATCATGGTTCCGTTCCCGTTTGCTGCCGATGACCATCAACGAAAGAATGCCGAAGCCCTGGAAGCAGCCGGAGCCTCGAAGATGATTCTTCAGGAGCAGTTGAGTGGTGCGCAGCTTGCTTCGGAAATTTCAGCACTGTTGGCTAGGCCCGAGGAAATTGAACGGATGGCACTGGCTAGTAAAAAGTTGGCGCACGGTGACGCGGCTGCCGCCGCGGTAGATCTAATAGAAGAGCTTGCCGGCGTCGAACAGACGGAAGCGATCAATTGAGAAATGTGAATTATGAATTGAGATTTGATGATTGTTCATTTTCAGTCGGTTACGGATCAAATGCCAAGTGTCAGTTACATCGTAATTATCAAATATCAAATGATAATTGATCCTTAAAAAGGGTTTGGGGAGTGCCCTTGATTGCAGCGCCGGGACTTTGCCCCTCGGCGTTAAGAATTAAAACGCAAGAATGACAGGCAAGTAGTTATGTTTAGGAGAATTCAACACGTCCATTTTGTAGGTATCGGTGGCATCGGCATGTCAGGTATTGCCGAGGTGCTGATCAATCTTGGTTTTCGTGTCTCGGGATCTGACTTGAAGCTCTCGAGCGTGACTGAGCGTTTGCAGCGAATGGGAGTCGAGTTTAGCGAAGGTCATCGCGCCGAAAATGTCGGTCAACCACACGTCGTTGTACGTTCCACCGCAGTGCGTGACGACAATCCCGAGATTCTTGAAGCCATTCGACGGTCAATTCCGGTTATTCCGCGCGCCGAGATGTTGGCCGAATTGATGCGACTGAAAGCCCATACTGTCGCGGTTGCCGGTTCGCACGGCAAGACCACTACGACTTCGATGGTTGCTACCGTGTTGGGCCATGCCGGACTTGACCCAACGATCGTGGTCGGCGGTGTCGTCGGTGCATTCGGCTCCAATGCCCATCTGGGAACCAGCGATTTGATGGTCGTAGAAGCTGACGAGAGCGATCGCTCAGTCCTGATGCTGACTCCAACCATCGCGGTGGTGACAAATATCGATCGCGAACACATGGATTACTACCACGATATGGACGACGTGCGAGCTTGTTTCGCAAGTTTTGTAAACAAGGTCCCGTTCTACGGTTCATCGGTCTTATGTCTTGACGATCCAAACGTGCAGGCCATCATTCCCCTCCTTGAAAGAAGGAGGATGACCTACGGCCTCAGCGCGCAGGCGGATGTTTCGGCTCACGGTATTCGCTACGACAATAATTTCGGCTCGAAATTCAGGGTCTGGCGCGGAACCAGCGAAGTTGGCGAACTAAGTCTTCGGGTCCCAGGTGTGCACAACGTCTATAACGCGCTGGCTGCAATAGCCGTCGGCTTTGAGTTGGAAGTTGACTTCGAAAAGATTGCTGAAGGATTGGGAAACTTTACTGGAGCCGGCCGCCGGTTCCAATCAAAAGGAGAGGTAAACGGAGCATTGCTGGTTGACGACTACGGTCATCATCCAACTGAAATCAGAGCCACTCTAGCGGCTGCCAAACTTGGGTCGGGTGGCCGGCTAATAGTTGTTCTCTTTCAACCTCATCGCTACAGCAGGACCAATGATCTAATGCAGGAGTTTGCCCGCTCTTTCAATAACGCCGATGTTCTTTTTATTTCCGACATCTACTCAGCGAGCGAGGATCCGATCGAAGGAGTTACCTCCGAAACGTTAACGGCTGCGATCAAACGCTTCGGACACAAAGACGTCACTTACATTGGACCATTGGAGAATGCCGCTCCAATTCTTCGTGATCACGTGCAGCCGGGTGATCTGGTGGTAACTCTAGGCGCCGGCACAGTCAATCGAGTTGGAGATCAACTTCTGGCATTGCTAAAGGAACGTTCAGACACGACGACAGCGTAAAGAATTAGATGGTTGAGACTGAAGAACAAAACCAGAAACTTGTTAATCGTGACCGGGCGCTTGCCGAGATTGCCGAGAAACTTGGTGTGCGAGCTGAGCGGGGCCGGAGATTCGCCGAGCTAACCAGCTTGAGAGTCGGTGGGTCCATCGATTGGGTTATATCACCGCTCACTGAAGCAGAGGCAGCGGCGGTGGTTTATGAGATGGAAAAGGCAGGTATTGGTTGGCGGGCCCTGGGTTCGGGCAGCAATGTTCTGGCAGACGATGGAGATCATCATTACGTAGTGTTGAGTTTGAGCGAGATGAAGGGTGCGGTCGAAATCGAAGGCGAGTTCGTTTCGGTGAGTGCGGGATACTCTTTGCCACGATTGTGCATCGACGTTGCGCGGCGTGGTCTCTCCGGGATCGAAGGGCTTGGCGGAATTCCCGGAACAGTTGGCGGAGCGCTTTGGATGAACGCCGGCGCATTTGGTCATGAAATCGGAACGGTTACTGAATCAGTCAGGGTGGCACGCGACGGAGAGGTTGCCAGCATTCCTGGTGAAAGCATCCAGTGGAACTATCGTCACGCATCATTTGCGGAAGGCGAGTTGTTGTTGGGAGCAACTTTGCGACTGACTCCAGACGAGCCTGACAAGATCAAGGAACGAATGGATTACGCCAAGAGTCAGCGATTGGCGACCCAGCCTCATGGCGCTCGCTCTGCCGGGTGCTTTTTCAAAAATCCGCCTGCGAGTTTGAAAGGCACCGGAAAAATTATTGATGAGATGGGGATGAAAGGACAACGACGAGGTACGGCAATTGTCTCTCCTGTTCATGCCAACTTCATTGTTACTGAGGGCGAAGATGCTCGCGCCGAGGACGCTTTGGCCCTCGCCGAGGAGATTCGAGAAAGAGTTAAACGGGAACAGGGAATTGAGCTCGAGTATGAAGTTGAACTGTGGCGCGCAAACTCAGGCGAGGCCTTCACCACCGAAATAAACCAGTCGTCGCCTGATGAGGAAGACGGAAAGGAAAACTGAGCCGTGAGAGAACAAGTCGCTACGCAAAAAGTTGGAACTCGAAGTGGAGGCGCTGCCTCTCGGTCTCGTAGCGCCAAAACTACACAGCGACCCTCCAAAAGAGATCGGTCGGAAAGACAACCGCTGGCTGCAAGATTGAGAAACCTGGTTGATTACGCTCCTCTTATTTTGAAGTTGTCGGCGCTCACGATTGTCATCGCCCTGGCCTTTCTTGGTTATCGGGCCGCGGCCGCAGCCAGTTTCTTCCAGGTGCGAACAGTGCAAACGGCGGGTTTGAATCGCTCGTCGGCTCAAGCCATCGAAGCGACAGTACGCGATGAAGTGAGATCGACTGGAGTTTGGCAGGCCGACTTGACGTCGCTGAGTGCGCGACTGGAAAAACTCCCCTGGGTTCGGACCGCGGTGGTCACACGTGTTTTGCCAGATGGTATCCGTGTTCGGGTCACCGAACGCCAACCGCGCGTCGTGGCTCGCATGAGTTCAGGCAGGCTTGTTTGGGTCGATGAAGATGCGGTTGTCCTTAATGAGCTCAACTCTACGGATCCAATGCCGGCCTTCTTCCTCAGAGGTTGGAATGAAGATGAGTCGGTGACCGCCAGCGAAGAGAACCGAAAGCGTGTCGCAAAATTCATGGAACTGCAGAGAGACTGGGACGGGGATCACCTTTCTGAGCGAGTTAGTGAGGTAAACGTTCAGGACCTGCGCGATGTCCGTGCGCAATTGGCCGGCGACGATTCGCAAATTGAGATTCGACTCGGCTCACAAGATCAGGCAAAGCGTCTCCGTCCAGCTCTCGATACTTTGGACCAGCTCAGACGGACTCCGCGTGGACCATACGTAAGCTATTTGGACCTCAACCAGGGAAAACGAATTGTCGTTGGTATGGTGACCGGCGCTCACGCGTTCAGTGACGCTTTGGATTCGAACGACACAACCGACAACGTTCCCGAGCCGACGAAATCAAGAACACAGGGAGACAAGACGAAAGAGAAGGACACGAAATCTCGCACACCCGCAAAGAAGGTGGAGCGGAAGCGCACGTGATGAAGCAACTGTGTGCTGAAAAACTAATCAGCAGAGGAGCCCGACTAAATGGCTAAGCGTACGCAGCACGTGATTGGTCTCGACATTGGGACAAGCAAGGTGACGTGTATTGCTGGCGAAGCTGGTGAAGGTGGAATTCTCGAAGTTGTTGGGATCGGCGAGGCTGAAGCTCGCGGCTTGCGCAAAGGAGTAATTGTTAATCCCGACGCGGCAGTCGATGCCATAAAGAAGGCGGTTGAAGAGGCGGAAAGGATGAGTGGCCTTGAAGCAGAAGAAGTGACGATCAATCTGGCAGGGTCGCACATTTTGGGCTTCAACGGTCAGGCGATTGTTGCTGTGTCAGGTAGAGATCGCGAAATCGTAGCCGAAGATGTCCGCCGGGCAATCGACTCAGCCTGTGCGATTCAGCTGCCCGCGGGTCGAGAGATAGTGGACCGTTTGCCGCAGGAATTCATAGTGGACGACCAGGACGGCATCAATGATCCGGTGGGAATGATTGGCGCGCGCCTGGCAGTAAAGGTTCACATTGTTACGAGCC
>Ga0105248_10008277_pt1 | contig 11426 bp, 9 predicted proteins | sample KBSS34metaG_FD_81524 | JGI IMG/M metagenome (GOLD analysis project Ga0105248, IMG submission 81524) | Switchgrass rhizosphere microbial communities from Kellogg Biological Station, Michigan, USA - KBS S3-4 metaG | ecosystem: Host-associated > Plants > Roots > Rhizosphere > Soil | place...
ACCACGAGTTGAGCGGGAATCACGATCGGGGTGTTCGGTCGGCTGAGAATCCGACCCAAGACCAGGTCGACGAGCGTTCGGCCTGCGTGCTCTGCGTCGGTGTGCACGGTCGTCAATGACGGCTGGCAGAAGTCGGCTCCGAAGATGTCGTCGTGGCCGACAACGCTGATCGCACCGGGCACGTGCATCTTGCGTCGCCGCAGCCGCTCCAGAATCCCTATTGCAAGCAAGTCGTTGAACGCGACCAGCGCGGTCGCCCCACTGCCGAGTCCCACGTCGGCGGCCGCGGTGCCTTGGTCGAGCGTCGGCATGAAGGGACCGAGCCGGACGATGTCCACCCCGAGCCGCGCTGCGTTGTCGGCCAGGCCGCTCCACCGCTGTTTGTCGGTCCACAACGCCGGCGGCCCAGACAGATAGGCGATCGAACGATGGCCCAGCGCCACCAGATGCTCAATTATCTGCCGACTACCGTCGAGCGAATCCGTGATGACACTCGCGAATTCGGCCACTTCCCGGTTGAACAACACGACGTCGGCCCCACCCACCACCGAATTTAGGTCCGCCTCCGGCAGGAGGCTGGAGGCCAGGATGATTCCGTCGACGCCTCGATCGCGTAGCCGCTCGAGGTGAGCCAACTCCACCTCCGGTCCATCGGCGATGTCGCCCACGATCAACGACGAGCCCGCCGCGCGAGCCTGGGACTCCACTCCGCGGATCAGGGCGGCGTTGTACGGATTGGCGATGCCGCTCACCATGACGGCCAGCAGGGAGTCGCGAACCGTCGCCCGGCCCGACGTGTACCCGAGCCGCTTCGCGACTTCCTGGATCCGCTCGCGCATCGGTCGGCTGACGCGATCGGGATTCGACAGCGCACGTGACACGGTGGAGACGGCGACATCGGCTTCTCTCGCCACATCCTGCAGCGTCACCGCCCGCCCACCGCTCCCAGCGTCAGGACTGTTCATCGCGTCCCCCGTCCATCGCTCCCTGGGTCATTTGTTGCCATGTTACGGCAACTATGGCAATATTTTGCCTAAGTTGCCAGATCGTATTCCGGTCACGCAGCCGGCAGTCACACCTCAGCTTCCTGGAGAGAGCGAGCGTCACCGTGCATTCGATCCCCGCCGCAGTGCCGGCGCGGACCAGCGTTGCCTGGCTGATCTGGACGGTAGGCGTGGCCGCCTACATCCTGACGGTCATGCAGCGCACCACCCTCGCCGCTGCAGGCCTCGACGCCGCCGACCGTTTCGGGCTCAGCCCGGGCACGCTGGCCGCGTTCGTGTTCATTCAGGTGGGCGTGTTCTCGGTAGCGCAGATCCCGGCCGGCCTGCTGGTGGACCGCTACGGGCCTCGGGCGATGTTGGTCGCGAACGCCGCCCTGCTGGCGTGTGGGCAGATCCTCTTGGCGCATGCGACATCCATGCCCGTCGCGGCTGCGGCCCGGGTTCTCGTTGGTACCGGCGATGCGATCGTCTTCGCGGCGACGTTGGCGCTCATCCCACGATGGTTCCCTGCGCGACGGGTGCCGGTGATGACTCAGCTGACGACGATCGTCGGACAACTCGGTCAGATTCTGTCCGCCGTCCCGTTCGTCGCACTGCTTCGCCACAGCGGGTGGTCGACGGCATTCACCAGCGTCGGCGCCGCCAGTGCGCTGATGGGAGTGCTGGCATTCGCGGTCGTGCGCAACGGCCCACCGGGAACCTGGGTGCCGACTCCCATCGCGTCGGTCCGCGACATCGGCGATGCGCTCAAGCAGGTGTGGGCGCGGCCGGGGACACGCCTGGGGTTCTTCGGCCACATGGCCACACAGTTTCCGATGATGGTGTTCGCGCTACTGTGGGGTCTGCCCTATCTCGTTTCCGGGCAGCATCTTTCGGAGTCGACGGCCAGCTTGCTCATCATGGCCTTCGTCCTGAGCACGGTCGCCATCGGACCCGTGATCGGCGTGCTGACCTCCCGCCATCCCCTACATCGCTCATGGTTGATCCTCGGCATTGTGGCGGCTGACATCGCGGTATGGACGCTCATCCTGGCGCTGCCCGGACCTGCTCCGCTGTGGCTGCTGGTCGTGCTCGTCGTCACCTTGGCCGCAGGCGGCCCCGGTTCAGTGGTGGGTCTGGACATCGCGCGGACCGCGAATCCCCGCCTGAACATCGGTGTCGCACAGTCCATCGCAAACCTCGGCGGGTTCCTGGCCACCCTGTTCGTACTGGCGGCCATGGGCGCGGTCATGACGGTTGCCGGTGGATTCACTCCCGAGGCATTCAGGGTGGCGTGGCTGGTCATGTATCCGGTGTGGGCGTTGGCCATCGTGGGCGTCGTCGTCACCCGACGGAAGGCTCGCCGGCTCGACGCCGAAATCGGCATCGTGCCCCGGCCGCTGCGTCAGGTACTGGCCGAAGCCGCGCACCGGTAACGGCCCGGGCGCGGCTCCGGCCAATGAGCCCTAACTGACCGGCCGCGTCAACTCATGGAGACCGGTGATGGCCAACGTGTAGCCGAACACCCCGAATCCGACGATGATTCCGCGCGCGAGCGGTGAGATCACTGAATGATGCCGAAATTCCTCTCGCGCGTGAACATTCGAGATGTGCAGCTCGATCACCGGCAGCGTGGCCGCCTCGATCGCGTCGGCAATCGCATACGAGTAATGCGTGTGCGCACCAGGGTTGTACACGGCGCCGATCGAGTTGCCCGCCTTTACCGCCGCGCCCGTCTCGTGGATCCAATCCACCAGCTGGCCTTCATAGTTGGACTGCAGGAAAACCAGCTCCAGACCGAGCTTTTCGGCATCCTGTTGGCAGCTCCGCTCGACGTCGTCGAGTGTCGTGGACCCATACACCTCCGGCTTGCGGGTGCCGAGCAGGTTGAGGTTGGGCCCGTTCATCACGGTGACGGACGTCATGGCAACTCCTGTCGGCGTTGGCGACTACTGATACCGCAACGGCACTATTTCGACACGAGTGCCTTCGCCTCGGTCCGCATCCGCTCGTACTGCTCCTTGGGCACGGGGACGGCGTCCTTCCTGCCCAAATCATTCATATGAATCCTGGATGTTTCCCGGGACAAGAACGCCGCCAGTGCGGCGATGGCTGCCAGGCAGAGGGTGAAGGTGCCGACCACCAGGATCACCCGTCCTTCACCGGCGTCGGCCGCAGCCCGGCAGGTATCGCCCGATGGCAAGACGTTGTCCGGCATGAACTTCTTGCTCTGCACGCACGCGCCTGGCGTGGGCGGGGCGAGCACCGCGTATATCGCGGGCAGGAACGCGGTGATCAGCGTGCCGATGTTCTGCGACACGGCGAACGCCGAGACCCGCGTCTTGGTCGGGAACTGCTCAGGATAGAAGGACGGGAAGACGGCGTTGTAACCCTGGTAGACGACGCCCCACATGAGGACGGCGAAAAGGAATGCCATCGGCAGATTCCCGTGGCTCACGAAATACAGATACGGGTATCCGAGGAGTCCCGCCCCCAGACAGCCGACGATGATGACCGGGCGTCGGCCGATCCGATCGGAGAGGTTGCCCACGAACGGGATGAGGATCACCGCGACGATGTTCCCGACCACCGTGATCCAGATGTAGTCGGACGTCCTCAACCCGACTCCGTACGCCGCGTTGGTCGCAAAGGTCGCTCCGAAGATCGTCACCGTGGTCGGAACGACGTTCATCAGCGCCATGCAGACCACCCGGAGCATGTCGGTGCCATTCTCCTTGACCGCCTGGATGATCGGCGCCTGCGGCACCTCACCGTGCACTGCCTCCTCCTGGAACGCCGGCGTCTCAGCAACCCTTCGCCGGATGATGATGCCCGCAAGCACGACGACCGCGCTGAGCAGGAACGGGATGCGCCAACCCCAGCTTTCAAAGGCGTCCTTCGGCAGCATTATGGACAACGGCAGGAAGACCGCGGCGGCGAGGATCTGTCCGGCTTGCACACCTTGGAGAGTGAAGCTGGAGAAGTAGCCGCGCCTACCGAATGGTGAGTGCTCCATGACCATCGAGCCGGCCCCGGCAAGTTCACCACCGACCGCAAAGCCCTGGATCAAGCGCAGGGTGACGAGCAGGGCCGGCGCCCAGATCCCGATTGCCGCGTACGTCGGAAGCAGCCCGACAAAGAACGTCGACAGTCCCATCATCAACATGCACAGAACGAGGACGGTCTTTCGGCCGTGCTTGTCGCCCCAATGCCCGAGCACGAATGCACCGAGTGGCCGCGCAAGGTAGCCCACGCCAAACGTCGCGAATGACGCGACGATGCCGACCGTCGGGTTGTCCGACGGGAAGAAGACGTTCGGAAACACCAGCGCCGCGGCCTGGGCGTAGATGAAGAAGTCGTAGTACTCGAGAGCACTGCCGATCCAGCCGCTCGCGGCTGCCTTTTTCGGCGTTTTGGCGAACTCCGTGGGCTCGTGCGAACCCGCCGCGTCGACGATCTGGTCTGCCATTGCTGATTCTCCTCGTCACGGTACCGAGCGCTCCGTTGGCGGCGGTATTCGTAGTTGACCCGCGCCAACGGGTGCGGTCAACGACACAGGGAGCCATTTCCGCTGAGCGGCACAGATCGGCCCCGTCGACCCTGCTCAGGTGCTGAACGGCTCGTGGTCACCGAACCCGGGACCAACGACCCGATGGCCATCGCGGCGACTACGACTGTTCCGTTCCACCGCCGTCGCGAATCCGTGCGGTCACCTCGACCATGAACCGCGGGTTGTCCGCTGGCCGTCCGAAAGCGCTGACTTCTACTGCCGACCGGGCAGGCCGATGATCACCAAAGGTCCGCTTCCACACCTCATTGAAGGTTGGCCGGTCACGCTGTAGGTGTGTAGTGAAGATCCCGACCCTGACCACGTCGGTGAGTTCGCCGCTCGCGGCACGCAAGATGGCCGTCAAATTGGCGAAGAGCTGCTCGGCTTCTGCCTCAGCGCTCTCGGGGAGTTGCCCTGTCGTCGGATCGGTGCCGAAAAGTGCGGATACGAAAAGCCAGCCGTCCACCTCGACCGCCTGCGGAACGGGCCCCGTGTGCGCCGGAGCGCCTGCGGTTTCGATCGTTCGCATCTCGGGCTTCCTCCTTGCCGAGCATCGGCGCGGTTGACGGCGCGCACCGACTTAAACGTTCGCATGCATCTTCTCGCTTCGAGACGTCGTTCCGGCGAGTGGAAAGACGCGGCTTGCGGCTTCTGCTGTGGGCTCGGACAAGCGACTCTGGTGGTGTTTCCTAGTGCCAACGGAGGTCGCGAGTGAGCTCTTACCATGCCGAACACCTGGAGCGGGGCGGAGCGCATCTGTGATAAGTGGCCGCACAACGCTGATCGCCCATCTCGGCTATCCAACCGAGGCTTTCAAGGCGCCGATGATTTACAACCCCTATTTCGAGAGTGCGGGCATCGACGCGGTGGTGATGCCCATGGGCGTCACCGCCGCGGACTACCCAGGCTTCCTTCGAGAGTTGTTCAACGTCACAAACATTCGTGGCGCATTGGTGACAATGCCACATAAGAGGACGACGATCGAACTCGCAGACGAGGTGAGCCCGACGGCGCGCATCGCCGGCGCGGCCAACGCCCTGCTGAAGCGGGACGACGGAACGCTGCTGGCCGACATGTTCGACGGTGAGGGATTCACCCGGGGGGTACGCAACAAGGGCCGCGACCTACTCAACGCGAGCGTGCTGGTCATCGGTGCCGGCGGGGTCGGATCAGCGATCGCGGCCTCGCTGGCTGCCGCGGGGGTGTCGCGAATCGGCCTGGATGACGCCGTCGCCGAGGCGGCCGAATCCCTCGGCACCCGGTTGGCGATGCACTACCCCGACCTGGACGTGAGCACCGGGTCCGCCGATCCCACCGGTTACGACATCGTCGTCAACGCGACTCCGCTCGGAATGAACGAAGGCGACCCGCTACCGATCGACATGAGTCGGGTCGCGCCGTCCACCTTCGTCGGTGAAGTCGTGATGAAGGCAGAGGTGACCCCCTTCCTACGGGCAGCGCGGGAGCGTGGCTGTGAGACTCAGGTCGGAACGGACATGCTGTTCGAACAGATCCCCGCGTACCTCGAGTTCTTCGGCTTCGCTTCGACGACTCCCGATGAGCTACGCAGGGTTTCGCAACTCCAATACTGACGGTCGAGCGCGTACGACCGCAGCACTCCGCCGCGAGGGTTGAAGGTTGGGTGGCGGCCGCCGTGACACTTAGGGAGCAGGAGAAGGAATGATCAACACCGTAGGAATCATCGGTGGCGGCATCATGGGATCGGGCATCGCGGAAGTCACGGCACGCGGAGGCTGCGACGTGATCTTGCGCGAAGTGAGTTGGTCGGCGATCGATGTCGCCCAGCGCCGGTTTACCGCTTCACTCGACAAAGCCGTCCGCAACGGCAAGCTCTCGGCCGACGAGCGCGACGCGGTCGTCGAGCGCGTCCGCTTCACCGATGCGTTGGACGATCTGTCCGAATGCGACCTGGTGGCCGAGGCAGCCATCGAGGACGAGGATGCCAAGACCTCGATCTTTGCCGCGCTTGGCAAGGTCGTCCGGCCCGATGCGCTGCTCACCAGCAATACTTCGTCGATCCCGATCATGAAGCTTGCAGCGGTCACGCCACACCCCGAACGCGTCGTCGGAATGCACTTCTTCAACCCGGCGACCGTACTGCCCCTGGTAGAAGTCATTCCGTGTGAGCTGACCTCCGAGGAGACGGTGCAGAAGGTGGTCGAATTCGCACAGGTCAAACTTGGCAAGACCATCATCACCGCCAAGGACCGCGCCGGGTTCGTAGTGAACGCACTCCTGATCCCCTACCTGCTTTCCGCAATTCGAATGGTCGACGCCGGACTGGCATCAGCCGAGGACATCGACACCGGAATGATGGCCGGGTGTGCGCATCCGATGGGCCCCCTGGCGCTGACCGATCTCATCGGACTCGATACCGCCGCCGCCGTCGCCCTTTCGATGTACGAGGAGACGAAGGAACGGCTGTACGCACCGCCTGCGCTGCTGCTGCGAAAGGTGGAGGCAGGCGACCTCGGCCGGAAAACCGGGCGAGGATTCTTCACCTATCGCTAGCGGGCCCAGAGTCGTCCCTTCCCACTGAGTAGCGAACGCCTTTACCTCTGAGCACCCGCATTCGATAGTGGAAGTAATCGCAAGCAGCACTATGAAGGGTCCGGAATGTCGTTGGCAGCGGCTCACGCTCACGCGAGTTCGGAATTCTCTACGACCGAGAGAAAGGCGGCGAGTTCTACCATCTCTATACACCGGTGCAGGGTTCACGCGTGTCCTTCGAAGTCGTCCAGAGGGTCGCGGCGTATTCGTGGTACGGGTCGGCCAATTCGGCGGTTCGCATGACGGCGCAGCGTGACGAGCGAGCAAACCGCTCAAAACCAGCGATGCCCGCCTTCTAAATCAGGCACCCTCCCCGACGACCGGTCTGCGGAGTTCATCTCGCCGCCTGCTCGCGGTCGTTGAGCCCCACGCCGTTTCGGTCGGCGACGAGGCGGTCCACTGTTGGTTCGACATGAGAGGGAGCAGGAATGGCGCGTCGTGTGCCGTCGACCCTCATCGGGCCGCGGGTCGCATTCGCCTTGCCGCGCGGGGCGTCGATGGCTTACCGAGAGAGTGTCGCGTCCTCAGCCGGTCCGGCGGTGGTGCTGCTTCATGGGGTTGGCATGACGGCCGACCTCAATTGGGGCGCGACCTACGCCGACCTGTGCCGGGATTTCCGTGTCGTGGCGCCGGACCTGCCGGGCCACGGCCGTGATGTCCGCCCGTGGCCGAAATTCAGCATCGAAGCGTGTGCCGACCACATCGTGGCATTGGCCGATTCGCTGGACATCGACAAGTTCATTGCCTGCGGGTACTCGATGGGAAGCCTTGTTGCACAGCAGATCTGGCGGCAACACCCGGACCGGATCAGTGGGCTCGTGCTCGGTGCCGCGTCGCGCAACTTCCTCGGATCCGCCACCGAGCGGATGGTCTCATCACTTTCGCCGGCCTTCGCGGTCGCCGCTCAGGCGAACCCATTCTTCCGAGTTCTGAGAGCCGATGCCTTCGGCCTCAGCTATCTCAACGACCTCGACGCCGAGACCCGTGCGTACGTTCATGCCGAGATGCGCCTGACCAGCTTGGCGACCGTGGCGGCCGCCGTCGCGGCGGTGGGGGAGTTCACCTCCCACGAGTGGATTGGCGATGTCGACGTACCCGTGTCCGTTCTCGTCACGACCAGGGACTCCGTCGTACCGACCAGTCGACAGCTGAAACTCGCCGAAGCTCTGCCGCGCGCCACCGTCATCAGCGTGGACGGCGATCACGGCGTGTTCGTCGCGGCTCCGAGCCTGTTCGCCGAGAAGACCTCGGAAGCATGCCTGGCCGTGAACCGCGCCCTTCCGTAGCCGGGCCCGACGCGATTCAGTGATATCGACGAGGTGCGTACAGCCAGCGTTCGAGCAGCACCGCCAACCGCGGTTGAACCACCCACGTCATCAACGCAGACACGGAGAACGAAATCAAGGCCACCCTCGGAACGAGGGCAATGGACGAATCCAGGTGATACAGAACTAGGTTCAACATCAGCTGTAGCACGAAGATCACCACCGAGGTGACGACGAACATCTTCCACCGGGGAGGTGCGGGCGCGGTGCGGCCCGGCACTTCGAACCACGTCTCGAGCCCCGTCATCCGCCGTTCGTGCGACGTCGACATCACCTGTTCGCCGGTTTTCAGCAGCTCGGATCTGGTGTGGGACTGCTCCCATCGGGCGAGGGTGGCGGCCGACTCGAACCTGTAGACCACGTGCCACAACTCACCGACGTGCCCGGGCTGCAGCAGCCCGGCTCCAAGAAAGCCGTCGAATGACGAGGCAGCGTGCGTCAGCTCCGACGCCCACTTCTCAAACTCGATCTCCTTGCCCGGCAACACACGTCGAGCAACGAGGACGGTAATTGCGCCGCCGGCGTCATCGGCCTCGCTCATCGCCGGCCGCTGGCCATCAACTGAGCTCGGCTGACCAATCCCGTTGTTCGAGCGAGTCCCTGATGTGCAACAAGAACTTCGATGCGGTCGACCCGTCGAACGCCCGGTGGTCGTAGACCATGCCGATGATCCCCACCGCATGGATCGCGATGGCATCGCCAATGGCGACGGGACGGCGTTTCACCCCGTCGGTGCACAGAATCGCGACGTTGGGCTGGTTGATGATCGGCGACGAGGCGTAGCTCGAGAACGGCCCGGGATTCGTGATCGTGAACGTCGAGCCCTGCATCTCCTTGTTGGACAGTTCCTTGGCGCGTGCCGCCGCAGCCTTGGTCGCGATCTGGCTGGCGATTCCTCGGATGTTGAGGGCGTCGGCGTCCTTCACCACCGGCACCACCAGCCCTTGCTCATCGAGGTCCACTGCGACGCCGAGGTTGACGTACGGGTGAAGGGTCATGGTCTTGGATTCGAGATCGATCGACGAGTTGACCGTCGGGAATTGCCGCAGCGCGTCGCAGACCGCGCGAGAGATGAACGGCAGGTAGCTCAACGACGCACCGGTTTCCTTCTTGAAGCGCGTCTTGTACTCCGTGCGCACCCGTTCGATGTTGTCGAAATCCACTTCCACCGAGGTCCACACGGATGCCGCCTGCGTCTGTGACGCTTTGAGGGTGTCCGCGAGGATCAGACGCATCCGGCTCAGTGGGACCTCTTCGTCCCGCCCGTCCTTGCCCGCCTTGGGCGCCCGGGCAGCAGCTGGAGCGGCCGCCGGCGGGGCTGCCGGCGCGGCGGTCTTGGTCTTGGCCGCGGCGATGGCGTCAGCGATGTCCTCGCGCCGGATGCGTCCACCGACGCCCGTTCCGGGAATCGTGGTCACGTCGATCCCGCTCTCGGCCGCGAGCCTGCGCACCAACGGCGACAGCAGGCGTCCGCCCCCGGCATCGCGAGTCACCGGTGCCGTGGCAGTCGCCGCGACCGCGGCGGCCGGGCTGACGGCGCCGGCCGGCCGGCTACCGTTTCCGTTGCCCGCCGAATCGACCACCTGCGAGCCCGCCGCCCCGATGCGTGCCAACACGGTGCCCACCGGCACCGTCTCCCCCTCAGCGACCAGGATGGCCAGCATCGTGCCGTCGTAAGGGCTCGGGATCTCCGAATCCACCTTGTCCGTCGACACGTCGAACAACACGTCGTCCAATGCGACGGCATCCCCGACCGCCTTGAACCAGGTGCCGATCGTGCCCTCGGTCACCGACTCCCCCAGCTTCGGCATGGTGAGTTCGTAGACCTCGCCCGTCGCGGACGGCGAGAACCCGGCATCCTCGATCGTCGGCCCCTCCGAACCCCCCACCGACGGTGCGGAGGCATCATTGAGCGATCGTCCGCCTGCTGCGGCCACACCGTGGGCCGCCGAAGGAAGCCGGTTCTCCACCGGGGTGCCCTTCCCCCCGATCTTCATGATCGCAGCACCAACCGAGACGGTGTCGCCTTCTTGCGCAAGGACTTCCAGAACCACGCCGTCGTATGAGCTCGGGACCTCGGTATCGACCTTGTCGGTAGAGACCTCGAACAGCGGGTCGTCGAACTCGACTTCGTCGCCGACGTTCTTGAAGAAGGTGCCGATTACACCCTCCGTCACCGACTCACCCAACTTCGGCAGGGTCACAAACCATGTCTCATCGGACATTTCAATGGCCTCCAGACCTGTATCAGCCGTGCAACGATCGTCCGGAGAAGGTAATCATCGTCTCGCCGATGGCCTCCGAAAGACTTGGATGAGCATGGATGAGCGAGCCGACGTCAGACGGCAACGCTTCCCAGTTGACCGCCAAGTACCCCTCGTGGAGCAGCTCACTCGCCCAAGGCCCGACCAAGTGCAGTCCCAATATCGGACCGCCGCGCGCCGCAACGACTTTCACCAACCCCTCGGTGTCGCCGACGATCATTGCCCGCCCGTTGCCTGCGAACGAATGCTTGTGCACCTCAACGTCGTATCCGGCTTCTCGTGCCTCGGCCTCGGTCATCCCCGCCCAAGCGACTTCCGGATGCGTGTACACGACCCAGGGCACCTTGCCGTAGTCCACCGGCGCCGGGTTCTCACCGAGCACCGACTGGACTGCGACGACCGCCTCGGCATAGGCGACATGCGCGAGCCCCGGTGTGGGCACGCAGTCACCGATGGCGTAGACGCCGGGACGGGTGGTCTGCATCGTCGAGGTGTCGACCGAGATGAATCCGCGGTCGGACACCTCCACGCCGGCCGCCTCCAAACCCATCCCCTCGCTGACCGGACGGCGACCGATCGCGACGAGCAGCTGGTCGACCTCGATCTTCTCAGAGCCCTTCGGCGTCTCGAACGGGACGAGGACACCGTTACTGGTCGCCTCGACAGCACCGACGCGGGCCTCCGCGTGAATGTCCGTGCCGCGCTTGGCAAGAGCTTTCGCGAGGACGTCAGC
>Ga0105248_10008281_pt1 | contig 11421 bp, 7 predicted proteins | sample KBSS34metaG_FD_81524 | JGI IMG/M metagenome (GOLD analysis project Ga0105248, IMG submission 81524) | Switchgrass rhizosphere microbial communities from Kellogg Biological Station, Michigan, USA - KBS S3-4 metaG | ecosystem: Host-associated > Plants > Roots > Rhizosphere > Soil | place...
GACGTTTCATTCGATTGTTGTTGATCAACGCGGAAAGTTCAATCAGCACGGCGAAGTCAAGAGATGGAACACTCTTGACGATCCGCTTCGCCAGCCTGGTGCGCGTTTCCGGCTGCAACGGTGCGTCGAGTAAGAGGCCCATTCCCAGGCCCCAGTTTATGTAAGACCATCGTTTCTCGTCAGGCTGGTGGTACTCGACAATATGCTCCGCGGAAAAACAAACTCGTCCGCGATCGCCCAGAGCATGCAGCAACATCGCTACAAAGGGAGCCCAGGAGTAACAGTAAATATAACCGTATTTCAAGGTGGGCAGCATCGCGCTCGTGCGAAAGATTCCAGTTGAGATGAAAACCAGGTTTCCAAACTCGTCGAGCCGCTCGACAAAATCATCTACCCCCGTGGTAGTAAAGTTCTCTTCCCTGATCTTGAACACCGTGGAGTAGTTGAAGAAGACGCAATCCGGGTCCTTTGCCGCATTCCGCAGGATCGTTTCGATGGCATCCGGCTTGGGCAAATCGTCATCGCTCAAGACCCAGACCCATTCCGTCTCACAACGCTCAATGCAACGCAACAGGTTGGCGCCCGCGCCGACATTCACCCGATTCCGATCGACCCGGGCATTGACCTCCGGATACGCTTCCAGAAGATCGCTGATAGTGTCAATGACTGGTGTGGGCGAGCAGTTGTCGATGATCAAGAGTCGACATTCCGGCGTCAGCTGGGGCATCAGCAACGCCAGGTGTTTTCTCAGTGTGGCATTGCGATCATACGTCGGGATGGCAACAGTAAGGCTCATGAAGTAAGTAAACGGTCGGTTTGAAACTAAGTCAACTTGAGATCCTATGCGGGCCGACACTCAAAGACACTGAACCCGAGATGGGTTGAAAGCTCGGCATCTTCAATCACTGTCGCAAATCTCTTCGACAAATCGGCCACAATTTCGTCCTTAAATCGCGGCGCCGTAACTGCGACGTAACCGTGTGGCATGTCCTGCAGGGCGGTGGTCGGCCGAACCGAAATCCGCGTCGAGGGAATGTACTTGCCAATCTTGGACGGCGAAGCGTCAACCGCGAGCAGGTCACGGATCTCAGCCAGTGCAGAGATGTACGGCAGAATGTGATGGCTGACACCCCAGATAGCAAATGGCAGCCGCCGCTGATTGACGGTAGCCACAAATTCGTTGAGCTGTTGCTGCCGATCAACGATATAAGAAAGATTAGAGGAACCAGTTCGCCGGCGCACGTATGCGACGAGGTGTTCACCGCCCCAGTCGCGATACATGCGTTCGACGGCAAATCCATTCCATTCAAGTGCCGAGCGCAGAGTCTCGCTGGTGAAATAATTTAGATGGTCCGGCATGAAGTCACCAAAACGTTTCTGCTCGAATGCGGCTTCGGTCGAAGGCACCTCGACCACCCCGACGGCGTCGGCGGTGAGAGTGTTGGCGATTCCCTGCAAGACTGCGCTAACTTTCGTAACGTGTTCCAGAACGTGGAAGGAGCAGAAGTAATCAAAGGGCCCGCCTGGTACGGTGGTGTCCTTGTCCATCAGCATTTCATGAACGTCCAGACCACGCGCAGAAGCCGAACGGGCGTTCTGCTGGGCCGGCTCGACGCCGACTGAGTGAGCGAAGAGTCCTTTCACCTGTTCCAACAAATGTCCGTCGCCGCAGCCAATCTCCAGCAGCCGGCCGGAGCCTTCTGAGGCGTTCGTCATCTTGAATAAATCGCCCAGCTGTTCCAGCCTATGTTCGGTTAGTTGTCCCGATACGCACGACGAAGACGACGAAGCATGGTCATACACGATGGGCTCCCCAACCAGTTGAATCAATGAACAGGACGGACACTCGACAATTGCGATTCGCGTCTTGAGCGCTTCGGCCGTCGCGGCGTCCTCCGAAAAAAGTTGCGTCCCCGCCGGGACGTCGAGCACTACTGAATCGTGATCATCGATTGCGCTTTCGCAAAGTCTGCATTTCGTCATGTAAGATCTCGTTTCTGTTTACTGCCGGGTAGCCGGCAGATTTCTTCAAGGGCTCTCAGTAGCGACGTGCCAGATTCGTCGTTTTGAGAAAAACACCAGCGTGGCCCAAATCATTCCGGCAGTCGCCATCACGCAAAGATATCCCGCGGCGATCCCGATGGCGCCGAAAGCTCTCCCCAGGACATAGGTGGAAATCGTCGTCAGGACTGCTACCGCAATCGAGCACGCCAGCAACGGTTCCGCTTTGTGGGCCCGCAGATAGACCGAAAACGCGTAAGTGATCACCTGCGCACAACACGCAAGTAGCAGAAAACCCAGAGGTGCGGGACCGAGAAAACGGTCGCTCCATGAAATTCGCCACGCGCGCAGCACTACGACTCCCAGCCAGATTGCCAAACCCATCGACGCAGCAATTCCAGTTACCTGACTGAGCACGCGAAAGAAAAGCCGGTCCAACTCTGCGAATTCTCGGCGAGCAATCAATTGTCCAAACCGCGGAGCCTTTGTCTGGACCCAGGCCATCGCCAGGGTGGTGACCGCTGCGGCAATTCCCAGGCTCATCCCCATCTGTCCGGCCGCCGCCGCGCCGGCGAAAGCGAACAAGACCGGCGTGAATAATTGAAAGGTGAAATAGCCGCTGATCCAGCTGAGCGCGATTTTCCACTGCATCGGCCAAACTTCGTCCCACCAGCTCAGCAACTTGCGATCGGCTTCGACCCGGATCAGATGCATGAAAAATGCGCGCTTGCTCCACACCAGCCAGGAAAGAGTCACCACCACCCGAGTCGTTTGCAGCAAGGGCGTGGCCCGCAAGCGGGCTCCCAAAAACAGCGCCAATCCAAATACGCAATACGCGATAATGTCCTGAACGGCTCTAACTCTGGCGACCTCAGCAACCCGGCCGCTGCCCTCCAGGATCGCCATGGCCAGGCTGATAAACAGCAACGCGGCGGTGGCTACCACCAAACCGGCCCAGGACACCTGCCAGAACGGCGCGTGAGCCGCATCAGCGCTGCGGCCCATAAACAGAATGCCACCCGGCAACAAAACCGCGACCAGGAAAAGGGCGACCACGCCATACCAACGGGCCGCGAATCGCAACAACAGGGACAGCCGGGCTTCCGCGGTCGCGTTACCTTCCAGAGTTCCCTGACTGGTCCAGGTAAGCTTGGCGCTTTCATGGCTGGCGAACTGCATTAACACATAAGTCAGCCCCAGCTCGAAGAAAACCTGCAAACTTAAGACGCTGAAGAAGAGGTAGTAAAAGCCCTGCTCGATCTTGGTGAAGGACTTTGCTATCAGGATCAGAACAGCGGCGTTCGCAAAGAGCTGCCACAAGCGATACACGAGCGTGTAAGCAACGGCCTGATCGACTCCGACAAAACGAAGCAGCTTGGCAAGACGAGAATCCATCGTCAATTCCGGCGAGCGCCCTATGTGCTCTCCATTGCATCAGGCGTGGCGAGCGGCTCCATCTCGCTGATGGGTTTTCCGAAAGCGATTTTCGGGTAGGCGTTTGCGAAAGTATTGATCCGCACCTCGAGCAGAGCAGGATCGTCCGGGCGCTCCCAGAGCCACGCAACTTCGCCAATGTCCTCCGCGTTTTCGATGGCCCGGGCCCGAATGCCATACGCCTCGGCAACCTTGGTGAAGTCGGGAACTGAGTATCCCCAGAGCGCCGAACCGTATCGACCCTCGAAATAGGTCTGCTGGAACTGCCGCGTCATTCCATGGCAACGGTTGTTGATAACCACCATTTTGATCGGCAGATTGTTTCGCCTGACGGTTTGGAGCTCCTGAATGTTGACCTGAAATCCTCCGTCTCCGGCGACCATCACCACTGGCTGCGAGAGCGCGAGGGCCACGCCAATCGCGGCGGGCAGAGCGAAGCCCATCGCCCCCATGCCTCCAGAGGTCAGAAATTTTTGACCGTCCACCAGCTCAACCGACTGGGCCGCCCACATCTGATGTTGACCCACATCAACCGTGTAGGCTCCTGCCGATTTAGATACTGCGCTCAAAGCATGAATCAGGGCGTTCGGGTTGATACCCGGCGCATCTTTGATTTCCTGCGTGTCGGGCCATGCGGCGCGCAGTTGCCCAATCTCAGCCAACCATTCCTGAGGTGTATCAAAGGACATTTCAGCGGCGGCTTCATTAGCTTTCCGCAGGAACAACTCCAGGTCAGCTACGATCGCCTGACATCCGGTAACCCGGTTGTTCAGTTCTCCGGTCTCGCAATCCACATGGAAAATCGCTTTGTCAGCGGCAAACGCTGCAGTCTCTGAGCCGGTCTGACGAATGTCGAGTCGACTGCCCAGCACCAGCAGGAAATCGGAACTACCCAGCGCGAGGTTGGCCCAACGGTTTCCATAGGTCCCGATAAAACCGACCCGCAGTGGATCGTCATACGGGAAAACATCCAGGGCGTGCAGCGAGTTCACCACCGGCACCTGAGTCTTCCGCGCCAACTGTCGCACGAGTTCCTCGACCCTGGCCGCACGCACACCGCCGCCGATCAGGAACAGCGGTCGCCGGCTTTGACGCAATCGGCTGAAGAGCTCACCGATGATCGTTTCCGGTACCTCGCCCTGCGGTTCAGGACGGGGCACCCGCTGAACCGGGGTCGATACATCCTGTCTCTGGATGTCCATCGGGATATCAATCAGGACGGGTCCAGGTCGGCCTTCGCGACACAGCGTAAAGGCCCGCTCCAGCAGCACCGGAACGTCCTCCGGCGTCATCGCTTGCCAGGCTCCTTTGGTGATCGGCCCCACCATGCTGACGATGTCCGTCTCCTGAAAACCAAGCTGGCGAATGGCCCTGCTTCCCTTCATTTCGTGCCGGTTGACCTGGCCGGTAATAAAAACCGCGGGGGTTGAATCGAAGTAGCAACTCCCAATCGCCGTCAGCAGATTCGTCGCGCCCGGACCGCTGGTGGCGAAGGCAACGCCCGGGACGGGGGTTACTCTGCCGATGGCTTCCGCAGCAAAGCCCGCCGCCTGTTCGTGATGAACCGTGACAACTTTTACGTTACCGTTTCGATGCAACGAATCGAGAAGCAGCATGATCATGCCGCCGGAAATCTCGAACACGTGCGTGACTCCCTGGGCCACCAGGAACTCAGCTATGTAGTCTGATGTCTTCAACTTGCCGCCGCCTTCCCATTGAATCTTGCGCGGTGCCAGGCGACCGTCGCTTGCAAGCCGGCGGTCAAGTCACCGCGAGGACGCCACGCCAGCGCCTCGTGCAGTCGCGTGATGTCCGCCTCGAGATGCATGACCTGATCCGGGCGAAACGGCACCTCGCCAAATCTCAGTGACAACGAAGGGTCAATCATGTCGCGAACCAATTCGACGATCTGTCTTAAGGGCCGGGCTTGCCCGCTACCCAGATTGAACAGTCCGGAAGCGGACGGGCTCTCAACCAATCGAGCGATGGCTTCCGCGGCCTCTTCGACGTAGAGGTAATCCCACATCTGTGTTCCAGCAGTTAAAGCGGGCACCTCGCGACTGAGAAGTTGTTGTATCAGCGAAGGCAGCATCCACCCTGGTTCATCGGCCGGCCCGTAGAGAGAGAACACTCGAATCCAAACCCACCGCATATCCATGAGTCCGGCGGTCGCGCGGCTCATCTCCATCGTGGCTAGCTTGGCCATGCCGTACAGACTTGTCGGCGCGGGCCGGTCGGTCTCGCTGATGGCTTCCGGCTTGGGACCGTACTCAGCCTGAGAGCCAAAGCCAATCCAGGTTCGACACCCGGCGCGATGAGAGATCTCCAGCAACTGCGCCGCAGTTCCGATGTTGTCGGACTGGACACTCTCATTCCGAAAACGACTCTGTACACCCTGCCATGCCAGATGCAAAACCGCTTCGGGCTGGAGTTTGACTATTTGATCCTGAACGCTGGCGAGATCCGACAAATCACCCCGTATCACCCGCAGGTTCGGCAAAACGTCAGCGATGCGCCAGGGATTGCTCTCAGCGCGCATCAGAATTGCCACCTCATGGCCACGCTGACAAAGCAGCCGGGTCAGGTGGGAACCGACGAAGCCGGTAGCGCCGGTTACCAGACAGCGCATTAGACTGATCCTCGATTCTCGGCAGCCATCACCGCTTCAGGCTGTTCGTGGGACTCGCCTGAATGCGCGAAAAAATCTGTGTACCAGGCAATCGTCTCAGCGAGGCCACTCTCGAGATCAAAAAGCGGAGACCAGCCCAAAACTTTTTTCGCCTTGTCGGCGTTCAGGTACTGCAGCCGGATTTCATGGCTCGCCTGGTTCTGTATTTCAGGCTGCAGATCGGAACTCATGGCCTTGAGAATTCGCTGCACCAACTCCAGCACGCTCACCTGAAGTTCGTTTGAAAAATTGAAAGCCTCGCCCGCCAAAGATCGATCGGCAGCCAGAGCCTCAGCGAGAAGCATGTAAGCCGCCGCCCCATCTTCAACGTAAAAATAGTCGCGCACAAAGTGCCCGTCTGAGCGGATGATGGGACGCGCGCCCCGCAACACCGAGCGAATCGTTCCCGGAATTATGCGGTTCCAATTCAAATCACCGCCGCCGTAAAAATTGCCACAACGCGTGATGGCAACCGGAACGCCAAATGTTTTCGCGTAGGCCTGGGCAATCAGGTCGGCGCACGACTTACTGACATCGTAAGGATGCCGGCCCTCCAGGGGCGTCGATTCATCGTAAGGCAAATTTTCCTGGTCGCCATAGGCCTTGTCCGACGAAGCTAAAACTACCTGCTTGACCAGCGGACTGCGCCGGCAAGCCTCCAGCACTGTATAGGTGCCGGCAATGTTGACATCCAGAGTTGAGACCGGATTGCGATTGGCGATTCCCACGATGGTTTGCGCGGCCAGATGAAAAACCGTGTCTATTTCATACTCACCCAGCACCCTCTCCATCAACGCCGAGTCACGGATGTCGCCCCGCACAGTCTTGACGCGTTCAATCAAACCCGTTCGCACCAATTCGCTTTGCGGGACCCAATCTCGGACCAGACAAACAACATCGGCGCCGGAATCGACCAGACGTCTTACCAGCCGGCTGCCCACCAATCCAGTTCCGCCGGTTACAAACGTCGGCCGATCGAGCCAAAAATCGATATCAGCATTAGCCGCCATTAGCGTCACTCCAGATATGCCAGGGAGCCTCGTTAGAGTTCCAGAGGTCGTTTAGATAAGCGTATTCGCGATAGGTATCCATGGCGTAAAAGAAGCCATCGTGCCGAAAGGCCATCAACTCCCCGGCTTCGGCCAGGCGTTCCAAGGGTTCTCTTTCAAGCACACATTCAGGAGTCGCGTCCAGATAATCGAACACGCGGCGGTTGAAAACAAAGAAGCCGGCGCTGGCACTTCCATGGACCTGCGGTTTTTCCGCAAAGTCGATTACCCGTCCGTCCGCCTCGAGATTAATCAAGCCAAAACGCGAAAATGGCCGCACCGTGGTCACGGTCGCCAATCGGCCGTGAGACTTATGGAACGCCACCAGCTTCTTTATATCAACATCACAGACACCGTCCCCATAGGTGACCATGAAATTGTCACCGTCAATATGCCCTTCAATCCGTTTCACGCGCGCCCCGGTCATCGTATCCAATCCGGTGTCGGCCAGGGTCACTGAGTAATCCTGCTCGTCGTGCGCGCCGTGATAACTGACGCCGTGATCGCGGCCCAGGCGAATCGAAAAGTCGTTGTTCATCGCCTCGTAATTAAGGAAGTATTCCTTGATCATCGTCCCGCGGTATCCCAGACAAAGCACGAAGTCATGAAATCCGAAATGCGCGTACAGCTTCATGATGTGCCAAAGAATTGGGCGGCCGCCAATTTCGACCAACGGCTTGGGCCGGTATTCTGTTTCTTCTCGCAAGCGGGTGCCTTGCCCGCCGCAAAGGATTACAACTTTCAAGAAGCTATCTCCAATCGCCGAAAGCGCGACAGATCTATTCCCGGCAAGATCACGTTACTTCCGTGACACCGGCACCTCAGCCGGACGTGATCAGGGTTACCTTGTACGACGTTGGTAGCTTTCGCTTGCCGCAGCCGAAGGCCGGGACGCAGCAGTAAGGATTGCGACCGTCCGAGCAATGAAACCCAAACAGGTCTAATTGCCGTTGTATGCAGATTGAGTCTTGATGCGCTGCGCACGAAACCAGGAGTCAGAAGTGAACAACTCGAAACCGCAATCATCAGCTCCAGGCTTTTGTCGCAAGGTCAGGCCTCGAACGCTGCCGAGCTTATACTCCCACGCCCTGCGTATCCGCTGACGCATCTGCTCCATAGTGATAGTGCGAGTAGTAACCACTGTAATAATAATAGGAGTGCGACCCGCTCGTTTCTACCTTGTTCAGCACGACGCCAATGATTCTTGCCCCTACGTCCTGAAGCAGGCGTCGCGCCCGCGCAACCACCTTGCGAGAACTCTTGCCGCTGTGGACCACAAGTAGTACCGCATCGACCATGGCGCCAATCAAAACTCCATCTGTAAAGGCAGCGACCGGCGGAGAGTCGACAACTACGTGAGTGAACCTGGGCGTCAGCCGCGACAACAACTTCAACATCTGGTCCGAACCGATTAGTTCGGCCGGATTTGGCGGCACCGGGCCGGCCGTAAGCACATACAACCCGGACAGTTCCTCGCGTTGAATGGCCGCCGTAATGTCGTCGTCCTCGACATCGCGTGAAAGCAAGGCGCTCAATCCGGTAGCATTGCTCAAATTGAAAATTGAATGGACGCGCGGCCGGCGCATGTCCGCATCAATCAGCAGAACCTTGCCACCGGTCTGCGCGAGACTAATCGCGGTGTTCACGGCGGTGGTCGTCTTGCCTTCAGACGGGACACTGGAAGTAATCAACAGACTCTTCGGAGGCCGGCCCGCGGTCGACAACAGAATCGACGTTCGCAAGTGGCGGTAGGCCTCGGCTATGGCCGAACGTTTATCAACTTCCGTCAGCAATACTTCGCGCACGCCGTTACCGTTAGTCGCGAGCGCGTCTTTCTTTGCTGTCAAGGGCCCCAGGCGTTTCTGTTTTTGAGCACCTACCTGCGGGATCATGGCAATCGACGGCAAATGCAGCCAGCGCTCTATATCATCCGGAGAGCGCACACTGTCATCCAGGTATTCGATGAAAAACGCCAGGCCGATGCCCAACCCGAGCGACAACATCACCGACAATCCGACAATCAGGGTTCGCCGGGGTGAAACCGGCTTCCTGCCGGAAATGGCATAGTCCACGACCCGAACGTTATTCGGGGTGCCCGCCATTACCACTTCGTTCTCTTTCGTTCGCTGCAGCAAACCATCGAGCAACGTCTTGTTCGTGTCGATCTCCTGCTGAATAATGCGGTAGCTGACCGCCGCTTCATTCTGGGTCAACGTTTCGGCGCGCTGTTTTTCATAAGCCTTGCGCAATTCTCCTTCAGCAGACAATGCCTGCTGATATCTGGTCAAAAGATTCGAAGAGACGACGCTGGTGGCGCGACTGCGCGTGTCAGCTATCTGCTTATTGAGAGCGGCAATTTGCTTGTCCACTTCTTTAACTGCCGGCCACGTCTCTTTATTCTCAACCAGGAGTTCAGCCCGTTTTTGCTTCAACTCGGTCAACTTAATTTCGGCCTCAGTAATGACCCGCGTCGACGATGGCACGTCTCGATCACTGCCGCCAGCTTCGGCCAAAGCCTCCAGCGCCCCCGGGCGAGTGCTCGCCTTGTAAGCCGCTTCGGCGATCTTTCGCTCATTCTCAGCTTCAAGCAGTTGCTTGCTGAGGCCGTTCAGTCTTTCAACGACGGTATTCTGGCTGGCATCGAGCGAAAGGATCTCATGGTTCTTCCCGTAATTAATCAGCTCTTCCTCTTTGCCGCGAATAATCGACTGAAGTTCGGCGATCCGCTTTTGCAGATAGCTGCCGGTCGTCCCACTGTTTTCGGTCTTTTTCTCGAAGTTCTCATCCACGAACGTCTGCGCAATCGTGTTGACGATCTTCGCCGCGAGTTGTGAATTCGTATGGCGATAACTAATGTCGATAAGCCTGGTCTCGCGCACCGTCAGCCTGGTTTCCTTGACCGGCTCAACTCTCAACGTTTCCTGAAGGTAACCCACGTACTCGGCGAGCCGCTCAGCTTCTGCCTGGTCCTGAGCGGTAGTTGTCTGCGACGACGACGTTAACGGAAGCGCGTCGCCGGAGGACGGTGCCTTGGGCGTGGGTTTGGGCTTCAACCCGACCATGCCGCGAAAATCCAGCCACGAAGATTGACCGGAAGTGTAATCTTTTAAGAACTCCTGGTTGTGTTCGAGATCCAGGTTCTTCGCCACTCTTCGCAGCAGTCCCGGGCCAGTCAGTATCTGAAGCTGAGTATTGAAATATGCCGGATCATTCGATTCGTTATTCAAGATCACCGAACTGTTTTTGGACATCCCGCCGAGCAGCGGATTCGTGTTTTCCAGGTCGACCTGGATGCGGCCCTGCGACTCGAAAATATCCGGCTTGCGCACCATGTAAATTGCGACGATGGTGGGTATCAAAACGACGATGCCTATTATTAACCAGATATGCTTGCGGACAACGCGCCAATAATCCAAAAGCGGCGAGCCCTTTTCTTCATCTCGGTCATATGAGTAAGAAAAGCGTTGAGATCCGGCTCCATTGGTTCTTTCCAGACCCATCTCTTCGTCGCGCGGCATCGCGCGGGTCGTCGTTGCGAGGTTATTGCGTTCGTTCATTTAATTTGTCTACGAGTCGATCTCAGAGCCTTCGACTAAAAACTTAGCAAACCTGGAGATTATGAGGGAACCCAAATCGTGCGTGATGATGTTTCATCGATAAAAAATGGGGACCCGCCAAACCTGTTGCGTCAGGGTATCGCGCGAACGACACCGCTTGAAAGAACGCTGGAAGCCGAACCCGTCAGCATCTGAAGAAAGGTCTTCGAAACCGAGGCGCCGACTTCTACTACGTCGTTCGGGATCAGAACCAGATCCACGGCTTTCTGTTTCGCAATGGCCTTCAGGTCAACCAAAATCTCCTGCTTTGCACCCTCACTGTTCTCTCTGACAACTTTGATTTTGTCAGTCTTACCGTCACGCGCAATGCCGCCAGACAGGGCGATGGCACGCGTCACAGTTATCGTCTTGTCTTTCAGAGCGATTGCTCGCGGCGCATTAACGTGGCCCACCACGAAGACCTGATCAGCTTCCGGCAGGGATACCATGTCACCGGGCCGGACAAACGGATTAGCCTGTGCTTTACCCTTGAGCGTATCGTTCAACTCGTAAACCGTCAGCGATTCTTTACCATCAGCAACAGTTTCTGAACCGCCGATCGGGCAAACATTAGGCCCACCCGTGTGAATGACGTTGATGACGCGGCCGGCAGATTGCGCCGGTCCACCTGCGAAACTCAAGAGCTCCAGCAGACGCACTTGCCTTTGCAGCC
>Ga0105248_10008282_pt1 | contig 11420 bp, 9 predicted proteins | sample KBSS34metaG_FD_81524 | JGI IMG/M metagenome (GOLD analysis project Ga0105248, IMG submission 81524) | Switchgrass rhizosphere microbial communities from Kellogg Biological Station, Michigan, USA - KBS S3-4 metaG | ecosystem: Host-associated > Plants > Roots > Rhizosphere > Soil | place...
CCGGCGACTCCAATGAAACGCTCGACGTGGTCGTACCAGGCAGCGAGGTCCGCGAATCGGATCGGCCAGTCGATCGCGATCCCCTCTTTGGCGTTCGCCTCGAAATCAAGGTCGCTCAGCCGGTAACTCTGCCGCCCCCAGGTGAGTGAGCGGCCACCCACGTGATACCCGCGGTACCAGTCGAACCGCTTGACCTCGGTGTAGGGCGATTCCTTCTCGTTCACCCAAAAGGCGAGATTCTTTTCGTTGAGGGGGTAGTCGCGCTTGAGGACCGGGTACGCTTCTTCCATCGAGTAGGTGCGGCCGCCTCGATGCGGATATTCCCACGGCGCTTTCCGCGCGTTGGGGTAGTCCTTGATGTGTTCGACGTTCCTGCCGCGCTCGAGCATGAGCACGCGGAGACCGCGCTCGGTGAGCTCCTTGGCCGCCCACCCGCCCGAGATACCGGAACCGACGACAATCGCGTCAAACGCTTCGGACTGAGGCTGCATCTGGTCCTTCCAAGTCTGAACGGACGCCGGCGCGTGGCGCAATCCTAGTGTAAAAGGAGACTGTGAATAGCGACCATGACCTGATTGTGCGGACGGTCCGCGAGTTTGTCGAGCGGGAAGTCCTTCCCGTCGCATCCGATATGGAACGGCACGACACCTATCCCGAGGCGCTGGTCGCGACGATGGGCCGGCTGGGACTGTTCGGGCTGAACATCCCCGAACAGTACGGAGGAGCCGATGCCGGCTACACCACATTCGCCGCAGTGTTCGAGGAACTGGCCCGCGCCTGGCTCGGCCTGTCGGGAATCCTCGCCACGCACCTGGTGCTCTGCGACATCCTGAAGTCCTTCGGTACTTCGGAACAGAGGCAGCGCTTTCTTCCGGTGCTCGCGCAGGGCGAGACGCGGGGCGCTCTCTGTCTGTCGGAAGCGGAAGCCGGCAGTGACCTGCAGAGCCTGCGCACGACCGCGACGCGCGAGGGTGACGTCTACCGCATCAACGGCTCGAAGATGTGGATCACGAACGCCAGGCACGCACAGATGTTTCTGGTGCTGACGAAAACCGATACGAGCGTGAAGCCGCCTCACCGCGGCATCAGCGCATTCGTCGCGGAGAAGGGGCAACCCGGCCTCACGGTGGGACGGGACATACCGAAGCTGGGCTATCGCGGGCTCGAGACCTGCGAAGTCCATTTCGACAACTTCGCCGTTCCCGCAGCGAACCTGATCGGCGGGGTCGAAGGACAGGGGTTCGCGCAAGTGATGACCGGCTTCGAAGCCGAGCGCCTGAACCTGGCGGCGAGAGCACTCGGGCTCGCGCGGGCGGCGTTCGAGGACGCGATTGCGTATGCGCAGCAACGCGTGACCTTCGGCAAGCCCATCGCCGAGCATCAGGCGATCCAGTTGAAGCTGGCCGACATGGCGACGCGGATCGAGGCCACGCGACTGCTCACCTACTCGGCGGCCGAGAAGAAGGACCGGGGTGAGCGTTGCGATCTCGAGGTGGCGATGGCCAAGGTGTTTGCCAGCGAAACAGCGGTCGAGGCGAGCCTCGAGGCGATGAAGATCCTTGGCGGGAATGGCTATTCGAAGGACTTCCCGATCGAACGGTACTATCGCGACGCGCCGCTGACGCTGATTGGCGGCGGCACCGGAGAGATCGTACGCCTCCTCATTGCGCGCCGGCTGCTCACGAAATACGCCAGATCGGGTTAGCGGTGCTCGCCTACTGGCAGTTCAGCCGTAGAGATTTGTAGATCGAGACGACGTTGAACGCAGAGATCGCAGAGTCCGCAGAGAATATGTCAGTCCGTTGTCTGTGTGCTCTGCGAACTCTGCGTTCCTACTATGTGACTGACCGCGACGAGTACGCGAACGCGTCGGGCGATTGGTGAACATTACCGCCGCTCGATCGTCCCGATCGGCTGAATGCGCACGTTCGCGGTGTACGCTGATCTGCGGGATCTGTTCGGTGCGCTCGCAACGCCGACCGAAATCCGATCGATCGTGATCACCGGTGCCGGGCCGCAGCTTCGCATCGTCGGTCTCTCGAAGGCGACGGAGCTGCTGTTTCTCGGCGACAAGGTGACCACCGTGGACGGTGAGCGTCTCGGACTATTCGAAAGAGTCGTGCAGTCTGACGTGTTTCATGGGAGACGCGCGCGCTGCCCGACCGTCCCGCGCACGAACCGTCGTTCGCGCTCGCGATGACCAAACAACTGCCCAACCAGGAGCTCGACCTCGCCTTCGCCGGCCGCGATCGAAGCCGAGGCGCAGGAGCAGGCCACCTGTATGCAGACCGCAGCTTTTGACAGTATCACGCCGCGTTCACCGCGAAACGGCCTGCCACGGTTCGACCGATTCGTTTTCGCATGGTCGCGAATGACGTTTCTGGCCCACGCGCCGCCGCGGTCGATCCAGTAGACGCGGGTAGGGCAGAATAGCCGTTTACGAACGTAGGGAGGCCACCAGTGCCGAGACACGCCATGCCGGACGTCGTCGTGCTGCTACCGGGCATTCTTGGAAGTGTGCTGCAGAAGGACGGCGAAGATTTATGGGCGCCGACGGCCGGCGCCACGTTCCGCGCGCTGACCGGGCAGACCGACCTGCAATCGCTCGCCCTCGCCGCCGATCCCGAGGACGTGGATGATGTGGGCGACGGGATCCGAGCGGTCCGGCTCTTTCCCGACGTGCACCTGGTACCAGGCCTGTGGAAGATCGATGGCTATTCCCACATCAGCCAATGGCTGCGTGCAACGTTCGATCTCGACGATCAGGCCAATTACTTCGAGTTCCCGTACGACTGGCGTCGCAGTAATGCGGTGGCGGCGAGGCAGCTGGCCATGCGCAGTCGCGGCTGGCTCGCGCAGTGGCGCGAACACTCGGGGCACGCCGACGCGAAGCTGGTGCTGGTCTGTCACTCGATGGGCGGGCTCGTCGCCCGCCATTTTTTGGAAGTGCTCGAGGGATGGAAGCAGACGAAAGCGCTGATCACATTCGGGACGCCGTATCGCGGCTCGCTCAAGGCCCTGAACTTCCTCGCGAACGGATTCAAGAAGCACCTCGGGCCGATCACGCTCCTTGACCTGACGGCCGTCGTCAGATCGCTGACGTCGGTGTATCAACTTCTGCCGATCTATCCGTGCTACGACGCCGGCGATGGCAAGCTCCTGAAGTTGACGGAGGCGATCGGCGTGCCGAATCTCGACCGGACGAAAGTGAGCGAGGCGTTCAAGTTTCACGCTCGCATTGCCAACGCCGTCGACGGCCATCCGGTCGAGACGCGCACGAGCCGCTACGCGATTCATCCAATCGTCGGCACGCATCAGGTGACGCTGCAATCAGCCACGCTCGTCGATGGCGCGCTGACCGTCTCGACCGAGTATCCGGGCCAGGACGTCGACGGCGATGGCACGGTCCCGCGCGTGTCGGCGACGCCGATCGAGCTCGGTAACAACCCGCACGCGATGTACGCCGCGGCACAGCATGCCTCGGTCCAGAATGCGGACGCGCCGCTCGATCAGCTCTCGGGGATCCTGACCGGGCTGACCTTGGACCTCGACATCTTCAAGGCGGAACCGATCAAGCTGACGCTGTTGGTTGATGATGCGTACCTGACGGGAGAGCCGGTCACGATTTGTGTCCGTCCAGAGCGGCCGGCGACGGCGCTCATCGCGACTATCGGCAACGTCGAGACCGGTGCGTCGATCAAGCTCCCGATGACCGACCGCGGCGACGGCACGCATGCCGCGGAGCAGCTACTGCCTCCGGGCACCTATCGTGTCCGCGTCGCGGGTGGATTGGCCGTTCCGATCGCCGACGTCTTCGTGGTGGTGTAATGCGTCCGGGGCCGAGTTAGATCGGAACCAACCAGCGCGCCTTCGTCACCGCGTGGATATCGACCGCGATCGCGAACGATCGGGGATCGGCGATCACACGGGGATCGGTCGCCGACTTGGGCGCGAATGCCTGCCACGCGTCATACTGCGTCATGAACTCGGCGTATTTCGCCTGCCCGCTTTTCACTGCTTCTTCGAACGGCTGCGTCTCGATGACCGTGGTCTCGAGGAATTCCACCGGCGCGTTCGCCGCCGTTCCGGTTTTCCATCCAACGATCGCGTGGCCGGGCACGAACAGAATCACCGGCGCGAGATCCGATGCCGACAGCAGGCTGGCGAACAGGACCGAGCCCTCGAGACAATTGGCGCCATTCTCCTGAAGGACCCGGGCGGGCGTTCGTACTCGCTGCGCAAAATCGTTGTCGTCCTGGTGAAATACGAGCGCACTGCTGTCATAGCGGAGCTTGCGGGCTTTCAACTCGTCGTACAGCGCTTTCACCTGCGCGCGCACTTCGTCGGGATCGCCGGCCGGTGGATACCCGATGAGTGGGTGGACCTTCGCAGCGGCCTGCCGAATCTCGATCAGCGCCTGTTCGGTCTTTTGAATCCACGCACCAATCAGCCACGTGTAGTCCACCAGCGTTTTCTGAACCGGATCGCGCCGCGCAAACAGGAAATGGTCGCGGGCCAACAGCTTGAGCTGTGTGAAGTCCGAGAACTGCGGATCCTTGACGCCGGCCGTCACGATGTCGACACCCCAGATCAACTGACACCGGCCGGGATCCTTGAGCGTCTGGAACTTTTCCTTGTCGATCGTCACTGTCAGCGTCTGCTGTGTTGGCGTGCGTGACGGCTGAAGCGTCAGGATCCGCTCGACCAACGGCGCCAATCCCTGCAGCTCACAGAAGAGGCGTACCTTCACCGGCTGCGATTTCGTATTGCGGAGCTTGAAGGACACGATCGGCGCCGATTCGATGGGCTGCGCAAAGACGAGCGCCGTAGGGAGCACGTTGTACATCACCGTCGCCGTCGCCTCGAGTGCCGGCGCCTCCGGCTCGTCGGGGGGGCGCTGCATGACGAAGGTGACGAAGAGCGGCGAGAAGAGCCTCGCGTTCGCGCCGTTGACGATCAAATACCCATCACTCTGGAGACTCAGGGCGTCCGGGCCCGCGGTCATGATCGGACGGTTGGCGGCGACATCCCTGAGGATCGTGCGCTGCTCCGGAGTGCACCGGCGCCAGATCTCGCGAAAACCGGTTTCGAGCGCGGGCGTCAGATCGCGCTCGAATGCGATGCGCGCGTCGCCGGCCGGCCGGTGATTCATCACGAACTGGTCGCGGACCGCTTTCAGGAAGTACGGCGCGCCGCCTGACAGGCCCCGGATGTACGAGAGCTCCTCCGCCGTGAGCGGCTCCCCGTCGATCGGCAGCCATTGCAGGAAGCTGTCGGCTTCCGCATCGGTGAACGGCTCGAGCCGTACGGCGGCGAAGTGGTTGAACAGCGATGGCCGCTCGCCCGCCTGCGGATGCAGGGATGAATGCATCAGGTGGACCGGCGAACTCGCCAGCGCAATGAGATTTCCGTCGTTGTTCGCGGCCCGCAGAAAACTGAACAGGCTGTCGGTCAATCCAGGCTCCGCCACGATCCGCTGAAAGTCGTCGATGAACAGGACGACACGTTTCTTGTTGCGGCGCAGGCGATCGAGGATCGTGACAAGGTTCTGCGCCTTGATCGTCGGCTTGTTGAAGAGGGCGTCGGCGAGGACGGAAATCTCGCGCAGGCTGGCGAGCTCAATCATCTGCTGGCGGCGGAAGCGCTGCTGCCGCTTCGCGGCCTCGCGATGCGCCACCGAGTCGGCGTCCTCGAGACCGGCGAGCGCGACCAGGACCTGTCCGGCTTCATCGATGTCCTGCTTGCATTCCTCTTCCTCGCCGCTCCGGCTGGCGATCCATGTCTCGAGTCGCTCCCGGAGGCGATCGACGAGAAACCGGTAGAACACTTCATCGGTGAGGGGCTGGTCTTCGTTCACACCTCTCAGGAGATCAAGATTGATGCGGCAGAACAGCGTGTCGTCGGTCGGCAGGCAATTGTTGTAGATGTGATCCAGGAGATACGATTTGCCCACTTTCTGGGTGCTCAACACCACCGCGCTCCGGCCGCCGGCGAGGAGGCAGGCGTTCTCGATGGCCTTCAGGACGTCGACGCGATCGAAGATGAGCATCGCCATGCCGTGGTCCTTCATCCGAACAGGAGATCGTTGGCCTTCTGCGCGAGCGTTGATTTGAGATTCGGCTTGTTGGTGAACAAGTCGGACAGGACGCTTGAGAACAGCCGGAGGCCGGCGGTGTCCTGCACAAGCACCCCTTTCCTTAGCAGCTCCGATCGCCCCTTGCGGTCTGGTGGTGATTGGGTCTGCGCGAATACCGCGAGCGCGTCCCGCTCGCTGGAAGGGAGTCGCCGCAGCAGATACTCGACGTGCGGGTAAGCCTCCGAACGGAATGCCTGTGTCACCTTGTCGAAATCGACCACCGGGTCCTGACTCTTTGCCGTGAACAGGTGATCGCAGGCGATTTGCAGAAAGAACGGCTGGTAGCCGCCCAGGGAGAACAGATACGTGACTTCCTCGTCTGTGAACGGCAGCGCCAGCCGGCTGGCCGGCATGCGGACGAGATCATCCGCCTCGGCGCGTTCCATCGGCCCGACGTACACCGACTTGAAGATGTTCCAGAACGGCGATCCAGCGCCCTCGGTTTCCACGAGTCCTTCAATGGATCCCTCACGCGACGCAATGACGAACGGGATCTGGAATTCCTCGGTCCAGGCGCGAAGGAACGAAAAGAACTTGGCGGCGATCTTCTCGTTGTGCACGAGCACGTCTACTTCGTCCATCAGCACCACCAACTGACGGCGCGGGCGAGTGTCGAGCAGCTCCCTGCCCATCTGCCGGAGGAGGTCGCGCGTCGTGCCGTGGGTGGACGTTCCCGCTTCCTGGGCCGTCTGGTCCAGCAGGTATTCGATGACGTCGCCTTCTTCCGAGTCGACGAAATACTGCCCGTTGATGCTCACGAAGACGACCGTGTCCGGAACGCTGAACTCGCGCCGTTTCTCCTCGAACTGCAGGGCGAAGAGGATGGAGGACTTGCCGACCCGTCGCTCGCCAACGAGCGAGATGGACAATCCCTTCAGGATCAACGTGTAGATCTGGTGCAGTTCGCGGCGCCGGCCAAAGAAGTCGTCGTTGTTGCGGAGCGCGGCACGATTGGTGTATGGGCTGATCGTCATGGGAGGCGTTCCATTACTGGATTACGAAGATGACGTGCGTGAGCTTGTCGAACAGCCCCCGCTTCTTCTTACCGAAGCGCACCATCGCCGCATGCAGTAGAATGACGCCCACGCTGACCAAGAACAGCAGCGCTCCAAGCCACCCGATATCCATTGCTGGACCGAAGGCCGTACCGAAAAGGAGCCAGGGGATCATCAGCACTCCGCCTAGGCGCGCCGCCGATGTGAATTGGAGGGGCGCTCCGGTTTCCGTCAGGGCCCGGACCTGCATGATCAGCATGCCCGGCGTCGCGCTGATTCCCATCATCGACACGAGGAAATACGCCACGACGAAGGCCAGGAACGCCCAAGCGCCGAGAAACGCTCCGGCGACTCCACCGACGATCACCATCGCCAGACCGTCGATCGCGAACGCGATGCTCCGCTTGCCCACGCCGGCCGTCCGTTCGACCAGCGCATCCCGTTGCTCGGCGAGCAGCTCCCAGATCGATCGATGCTCCACGATCCACCGCCTGATCAGGTCCATCGTCAGTTTGAATTCACGCTCGCCTTCACGCTTGGCCGTCCAATCCTGCTCCCGCAGCGTACTGAGCGCCTCCTGCATCTCCGAATGGCTGACGCGCACCGGATAGCGCTCCTTTTTCAAGTGGGCGAGGAGCGCGGCCGGCGAGGCCCAATCGTCGGCAGCCGTCTGGACCGACGCGAGCGCCGAGGCAGCGATCTTTTCCCGGAGCTCCAACGCGTTCCATCCCAGAACCAGGTGCGGCGCGGGATTCTCCACGAATTGCACGACGGCTTGCTCGACGTCGTCGATCGTCACGTCGTGGCGGCTCGACGCCTGCATGGTGTCGAAGAGCGTCTGACAGACGGCCTGCGTGTAAAAGGGGTGGCCGGCCGTCAACCGCTGAATGCGCTCGATCACCTCGTCCGGGTATGAAAGCAGGTTGCGGGCCGGCTCGGTGATGAGCCGCCTGGAGTCGGCCGTCGACAGGAAGCTGATCTTCATATACTGGCCGCTGTCCAGCAGCGTCTGGAAACTTCGCTCCTTGAGCGACTCCACTTTCTGGGCGCCGGCGAAAATGAAGAACAGGCGTCGCTCCTGCTCGAGCAGCGATTGCAGCTGCTTCGCGACGTTGTCGTCGTGCAGGAAATCCTGAAACACTTCGAATTCGTCGAACATCAGGACGAGAGACCGCTCACCGATCCGCGCCACGGCGTTGCGCACCGATCGCCGCAGCGCCGAGAGATGGACCGGCTCGGCCGGCGCGGCGGCGTCCATCGGCGGCTGTCCCTCCGGCACTTTGTCCACAGCTTTCACGAGCGAGGTGATGAAGTGCTCGAGCGACGTGCCGGCAACCGACTGCATGTCGAAGTACACGGGGATGAAATCCTGGCCCAGGCGGCCGTCTCGGATGCGATACAGGATCGACGTCTTGCCGCTGCGCCGCCCGCCGTAGATGACCAGGCTGCGCACGGCACTGCCCGGCGTCACTGCCCGGACGATCGCGCTCAGCACATCGTCGCGCCCGAAGAATGTTGCCCCGTCGCGCAGGGGCGGGCCGGCCACGTACGGGTTCGCGGGCTTCGGCGGCGGCGCGGGCGTCTGCGCGCTGGCGACCGCTTTCACTTCGCTGATCAGTTGCTCGAACTGAAACGCCAGCGCCGGCGTGCGCTCGCGTACACGCTGCCGCTCGAGCGCGAGGCGGAGGCGATATAGCGAAGACGGATCAAGGTCGCCGGCCGTGGTCGCGACCTTCCTTTCGAGGCGAGAGCCGATCGCCGCGACGGCCGTCGCACGCACCAGTGCGTCGTCGTCGCTGACGCGAGGCAGAATCGTGTCCCAATCACTTCGCTCCGGATGCACTTTGCTCCACAGGAGCGTGACGAGCTTTGCGTCGCGATCGTCAGGCGGCAGGTGTGGCTGCTCTGACAGCTCCGCGAGTCGTTTTTCGAACGGCCGAATCAGACGAAACCGTTCCTCGATCTTGTCCGGCCGTAGCGTTTCCCGCTGGAGGACGACCCGCAGATCGTTGAGAAGAGTCAGGACAGGACTATCGGGCATACAGGATTCGCGCGGATGTGTTGGACGTGCAGCAGTGTGGCGTCCGATGTCTGTGCTGTCAACAGGCTTGTTTGCACAGGCTTAACCGCAGAGCGCCCCATTCCCGTGCAACACGCCGCCCGGCAGAGGCCTACCGGCCCTCAGCTTTCCACGACCTCTCTCTAACGCGCGTCAACTCGACGAATCTTTCCGGTTTCGGTCCTCGGCAGCGAGTCGACGAACTCGATCTCGCGCGGATATTGTTAGCCTGACTTTCTCAGTTGACCCTGTCCTCGAGCCGGTTTTCGCGACCCGCTTTCGATAAGTGCTGTGCCTACAACCTTTATGTTCGGAAGACGGGTGCTCAGGTCACGCTGAAGCGGCACTTGCCGGCACATGCCCCCAGACGCATGCCCACTACGGGCCTGGAAAAACGGGAACGTGATCACTCGTTCCACGGGCCGTGATCACCGATTACACGCATCGTGATCACCGGTCAGGGCGCCCCTGAGCATGGGGTTCTGCCCTCGTGTCTAGGGAAGATTCCCAAGCAGTGGATGGCCACGGAACGACTGCTCAATGGCGCTGACTTGGCACTCGCGCAGACTCGCCGCCTGGACGCGGAGGGTTCCGGTGGTTCAATCGCTGAGACTTGTAACGGTCCGACTGAAACCGGACACTACCGACGCTTTTGATTCATGTTTTTGCGGGCTTTGCGCGTTGTGTTCTAAAACGACGCGGGAGTGCCTTCGAGGAGGAGTTCGGCGCCGGTCGCGGCGCGGACCTTGTCGAGCGTCGTGTCCGAGGCGATCTCTTTCAGGAGGAGGCCGCGCAAGGTGACCTCGATCACGGCCAGCTCGGTGACGATCAGGTTGACGACCTTCAGGCCGGTAAACGGCAGCGTGCACCGCGTGACGATCTTGTGGCCGCCGTCCCTGGTGGTGTGCTCCATCGCGATGATCACTTTCTTCGCGCCCGCCACCAGGTCCATGGCACCGCCCATCCCCTTCACCATCTTGCCTGGGATCATCCAGTTGGCCAGGTTGCCTTCCTGATCCACCTGCAGCGCGCCGAGGACGGTCAGGTCGATGTGGCCGCCGCGCACCATCGCGAACGAGTCGGCGCTGTTGAAATAGGAGCAGCCGGGGGTTTCGGTCACCGTCTCCTTGCCGGCGTTGATCAGATCGGGATCGACCTCGTCCTCCGTGGGAAACGGCCCGATGCCGAGGAGCCCGTTCTCGGAGTGCAGCGTGATGCTGATGCCCGGCGGAATGCGGTTGGCGACCAGCGTCGGCATCCCGATGCCGAGGTTCACGTAGTCTCCGTCCTTCAATTCCCGCGCAACGCGGCTGACGATTCTGTCGCGAACATCAGGCATCTTTTCTCTCAACGACGGTCAACGCAGAACTCGCGGAAATCGCAGAACAAGACTTTTCTGCGTGTTCAGCGGTTTCTGCGTTGTCCGTCGTAAATCTGGGACGTCATCGAACCGTCCGCTTTTCGATGCGCTTTTCGTAATGACTGCCTTCGATGATGTGGCGAACGAAGATGCCGGGCGTGACGATGTGGTCCGGGTCCAGCTCGCCTGGCTCGACGAGGTGCTCGACTTCGGCGATCGTCACCGCGGCCGCCGTCGCCATCACCGGGTTGAAGTTGCGCGCGGTTTTCCGATAGACGAGATTGCCCGCGCGGTCCCCTTTCCAGGCCTTGACGAAGGCGAAGTCGGCCTTCAGCGGCGACTCCAGCACGTACGGCGTGCCGTCGATGACGCGCGTTTCTTTACCTTCGGAGACAAGCGTCCCAAATCCGGTCGGTGTAAAGAAACCGGCAATTCCGGCGCCGCCGGCGCGGATGCGCTCCGCGAACGTGCCCTGAGGCACGAGCTCGACGTCGAGCTCCCCGGTCAGGTACTGCCGCTCGAATTCCTTGTTCTCCCCGACATAGGTCGCGATCATCTTGCGCACCTGGCGCGCCCGGAGCAGGACGCCGATGCCGAAATCGTCGACGCCGGCATTGTTGCTGATGACCGTCAGTCCCCTGGTGCCGCGGGTCCGCAGGGCGGCGATGAGGGTCTCGGGGATGCCGCACAACCCGAAGCCGCCCATCATAATCGTCGCGTCGTCCGGGATGCGCTCGACCGCCTCCGCGGCGCTCGCCAGCACTTTGTTCACGGACGGTATTCTATCAAGTAAGATGGCACTCCCATTTGATGCATCCTGACCTCGAACAAGCCATCGGGTTCCACGAATCGATCGTCGCGGAAGGCGGA
>Ga0105248_10008283_pt1 | contig 11420 bp, 9 predicted proteins | sample KBSS34metaG_FD_81524 | JGI IMG/M metagenome (GOLD analysis project Ga0105248, IMG submission 81524) | Switchgrass rhizosphere microbial communities from Kellogg Biological Station, Michigan, USA - KBS S3-4 metaG | ecosystem: Host-associated > Plants > Roots > Rhizosphere > Soil | place...
AAAAACGGCGGCAACCTGGGCGAGCAGGGCAGCGTCGCATGGATGTTCGAGCGCAAGAGCCAGATCATTCTCGATGCGGAGAAGGCTCCCAGCGAGGACGAATTGATGGCGCTGGTGCTCGACGCCGGGGCCGACGATCTGCGCGCGGAAGACGGCAGTTGGGAAGTGCTGTCGGCGCCCGAAGTGCACGTGACGGTGCTCGAAGCCATCCAGAAGGCCGGGATTCCCACGGAATCGGCGGAAATCGCCATGATCCCGAAGAACCTGATGAAGCTGGAAGGCAAGACGGCGGCGGGGATGATGAAGCTCAGCGACGCGCTCGAAGAACACGACGACGTGCAGAACGTGTATTCCAACTTTGACGTCGATGAGAAGGACATGGAGGCTCTGGCGTAGCGGTTTCGCCGGGCGAAGTTCATGCGGGTGCTAGGCATCGACTGCGGAACGGAGCGCACCGGCTGGGGCGTGATCGAAAGCGACGGACGCCGGCATGCGGTACTTGCGCATGGGGTCATTTCTCTCTCTGCGCGCGATCCACTGTGCGATCGCTTGGCCGCGGTGGGAGCCGCGTTGCGCTTGTTGCTTGCGCAACACGCTCCGGAGGCGGCGGCGGTGGAAGAAGTGTTCTACTCGCAAAATGTCAAGACTGCGCTGAAGCTGGCGCACGTGCGCGGCGTGGTGCTGGCGGCTATCGCGGAGGCGGGAGTGGTGCTGGGAGAGTACTCGGCGCTGTCGGTGAAGTCGAGCGTGGTGGGCTACGGGCGCGCTGAGAAGAGCCAGGTGCAATTGATGGTGCGCACGCTCACTGGACTGACCATCGAATCGGAAGACGCGGCGGATGCGGTCGCGGTGGCGATCTGCCATGTGACCCGCTCCAGCGTCGCGGCAGTGGTGCCGGTGAAAGTGGCCGCACGATGAAGTTAGCGGCGGCGCTACTGGTGGCTCTGTCGGCAGTTGGGGCGCTGGCGATTGCCGGAGCGCAGGAGGTTCCGCGCGTCAGCTTCAGCAAGTCCTTCCCGGGTTCGCAGCCGGCGTTTTTCCGCATCACCGTTGAGCGAACGGGAGCGGCTTCCTACAACGAATCCGAGGATCCTGACAACGCCGAGAAACTTCAGCTCGAGACCAGCGTGACCGGCGAAATATTCCAGATGGCGGACCGGCTGGATCATTTCAAAGCGCCACTCGAATCCGGCCTGAAGGTCGCCAACATGGGAGTGAAGACGCTGCGCTGGGAAGCCGGCGGCGAAAGCCGGGAGGCAAAGTTTAACTATTCGACGAACGAAGACACCAAGCTGCTGGCCGACCGCTTCGAGGGAATCGCGGAGTGTGCGCGGACCCTGCTGGAACTGCGCAGGGCCATCCGCCACGACCGTCTGGGCGTGAACGCGGCGGTCCTGAAGATTCAGGGCCTGTGGAACGAGAAGCGCCTGGTGGCGACGGCCGACTTTCTGCCGGTGCTGGATCAAGTGGCCAACAACGAGGTCTACATTCATATGGCGCGCGAGCGGGCCGCGCAGATCGCGGACGCCATTCGTGCACGGCCGAAGTAGCGCCGACGCCATCTAAAATAGAGACAGGATGAAACGCGGGATCGGATTGGTGGTCTGCATGGCGGCGCTGGCTCCGCTGCAGGCGCAGATCTCCGATGCGACACCGGCCGAAAAGCACGAGCTGGCTGAGGCGATCCGCGAAGCTAATACCAGCGGCTACGACATCACCCGCGCTCTGGAAGGGCACCTCCGCAAGTACCCGCAAACTCCGCTGCGTCCGGACATTTACAATTTGCTGGCGAAGGCGGCGGTGGAGATCCGCGACGACGCCCGCATCATCCGCTATGGGGAGCCGGCGCTGGCGGCGGCGCCCAACGACGTGACGCTGTTGGACCGGGTCTCGCGGGCGCTGCTCGACACCGGGAATAACGAGAACGCGACCCGCGCGCTCGGCTACGCGAAGCGCTTCGAGGATTATGTGATTCGAGTGCCGGTTCCGCTAGGCTATGACGCGGTAAAAAACCAGGAGGATCACGACCAGGCGCTGGCGCGCGCGCTGCTTTACCAGTCGCGGGCGAACCGCATGCTGGGAGATTATGATAATGCCCGGCGCACCGCGGGGCTGGCGTATATCGCCTATCCCGACGGGGCGGCGGCGCGGGCCTGGTCGGAGGCGCTGGAGCTCCTAGGGAAGCATCAGGAAGCCATCGAGCGGCTGGCGGATGCGTTCGCGATCGCCGATCCCCAGTCCGCGGGCGACGATCGAGCGGCGGATCGCAAGCAGTTGGGCGATATGTATCGCAAGCTGCATGAAGGTTCGGAAAAGGGTCTGGGCGACGAGGTTCTGGCGGCGTATGATCGCACCTCTGCGACCATGGCCAAGCGCGTAAGCGAGCTGCGCAAGCTGGATCCGAATCTGGGCGTGACGGATCCGATGAACTTCACGCTTACGGCGCTCGACGGCGGGAAGCTGGACTTGAAAAGCCTGCGGGGCAAAGTGGTGCTGTTCGATTTTTGGGCTACCTGGTGCGTTCCTTGCCGCGCGCAGCATCCGCTTTACGAGGAACTGAAGAAGCGGTTCCGTGAGCGCGATGACGTGGTGTTTCTGTCGCTGAATACGGACGAGGATCACCAATTGGTGGCTCCGTTCCTGGAAGCGCAGCACTGGAGCGCCAGCAATATATATTTCGACAACGGCCTGGTGCGGCTCCTGACCGTCAGCACGATCCCGACCACCATCATTGCGGACAAACGGGGACGGCTGGCGAGCCGCATGAACGGCTTCAACGGCGACAAGTTCGTCGGTGACATCGCGGCGCGGATTCAAGCGATTCTCGACGGATCGGGTGGGGAGAAATAATGGGGTTCGGGCGGGTGATCTGGATTGTCTTAGACAGCGTGGGCATCGGCGAGATGCCGGATGCCGCGGCCTATGGCGATAAGGGCAGCGATACGCTGGGCAACATCGCCCGGCAGCGGCGCTTGAAATTGCCGAATCTGTGCCGCCTGGGCCTGGCGAATATCAAGACCCTCGCGGGACTGGACGCGGTGGCTGCGCCGGCCGGGGCGTACGGAAAGTGTACGCTGGCCTCGCCCGGAAAAGACACAACTACGGGGCACTGGGAGATGGCGGGGATTCATTTGGAGAAGCCTTTCCCATTGTTCCCCAAGGGTTTTCCGCGCGAGGTGATGGAGCCATTCGAAACCCGCATCGGGCGGCGCACGCTGGGCAATAAAGCGGCGTCGGGCACCGAGATCATCAAAGAATTGGGCGAGGAACACGTGCGTACCGGGTCGCCGATTGTGTATACGTCGGCCGATAGCGTGTTTCAGATCGCGGCGCACGAAGAGGTGATCCCGCTGTTCGAGCTGTACAAGATGTGTGAAACGGCGCGCGATATTCTGCGCGGGCCGTATGAAGTGGGGCGCGTGATCGCGCGGCCATTTGTGGGCGAGGCGGGAGCCTTCACACGCACGCCGAATCGCCACGATTACGCGGTGCCGCCTCCTAAGGGAATGCTGCTCGATCAACTGCAGGCGCGCGGGGTCGAGATATTCAGCGTCGGCAAGATCTTCGACGTGTTTCTGGGGCGGGGCATTGGCGAGCAGGTGAAGACCAAGACGAATGCAGACGGCATGGCCAAGACGCTCGCCGCGATGGACGAGCAGGATCGCGGCCTGATTTTTGTCAATCTGGTGGATTTCGACATGCTCTACGGGCATCGCAACGACGTCGAGGGTTACGCGCGTGCGCTCGAAGAAGTGGACGCATGGCTGCCGTCGCTGGACGCCAAGCTGGCGGCAGACGACTTAGTGATTCTGACCGCGGATCACGGCTGCGACCCGACCACGCCCTCGACGGATCATAGCCGCGAGTATGTGCCGGTGCTGGCGTACGGTCCCAAGGCGCGCGGCGGAGTGAACTTGGGGGTGCGCGGATCGCTGTCGGATATCGGGCAGACGGTTGCCGAAAACTTCGGCACCAGTATCGTCACTGGGACGAGCTTTCTGGGGAATCTACTCGGGCTTTAGCGGGCCGTCGCACTTGCCGGTGCAGACAAACTCGGAGACGGGAGAGGATGGGCCGAGACGGCTGGGGTCCTGCAGCGTAGGCCGGCTGACAGTGGTAGTTTCCGTAACCACGCCGTTCTTTTCGCGGCGCACAATTATGTCCTGTTCCTTGAGCTTCGGTGTAGCATTCTGCTCGCGGGCGATACCGTAAGCGGCCGGAGCGTAAAGATCGACCTGAGTCACCAGAGTCCCGTCGGAATCCTTCTTGATGGTGGCCACCTGCTGGCTGGCCAGGCTCATTTTGCCGCTGAAGTCGGGTTCGTAGCGCACCTCGGTGGAAGTTGTGGTGCCGTTGACAGTACTTTGCTCGCGAACCAGGCGAGCCGCTTCCATGAGCTGACCGTTCGCCGCGGGGATCTGTACTACTTCCGTCTCCTGCAGGGTTTTTCCATCGGCATTCGAGATTACGCTGCGCTTTTCGGCGACGTCGAACGAACCGCTGATGCCAGGGCGTGAAACCGTAATGTTGGTGCTGGAGGTGGGGCCTTGGGTTAGGGATTCGATGGTGCGGCGCTCGCTCTCGGCCATGCGGCCGTTCAAATCGCTGCGATAGGTGGTGGCGTGAATCACGGCGCCGTTGGGGAGCTTCTTCTCTTCAACCACTGTGCGCTCGGTTGAGATCAGCTGGCCGGTGGCACCGTACTTGCGAGTTAGAGTTTCGGTGGTCTTGCCGTTTGGCCCATCGCTCAAGACGTGGGTCTCGCTCTGCTGGAGCGGAACCTTGCGGCCGTTGACGGACTGCGTGAGCTCCTGGCGGTCACCGTCCTTGGCGGTGTAGACCGCTGCCTCGACGCGATTGCCGTTGAGGTCCGGGACGATCAGGCCGGTGGTGGAACTGCCGCGAGATTGAGCCAGGGCAAGGCTGGCGCATAGGAGCGAATAGGCACAGTACTTCACGATTTCAGACTAGGCTGATTCCCGCGTGATTTCAATACGCGAAATACCTTAGATACGCCGGCTGAACACGCCCACGCGCGGATGGGCCACGTGACGGATAGGCCAAGTTACAATGACTTCAGGTGAAGACGTTCTACATCGAGACTTTCGGCTGCCAGATGAACGCCCATGACTCGGAAAAAGTCATTGGCACGCTGGTGGACCAGGGGTATCAACAGGTCCCTACGCCGGAAGCGGCGGAGCTGGTGTTCTATAACACCTGCAGCATTCGCGACAAGGCGGAGCAGAAGGTATTTCATCGCCTGGATCAATTCAAACGGGACGCGAAAGGCAAGACGTTCGCGGTGCTGGGGTGCGTGGCGCAGCAGGAAGGCGAGAAGATTTTCGAGAAGGCTCCGCACGTGAGCATGGTGTGCGGATCGGCCAGCTACAACCAACTGCCGCAGATGCTGGTGCAGCTGGAGGCGGGGAATCGGCGCGTGACTGGATTGAGTCTCGACACGGACGAGACCTTCGATACTCCCATGACGCGGCGCGACAATCCACACCGGGCGTATATCACGATCATTGAGGGCTGCGATAAGAAATGCTCCTATTGCGTGGTACCGTTCACGCGCGGACCGGAGCGCAGCCGCACGAGCGCTTCCGTGATTGCCGAGGCGGCGCAGCTGGCGGCGATGGGCTATAGCGAAATCCAATTGCTGGGGCAAAACGTAAACAGTTATCGAGACCCGTCGCCGGCGGGTTGGGATTTCGCGAAGTTGCTGGACGAGGTCGGGCGCGTGGATGGGATCCGGCGCGTGCGGTTCACGACTTCGCATCCGCGGGATTTTGTGAAACCGATTATCGATGCCATCGATTCGAATCCGTCGCTTTGCAACCATGTGCATCTGCCGGTGCAATCGGGTTCGACGCGCATGTTGGATGCCATGCAGCGGCTCTACACGCGCGACGAATACATGCAAAGGATTGCGTGGATGAAAGCGGCGCGGCGGCCGATTGCGATCACCAGCGATATCATCGTCGGGTTCCCGGGTGAAACGGAAGCGGACTTCGAGGCGACGCTGGGCTTGTTGACGGAAGTAGAATACGATTCGGTGTTTGCCTTTAAGTATTCGCGGCGGCCCAATACTCCGGCGCTGGCGCTGGAAGATCAGATTCCGGAAGACGAGAAAGTCCGGCGGCTGGCGATCGTGCAGGAGCACCAGCGGCAGATTCAGATCCGGCGTAACGCTGCGTATGTGGGAAGCATCGAAGAGTGTCTGGTGGAAGGATTCAATAAAGCTACGGGGCAGTGGATCGGGCGGACTTCGCAGTTTAAGACGTTGAATTTCCTGCATCCGGCGGCGGGCGACGGTTCTGCCGGGCAGTCTGATTTGTTGGGGCAATACGTTGACGTGCGGGTGACGCGTTCGGGGGCTAACTCGCTGGCGGGCGAGTTTGCCGGTTAGGAGATCGCTATGGAAGTGGAAATGAAGATCCGTGGATTGATGGTGGACCCGGTCACCAATATGCCCATCGTCGTCTTGAAAGACGTCAATGGCATGGCCATCCTGCCGATCTGGGTGGGCGTGTATGAGGCCAACGCTATCGCGCTCGAGATCGAGAAGGTGGCGACGCCGCGGCCGATGACTCATGACCTGATTCGCAATGTCCTCTTCGGTCTGGAAACCGGCGTCAAGAAAGTGGTGGTCAGCGAGTTGAAGGAAGACACCTTCTATGCGGTCATCTGGCTGGAGCGCAATGGGGAACTGATCTCTATCGATTCGCGGCCGAGCGATGCGCTGGCGATTGCGCTGCGTCTGGATTGCCCGATCTATGTGGAAGAGACGGTCTTGAGCACGTCGAAAACGGTGGCGGCGGTGGCGGAAGTCGGCAGCAACGAAGAGCTGCGGCGCTGGCTGGAAAATCTGAACGACGAGGACATGGGCCGCTACAAGATGTAGCCGGCGAGGTCTGAGGTGTAGTTGCCGCGAGAATCGCGGCTACAAAAATTACGCGCTCCGGGAGGTTCCCCTCCAGGAGCGCGTTTTTGTTTCAGGAGATGAAACGGTCGCTACTCTTTCTTCTTGGCTGGGGCTTTTTTGGCACCGGTGCGAGGGGGACCCGCCGGACCTTTGCCAGTCCAACCTTCCAGGTCGTCCTTGGTTACATCAAACGTAAGCATGTAAGGATCCTTGGTATAGGCCTTGGCGGCTCCCGAGAAGGAAATCTCGCCGCCGGCTTCCATCATGCCTGGCAGAGGTTCTTCCAGTTTGAGTGTGACATCGGCGGCAGCACCCTCGATTGCAAGGGTCAACTCCTTAGGACGAACGGCAGGAGTGGTCGATACCAACTTTCCTTTGAACTTAGTGACGCCATTTGCACCGCCCGGTAAGCCCGCATCCTTTACACTGCTTTCGAAGTAGGCGGGGCCATTGTCGCCGGTCAACTCGGTCTTAATGGTTCGCCATAGCGCGAGCATTGGGTTCGCGGCGGCTTCAGCGGCCGCTGCGGCCGCCTTGTCAGCGTCAAGATCCACTGTGCTCTTAATTTTGAAACCGGCGGGCGGTAGTGCGCTCGCCTTCGCGAGGGCCTTCACCTGATCCAATCCCTCTGCGGAACCGTGATACAGCGTGTAGGCCTTGGTAAGGAACTCGCCGAGTGATTTCTGCTGCGGAGCAGGCAGAGCGGTAGGGCCGGTGAGGCCGGCGGCTCGGGCATATTCAAATAGCGCCTCCGACATCAGTTCGGGGTGTTCTTTCTGCTGTGCGAGCAAAACGCCGGCCAGCATGGAGGATGCCGGCGCATTGGTCGGGTCCATTTCAAGCGTCTTGGTCAATTCCGCTTGCGCTTTAGCGCTGTCTTTTCCCTCCACGCCAATGTAGCCTAGCGTGAACTGAGCGAAGTTCACCATGGTGGGCTTGGCCTGGGCCCACTGAGCAGGCGTAGCACCTTGCGGCATCTTGTCGGCGGCGAACACCGTATCCGCATTGGCAATCAGGTAGCGGGCCACCTTCTCTGCCGTCTCCAAGTCCGCTTTGTTCTGGGGCGACAGAGCCGCTTTTGCATGCGCCGGCGGAAAGGAGCGAACGTAACCCGCGACCTCCTGTATGTCAGCCAGGTTGGAAGGTTCAGTCTTGAGAATCTCGGCTGCCGTGTCGAAGGCCGCCCGATGATTGTTCATCGCCGCGTAGGTGATCAAGTAGATTTGCTGGCGGGTGTCGGCGTATTCACTCTGGGGATAGCCGGCCTTCCATTTATCCAGGTTCTGGAGGCGCGAAGCGGGGGTCGCGTCCGGCTTGATGATGGCTGAATACAGATCGTACTCCGCGGTGTCCTTCCAATTCTTGGCGCTCTTTTGAGGCGCAGTAGCCGGAGCCGCAGCCGGCGTTTGTGCGTGTAGACCCGCCGCTAACGCGGCAATTGCGACCAGGGAAATTATTGGTTTTTTCATTTTTACTGCGCTCCGCCCGCGATCCTGTGGCGAACTCGCCCTTTCTTTACATGGATTCGCACTCTGCGAAGTATACCCGAACCTGCGGCGCAGCCGCAAGCGTCCGTCCAACGCCCGGATTCGGGAATTCCCCGCTCGAATCCCTGCACACCAGACTACACCCAAAATGGGCATAAATCTTCCTAATTCTTAGACGCCGGCTAGCCGGAATCGTTCCATGCCCGCGTTTGCTGCCGGGCTGCGGAGATTTATCTGGGCCTCAGGCAGTGGACCAGCTATCCTTGAACCGCCCTGGGCAGCTATCCTGTCCCTTACATGAGCGCGGGCGTCAGATGGATCGACATCGTGGTGATTGTGGCTTATCTGGCGGCGATCACCTGGTTCGGCGCGCAGTTTCGCTCCTCGCAGCGCACCCTGCGGGACTATTTCCTGGGCGGCAAGACGGCGCCGTGGTGGGCCATCGCCTTATCCATCGTGTCGGCGGAGACCAGCACGCTGACCGTCATCGGAACTCCGCCGCTGGCCTTCCGCGGAAATTATGCGTTCCTGCAACTGGTGTTCGGATACTTGCTGGGCCGATTGGTGATCGTAACGTTTTTCCTGCCGGCTTACTTCCGCGGCGAAATGTATACCGCCTATGAGCTGATGCGAGTGCGCTTTGGGGAACGCATCCGGCGTCTGACCGCTGCAGCCTTTCTGGTGCTGCGCGCGCTGGCCGAAGGGGTCCGCGTATTCGCGGTTTCTATCGTGATTTCGACCATCCTCGGCGCGGGGGAGACGGCCTCGATCGCGGTGATCTTGTGCTTGACGCTCTTCTATACATATGAGGGCGGATTGACGGCCGTCATCTGGACGGACGTGGTGCAAATGGCGCTATATGTCGCAGGGGCAATCGTGAGCCTGGTATTGCTGTTGCAGCAGATTCCAGGCGGATGGGGGCACGTGGCGGCGGTGGCGGGACCTCTGGACAAAATGCAAGTCTTCGATTTCCGGCTGGCGGCTCCGGCGGAGTTTTTCGCGCGGACTTATAGTTTCTGGGCCGGAATTCTGGGCGGATCCTTTCTGACCATGGCCAGCCACGGCACCGACCAGTTGACCGTGCAGCGGTTGCTCGCGGCCCGCGATTGCCGCCAGAGCCAGGCTGCGCTGCTGGCAAGCTGGGTGGTGATCTTTGTGCAGTTCACGCTGTTTCTGGCGATTGGCACCTGTCTGTTTGTGGTGTACCGGGAGCAGGGTCAGGCGGCTCCAGCGGTGCTCGACCGGCTGTATCCGCTGTACATTTGGCAGAAGCTTCCGGCTGGCGTTGCTGGATTGGTGATGGCGGCGATTCTGGCCGCCGCCATGTCGAACCTGAGCGCGGCGCTGAATTCGCTCGCGTCCACAACGGTGCTGGATCTGTGGAAGCCGATTCTCGGCGGTGGTGTCAATGATGCTACCTGGCTCGCGCGCTCACGCTATGCCACCGTGGTTTGGGGGATCGTGCTGATGGGCGTGGCGCTGCTCGCGCGGGAGTGGGGAAATGTGTTGCAGGCCGGACTCTCGATCGCGTCCATCGTTTACGGATCGCTGCTGGGCGTGTTTCTGCTGGGATTGTTCACGCGGCGGGTGGGCGAAATCGCTGCGATGTGCGGGATGTCGGTGGGATTGGTTCTGCTATTGTATGTGCGCTTCGCCACGCCCATCGCATTCACCTGGTACGTCATGATCGGCGCGAGTGCCACTTTCGCGACGGCGGTGCTGGTTTCGCTGATGATAAAGGAGCCCGCCCGTGGCAGTTGATCCGCACGCGCATGAGAAGGGGGGCAAGTACGAGCCGCCCCGCACGCTGGGGTTGCCGGTCGCCGTATCGCTGGTGGTGGGGACGGTGATCGGCAGCGGAATCTTCCTGGTGACCTCGCAGATGATGCGCGCCGTGGGATCGACGCCCATGGTTCTGGGAGTCTGGGTTTTCGGCGGAATCCTGTCGCTGTTTGGCGCGTTGAGTTACGCCGAGCTGTCCGCCGCCATGCCCCGCTCCGGCGCGGATTACGTCTATCTAAACGCCGCTTACGGGCCCTTGTGGGGATTCATTTATGGCTGGACGTTTACCTGGGTGGGAAAACCCGGATCGGTCGCGGCGCTCGCCAGCGGCGCGTATCGCTACCTGGCTGAATTCTTCCCGGAGTTAAATCAAGTGGTGTTCTCGATCGCCTTGCCGATTGGGCCCGGAGGAGGCCCGCTGGATATCCATAAAGGACAGCTGCTTGGCGCCGGACTTATTATTTTGTTCAGCGGCGTAAACATGCTGGGGACGCGCCTCGGCGGCGGGTTGCAACTGGTGGGCACCGGCTTAAAGGTGGCGCTGATCGCGGGGATTATCCTGGGCGGCCTGGCTTCGGTTCACGGGCGCATTGCGAACTTCGGATCGTCCCTGCCGGCTTTTAGCGGGACAGACCACGTTGGCGGCATCACCGGTTTTTTTGTGGCATTAGTCGCGTCGCTGTGGGCTTACGACGGATGGAGCACGGCCAGCATGATCGGCTCGGACATCCAAAATCCCGAAAAGAATCTGCCGCGCGCGCTGATCTGGGGAACGCTGGCGGTGATTGCGATTTATCTGCTGGCTAATTTTTCCTATCTTTATGTCCTGAGCGCGCCGGAAGTGGCGGCCAGTCCGCGTGTGGCGGCGGATATGATGCGGCGCGTGGCGGGGAGTTTCGGGGCCGCGATCGTCAGCGTGGCGGCCATTGTTTCCATGCTGGCGGCGCTCAACGGGGTCATTATTTCGGGCTCGCGGATATCTTTCGCCATGGCGCAGGACGGATATTTCTTCGCCTGGGTGGGGCGGATTTCGCGCTTTCAAACCCCGGCCGCGAGCCTGGCTTTGCAGGGTGCGTGGTCGATTCTGCTGCTGGCCAGCGGGCGCTTCGAAGACATCATCAAAATGGTGATTTTCACGGAATGGATCTTGTACGGCCTGACGACGGCGAGCGTCCTGGTGCTGCGCAGGACCCGGCCGGAGATGCCGCGGCCGTATCGAGTTTGGG
>Ga0105248_10008284_pt1 | contig 11420 bp, 6 predicted proteins | sample KBSS34metaG_FD_81524 | JGI IMG/M metagenome (GOLD analysis project Ga0105248, IMG submission 81524) | Switchgrass rhizosphere microbial communities from Kellogg Biological Station, Michigan, USA - KBS S3-4 metaG | ecosystem: Host-associated > Plants > Roots > Rhizosphere > Soil | place...
CTCGGTGCGGCGCGTGCTCATGCGGGACGACCGGCGGCCACGTCGTCGTCGGCGAAGTCGAGCCGGTAGCGCACGTAGTTGTCCGAATACCACGCGATCGAGGCATCTTCCTCGGCCGTGAGCGGCCGGCGCACCTTGGCGGGCACGCCCATCACCATCGACCCCGGCGGCACCACCATGCCCTCTGGCACCAGCGCGCCCGCGGCCACGATCGACCCCGTGCCGATGTGGCATCCGTTCAGCAGGATCGCCCCCATCCCGACGAGGCACCGGTCCTCGATCGTGCAGCCGTGGACGACGGCCGAGTGGCCGATCGTGACCTGGTCGCCAATCACCGTGGGATGCGTGTTCCGCATCACGTGCACCAGGGTCAGGTCCTGCACATTCGACCGGGCGCCGATCCGGATCGAGTTCACGTCGCCCCGGACCACGACGTTCATCCACAGGCTGCTTTCGGGGCCGATGCGCACGTCGCCGATGACCTGGGCGCTGACGTCGACGTAGGCGGAGGCATCCACGCTCGGCAGGATGCCCTTGAACGGGCGGATCATCCCGTAATTATACCGGGGGGCCGCCGGCCGGCCCGGCGCCGGTTACGGCTCCGGCGCGAACACCGCCAGCGGGAAGTACTCCGTGACGAGAATCGCCGGGCGGCCGCCGACCACGATTCTGTAGGTGCGATGGATGTGCGGCCCCGCGGCCGGCTCTGCCCGGTCGCCTGGCGGCGTCGAGCCGCCGGCACCGATTTCGAGCAGTTCGCGGTAGGTCTCGAGGCCGCAATCGCGTATCAGTTCGCCGATGCCGAGCGCGCCGGCCATCAGCCCGTCGCGCAGCGTCTCCGGAATCAGGCCGGGCCGGATCAGGGAGTTGGCGCTGGTGTAGACGACGCCCGAGGCCCGCCCCCGCAGGTGCACGCGCCGGGCGATGATCGCTTCGCCGCTGCCGACGTCGAGCCACTCGATGTCCGCTTCCGCCTGGCTGATCGCCTGCGAGACGGTCTCGACGTCGATGGGCTCCCAGTAGAACGCCTCGAGGCTCTTGGTGACCGTGCCGTCGGTGACGAGCAGCGTGCGCAGGAACGGCGGCAAGGCGGCCATCGGCACGTTCGGATGGCCTGCGGCGCCTTCAATCTCCCAGTCCGCCGAGAACCCGCGGGAACGGAAGATGGCGTAGGCGGGTTCCACTCCCCGCTTCGCGTAGTAGGCGCTGAGCATCATTCCAGACCCGTGGCCGTCCACCCGGACGGGACGACGCTAGCGGCGCAGCGGGGCGCCGGCGCCGCCGGATTCCTGCGGCCGCGGGAACGCCACGCCCACGGTCCGCCGGCGCATGACGAAGTCGGTCATCCCCTCCATGTACATGTAGAACACGGGGGTCAGATAGAGCGTCAGGGTCTGCGAAACCAGCAGGCCGCCCACCACGGCAAGGCCGAGCGGCTGCCGTGCCTCGCCGCCGGCGCCAAGACCCAGCGCGATGGGCAGCGTGCCGGCGAGCGCGGCCATCGTGGTCATCATGATGGGCCGGAAGCGCACGAGGCAGGCTTCGTAGATGGCCTCGGAGGCCGACTTGCCCTCGGTGCGCCGGGCTTCGATGGCGAAGTCCACCATCATGATGCCATTCTTCTTCACGAGGCCCACCAGCATGATGATGCCGACGAACGCGTAGAGGCTGAGGTCCACCTTGAAGATCAGTAGCGTCAGGAGCGCGCCGAAGCCGGCCGCCGGGAGCCCGGACAGAATCGTCAGCGGGTGGATGAAGCTCTCGTACAAGATCCCGAGGACGACGTAGATGACGAAGATCGCCATCAGCAGGATCAAACCGAGGCCCTGCATCGACGACTGGAAGGCCTGCGCCGTGCCCTGGAAGCTGCCCACCACGGTGGCCGGCAACGACTCGAGCGCCGCCTGCTCCACCGCGGCCACCGCGTCGCCCAGCGCCACGCCGGGCCGCAGGTTGAACGACATCGTCACCGCCGGCAGCTGGCCGACGTGGTTCACCTCGAGCGGGCCGACCGACGGTTCGACGTGCGCGACCTCGGACAACGGCACGAGCCGATCTCCGGAGCCCTTGAGATACAACGACGCCAACGCCGCCGGGTTCTGCTGGAACTGGGGCGCCACCTGCATGATCACCGCGTACTGGTTGGTGGGCGCGTAGATCGTCGACACCTGACGCGTGCTGTAGGCGTTCGACAGGGCCAGCTGCACCTGGTCCATCGTGAGACCGTAGGAGGAGATACGGTCGCGATCGAACGTCACGTCGACTTCCGGATTCTTGATCTGGAGGTCGCTGGACACGTCCATCAGCCCGGGAATCTGCTTGAGGCGGGCCTCGAAGCGCGGCGCCGCCTCGAACAGTTCCGCGGTGTCGGGATTCTGCAGCGTGTACTGGTAGATGGCGCGCGAGTTGCGGGCTCCGATGCGGATGATGGGCGGATTCTGCAGATAGACGCGGAAGCCGGGGACTTGCGCGAGCTTGGGCCGCAGTTCCTCGATGATCTGGTCGGCGTTCAGCGTGCGATCCTTGCGCGGCTTCAACTGGATGAAGAAACGACCCTGGTTACCGCCCTGGATCATGTGCGCCAGCGTTTGCACGTTCGGGTCCGCGGACACGATTGCCGCGGCCTCGATCTGATGGGCCGTCATCGCCTCGAAGCCCACGCCCTGCAGCCCCTCGGTCTGCCCCATCAACTGGCCGGTGTCTTCGTTCGGGATGAACCCCGTGGGTACCTTGTTGAACAGATAGACCGTCCCACCCATGAGCGCCAGGGAGATCACCATCGCGACCGGATGGAAACGCAGCGTCTGCCTGAGCGTGAACGCGTAGGCAGCCTGCGTCAGGTCGAAGCCTTTTTCGGTGAGCTTGTAGAGCCACCCGTGGTGAGCCTCGTGCGGCGGCCTGAGGAAGCGCGCGCACAGCATCGGCGTCAGGCTGACGGATACGACACCGGAGACCAGAATCGCTGCGGCAATCGTCACGGCGAACTCGTGCAGCAGGCGGCCCACGATGCCGCCCATGAACAGCACCGGAATGAACACGGCCGCCAGCGAAATGGTCATCGACAGAATCGTGAAGGCCACTTCCTTCGATCCGTCGAATGCCGCCTCCATGGGCGACTTGCCCATCTCCATGTGCCGGACGATGTTCTCCAGCATCACGATGGCGTCGTCCACGACGAAGCCGACCGCCAGGGTCAGGGCCATCAGCGACAGGTTGTCCAGGCTGTAGCCGTAGAGGTACATCACCGCGAACGTGCCGACCACCGACACCGGCAGCGCCAGACTCGGAATGACCGTGGCGGACAGGTTCCTGAGGAACAGGAAGATCACCAGCACGACGAGGCCGACGGTGAGGAGCAGCGTGAACTTGACGTCTGCCACCGACTCGCGAATCGACTCGGACCGGTCGCTCCGGACGCCGAGCGTGACGCCGGCGGGCAGCTGCTTCTGCAGTCCGGGTAGCAGGGCGCGAATCGCATCCACCACCTGCACGGTGTTCGAACCGGGCTGGCGCTGAATCGACACGAACACGGTGCGCGAACCGTCCTGGTAGCCGGCGTTCTTGTCGTTCTCGACGCCGTCGAAGACGTTCGCCAGCTCGTAGAGTCGCACCGGCGAGCCGTTGCGGTAGGCGACCACGATGGGCTTGTAGTCCGCCGCCTTCATCAGGCGCCCGTTGGACTCGACGACGAAGGCCTGGTCGGTGCCGTTCAGCGTGCCGGTGGGCCGGTTCGTGTTGGCCGAATCGACGGCATTGGCCACCTGGTCGATGCCGATCTGCCGGGACGCCAGCTCGCGGGGGTCGACGTCGATCCGGACCGCGAACTTCTGCGCGCCCTGCAGGTTCACCTGCGCGACGCCGGGCACCGTGGACAGGCGTTGCGCCAGCATGACCTCCGCGTACTCGTTGACCTGCGAGAGCGGGAGGGTGTCCGACGAGACCGAGAGAAAGAGCACGGGCGAGTCGGCCGGGTTGATCTTCTGCAGCGACGGGGGTGTCGGCATGCCGGGCGGCAACTGCCGCTGCGCCCGGGCGATCATCGACTGCACGTCCTGCGCCGCCGCGTCGATGTTGCGGTCGAGCGTGAACTGCAGGGTGACGTTGGTCCGCCCCAGTCCGTTGGTCGAGATGATCGAGTCGACGCCGGCGATGGCCGAGAACTGCTTTTCGAGCGGCGTGGCCACGGCCGTGGCCATGGTCTCGGGGCTGGCGCCGGGCAACGATGCCTCGACCTGGATCGTCGGGAAGTCCACGGTCGGCAGGTCGCTCACGGGCAGCTGGCGGTAGCCCATGATGCCGAACATGACGATGGCCACGATGATGAGCGTCGTGGCGACGGGCCTTCGAATGAAGACTTCGGACAGATTCATCGTGACCCACCCGCTGCGCTTGCGCGCGCCGGTCCCCGAGGTGCGACATGGACACCCGGCGTCAGCCGCAGCTGGCCGTCGGTGACCACGACTTCGCCCGGCGTGATGCCGCTGGCGATGACCGATTCATCTCCTTCGATGCGCGCCACGCTGACCGGCCGCAGTTCGGCCTGCTGTTGCGCGTCGATCACGAACACATAGGGCCCCTGCTGCCCGGCCTGCACGGCGAGCGACGGCACGACCACCGCGTGCGGCTCGGTCGTCAGCAGCAGGCTCACGTCGAGGAACTGGCCCGGCCACAGGCTTCTGTTCTCGTTCGCGAACGTGGCCTTGAGACGAATCGAGCCCGTCTGCGCATCCACGGTGTTGTCGACGAAGGTCAGGCGGCCCGACGCGGCCTCCGCGTCGGTCACGCCCGTCAGCCGCGCCGTCACTTTCAACGGTGCCGTCCGCTGGAACCGGCGAATGCTGTCGAGCGACTTGCCCGGGACGGAGAACGTGACGTAGATCGGCGCCATCTGGTTCACCACCACCAGGGGTGGCGAGTTGTTGTTGCCATTGGCCTGGACCAGGTCGCCCACGTGGGCCTGCAGCGCGCCCGTACGGCCCGACGCCGGTGCCGCGATCGTCGTGTACTGCAGGTTGATTTGCGCCGCCGTCACCGCGGCCCGATCGGCGTCGGTCGTCGCCTTGAGTGCCGCGGCGGTCGACACCAGTGTGTCGTACTGTTCCCGCGGAATCAGGCCGCGGTCGAGCAGGTTCTTCAAACGGGCGACCTGGGCGTCGGCGTTCTGCGCCTGCGCGGTGTCGCGCGCCAGGATCGCGGTCGCCTGCTCCAGCGCCACCTGGAAGGGCGCTGGATCGATCGTGAAGAGGACTTGCCCCGCCTCGACCTCCTGGCCTTCCTCGAAATGGACCTTGGCCAGCCGTCCAGCTACCTGCGATCGCACCTGGACGGTGGAAATCGCCTCGGCGGCACCGACTGCGGTGATGCCGACGGGCATCGCCTTGGCGACCGCCGTTGCGGTCACGACCGGCACCGGCCCGGCTTCGCCGCCGCGTCCGCCCCGGCGCCCGGCAGCGCCGGCGGGGGCTGCGCCTGCTCCGGCGGCCTCGGCGGGGGGATCGCTGGTGGGCGCCTTCCCGAACCCGCCGCAGGCAGACGTCACCATGAGCATCGCGACCGTCGCGACACGGCAGGCCGTCACCGATCGACGGCGGCACCACGACGGGCGCCTCAACACGAATAAGGCCACGATATCAGTATCCTGCGAGTCCCTGACCTTGCGGGTACCACGATCACTGTACGCCGGTTCCCCGCGGGGGGACGTTAAAGCCTTGCAAAACAACGGCAGTCCCGCACAATACAGCAGCGACGGTACCCGAAGGCGGGTGGTCGCGCCCACCCCCGAAACCGGGGGTACACCCATCCTCCCCTCGCCCGCACCCCGACCCAGGTTCTTGACGTCCTTGCGGGAGGCGCACGCCTGGATAAGGCGCCCCGGCGCGCGGCCGGGCCGCAGGTGGGCGCCCGGCTGTGCCGGGATGTGAAGGAGCGCCCGAAGGGCCACCAATCTACTTGATGTGGATGATGCCGCGGCGGAGCGCCTCCGCCATCGCAGCGGTGCGATCGTGCACGTTGAACTTCTGGAAGATGTTCTTGATGTGCGCGCTCGCCGTATCGCCGCTCATCCCCAGCGCCGCCGCGATCTCCTTGTTGCGCTTGCCGGTGGCCAGCAGTTCCAGGACCTGCAGTTCACGTGTCGTCAGCGAGGGCTGCATCGCGCGGGCCTCGAGCGCGGCCACGATGTCCGGCGACACCGCCCGCTGGCCCGCGTGGACCTCGCGGATGACGCGGATGAGATCATCAGGCACGGCGTCCTTCAGGAGATACCCCATCGCGCCCGCTTGAAAGGCCCGGTGGATGTCCTCGTCGCCCTGATACATCGTCAGGACGACGATTCGTGCTTCCGGGGCGTACGCCCGGATGGCTCGAATCGCTTCGAGTCCGCTGGCGATGGGCAGCTGCAGGTCCATCAGCGTGACGTCGGGATTGTGCCGCTTGAATTGCTCGACGGCCTCCTGGCCGTTGGCGGCCTCGGCCACCACCGCCATGTCGGGCTGGAGTCCGATGATGCGATTGAGACCCTCGCGCAGCAGGCGGTGGTCGTCCACGACGAGGAGTCGAATCGATGCAGCCATGTCTGACATTTACTCCGATGGAATGGGCACGGTGGCCTGAATTGTCGTGCCCCGGCCGGGCGCGCTGACAATCGCAAGACGTCCACGGATGCGTTCGGCCCGTTCGCGCATGCTCAACAGGCCCAGGTGCTCGCCGCGGCCGGTCGACGACGGCCGCTCCTCCGCGGCAAAGCCCCGTCCGTTGTCCTCCACGGTCAGCACGATGTTATCGGCATCCGACCGCAGGGCCAGGTGCAGGTGCGTGGCGTGGCCGTGCTTGAGGGCGTTGCTCACCGCCTCCTGGGCGATACGCAACAACTGTACGTCCACCTCGTCGTCCGGGGAACGCTCCAGGCGGCCGTCCGCCGTGAAGTCGGCCTGCACGCCACGCCGGCTGGTGTTCTCGGCCAGATCCGTCAATGACTGGATCAGTCCGCCGCTCTTCATCGGGTGGCGCCGAAGGTCGAGGATCGACTCGCGGGCTTCGCGCAGCGAATGGCCCACCTGCCGCCGCAGGCGGCGCAGGCCGTCGCGCGTCTCGCCGTCCGCTGGTGCCACTTGCGAAGCCAGTGCCTCGAGTTCCACCCCCAGCGCGGCCAGGCCCTGCAGAAGGGTGTCGTGAATCTCTCGGCTCAGCCGGGCCCGCTCGGCGAAGACCATCGCGTACTGCTGGCGGACGGACCGGATCCGCAGCCACCAGGCGGCCGCGACAAGAGAGGCGATGGCGAGCAGGGTGAGCATCAAGAATCGCGGGGTCCGGTAGAACGGCGGACTCACGGAGAAGTCCCAGGTGGCGGCCTCCGTCCACTGCCCTTCGTAGGTGGCGCTGACGCGGAACCGGTAGTCGCCTGCCGGCAGATCGTTCAGAACTGCGGCGCGCGCCGTCCCCGCCTGAACCCAGTCGTCGTGCAGGCCCTCCAGCATGTAGCGGAAACGCAGCTTGGAGGCGGCCGACAGGCTCAAGGCGCCGTACTCGATGCGCAGCGTCGAGGTCTGCGCGGGCAGGGACAGTCCGCGCGACAGGTCCACGGGACGGCCGTCGGCGCTGGCCGCCTCGATCTGAGGCACGGGTACGCGCCGCAACGGGGGCCGTGTGCTGGCCGGGTTGATCGTGGCCAGGCCCAGGCCGGCGGCAAACCACAATCGTCCGTCGCCGCCGCGGACGCCTGTGGTGCCGAACTGCCAGCTCAGCGCACCCTGTGGAAAGCCGTCCGACTCGTCGTAGATGGCGTACTCGATCGGCGCCGACGCATTGGTCGCCACCTTGTCGAGCTCCCGCGGATGGATGCGCAAGGCGGCGGAGCCGGCTTTCATCCCGACCCACATGTACCCTTCGTCGTCCTCGACGACCGAGGGGACGAGGTCGACCAACGGGGCGTTCTTGGAGGTCAGCGACACGAGCCGGCCGTTCTTGTAGCGGTTGATGCCCGAGGGTGTGCCCAACCAGACGGCTCCGCTCCGGTCCTCGGTGACGGCCAGCACCGAACCGCGTGTCAGCCCCTCGCGCTCGCCGATCATCTGGAACGATCCGCCGTCGTACACCGCCGCCCCGCCGCCTCCCAGGCCGACCCAGACGCGGCCCCGGCGATCCTCGTAGACGGTGGAACACGTCCTCCCGGCCAGGTCGGGGTGCTTTTCGAACGTGGTGAGCCTGGTGCCGTTCCACACCATCACGCCACGCAACTGGCTGCACAGCCACACCGAGCCGGACCCGTCGATGGCAATCGCGAACACACGGCCCCAGCTGACGGGCGCGGGAATGAGAACCTTCACGAAACGCTCACCGTCCAAGCGCCACAGGCCGTGGGATGTCGAGGCCCACATCGTACCGTGGTGGTCGTCGTGCAGTGCGAAGGTCTGTGGCAGCGGATACACGGTCCGGCCGGCGGACGAAAACCGGTTGATGTCGTGGCTGGTCGCCACCCAGACCGATCCGTCGCTCGACACGGCCAGTGTCCGCACACCGTCCTGCGTGACGCCTTCGAGCGGGGTGTCGGTGCGGAACACCGCCTCGGACAACCGCAGCAGGCCGCCCCGCAAACCGACCCAGATGTTGCCCTCGTGATCCTCGTACAGCGAACGGCTCGACCCGCTGGTGCGATGCCCGTACTCGATGCGTCGGATGACGGCCGAAGGTTTGCCGGCGTGGTCGACTCGCAGGAGCCCGCCGCCGAGCGCCGCCACCCAGATCTGACCACGGCGATCGTGCAGCAGCCGCCATCCGCTCGCCGGCCGGCGAATCTCGGGCGAGAAGGCGCCCGTGGGCCGGCCGTCGAGACGCTTGACCGCGTCGTCGCTGTGACCCACCCAGATGGCGCCCGAATCGTCCTCGGTGAAGGACTGCACGTTGAGCTGCGACCCGTCCGCCAGCTCGAATGTGTCCTTGCTCTTCACCCATACGCCGGCCGCGCTGCCCACGTACAGGCGTCCCGACTGATCCTCGTGCAGGCTGAAGACCTCGGTACCGGGGAAGCCGCTGGAGGGATCGAGCAGGGTCCACCTGGCCTTGGCGCCGTCGAAACGGAACAGGCCGAACCGGCTGCCCGCCCATACCACGCCCTGACGATCCTCGAGCAGCGTCGTCACGCTGCCGCGGAAGCCGTCCGCTTCGCGGAACTGCTGCACGGCGTGGCCTCGCACCCGATAGACCGATCCCGATCCTCCGGCCCAGAGGCTCCCGTCCCGCGCGGTCACCAGCGCCAGCACCGGACCGGACACCGGCGCCCCTGCCGCGTCGGTCCATGGGACGAAATGCGATCCGTCGAACCGCACCAGTCCGGCCTGTGTGCCCAGCCAGAGATAACCGCCCAGATCCTGCGTGATGGCGAAGACGTCGCCCGGTGACGCGCCGGTCTCGGCGGCCCAGACGGTCAGCGCATAGGGCGGCGGCTCGTCCGCGGCCCGCACCGGTGCGGCAAATGAGCCGGCGGCGAGGAGCGCGAGCACGAGCACGATGAGCGCCGTGGCCCCGAAGCCCGAGCTCGGTCCCGGCCGCCGCCAGGCGCCGTGCACGGTTGCTCGCAATGTCATCTGGTTCATGGGCCGGTGACCTGAAACTGTCCCCAGCGGCCCGACATTATCGCGGGAAGCGAGGGCATGCGACAACCACCCGAGCCTGGGGGGACCCTGCGTCCGACACGCCGCGCCACCGCGCCCTGGCGTGACGTGAACCAGACGCGTGGTGGTGCGTCCTCGGACGAGTGTATCCAACCGGTTCCGATGATGCGAGCGGGGCCGATCGGGCGAGAGAACCCACCCGGCTGGACGCGCCTCCCGAACCCAGGGGATACTGCCGCGAGGCGGCACCGTCAACCCTGAACGCCCGGTCCTTCCCGTCGATTTCCCTGATGCAACCCCTCCATCGCCTTGCGCTCGCCGTTGCCGTGGCCTGCGGCACGACGCTCCTTGCCCAGTCGTCGACGACCACCGTCCGCCTGGTCGACGTGGCGGCCGAAGCTGGTCTCGACTTGGTGAACGTCTCGGGCGGGCCGAACAAGGATTACATCGTGGACGCCAACGGGAACGGCGCCGGGTGGTTCGACTACGACAACGACGGCGATCTGGATGCGCTCATCGTCAACGGATCCACCCGCGAACGATACGCCAAGGGCGGCGATCCCATGGTGGCCCTCTATCAGAACGACGGCCGGGGCCACTTTCGCAACGTCACCGAGGAAGCCGGCCTGACCCGGCGCGGCTGGGGCGCCGGCACCTGCATCGCCGACTACGACAACGACGGGTTCGAGGACGTCTACGTCACGGCCTTCGGGCCCGACGCGCTGTACAAGAACAACGGCAACGGCACCTTCACCGACGTCACCCGCCGCGCCGGCGTCGAAGACAACCGGTGGAGCACGGGCTGTGCATTCGCCGACTACGACCACGACGGAGACCTCGACCTGTACGTGGCCACCTATGTGCGATTCGACGAGAAGACCATCCCGGGCCGCGGGACGACTGGCAACTGCCGGTTCATGGCCACCGACGTCTTCTGCGGCCCGACGCGGCTGCCCGGTGAAGTGGACATGCTGTACCGGAACAACGGCGACGGCACGTTCACGGACGTGAGCATGCGGGCCGGCGCCGTCGACCCTGGCTACTACGGCTTCGGCGTGGTCTTCACGGACCTCAACGATGACGGGTGGCCGGATATCTACGTGGCCAACGACTCGGTGCCCAACCTGTTCTTCCGCAACCGGAAGGACGGGACGTTCGTGGAGGAAGGCCTGGCCGCCGGTCTGGCCGTGAGCGGCGACGGGCGCGCGCAGGCCGGCATGGGCGTCGACGCGGGAGACCTGAACGGCGACGGCCTGCCCGATATCATCGTCACCAACTTCTCGCACGATCACAACACGCTGTACGAAAACGGTCCTCCGGGTCTCTTCACCGACAAGAGCTACGTCAGCGGACTGGCCGCTACCGCCGGTCCCTACCTGGGCTGGGGTACCGGCTTCGTCGATCTCGATCAAGACGGACGTCTCGACATCTTCATTGCCAACGGCCACGTGTATCCGGAGGTCGATAAGCAGGGACTCGGCACCAAGTACCTACAGCGCAAGCAGGTGTTCATGAACACCGGCGGCAAGCTGCGTCATGCGACGGCCGAGATCGGCGGCGGCTTGTTGCTCGAACGATCGAGCCGCGGCGCCGCGTTCGGCGACTACGACAACGACGGGGACACCGACATCCTCGTGATCAACATGAACGACAAGCCGACGCTGTTGCGGAACGACACCGTCACCCAGAATCACTGGATCGGGCTGAAGCTCGTCGGAACCAAGAGCAACCGGGACGGCATCGGCGCGCGTGTCACGGTGCAGGCTGGCGCACGGCGGCAACGGACCGAGGTGCGCGGAGACGGCAGCTATA
>Ga0105248_10008285_pt1 | contig 11420 bp, 16 predicted proteins | sample KBSS34metaG_FD_81524 | JGI IMG/M metagenome (GOLD analysis project Ga0105248, IMG submission 81524) | Switchgrass rhizosphere microbial communities from Kellogg Biological Station, Michigan, USA - KBS S3-4 metaG | ecosystem: Host-associated > Plants > Roots > Rhizosphere > Soil | place...
CGTGCGGAGACGCGATCCGCGAGCCCTCCGGCCGCGATCTTGCGTTCCGCGATCGCCGTGGCGGCAGGAAGGTCGGCGGACGTGCAGCGAAGGTGAGGGTGCTTGCGCGCCACGAACATCGAGAGCTGGCCGGTTGCGCCACCCACGTCGCAGAGGGTGTGATAGCGGGAGAAATCGAACTTGTCGGCGAAGGCCTGGAAATTGCCCGCGGAAATGCCGCTCATCGCATCCATGAATTGCTCGAGCCGCTCGGGCTTGCTGTAGAGCTCGGCGAACATGGACGCGCCCGAATGCTTGACCTCGTTTTGCGGGCTGCCGGTGCGGAGTGCTTCGCTCAGATCGCCCCAGAATGGGTAGAGGCGGGCGTTGGCCATCTCCAGGAAGCCGCCGATGAAATGCGGGTTGCTCCGGTCGAGGAACAAGGCGGTCTCCACCGTATTGCGATAGCGCGCCTCGGGGCCATCGCCGTCGCGGTCGAGGAAGTGGAGTGCAACCAGCGTGTCGAAGAAATCAGGATTGGCGCGCGGGTGCAATCCAAGCGCGTCCTGCAGCTCGCGCCCGGTTTTCGAGTAGGCGCCGATCTCGGTGAAGAGCCCCAGCTCCACCGCCGAGAGCAACACCTTGGCGGGCCAGAAAGCCATTCCGACTTCCATGATGCGAGCGGGGGAGACTGTGTTCATGGCTGGAGTTCCTTCCTCTTGAACGATCAAGGATGAAATGTTTCGCGTTGGAGTCTACCGCAGCAAAATGGACCGGGTTCAGGGGGAATCGGTCAGAACGACCCGCCTGGGCCTTTCATGGCTTCGATTTCCTCCGCCGTCGACTGGCGATCGAGCACGGCGTTCCGATGCGGAAACCGGCCGAAGCGGTCGATGAGCTCCTTGTGCATGCGCGCGAAGTGCGTCCAACCCTCGTTGCCGAGCGGCTCTGTCAGCGCGAGCGAACGCGCCTGGTCCGCACGATCCTCGCTGTGCTGGAAAGGCATGTACAGGAACATGCGTTCCTCCTTGGCCATGCCCTTGTCGAAGCCGCGGTCGATCGCGTTCGTCGCAATGCGTCGCGCGATCGCGTCGCCGGCAAAGGCGCGCGGGTCGCCGCGGAACATGTTGCGCGAAAACTGATCGAGCACGACGACCGCCGCCAGTATCGTTCGCGGACCGCAGACGTCGGCGCCATCGTTCGCGATGAGCTGTTCGTATGTCGCCAGGAAGCGTTCGCGGATTCGGGCGTCCAGGGCCGCGTCCTTTGCGAACCATTGCTTCCCCGGCAGTTCCTGGAACCAGAACTGGAGAGCGGCGCGAACCCATGCCGGCTCGGTGGAATCGGCGGTCGTGGCTTCAGCAGTCGAAGCGGTGAAGGAAAGGTCGGTCACGGTCGTTTATCCGGCTGGGACGAGGTCATCTTATCCGGCCGAGCAGCGCAGGCGGCAGTTGCCGTCGATCAACGATCGTACTCGTCGTGACGACGCACCCAGTACGGCCCGCGGCCGCCTTCGTCGCGGCCTTTCGGTACCAGGTCGAGGTAGTGGTAATGAATGTTGAGCTTGTCGTTGCCGCGGTCGTAGCACGAGTAGGTGTGGAACACCGTGCCGGCGTCGTCCTTGTAAAAGATGCTATGTCCCTCGCGATCGCTTGCCTTGGGATCGCGCATGGTGAAGTTGTACAACGCGCGCTTGGCCGCGACTTCCTCGGGCGTGAACGACACCTGGTAGTCGAAATTGAAGTCCGAGCCGCCCGACGACACCCACTTGAAGTTCCAGCCCATCCGCTGCTGGTAGGCGTTCAGCTTCTCGTAGGGCGCACGCGAGACCACGACCATCGTGACGTCGCGGTGTGCGAGATGCGTGCCGATTCCGGCGAAGCCGTCCGCGCGCAGCGAGCAATGCGGGCAACCCGCGCTGTGATCCGGATTGAACATGAAGTGGTAGACGATCAGCTGGCTGCGTCCGTCGAACAATTCAGCAAGCGTCTGGGTGCCGTCGGGACCGTCGAAGAGGTAGGTCTTGTCGACGCGCTCCCACGGCAAGGCGCGCTGAAGCCGGCTTAATTCGTCGCCCTGTCGCGTGAAGGCCTTTTCCTTCTCCAGCAATTCCCTTCGCGCCTCCAGCCATTCCTCATGCGGAACGACGCGGTGGTCACTTTCTGGATGGCTGTCTTCGATAGGCATCGTGGTTCTCCCGTCGCCAGTGCAATCGCTCATGCGCGAATCGTGGGAAGAATACTGCTACCGGTGCATCCAGAGGATGGCCAGGACCATGGCGACGGCAATGGTCAGTACGATCAGTGCGGGCATCGCCAACTTGAAATCCACGCGGGACGGCATGCTCGCCGTGACCATCGCCGCAACGAGCCACGCATGCACGCCGTACAGCGGCCAGGACGCCGCGTGCAAGAACGTCCCGGCCCACCACAGTGCGATGGGTGCCAGCGCGAGCGGGGCCATGGCGATCGGCAATGCGCGCGCATGGTCGGCGCGGAACGCCACCGATCCGAGCCGCCATCCTCCGCCTTCCATGCGGATCGGGACCAGGGAAGGGAAGCGTGGATGCGCGAACAGGATCCAAGCCACGATGAAATGCGCCAGCTCGTGCGCCAAGGTGCCGGGAAGGGCGACGAGCGCGTAGATCCACATTCCTGCATGGCGACTCAACCTGATGATCGCCAACGCCACCAGAACGCACGCCATATCCGTCGGCGAGAGCGCCAGGTAGTAGTGCTCGATCCAACCGATCAACGTCGCGCCAGCTTGCATGGTCGGGAGATCACGGGGTGGATCGAAGCATTTCGGCCATGCGTTGCTGGATGACGGCGATCGCCTTCAGCGGCCTGAGCATGACCTTGAATTCGATGATCTGGCCCGCGTCGTTCCACTTGATGATATCGACTCCGTTGACGAGTATCCCGTCGACTTCGGTCTCGAACTCCAGCATGGCATCGGTATCGCCAACGATCTCCCTCACGTAACGAAAACTCGGGTTGAAGAAGACGCGGAACGCCGCGCCGAGGTACCCGGCCGTGAGTTGCTTGCCACGTTGCGGCGTATGGACGATCGGCGAATGGAAAACCGCATTTTCCGCGAGCAACGTGTCAAGGCCAGAAGGATCCTGGGTGCGAACAAGGCGATGCCAGGCTTCAAGGGGGTGATCGGTCATTGCGCGCCTCTCTTGGTTGACCTGGTGCGATGGATTCAAGCTCCAGCCTACGCCTGGCTGCCATTTAACGACTGTGGCGCGTTGGACGCTACGAACAAATGTCCGCCGGTTCCCGTCGACGATTGCTTTCGGTCAACGAGGGCAGGCCTGCGGCCAGGAATGGCAACACCTCGGCCAGGAACGCATCGAGATGCTGGGTATGAAGATGGTGGCCGTCGCCTATGGAAACCGTCCGCGAGTTTGCGAGTGCGCCTGAAAGCAGGCCAGCCCGCTCGGTGATCGCTCCATCGTTCTTGCTGGCAAGGAGCAAGCTGGGGGTCTGGACGGCTTCGACGCGGCGCCACCACGACGGCATCGGCGACCGCAGCTCGCGAATCACGGGGCCAGCCGCCCGAAAGTCGAATTGCCCGAGCAGTCCCAGCCGAAGCGTTCGCCACGCCCCGAGACTGCGCAACGCACGGCACAACGGACATGTCCTTTGGGACCGCAGGTTTGCGGCATCGATCTCATCGCGTGGCGGTACTGGCGTCGACTCGATCACGAGCCGATGAACACGATGTGGCGCACGAACCGCAATACGCAGCGCGAGATGGCCACCGAGCGAATGACCTATCAGATCCACGCGATCCAGTTGCAGCTCATCGAGCAATGCAACCAGATCGTGCTCGAAATCCGCCAGCGAATACGAGTTGGCCCAATCGCTACGGCCATGCCCGCGAAGATCCGGGGCTACGACAAGAAAACCACGCTCGGTGAGTGCTCCCGCGGTCTTGTCCCAACTCCCGGATTGGCTGGCCAATGCATGGATCAGGACAACCGGCGATCCGTCCTTTCGGCCCGCCAGGCGATAGGCGAGGCGTCGTCCCTGGATTCGTGCGAACTGGTGGTTCGAGAGATTCGTTCCCATGCGTCCGTCTATGCCAAAAACGTGATGGTAACCGTCCCCGGGTTGGTGATCGCTAGTATTGACCCTGCCGGTCCGGGGCTGGCCTGACGCTCCGGTGCAACTTGATGCCGTAGTTGATCAGGGTGAAAACGGTGATCAGCACGAGGAGAGACTTGACCAGGCCATCGCTGGCCCGTGCCATGAACACCGGACCATCCAGTACCGCCCACATCATCGCGGCGCAAGTCAGCAGGCCCAATCCGATTTCGATGCGCCGCGTGATCACCGACCAATGGCCGTTCACGATCACCGTGATCATCAGTGGAATGTTGAGCGTGAGGAGCACGAACAACAAGGAACCCTGGCGCCGAAGAAACGTGTCGGTGTAGCTAAGCGCCTCATAGGCCGCAGGCGCGGCGCGACCGCCAAAAAGAACATTCAGTACCCAGCGCGGTTCGATCAGCACGAACAGCCCGCACAGGATACCGGCGAGTCCCATCACCATCGCCGTGCGGCCTCCGTTGATGCGATCGCCCGCGCGCGGCTTCCAGTGCGAGGTTTGCGGCGATTGCCGGCGGACCCACGAAGCCGCGCCGAAGCCCACTACCAGCACGCCTGGCCACCACATGGAGGGAATCAGCGCGGCTCCCCACCACTGGCCTAATGCCTGGAGAAAGTCCCATCCGGAACCGATCGGCCGCTGGAAGAATTCCAACAGGCCCAGGCCCCAGATAAGCACCAGGCCGATCACGGACGCTCGCAAGAATGCGTATCCGTCCGCGGGATCGATGATGGTCAGCGAAGGACGATAACGTGCGGCCACATCCGCGGGCCGACCGAACGCTTGCAAGAACTCGACCGCCATCCCGGCATCGACGATGCGCCCGGTGGATTCGGCCTTGTCCTGCAATCCCTCGTTGATCAGTGCGCGCAATTCAAACGCCACGTCGTTGCGGTGCTTGCGCGGCAAGCGCACGGCCACATCGGTGACATAGGATTCGATCACGTCATTCGCGTTCATTGTCAGCCCTCTTGTAAGAGTCGATCCATGGCGTGGTTCATGCCTTGCCAGGACTCGGTGAGCTTCTTCAGCAGTTTTCGGCCGTCGGCATTCAGCGAGTAGTAACGCCGCGGCGATCCGCCTTCGGTGTTCCACTCGCTTTTCAGCAAACCCTGGGTTTCCAGGCGGCGCAGCAACGGATACAGCGTGCCTTCTTCGATCGCCATTCCCTTGTCCGCCAGTGCCTGGCGCAGCTCGTACCCGTAGCGCGGAGCGCGCAGCTGCGAGAGCGTGGCCAGGACCACTACCCCGCGCCGTAGCTCGAGTTCCAGTTTGCCGAAAGCGTCTGCGTCACCCATGGCACGCACAGTACTGTGTTGTACACAGTATGTCAACACCTTCATTCCAGCCCGTTTGCGCGCCCATGCCCGAGGGATGCGTTTTCCTGCGGTCTGTCCGGACTTGACGGGGAGCACGCGACGGCGTTCTAGTTGGTCGCGGATAGCCGATCCGCTCCATGCACGGCCGCCCTTGAGAGGAGTGCCGCAATGCAACGCTACCGATACGCACTTCCGATGCTGTTGGTTTGTGGCGTGCTGGGCGTATCCACTGCCAACGGTTTGCCGAAAGGGGGCGCGATGGCCTTGACCCTGACTTCCCCGGCATTTGCCGCGGGCGCTGCGATACCGTCCAAGTACACCTGCGAAGGACCGGGCATGTCGCCGCCACTGGCCTGGCAGGGCGTTCCCGCGGCGGCAAAAAGCCTGGTGCTGATCGAGGACGATCCCGACGCGCCAGATCCAGCCGCGCCGCAGACGACCTGGGTCCACTGGTTGTTGTATGACCTGCCGCCGACCGCGCGGGGATTGCCGGAAGACGCAAGCCCGTCCGCACTGCCGACGGGCACGCGCGAAGGAAGCAACGACTGGAAGCGACCCGGTTACGGCGGCCCGTGCCCGCCGATTGGACGGCATCGCTACTTCCACAAGCTCTATGCGCTCGATGTCGTGCTAGGCGACTTGCACTCGCCGGACAAGCGCACGCTCGAAGCCGCAATGCACGGCCACGTCATCGCGCATGCCGAACTGGTGGGGACGTACCAGAAGCAGCGTTGACTATCTTGCATCGCCTTTGGCGTCGGCTGCGGTATTGCGGTCCGTCGACTGCACGAGATGCGCGGCCAGCTTCCCGGAAATCCAGACCGTCATCTCGTAGGTAACCGACTCCGTCTGCAGCCACGTGTTGCCAACGCGCTTCCACGTGTCGCGAATGCGCGAGACGGAGCGATAGGGCGAATGCTTCGGTCCCTGGTCACCTTGCTCGGAATACTCGCCGTAGAGGAAATAGCGATCGCCCTCGCGGGTCACCTTGTCGACCCTCGTCGAACACGCGGTGACCTTCGCATCGGGTGGGGTCGCTTTCAGGTCCGCGATCAAGGCCTCGCGAGCCACCTTCTTGCCGCTAACGTCGATCTCCACGAACTCGGGCGCAAGCGTCTTTGCGAATGCGTTCCAGTCGGCAGCTTTCGCAGTCGCGCAATCGGCGTCGTTCATGGCTTGCAGTTGTGAGATGACGTCGGCGGACGCCGGTTGGCCGGTTGCGAAGGCGGGCGCACCCGCGAGAGCAAGAATGCTGATTCCGGCAGTGACGACACTATTGCGCACGATACGATTCAAGCATTGTCTCCTGGACTACTTTTTCAATTTCAGGGCGGGATGGGTTCATCGAAGCGATCATGGTGTCAGAGACGCTCTTTGCTCGCCAGACGTGGCCCCGCTACTCGAACCCTTCCAATCCGAACGCATGCCTTCCGGCACTTAGCGCGCCGCGTCGCAGGCGGCATGGTGTGCTTCAACTCCTCGATGAGCCTGTCCATGCCGAATCCGATGTTCGCCCGCTCCATCGCACTGGCTAGCGCGCTGGCCTGCACGACCGCCGCCAATGCCGCCACTCGAACCATTCCCTTCGATTTTTCGCACCACGCGATCGGCCTCAACGTCAGCGTGAAGGGCAAGCCGTTGTACGTGCTGCTCGACACCGGCGTGGATCCCTCGGTGATCGACCTCGGGCGAGCAAAAGCGCTCGGCTTGCCGATGCAGAACGGACAGGGTGGCGAAGCGAGCGGCGAGGGGAACGGCAGTGCGCATGTTTTTCCCGCGACGATCAAGGCGCTCGCGATCGACGGGCAGGCCTGGGGCGATGTCGATGCGCTGGCGATGGACATGGCCGGGCTGTCGAAGTCGTACGGGAAGCCGCTCGATGGCGTCCTCGGCTACAGCTTCCTCGTCGGCAAGACGGTCGTGATCGACTATCCGGCCAGCACGGTCGCGTTCTACAAGGGTTCGCATCCCGTCGCCGCGGCGATGAAGCAGTGCAAGCTGCATTACGCGACGCCGTTGGTGTTCGCCGGCGCGGACGATCGCATTCCGGTGTTGCCGGACTTCCGCTTCGGCGAATCGAAGGCGAAGATCAGCCTGGACACCGGTTCGAATCGCGGTGTCAGCCTGTTTCCCGAAGGGCTGGAACTGAAAGGCGTTCGTGCTGCGCTGGTCCACACCGGCAAGGTCGAGGGCGCGGGTGCGCGCGGCGGATTCACCAGCGATCGCTCGCAACTGGACCTGGCGCTGGGCGTAGGCGATTTCACATTGCCTGCCGGACGCGAGGTCGTCACATTGCCGGACCAGTCCAAGCCCGGCATCGCCGCGAACCTTGGCAATCCGACGTTCGCCGACATGAAGGTGAAGCTTGTCATCGACTATCCGGCGAAGAAGCTCGCGATGTTTGGGGATTGCGGGAAGTAGTGGAAGCAAAGAAGGCCCAGGCAATGGAGGCCAGGTGAATCAAGGATTGCATCGATGATGCACTCTGGTTCTTTTTCGTTTTTTTCCCCACACTTCCGGCCCGCGCGGCGATTCCGCTGCCATCTCGAATACCTGCCCATGCCCCTGAATGCACTTTATAGCCGTGTCCTGATGCCCGCACTCGCTCTCCTCATCGGATCGGTATTGCCGACTGCGGCCCATGCCGAATGGCGCGAGATTCCCTACGACGATGTGGCCAAGATGGCGTTGGGCCTGCAGGCCGTCGATACGCAACACATCTTCAGTCTCCACTACGTCTTTGTCCCGGGAAAAGGCCAGACCACGTTGCCGGCCGACCTGCAGCTCCAGCTCAAGAACGGCAGTACGTTGACACCCTTGCCGGTTCAGCCCAATGGCGAAGCCGCCATTCCTCTTCGGAACGACCTGGTTGGCCACGACCTGCAGCTTCGCATCAACCAACCCAAGGCACGCACAGCCCTGCAATTTCAGTTGGGGGCGCGGCTTCCGCCAAGCAGGAATGTCAGTTACGCGCAGCTCACCGAGTCGCTACCCGTGATGGAACGTGCCATCGAGCAAATGGCCGGCATGATGCGATTCATGGCGCCCAAGCCGCGCGCGTTGCTGATCCAGTTTGCTCCCGGACCAACGCAGACGCTGCAGCTATTTCTTCCCGGTGGCGGCAAGCAGACGTTTACGAGCGACGCGCACTCCGTCCTGCATCTCCCCTGGAACCGCGACTGGCTGCGCGCTGCGACACTACTCAGCGCGATGCCGGTGGAAATGGGGATTGAGCTGAAGTGACGTTTGCACCAGGGGCCGGGTCGATGACTACGGAGAGCCGATGAAAGCAGCCACCATCGCGCGTTACGGATCGCGCGGCGTGATCGAGGTACGCGACGTCCCCGCGCCGACGCCAGGACCGGGCGAAGTGCTGGTCCGCGTCCACGCCGCGACGGTCAACCGGACCGATTGCGGCGAACTGCTGCACCCGATGCTCATCGGATTGATCAGCGGTCGGCGATCGCGACGAAACATCCTTGGCATGGATTTCGCCGGAACCGTCGAAGCTGTTGGCACGGCGGCCAGTGTGTTCAAGCCCGGCGACCGCGTGTTTGGAATGTGCACCTACAGTAACGAAGGCGCGCAGGCGGAATACTTGTGCATGCCAGACACCGGACCGATCGCGCGCATGCCTTCGAACCTGCGCTTCGACCAGGCGGTCCTCTGCGAAGGCGCCTATTACGCCAATCCGACCATCGAGCATTTCGGCTTGGGACCCGGCCACAAGATTTTGATCTACGGCGCGTCCGGCGCGATCGGCTCGGCGGCGCTGCAACTCGCCAAGGACCGCGGCGCCGAAGTCACCGCGGTTGTTGCAGGCCGGCACCTCGGACTGGTGCGATCGCTGGGAGCCGACATCGCCGTCGACTACAAGACCGACGCATTCGACCAGCTGGGTCGCGACTTCGACTTCGTGCTGGACGCGGTCGGAAAGCTGGGCATTCGCCGCTGGCGGCGATGGCTCAAGCCTGGCGGCATCTTCGCGGCGACGGATGTCGGCCCCTGGTCGCAGAACCTGCCATTGCTGCTCTGGTCGAAGATCACGCGCAGCGGGCGTGTCGTGGTTCCGCTGGCGAAGCGGGGAAGCGGGCAGGCGTTCGTCAACAGGCTGAGAGGCATGATCGAAGCGGGCCGATTCGTTCCCGTCATCGATCGCCGCTATCCGCTCGCCGAAATCGCCGATGCCTACCGATACGTCCAGACCGGAGAGAAGACTGGCGTGGTCGTCATCGACATCATCACCGAGCACGGCGTGCAAGTGGACGGATGACATGACCGACGAAACGATTCGCTTCGATGACGGCGCCAGTTACGAGATCATGATGGGTCGCTGGAGCCTGCTCGTCGGCGAGCGATTCCTCGACTGGATCGGCGTGCCGAATGGACTGCGTTGGCTCGACATCGGCTGCGGCAATGGCGCATTCACCCAGTTGCTGGTCGAGCGCTGCAGGCCTGCCGACGTGCAGGCCTTCGATACGTCGGCGGAACAGCTGGCCTATGCGCGCAATCGCCTGAAGGCTGGCGCGCCCGTGACATGGACCGTGGCTGATGCGATGCGGCTGCCCGTTGCCGATGCCGCCAGCGACGCGGCGGTGATGGCGCTGGTGTTGTTCTTCGTTCCCGAGCCGGCGGTCGGCGTGGCGGAAATGTGCCGCGCGGTGCGTTCGGGCGGTGTCGTGGCGGCTTACCACTGGGATGTCCTGGGCGACGGTTTTCCATTCGCCGTGATCGCAGGCGAGATGCGCGAACTCGGCGTCCTGGCGCGCATGGCGCCCAGCTCCGCGGCGTCCACCATCGAGGCATCGACTTCGCTATGGCTGGGCGCGGGACTGCAGCAGGTGCGGACCTGCCAGATCACCGTGCAGCGCCGTTTCGATAGTTTCGATGACTACTGGAACAGTGCCGCGCCCAGCAACACGCTGCGGCCGATGTTCGAAGCGATGGACGCCGATCGGCGGGAGCTCTTGAAGGCCAACGTACGCGAGCGACTCCACGCCGGTGGTGGCCCACTGACCGTGAGTGCGCGTGCGAACGCGATCAGCGGCATCAAGCCATGAGCTCGATGCATGCGCACTGCAGGTGAATTGCCGCGGTCACTAAAGTGCTTGGTTTGGTTGCCCGGCTCGGATGGATGAACCCGACTTTTTTCGTCAACGCCCACCCGGCAGTCCACATCCGTGCGCGGACGTCCTAAACTCTTGCAATCGATGCGCCAAAGGACAACCGCATGAGCGAAATGATCCAGTTCGTCGCCAATTACGACGACCTCTCCACCGACCGCGGATACCAGTTCCGCTTCCACTGCGACAAGTGCGGCAATGGCCACATGTCCGCCTACGAGGCATCGACCCTCGGCACCGCGGCGAGCCTGCTGCACGCCGCCGGCGGCTTCTTCGGCGGCATCCTTGGCAACGCCGGCAACAGCGCCTATGAACTCCAGCGCGCGGTCGGCAGCAAGGGCCATGACGAGGCGCTGCGCAAGGCGGTCGTGGCGGGCAAGGAGTACTTCAAGCAATGCAGCCGCTGCGGGCACTGGGTGTGCCCGGATGTCTGCTGGAATGCCAAGGCCGCGTTGTGCGAGGGCTGCGCGCCGGACGAACAGGAAGAACTCGCAGCGCAGAAGGCACAGGCCGCGGCCGAGCAGATCGTGCAGAAGACGCGTACGCAGGACTACGTTTCGGACCTCGATTTCAGCAAGGACGGGATGGTCGCGTGCGGAAAGTGCAACGCGCGCATGAGTGCCGGCGCGAAATTCTGTCCCGAGTGCGGGACGCCGAATACGGCCGCGGCCGCCAAGCCCAAGTTCTGCACGTCGTGCGGCGGCAAGCTCGAGCCCGGCGCGAAGTTCTGCCCGGAGTGCGGCGGCAAGGCTTGATCCGCGATTTCCAATCGAGGCAGCAAGCATGATGTTCCGTACCACTTTCCTGCCGGTCCTGTTGTCGAGCCCGGTTTGTTCCGCCGAACTGTCCTACGACCATGCCAAGGTGCATAGAGCGTGAA
>Ga0105248_10008288_pt1 | contig 11419 bp, 9 predicted proteins | sample KBSS34metaG_FD_81524 | JGI IMG/M metagenome (GOLD analysis project Ga0105248, IMG submission 81524) | Switchgrass rhizosphere microbial communities from Kellogg Biological Station, Michigan, USA - KBS S3-4 metaG | ecosystem: Host-associated > Plants > Roots > Rhizosphere > Soil | place...
AACTCGGCCATCTACTTCCACCCATGCGTGTGAAAAGAACGGTGTCGGGCGATAACCGATTACCAGTCGCGCCTGGATGCCGTGCCGTCTGAGCAAACGAACTGTGCAGACCGCTCGCTGCAAGCACAGCACTGGCTTCCAGTAAAAACAGGTCGCGAGTAAGACAGCGTCACAAATCGTCTTTTCCAACTCGGCGCTAGCTGCCTTCGCCGTAACGGATTGGCGCTTCAACTGCGAGAGAATGCGTCCTGAGCCCAGTAATGACAGGACCACTTCATAGCGTACGATCTCGTAAAGCGCCCTGGACAGGAGACCGATTCTTTTCATGACGCAACCTCTCGTTGGACCAGCGCGTGTTGCTCGAGTGCAGCCAGAAACTTGAGCGTGTGCGTGCGTGCAGTTGTGCCGGCTATCTGAAACTCACCGCTGATTTCCGCAACGATGCCGTCCAACGATCGTCGTTGTTCGATGCCGCGCCAGATGAGCGCGCCACTCTTGTTGGAACTGAACACGCGGCCTTTGCCGGTGTGCAAGATCACTATTCCATCGTCGTGAGTGGAAGCAGTTGCTTCCGGGCTCACTGAAAAACTGAAATTGCTGATTTGGTTTGTCATGCCTGTGTTTCCTCTCAATCAGAATCAACAGGGAAGAAGATACTGCGGCGGAGAAATTTCAAACACACTGATAACCGTAGAGATCAGCCCGCGAGTTTCCGTAGTCGCGAGATACCTCTAAAGGGGTAGAGGTGACTTAGTCAGGGTCAGTACCACCTGCGGTAGCGGGTGGGTAGACGATCGGTATGCGATTTTGCTAACAATTTGAGCCACGCATGGTGAACCCACCCGCTACCGCAGGTGGTACTGACCTCATCAAGGAGCGAACTAGGATGGGCGGAAGGCGGAGCGACCGGGAACCATGAGGGTGATAGTGGTTCCTGAGTTCGGAGAACTGAGTAAGGTGAACTTACCCCCGATGCGTTCAGCGCGTTCTTTCATGCCGAGTAACCCGAAATGGCCTTCCTTGCCTTTCTCTACCACTTCGGAGTCAATCCCTGTCCCGTTGTCGCTGATACGCAACGTGAGATCACGTGCATACTCGAGCGTCACATTTAAATGTTCGGCGCCGGAATGTGCGCAGGAGTTTCGAATCGCTTCGTAACCAATCCGGTAGACTTCATCACGAACGACCGGATGCAACTCTCTGAAATCTCCATTGACGGAAAACGAGATCTCGACATTACGCCCTCTGCCACACTCATCGATCGCGCGGCGAAACGCTTCGGCGAGATCGTTCTTTTCCGTGGTTGATCCACGCAAAGAGATGAGCGCGGCCCGTCCTTCTTCAGTTGCCTGGGCCAGCCACGTCGACAACTGTTCCATCGCTCGCACCATACGCGTGTGATCTGCGGAGTTCTTTAAAGCATGATCCGCAACCATCTTGCTGCCCTGGACCGTTTGCAGAAACGTGTCGTGTATTTCACGCGCGACGCGAGTGCGTTCGGCCAGACGTTCATCGAAACGTGCGCTCAACATGCGAGAGATCTGGGCCACACGCAAACGATAAATGAGAATCACCAGCATGATTCCGAGCGTGATCATCGCCGCGATGAACCAGCGTGTTTGGTAGAAGAAAGGTTGCTGTGTGACGCTAAAGACCACACCCTGCCGGTCCCAGATACCGTTCCGATTGCTGGCGCGAATATGCAGCGCATACGTTCCGACCGGAATACGGCTGTAGATCGCCCGGGCATCAGTCCCGGCATCGAGCCATTCCGAATCAACGCCATCCAGCCGGTATTGCAGGCGAATTTTTTCAGGCGATGAGATTTCGACTGCGGCGAAATCAATCTCGACGTGATTCGTTCCCGGAGGCAGTACGATTTTGCGGCCGGCGTGTTGCTTATTCCGGCCAATGGTTACGTCTTTCAGGTAAATCGAAGGGTTTGCGTTCGTCACAGGCAAGCGACGAAGATCAATCATGGCCAACCCTTTTGGAGTAGCAGCCCAGACTTTGCCGTCACGACTGAAAGCCATACTCTGCCCCGGGCTAGGCATCTCGGCCGTAGTTAAACCATCTCCCGTCGAAAACGTTTCATAGTCAAGCGGTTCATCGTGCTGCCGGGATCGCGCAAAGCTGCCTGGTGCTAACCTATAGATCGCATTGCCGCGGAACCATAATTCACCTTGATCAGCTTCGACCATATCGTTAAGCGCGACTAAGTCCGCGAGCTTTTCAACGCGACCTTTGTCGATACGCAGCGTAACTGAGGCATCACTGAGACTGACAAAGAACCCGCCGTCTCGATCCTCTCCATAAGGAAAGGCCACTTGTTTGGGAACGGACGAGAAGTTCTCGAAACGATCGCCCACCAGCCGATCGATCCCGCCTCCGCTCCCGACCCAAATAACTCCCGCCCGATCTTCGAATACTCTCATCAGCAAATTTCTTGAAAGTCCGTCAGCCGTAGTAAAGGTGCGAAATTGTCCGTTCTGCAACCGATTCAGGCCGTTACGCGTTGCGAACCAAATGGAGCCGTCGCGCGCGGCGACGATGCTGACGACGCGTTCATCTGACATCCCCTGGCTCGTTGAATATTGAGTAAACTTGCCGTCGTGATAACGAAAAGCGCCGCCGCCCCAGGTTCCGATCCATAGATCGTGATTCGCGTCTTCGGCAATGGCCCAAACGCAACTATTCAGCAGGCCACTCTGCTCGTTGTAGGTTTGAAAACGAGTTCCGTCAAAACGCGAGAGACCGCCGCAATTAGCGCCCGTCCAAATGGAGCCGTCGTGCGCCGCAACCACGGTCATCAGCACATTGTTAGGTAGTCCATCATCAGTGGTGAACATTCTGACCGTGCGGTCTTTGAATCGATACAATCCATCGCCATTTGTAGCAACCCACAAGTTACCATCGCGATCGCTGAACAGATTTCGTATTTGCATGCCGGGCGCCACTAATTCAAGGTCCGTGGACGTCGCGCGAAACAAACCTTCATGCCTTGCGAACCAGACCGTCCCTTGTGCATCTTCATACGCGCGCAACGTGCTGTGTCCATCCGGACCAAAAGGTCCAAGCTTCTCGATTCGGCCACCTGTTTCGCGGAGCACCCCATTACCCGTGCAGTACCACGTATTGCCGCGACTATCTTTCATAATTTGAAAGAGTTGATTGTCTTTTCCCAGTTTAGTGGGGAGTTCAGGATGAGGCAGTACCTCGGAGTCATTCAACTCCATGAACCCTTCCTTGTTGATTACCAACAGATGTCCATCCGGGGCTTCGTTGATGTTGTACGTGAGCACTCGCGGTCCAACGGGTACGAATTGATCTCCTTCGTAACGAAACAACCCGCCGCTAGTTCCCAACCACAGCACACCATTCCTGGTGAAGCGAAGGGCAGTAACGTCGCTCTCAATGCCGGGACCGGGATGGTAGGAAGTTGAGTCAGTAAGTGTGAACTGATTGAAATTGGAGGGACGGATGCGTCGCAGATCTTGAAGTCCCCCAACCCAAAGATCTCCGTCAGGGGCAACTGCGAGGGTCCACGACGGTGGTTTATCGAACAGATGGAAATTCTTTCCGTCGAAGCGGACCAGGTCGAAGCTATTGGTGATCAGCCAAAGAAAGCCGTCCTGCGTTTGTACGATGTGATCTACCACTGAGCCCGGAAGACCATCGTCGGTGGTGAAATGTGTGCGTATGAAGCTGCTTGCTGGTTGGTTTGGATCAAGCGCGCGCGCAGGGACACCCGACGTTAGAAGCCAAAGAGTAGCGAGTGCGAGGTATCTGATCTTGAAATTGTTCACGGCGAGTAACCTGAAAACTCCGAACTTTATCTCGAGCAGATCCATTGCACACCACCAGAGTCTTCAGTAGCGCTACTACAGTTTTCTGTAGTTCGATCAGAGCGGCAGCAGGCCGCGACGGACGGCGATCGTGACCGCATGTGTCCGATCGTTTGCACCGAGTTTGTCGACTATGTTCTTGATATGAAAATTGACGGTGTTCTCGGAAATCGAGAGTTTATCGGCTACCTGTTTGTTCTTGTAGCCGTCGCGAATCAGTTGCAGCACTTCCAACTCGCGCGTCGTGAGGTCTTCTTCACCCAAATGCTCGGCGATAAGAGCCGCCACCGCGGGTGGAACATTGCGTTTGCCCGCATGCACCGATCGAATCACTGCCAGCAAGTCGTCCTGTGGCATGCTTTTGAGAACATAACCTGCCGCACCGGAACGGAGTGCACGTTGAATCTCGCCATCGGTATCCGAAGACGACAGCATGATGATTCGTGCTTCAGGAAATTCCCCGCGAATTGCGACTAAGATATCAGTGCCATTGGCGCCGGGAAGGCGAAGGTCCATCAGAGTGATATCAGGTCGATGACGACGAAACTCATCTATTGCTTCGACGCCGTTAGTCGCCTGCGCAACCAGGACCATGTCGGGTTCTGTTTCGATAATCGTGGCCAGCCCCTGCCGAAAGACAGGGTGATCTTCGACACTCAGGATGCGAATCTGTTTGCTGGGCGCCAAAATGATTCTCCGAGTTTTGGCGCAGTGTAATTCAAGTGTGTGCTGTTAGCCAGTGGCTCGCGTGTGAGAATCCACTTAGATTTTCGGTGTGAGTAGTGCGTCAGTTTGAAATTTGGAACAACTACGCCGAAGGCGTTGGCTAATTTCAGCCCCGGGTTGGAGCGCAGCGACAACCCGGGGTTTGGTCCATCAAATGTACCTACCAACCCTGAAAGGGTTCGCCGCGATAGGAACCCTTTCAGGGTTGACCGTTGTCTTTATTTATTTGATCCCAGAGTTGTCGCTGCGCTCCAACTCTGGGCTGACATTAGCCAACGCCTTCGGCGTATTTGTGGAGAGATTTCAAACTGACGCACTACCTCAGTGTGAAATGTCTTGACGAACGAAAATCTAGTTTCAACAATCGGCTTATAGCAAACGTGCTAAGGACGCGGCTGGAATCTGAATACGAAGTAGAGAAGGCTGAGAGAAGAAAGACCGCGTAGTAAGGGCGTTACCGCTTCCTTAACGTTGCGGTGGCGGTAACGCCCTGTGCCCCCCGTCTGGACAGTCAAGGGGCTTTTTGCGAGCGACAATTCCCTCAATTGCCGCTCTTTAGTCGAAGTGTGTTGACAAAGGCAATTGTCACTGGGCCACACACTCCGCTAACATGATGCCAATGATTAGTCCGCGAGCGGGAACCGCCTGAAATGTTCACCGCCCGGATGCAAGGGTTCCGGGCCTCTCCTAAACTCAGCTACAGCGTATTTCTATTTAGAAAGTCTTGCAAGTACAGCCGCGCTTCATCCCGGAGGATAAGTTGATGGGGCGCGCTCACCGTCCTCGACCGCGCCGTCTAGGCGAGAAGCTGCAATTGATACGGATCCGTTTAGGTCTAACGCAATCGGAACTTATCAAGCAGCTCGCGGTTAAGGACGAGGTTTTATATCCGTCCAGTATTTCGCTATTTGAGCGTGACGGTCGAGAACCGTCTCTGTTGGTGCTGCTCGCCTATTCGAATCTTTCCGGTTGGACCATCAATCAACTGGTCGATGACAACGTAGATTTGTGAGTTACGGCCCAATGGCCCATTGAGAACTTTTTCAGGATCAGGTACGGCGCTTCTCAAACATGAACGACACGAGTCTCGGAGTGTTATTTTGATCTTCCTCATGCCACCACTCCTTCATCGTCCTGAATAAAAAACCATTCTGCTCAGCAGATTCGAAGAAGTCGCTGAGATGATGCACGAACGCACGAATAGCGACGGTGCCCTGGTCGTTTTGAAAACGCGCCTGTGTGCCCTGGTACTGCCGGAACGGGTGAAGCTCGCTAATGAAGAACAGCCCGCCTTCGGTCAGTGCTTGAGATGCCTGGGAAAAAATTGGAGCCAGGTCCTCAATGTGTTCGAGCACGAGGTTACAGACAATGAGTTCAATGGATTCAGTCTTGCACGGCCATGGCTTTGTTAGATCAGCGACTACAAACAAAACATTTCCGGAATCGATTTTCGCTTTGGCTTGCTTCAACATTCCGGGTGAGAAATCAACGGCCAGAATGTTGCGACCGATTCGAGAAAGAAGAGCAGTGTTCTTGCCCGTTCCGCAACCCAACTCCATGACATTCTGATAGGTGCGACCTTTTAGAGCCTGCTCAGTCGCTAACTGGTCCAGATCGCGAGTCAGATTACGATCTGAGTCGTACGTTGCGGACCAATGTGTATAAGCATCCTGGATCTTCATCGAATGCTCGACACTACTAACGAGACGTCTCGTTTACGAATGTTCATAGTACCTCCAACTCTTTTCAGGCATTACGAAAGATGGCGATGATCTACCAGGATGCAGCGGTCCTGAACGACTTTGATTCCGGCTTTGGCGAGTGTTTCGGCTACGACATCATTACGAATTCCGGATTGCATCCATACTGCCTTAGGCATCTTTGCCAAAATGTCTGCAACGTGAGGAGAAACGTCCTGAGAGCGGCGAAAGACGTTCACGAGATCAACCTGGATTGGGATGTCGACGAGCCGGCGATAGACCTGCTGCCCGAGTATCTGCGTCGCTTTTGGATAGTAAACAGGTACCGGAATAATTTGAAAGCCCGCGGTCTGTAAATAACTTGGGACGTAGAATGCTGGTTGGGTTGCCTGAGCCTCAGTTTTGATACCGAGCACTGCTATGGTCCGTGTCTCGTTTAGCAGGGGTCGTATGCCGGCAGTGACCGTGATTATATTCTCGCGCCAATCACTCATTTCTCTTTAGTAAGTAATTACCCGCAGTTCCGCATGATACGGTGAGGTTGTCCACCTTTTGCTCGGCCTTAACTTCTCAGGCGGGGAAACGTTGAGCCACACTCACCAGTTTGATTGCTCTTGCGAGCCCTATAAACTGCATGGCGCGAATGCCCCACCAGTTGATGTCGATCTCGTACCAGGCAAGTCCATGCCGCGCAGCCGTTGGGTGTGCGTGATGATTGTTGTGCCAGCCTTCGCCAAATGTCAGCAGCGCAACCCACCAGTTGTTTCTGGAATCGTCGCCGGTTGAGAACCGCCGCGTGCCCCACATATGCGTCGCCGAGTTGACCAGCCAGGTCGCATGCAAGTTAAAAGTGACGCGGAAGAAAACTGCCCACATCAGATATGACCAGCCACCGAAAGCCAGCAATGCCACGCTAAGTAAAACCAGCGGCAGCCAATACAGGCGGTTCAGCCATACGTGAAATCTGTCTTTCATCAGGTCAGGGGCATAGCGCACCATGACCGAACGGTGATACTTCTGCGCAGTGCCGTTGAGCATCCAGCCGATGTGTGCCCACCAGCCGCCATCGCGCGGAGTGTGTGGATCACCTGGCGCGTCTGCATGCGCGTGGTGCATGCGATGCGTGACAACCCATTTAATTGGTCCACCTTCGAGCGCGAGTGTGCCGCAGAAGGTCAGAAAGTACTCCACTAATCTTGGTGTCTTGTAGCCGCGATGAGTTAAGAGTCTGTGAAAACCCATGCCAACGCCCAGACTGGCGGATATCCACCAGAGCACGATCGCGGCCAGCAGCGCCTGCCAACTGAATACAAAGAGCGCGGCCAATGCTCCAACATGCAGGAGCGCTATGAAAAATGCGGTATTCCAGTTAATACCTTTCGGTCGGTTTTTCGTCATTACTTCGCTGTGCATTCGAATTCTCTAATCGTTCTTAGGAGTAATGGGGCTTGCAATTGAGTATACATCAAAACAAAGCTGGTCTGTGCGTCAACACACTTATGTGTGTCTTCGGCTCAATCATGATGTGTTTACCACATACGACAAATAATATACATGTGCAATATATCCTATACTTGACATATACCCTTGGTTAACATAAGGTGACTTGCGAATCGAGTCCACTTACTCCTTCTCAGCTCCTCTGAAAGCTTGATGAAACGCAAATGATTAATCTTTATATCAATGAGCGCCGGGTCGAAGACGTAACAGTCCTCGATCTAAAAGGCAGGGACAGGATTCGCGGCGTCACTATTGCTTTGCACGAATCGATTCGTTGTCTTGCTCGAGAAGGAAAGATTCAGGTGCTCCTTGACCTGGCCTTGGTCAAGCACATTGATTCGGGCGGACTGGGCCAACTTGTTTTAAGCCACCAAACTCTTGACGAAAAAGGCGGGGCGCTCAAACTAATGCACATGACCGAGAGTGTGCATGAACTGATGACAATCACAAAAGTTTTAACGGTCTTCGATGTTTACGACAACGAGCCGGACGCCCTCGCCAGCTTTGAAGGCAAAACTTTGAGGATTGTTGAGCGTCAGCCTTTCTTTATGTAGTCGAAAACCCCACTGAACCCGTTAGTAAAAAGGCCACTCACGAGAGTGGCCTTTCGTCTTCGGACAAAGCTGCTTCCTTACGGTCTCAGAATAGTGAGCGTTCCACTTCTGGTTACACCGCCAAGTGTGGCGCTAATCGTAACCTTATTTTCACCTCCGCCCAGGCTACCCGTAAGAGTCGTGATAACGAAGGTTGCCGAGGTTGCGCCCTCGGGCACCGTGATGGTGGGCGGAACCGTGGCCTTTTTCGTGTCACTACTGCGTAGCGTTATTGATACTCCACCGGCGGGCGCGGCGCCACTCAAGATGACAGTGCCGGTCGAAGTCGCGGGCGCTGTTACACTGGTTGGATTCAAGGTCAAGTTCAACAATCCAACCTGCTCCGGAACCGAAATCGTTGCGAGAATAGTGTTCGAGAACCCTGACTGATTGCCCGCCGCATCGATGGCCGCCACTACGTAACTATGAGTTCCCAACTGATTCGAATCAGAAAACGTCGTTCCAGTTACTGTAGCGATCGGCGTTGCACCGTTATCGCGAAAGACGCGGTAACCGGTGACCGCAACATCGTCGGTCGAAGCGGTCCATGAAAGATTGATTACCCTCGCGTCCACGTTGACTGTTGCCGTGAGATCCGCAGGCGCGGTTGGCGGCGTCACATCAGGCGGCGCGGAAGAGGTCGTTGCGGAAGCGGTGTTCGACAATGCGGAGCGATTGCCCGCCGCGTCGACTGCGACCACTGCGTAGCTGTGTGTTGAATCCGGCGCCAGACCGCTGTCGCTAAATGTCGTTCCGGTAGTTGTGCCGATTGCCGTCGCTGCGCCATCACGAAAAACCTCATAGCCAGTGACAGCAACGTTATCCGTTGCAGCAGTCCACGAAAGATCGATGGCACTGGTGCCGGTGTTGAAGACTGCGGTAAGGGCGGTTGGCGCGGTTGGCGGCGTCGTATCAATCGTAGTTGCGACATTGTTCCGGTAACGCGCGAGCGCCAGATCAAAATTGCTGCGAAACGCCCTTCCAGCCGCTATGACATTCCCGTCAGCTTGAATAGCAACTGCCAGCGCTTCATCGGTCCCAGCGGCGAAGTCGGTTGTGATCACACCGCCGGCGCCGAAACTCGCATCAATGCTTCCGTCCGGGTTGTAGCGCTGCAACGCAAAGTCAGGCGGAGTGGAGAAGGTCTTGAACGCGGCGCCTGCGACGATGATCTTACCGTCGGATGTAAGGGCCAATGCGTTAGCCTGCTCACTGGCGCTATCAGAAAAGGGAACTGAGGTTTCTCCGCCGATGCCGAAACTCGAGTCAAGAGTGCCATCTGAGTTGTAACGAGCGATGGCAAAATCAGTCGCACCTGGCCGAGTGGCGCTGTCTGAAGCAGTACCGGCAACGACGAACCTGCCGTCCGCCTGGAGCACGACGCCATTCGCTTTAGCACCGGCGTCGAAAAAGCTGGTGATCTGTTTACCGCCGCTGCCGAAACCAAAGTCAGTGGTCCCGTCCGGATTAAAGCGTGTGAGGGCGAATCCGATGTCCCTGTTGAAACTATCGTAAGAGGCACTGCCGACGACAATGATCTTACCATCCGGCTGCAATGCCGCGGCGTTTGCTTGATCGAAACTTCCAAAGAAATCAAAGACCATTTTTCCGGCGTCACCGAAACTTGCATCGAGACTTCCGTTTGCGGTGTAGCGCGCGAGGGCGAAGTCGAGACCGCTGCCCGGAACTCGGGGATTGAAGTCGGCGGTTCCCGCAACAACGATCTTGCCGTCGGGTTGAAGCATGATGGCACTCGCAACGGCAAACGTGCCGCCGAAGCTAGTGGTCAGCGAGCCGCCATTGCCAAAACTATTATCGAGACGGCCATCGCTCGTGTAACGCGCGAGCGCGAATACGCGTGGTGTGCCACCGCTGCCGGCGAGTTGCGCAAAGCCTGCGACTAAGATCTTGCCGTCGGGTTGAATGATGAGAGCTTCGATCGAGTCGACGTTACGAAAGAAGTCGGTGGTGATCTTTCCGTTGTTTCCAAATCTCTTGTCGAGCGTACCGTTAATGTTATAGCGCGCGACAATGAAGTCTTCGACCGTTTTCGAACTGCTGAAGCTCGACCCGGCGGCAACAATCTTGCCGTCCGGTTGAAGGGCAACGGCGTTAGCTTGATCGATGTTTCCCGAGAAGTCGGTTCTAACTGTCCCGCCTGAGCCGAAGGTCGGATCTAAATTGCTGCCCGCAGTCTGTCCAAGTACTCCGGTTGCCATAATCAATGAGGCGATGATTGCAATCGCAAATGTGCGCATAGTGATTCCTCCGCCTTGTTGTCTATTGACTGCATCCACAGATTACACAGATTTTTTCCGTGTAATCTGTGGATAGAAGTGCAGTTGCGGCTATTACCTGAGAACGTTGAGGACTGCTGTCCTTCCTGTTCCGGCGAGAGTCGCGGTTATCGTAACCGGGTTCTGTCCTCCACCAAGGTTGCCCGTCAGGGTCGTGATGGTGAACGTTGCCGAGGTTTGTCCGGCCGCTATTGTTACTGTCTGCGGAACGGTGGCTTTCCTCGTGTCACTGCTCCTCAGAGTTATGGCAATACCACCCGCAGGTGCTGCACCGCTCAAGGTGACTGTGCCCGTCGAACTCGCGGGAGCAGTCACAGTGGTCGGGTTAATGGTGAGAGAGGTCAAGGCTCCCGCGATCTGCGTAGTCGCCGAGGCGGAAGTCGATTTAGCGGACTGGTTGTTCGCTGCGTCGAAAGCCGAGACCGTGTAGCTATGCGTCGAGCCTACCGCGAGGCCAGTGTCAGAGAATGACGTGCCCGTAGTGATCGTCGCGATTTCCGTCGCTCCGCCGTCGCGGAACACCTTGTAGCCGACCACGCCGAAGTTATCGGTCGAAGCCGTCCATGAAAGGTCGATAACGGATGCGCTTGCACCGGTAGCCGTGAGACCAGTCGGGGTGGACGGTGGCGTAAGGTCAGCACCTTGTGTCGTAACCACGATTGTGTTTGAGGCTGCTGACTGATTGTTTGCTCCGTCGACTGCGGTCACGACGTACTTATGACTTGAGCCAACTGCGAGTCCAACATCAGTGGCAGACG
>Ga0105248_10008290_pt1 | contig 11417 bp, 9 predicted proteins | sample KBSS34metaG_FD_81524 | JGI IMG/M metagenome (GOLD analysis project Ga0105248, IMG submission 81524) | Switchgrass rhizosphere microbial communities from Kellogg Biological Station, Michigan, USA - KBS S3-4 metaG | ecosystem: Host-associated > Plants > Roots > Rhizosphere > Soil | place...
GATTCCGGCCACGCGCAACGGTTTCCCCTGGGACCGCTGGGTCGGCTGGCCGCTGACTGCGCTCGTTTTCGGCGCCCTGATCGCGTGGATGGCGGGGGCGCGGCTCTCCAAGAAGCGCCGCGTCCAGGACCTGGCGGCATGACGGAAGCGCGGCGAGGACGCAATCACAGATGCTGACATGGTTCAAAGATGTGTGGGAAGGCTTCTGGACCGTCCTCGTGGGCATGAAGATCACGTGGCGCCACCTCTTCACGCAGAAGGTGACGCTGAACTACCCCGAGGAGAAGTGGCAGCTCCCGCCCAAGAGCCGCATGCGCCTCTTCATGGCCTACGAGGACTGCATCGGCTGCGGCCAGTGCGCGCGGGCGTGCCCCGTGCAGTGCATCTACATCAAGGCGGACAAGCGCGATCCCAAGGCGACGCCGATCTTCGCGGCCAACGGCCAGCCCATCAAGCTGGACGTGACCGTGTTCGACATCGACATGTCGCTGTGCTGCTACTGCAACCTCTGCACCTACCCGTGCCCGACGGACTGCATCTACATGACGCCGGAGTACGAGTTCGCGACCACCGACCTCACGAACCACCTCTACCACTTCGCCAAGACGGGCGCGAAGTTCCTGACCGTGAACCCGAAGGCCGCGGCCAAGCCGGCGGCGCCCGCGGCGGCGGCACCCGCGGCGCCCGCGCCGCCCAAGCCGGCCCCTCCGACGCCGGCGCCACCGACGGGCGGGACGCCCCCCGCGCCCGCGGGAGCCTGAGCCGATGAGTGTGGAAGCCGCCGTCTTCTACGTCTTCGCGGTGATCACGGTCGGCGCGGCCGCGGTGGTGGTGCTGGCGCGCAGCCTCATCTACAGCGCGTTCGCCCTGCTCTTCGCGTTCTTCGGCGTGGCCGGCCTCTACGTCCTGCTCGGCGCCGACTTCCTGGCCGCCACCCAGCTCCTCATCTACGTGGGCGGCATCCTCGTCCTGCTCCTCTTCGGGGTGATGCTCACCCACAAGCTCTACGACCTCGACCTCAAGAGCGAGGTCACGCAATTCCTGCCCGCGTCGATCATCTGCGGCGGGCTCTTCATCCTGCTGGCCTGGCCGATCGAGATCTCGTTCTCCCTCCCGCGGCTGGGCAACGTGCGAATCCTCGGGGCCCTGTGGCAGACGAGCTGGGCGACGGGGCCGGGGCGGCCGGCCGGGCCGACGACGGAGGAGATCGGCCGGCTCTTCATGAGCACGTACCTTCTGCCCTTCGAGGCCGCGTCCGTGCTGCTGCTGGTGGCGCTCATGGGCGCGGCCATGATCGTCCGGCGCCGAAAGGACGCGTGAGCGCGCGATGATCACTCTTCCCCACTACCTCACCGTCTCCGCCGCCCTCTTCACGCTGGGCCTCCTCGGCGTCCTCACCCGGCGCAATGCCGTCAACGTCCTGATGGGCATCGAGCTGATCCTGAACTCCGCGAACCTGAACCTCGTCGCCTTCTCGCGCTACGGCACGGGCAACCTGCAGGGCCAGCTCTTCGCCGTGTTCGTGGTCGTGATCGCAGCGGCGGAGGTGGCGGTGGCCCTCGCCATCGTGCTCACCCTCTATCGCCTGCGGCGCACTCCCAACCTCGACGAAGCGGACTTCCTGAGAGGCTGAGCGCCTAAATGCAAGAGGTCCTGCGCAGCCTGCACCGCTTCTGGCCCGAGGTCGTCCTGACCGTGGGCCTGCTCGTGGTCGTCCTGGTGGACACCATTCGCGTGCGCGGCCGCGACGTCGCGACCTGGCTCCTGACCATGGCCACCCTCGCCGCCGCCTTCGTGCTGAGCGCGCGGCTGGGCGCGCAATCGACCGGCCTGTTCGAAGGGATGCTCGCCCTGGATCCGATGGGCATCTTCTTCAAGCTGCTCCTGATCGGCTCTTCGCTGCTCGTCGTCGGTGCCTTCCGCTTCGACGGCTCCCGGGAGCTGCGCGGCCTGGGCCAGGGCGAGTTCTACGCCCTGATGCTGGCCGTGACCTTCTCCAACCTGCTGCTGGCCGCGGCCAACGACCTGGCCATGCTGTACCTGGCCCTGGAGATGGTCTCGATCACGTCCTACGTGATGGTCGCGTACCTGAAGGGCGACCGCCTGAGCAACGAGGCCTCGCTGAAGTACATCCTCTTCGGCGCCGTCTCGACGGGCGCGATGCTCTACGGCCTCTCGCTCCTCTACGGCATGACGGGCAGCACGAGCCTCCCCGTGATCCGCCAGGTGCTGGCCGCCGGGCTCACCGACGCCAACCGGCTGACCGTCTATGTCGTGGCCCTGCTCGTCTTCGCGGGGTTCGGGTTCAAGACCGCCTCCGTGCCCTTCCACTTCTGGTGTCCGGACGTCTATCAGGGCGCGCCCACGCCCGTGACCGCGTTCCTCTCCGTCGCGCCCAAGGCGGCCGGCTTCGCGATCATGCTCCGGTTCTTCTTCAGCGGAATGGCCGTGGAGGGCACGGGAGCCTGGGACCTGGCCGGGACCATCGACTGGCCGCACGTGCTGATGCTGGTGTCCGTGCTGACCATGACCGTCGGCAACGTCGCCGCCCTCACGCAGACGAACATGAAGCGTCTGCTCGCCTACTCGTCGATCGCGCACGCCGGCTACATCATGATGGGCGTGGTCGCGCTCAGCGAGAACGGCGCGCGCGGGATGATGGTCTACCTCCTCGCCTACGTCTTCATGAACCTGGGCGCGTTCCTGGTCGTGACCCTCGTGCACAACCAGGACGGCACCTTCGACCTGCGCGACTATCCCGGGCTCTCGCGGCGGGCCCCGCTCCTCACCGTCGCCATGGCGATCTTCCTGCTCTCGCTGATGGGCATTCCGCCGCTCGTCGGGTTCATGGGCAAGCTGTACGTCTTCGCCGCCATCATCGAGAAGGGCTCGTCGTACTGGTGGTTCGCGGTGGTGGGCGCGGTCAACGCGGCCATCGCCGCCTTCTACTACGCGCGCATCCTGAAGACGATGATCATCGACTCCGGCAACGAGGAGAAGCCGGCCTTCCGGCTCCCCCTGGCCGACTCCGCCTGGATCGTGCTGCTCGTCCTCGGAAACGTGGTGCCCCTGTTCCTCTGGAGCCACATCGAGACGTTGACCCGCGCCTCGCTGTCCCTCTACGCCGGCCGCTAGGCTACTTACTCAATTCCAAGCCCAGAATCACCGGGTCTTCCTGTTTCACCGCGGGGTCAACCTGGCCCCCTGGTCTCGCCGCCTCCCACTGGCTGTTCCCGATGTAATAGAAGCGGTCGCCCACGACCACGCCGAGAGTGGGATCCGGGGCCGAGGGGTGGCCCGCTTCGAGGACTTCGACGGACGTGATCCGATCGCCCTCGACGCGCAGGCGCAGGAGCCGCGGCGGCGCCGTACCGTTCTGCACGCCGATCAACGAGTCGTCCCCCGCGCGATAGAGGCCGTCGATGCCGAGGATGCCTGCCGTGCGGGGCGCGTCCAGGAGACGCACGCGGCGTGATTCGAGGTCGACGGCGAAGAGGCCCTTCGCATAGTCCGCGACGAAGATCCGCGCGCCGTCCGCGCTCAGGGCCAGGCCCTGCAGCGACACGAACGGCTCCCCCGCCGCCATCGGCTCCAGCGCGCCGCCGCCGGCGGGGAGCCGATAGAGGGCGGGGGATATGCTGTCCGTCGTGAACACGTCGCCATTGGGCGCGACGATCACGTCTCCCAGCACGTGCGGACGGCCGAGAGGCAGCTCATGGCGAGCGAGGGCACGGCCGGTCGCGAGGTCGAGGGCCACGAGCGCGGACTTGCCCTCGTCCGCGGGAAGGGCATCCGCAATCTCGGCCATGGCGGCCGTGGCCACCCAGAGGCGCTTCCGTGGCGCGTCGACGGCAAGGCCGAGGGCGGCCCAGAGCCCGGCGCTGCGGTCGGCGAACGGCTGGGGCTGGCGCGACGGGCCGACCTTCAGGATCAGCCGCTGCCGTACGCTGCTCACGAAGAACGAATCGCTGGCCGCGTCGTAGGCCAACCCCTCCGGCAGCAGGCGGGGCACGGCCAGCTTGAAGGCGATCGTGCTCGTCGCCTTGGGTTGCCGGTTGCGCTCGAGGGCGGCCAGGGCGTCGCGGCAGGCCGCCTGGGCGCGGCACGCGCGCAGGTCCTCGCGGTTCTCGGTCGGGAACGCGAAGCCCATCTCACCCACGAGCTTCAGCCACGCCGTGGCGTCGTCGATGCGGCCGGCGGCCGCGCAAGCGGCGGCTAGCTCGAAGGCGATGGCGCCGTGATAGGGCCTTAGCGCATGGGCCTGCAGCCAGGCGTCGAGGGCGGCCTGGGAGCGGCCGGCCTTGGCCGCCTCCTGGGCCTCCTTCACGTACACGCGCGCCGCACGCACCACGGCGTCGTCTTCCGCGTGCGCGTTCGCGACCAGGACGCATGCCGCGGCCGCGGCCAGGGACACGACCAGGGTCATCCTCATGGCGCGGCAGCGTACACGACGCGCGCACGTGCGGCGAGCCGTCTCCGGGCCACTTGGCACATACTGGCGGGATGCGTCGGCGACCCCATCTCTTCCGATTCGCGAGCCTGGCGGCGGGTGCCGTCCTCGGCCTGGGCTGCGCCGCGGCCACCGCGGTGTCGCCCAGCGCCCTTGGCGCGACCACGAGCGCGGGCGCGAGCGGCGGCGAGTCGGTCCTGTTCATCGGCAACAGCCTGACCGAGAGCAACGACCTGCCCGCGCGCGTCGCCGAGATCACGGCGGCGGCGGGCCGTCCCCTGCGCACGTCCGCCGTGACCCAGGGCGGAGCGAGCCTCCTCGATCACCTGGACGACGGCCGCGCCTTGCGCGCGATCCGCGAGGGACGATGGTCGGTCGTCGCGATGCAGCAGGGACCCTCCACCCTGCCCGAGAGCCGGGCCGAGCTCATCGAGTCCACCCGGCGGTTCGCGGCCGAGATCCGGAGCGGGGGCGCGAAGCCCGCGCTGCTCATGGTATGGCCGCTGCCCGGGCAGCAGGCGTCCGCGGTGAGCGCGTCGTATCGCGCGGCGGCGGAAGCGAACGACGCGCTGCTCCTGCCCGCCGGCGACGCGTGGGTGATGCTCGGCGCGCGCGACCGGTCGCTGGTCCTGACCGTCTCGGACGGGTTCCATCCGAGCCTGCTCGGCACCTACGCCGCCGCCCTGACCGTCGCCTGCACGCTCATCCCCGAGGACCGGCCCGCCCTGTCCCGCGCGCTGTCGGCGACGGCTCTGCGGCTCGACGCGGCGAGACGCGATCTGCTCGTGGATGCCGCCTGCACCGCCGCCGCGGCTTCGAGGCGCTGAGGGCTCGACCGTGCACGAGATCCCGATCCTCATCAACATCGGCGTGGCCCTGGCCGCCGCCCTCGTCGGGGGACTCCTGGCCCGGATGGCGCGGGTGCCGCCGCTGGTCGGCTACCTCGTCGCGGGGATGGCCATCGGACCGTTCACTCCCGGCTTCGTGGGGGACCCGGAGACGATCGCGCAGCTCGCGGAGCTGGGCGTCGTGTTCCTCATGTTCGGGGTCGGCCTGCACTTCTCGCTCCGCGATCTCTGGCGCGTGCGCGCGGTCGCGGTTCCGGGAGCGCTCCTGCAGATGGCGGTCACGACCGCGCTCGGCTACGGCGTCGGCCGTTGGTGGGGCTGGTCGAGCGAAGCGAGCATCGTCCTCGGGCTCGCCATCTCCATCGCGAGCACGGTCGTGCTCCTCCGCGGCCTCATGGACGAAGGTCTCCTCGACAGCCGCCACGGGCGCATCGCCGTCGGCTGGCTGGTGCTCGAGGACCTCGCCACCGTGCTGCTCCTGCTCATCCTGCCCGCGTTGGCGTCGGGACCGACGGGCGTCGAATCTCCGCCCCTCGGCCTCACCCTCATCAAGGCCGCCGTGTTCATCGCGCTCATGCTCCTCCTGGGCGCGCGCGTCATCCCGTGGGTGCTGCTCAGGATCGCGCGCATGCAGTCGCGCGAGCTGTTCCTGCTCGTCGCCCTCACCCTCTCCCTCGGCATCGCGCTCACCGCGGCCACGATGTTCGGGGTGTCGATCGCCCTGGGCGCGTTCCTGGCCGGGATCGTCGTGGCGGAGTCGCCCCTGAGCCATCAGGTGGGCGCGGACGTGTTGCCTTTCCGGGAGGCCTTCGCCGTCCTCTTCTTCGTGTCCGTCGGCATGCTCGTCGATCCGCGTGACCTCGTCGCCAACGCCGGCCACGTGGCCCTGCTCACCACGATCATCGTGCTGGGCAAGGGGCTGGTCGCGCTCGGCCTGACGTTGATGCTGCGGCAGCCCGCGCTCACCGCGCTGGTGGTGGCGGCGGGACTCGCCCAGATCGGCGAGTTCTCCTTCATCCTCGGCCAGGCCGCACTGCGGCTGCATATGATGACCGATGCCCAGTATTCGCTCCTCCTCGCCGCCGCCCTGCTGTCCATCACCTGCAACCCGCTCCTGTTCAAGCTGGTGCCGCGCCTGGAGCGCGTGATGGGGCCGCGGCTGGGGGCACGGCCGTCCATGGACGCGTCGGTCGCGCCCACGCTCCGCGACCACGTCGTCGTCGTGGGCGCGGGCCGTGTCGGCTCCCGCATCGTCGACGTGCTCGGGCGCATGAGCGTCCCGAGGCTCGTCGTGGAGTCGGACGCGACGCGGGTCGAGGACCTGCAGAAGGCGGGCGTGCCCGTCCTCTATGGCGATGCCGGCAACTCCGAGATCCTCGACCATGCCGGGCTGGGTCGCGCCCGCGCGCTGGTGGTCACCATCCCGGACGATCCCGCCGCGGGCCTCGCCGTGGCCGCCGCGCGCCGCATCGCGCCTTCCCTGCCCATCGTGGCCCGCGCCTCCGAGGCGGCGGGGGTGAAGGAGCTCGCGAAGCTGGGGGCGGACGACGTCATCCATCCGGAGCTGGAAGGAGGGCTCGAGCTGCTGCGCCACACCCTCCTTCGCGTCGGCTTCCCCCTGCGGGAGGTTCAGCGCTACGCGCAGGTCGTGCGGCGCGAGAGCTACGCGACGGACGCGCACAGCGACCGCGAGCACGAGGCCCTGCACGCCCTCCTGGACGCGGCCCGCAACCTCGACATCACCTGGGTGCGCGTGCCGGACCGCGGGCCCGTCGCCGGCCGCACCCTCGCCGAGGTGGACCTGCGCGCGCGCACGGGCGCCTCCGTGGTCGCGCTCTATCGCGACGGGACTCTGGTACCGAGCCCGACTCCGGACTTCAAGCTCGCTTCCGGGGACCGGCTGGGCCTCATCGGCGATCCCGCCCACGTCGAGGCCGCGGAGACCCTGGTCAACGGAGTGGCGTGATGATCGAGCAGAAGCTGGACCCGGCGAAGACGGAGGCGTTCACCGGCAAGATGGTCGGCGTCCTCAACGGCGCCATCCTCGCCTTGATGACCAGCATCGGCCGCCAGACGGGCCTCTTCGAAATCATGGCCGGCCGGCCGCCCTCCAGCAGCGAGGCCATCGCCGCTGCTGCCAGCCTGAACGAACGTTACGTCCGCGAATGGCTGGGGGCGATGGTGACCGGAGGCATCGTCGCCTACGACGCCGGCACGCGCACCTACGTGCTCCCGGCCGAACACGCGGCCGTCCTCACCAGCGCCGCCGGCGCGCGGAACATCGCCCGGTTCATGCAGTACATCCCCATGCTGGCGGAGGTCGAGGCCGACGTCATCCGGAGCTTCCGCAGCGGTGGAGGCGTGCCCTACGCCCGTTACCCGCGTTTCCAGGCCCTGATGGCGGAGAGCAGCGGCCTGCGCTTCGACCACCTGCTGCTCCAGAAGGTCGTGCCGCTGACCGGCCTCGCGGGCGCGCTGGAGAAAGGGCTCGACGCGCTCGACATCGGCTGCGGCCAGGGGCACGCGGTCAACCTGCTGGCGCGAGCCTTCCCGCGCAGCCGCTTCACCGGGTACGACTTCTCGGAGACGGGCGTCGCGGCCGCGCGGTCGGAGGCGGAGGCGCTCTCCCTCGCCAACGCGCGCTTCGCCGCGCGTGACGTGGCCGCGCTGGGCGAGAGCGGTGCCTACGACCTCGTCACCGCCTTCGACGTCATTCACGACCAGGCCCGGCCGCGCGACGTCCTGCGTGAGGTGGCGCGCGCGCTCCGCCGGGACGGGACGTTCCTCATGGTGGACGTCCGCGCCTCGAGCGATCTCGCGGGCAACATCGGGCACCCGCTGGGTCCCTTCCTCTACGGGATGTCCACGATGCATTGCATGACGGTGTCCCTGGCCCTGGACGGGGCGGGGCTCGGTACGGTGTGGGGCGAGGAGAAGGCGCTCGCGATGCTGCGAGAGGCGGGATTCACATCGGTCGAGGTCCACCGCCTCGGACCCGACGACCCCCTCAACAACTACTACGTCGCCCGCAAGGGGGGCGACGGCCCCGCAGTATAGTGGGCTCGTGAATTCCCTGATGCCGCTCCTTCTTCTGGCGGCGGTGCTCTCCGCAGGCGACGAGGGCCGGGTCGAGGCCGGCGACTGGGGAGGGCGAGGCGCTCGCCTCACGGTAGACGAGGACGGCGCCCGCCTGGAGCTCGACTGCGCCCACGGCTCACTCGAGGCCATGACTCTCGAAAAGGGTCGCTTCGACGTTGGGGGGCGCTTCGCGCGGGAGCACGGAGGGCCCACGCGGAAGGACGAGGCCGAGGACGCCGTGTCCGCCCGCTACCGGGGCTCCGTCCAGGGCCACGCCATGACCCTCGAGGTCGTCCTCGAAGAGGGGGGCGGCCAGACCCTGGGGCCCTTCGAGCTGACGCTCGGTGGCAACGCCCGCCTGATGAAGTGCCGGTAGCGCGCTGAGAGAAAGGCCCGGCGAGGCACACGCCCCGCCGGGCTCACGTCCGGACGACGCTCTCTACTGCACGGCGAAGACGAGGTCGTCGTGGTCCGTGTACGACGCGGCCACGCACGATCCCGCGCTGCTCTGGTAACGGAAGTTGGCGCGCACGGCCTGCAGGCTGCCCGCGGGCAGGGTATAGGTCGCGGACAGCGTCTGGGTACCGGCGGCGGTGGGCGTGATCGTCGCGATGAAGACCCAGGTCGGGCTGTTCGCGTTGGCCGCGTAGTACAGATCCAGGTGATCGGCCGACGGCGTCGACCAGGCGAACACGGTGGCGTCGATGCGTACGGTCTTGCCGGCGGCGAGGGCGCTGCCGTCGGTGGTCGAGACCTTGATCCGGTCGTTGGACTCGTCGGAGTGATAGGTCCCGCTGGTGCCGTCCGCGCAGGAGACGTTGACGGTGTTGGGCTGGTTGGGCTCCGGACCCAGGGTCGCGCGGCCGTTGAGCAACGCCACGGAGTCGCAGGAGATCCCGACCGTTCCGCACTTCGGGGCCTTGATGGTCGCGTCGTAGACCGCGTTCTGGGCTACGGCGCCGTTGTTGACGGTGACGGTGACGGTGGCGCTCGTCCCCACGTTGCCCGCCGCGTCGTAGGCCTTGCTGGCGATCGTGTGGCTGCTGCCGTTGACGAGGCCGGCGGTGTTCCACGAGAAGGCGTAGGGCGAGGTGGCGTCGCTGCCGGCCAGGGCGCCGTCGATGTAGAACTCGACGTTGGTGACACCGACGTTGTCGCTGGCGGAGGCCGTGATGTTCACGGCTCCGCTCACGGTCGCGCCGCTCGCGGGCGCGGTGATGGACGTCGTGGGCGGAGTGGTGTCCGGCGCCCCCGCGCCCACCGCGAAGACGAGATCGTCGCGGTCGTTGTAGGCACCCGCAGCGCAGGCGGCGGCGCTGCCCTGGTAGCGGAACGCGGCGCGCACGGCCTGCAGGCTGCCGCCGCTCGGCAACGTGTAATTGGCGGACAGGACCTGCGACCCGGCCGCGGTCGGGTTGATGGTGCCAATCAGCGTCCAGGTGGGGGCGGTGGCGTTGGCCGCGTAGTACAGGTCGAGGTGGTCCGAGGTGAAGCTCGAGTAGGCCCAGACCGTGGCCTGGACGGTCACCGTCTTCCCGGGAGCGAAGTTGCTGCCGTCCGTCGTGAAGACCCGGATCCGGTCGTTGGACTCGTCCGAGTGGAAGGTCCCGGAGGTGCCGTCCGCGCACGAGTTGTTGATCGTGTTGGGCTGGCTGGGCTCGGGACCGAGGCCGGCGCGGCCGAGGAGCAACGAGGTGCCGGTGTCGCAGGAGAGCCCCACCGCGCCGCACTTGGGGGCCTTGAGCGTCGAGTCGTAGGCGGCGGTGAGAGCGCCCGCGGCCGAGACCGTCAGGTTGATGTTCGCGCTGTGGGTCGTCGAGCCGGAGGTCCCGGTCACGGTCACCGCGAAGGTGCCGGTAGCGGCCACGGCGGACGCCGTGAGCGTGAGCGTCGACGTCGCGCTGCCGTTCGCCGGCGGCGTTACCGAGGCTGGCGAGAAGGACGCGGTCACGCCGCCGGGCAGGCCGGAGGCGGAGAGGGAGACGGCGGAGTTGAAGCCGGCCAGGCTGCCGACCGTGATCGTGCTGGGGCCGCTCGAGCCCTGGACGACGCTCACGCTGCCGGGAACGGCCGAGACCGAGAAGTCCGGGGTGGCCGTCCCGCCGCAGCTGGCGAACTTGAAGGACGCGATGCGGGTGCTCCAGTTGAAGGTGCCGTTCGCCTTCAGGTACTCCGTGGTGAACCAGAAGGTGCAGTCGTCGGTCGGGTCCACGGTCATCGCGCTGTAGTCCCCCCAGCGGCTCAGCGTCGTCGTCTGCGAGCCGTGGGTCACGCCGGAGAGCAGATCGCTCTCGGTCTGCATGGTGTTGAGGGCGTCCCCGGCCAGCCGGCCGGTGATGCGCGCGGTCGGGCTGATCGAGCTGCTGGACGCGCTGTAGCCCATCAGCATGTCGCCACTCTGGTCCATGGCGATCGAGCCCATCCAGCGGTAGCTGGTATCAGGTTGGAAGGTGGACTGCTGGAAGACCGTCGGCGTGCCTCCGGGGTTGCGGATCTCGTACCAGCGCACGCCGGAGACGCCGCCCGACGTGACCGAGTGGTTCGTCACCAGTGCCTCGTGGTCGCCGAAGTTGCGATAGGCCAGGCGGTACATCATCCGGTCGGCCAGCGAGTCCAGCCTCTGCGTCGTGCCCGACTGCGGCACGCACGTGCCGCCGCTGCAAGCGGGCGTGAAGGCCGTGACCGGGATGCTCGTCGGACCGGTGAAGGTCGAGTTGGCCGGAGTGGCCCAGTCGACGTGGTACCTCCACAGGCGAAGGGCGTTGTTGCTCACGTCGTCGAAACCGAGCACGTAGTTGGGCGCGCCCGCGGGCGGCGGTGTGGCGCCGTCGAGGTAGGCGGGGAGCAGACCACCGTAGGTCGTGGAGAGCTGGACGCACTGCTGGCTCGCCGCGGTCCCGCTCAACATGGCGGCGCGGTCCATGGCGCAGACCTGGGCCCCGCTGAAGGTCGACCCGTTGGCGAACATGTTGTAGGTGACGTAGTAGGCGTCGGGCCAGACGCCGCCCTTCGGGTAGTCGTTGAAGCCGGTGCCGAATGAA
>Ga0105248_10008291_pt1 | contig 11417 bp, 7 predicted proteins | sample KBSS34metaG_FD_81524 | JGI IMG/M metagenome (GOLD analysis project Ga0105248, IMG submission 81524) | Switchgrass rhizosphere microbial communities from Kellogg Biological Station, Michigan, USA - KBS S3-4 metaG | ecosystem: Host-associated > Plants > Roots > Rhizosphere > Soil | place...
CGATCCCGGGCTGTTCGATCTCGGCGTGCCCGTCTTGGGCATCTGCTACGGCCACCAGCTGATGGCCAAGGACCTCGGAGGCGAGGTCGCGGCGACCGGCGATCGTGAGTACGGCGGGACCCAGCTGCACGTGTCCCAACCGGGCACGCTGCTCCAGGATCTTCCCGCCACCGACACGGTCTGGATGAGCCACGGCGACGCCGTCACGCGGGCGCCCGATGGCTTCCGGGTGACCGCGACAACCGACCGGATCCCGGTGGCCGCGATGGAGGACCGCGAGCGCGGGCTCTTCGCGGTGCAGTTCCATCCTGAGGTGTCTCATACGCCGCACGGCCAGGCGGTGATGAAACGGTTCCTGTACGACGGCTGCGGACTCCTGCCCGATTGGACGCCCACCAACATCGTCGACGAGCAGGTCCACCGGATCCGCGAGCAGGTCGGCGACGCCCAGGTGCTGTGTGCGCTGAGCGGCGGGGTCGACTCGGCGGTCGCGGCCTTGCTGGTCCACCGGGCGGTCGGCGACCAGCTGACCTGTGTGTTCGTCGATCATGGCCTCAACCGGGAGGGGGAGCCCGACCAGGTCGAGGAGACCTTCGCGCGGCATTTCCACGTGCCGCTCGTGCACGTGAAGGCAGAGGACCGCTTCCTCGCCAAGCTCGCGGGTGTCACCGATCCCGAGGCCAAGCGCAAGGCGATCGGCGAGGAATTCATCCGGGTGTTCGAGGAGGTCGCGCGCGACCACACCGGCGCGCGCTTCCTGGTGCAGGGGACGCTCTACCCCGACGTGATCGAGTCAGGGTCGAAGACGGCGGCCAACATCAAGAGCCACCACAACGTGGGGGGCCTGCCCGAAGACATGGACCTCGAGCTGGTCGAGCCGCTCCGTGACCTGTTCAAGGACGAGGTGCGCGCGGTCGGCGGCGAGCTCGGGCTGCCCGAGGAGATCACGCAGCGTCAACCGTTCCCGGGGCCGGGCCTCGCCGTGCGGATCGTCGGCGAGGTGACCGTCGAGAATCTCGCGAAGGTGCGCGGGGCGGACCACATCGTGCGCGAGGAGATCCGGCGCGCCGGTCTCGAGCGCGAGACCTGGCAAGCGTTCTGCGTCCTGCTCGCCGACGTCGCGAGCGTCGGCGTGATGGGCGACGGGCGTACGTACGAGAACCCGATCGTCGTGCGCGCGGTGACGAGCGAGGACGCGATGACCGCCGACTGGGCGCGGCTGCCCTCGGACGTCCTCGACACCATCGCGTCGCGGATCGTCCGCGAGGTCCCCGGCGTGAACCGCGTGGCCTACGACATCACGTCGAAGCCGCCGGGCACGATCGAGTGGGAGTGAGCGGCTAGGGCTCCGCCGTCGCGGGCGCCGTCTCGATCCGGCCCGCCGGGATCCGGCGTGAGGCGAACAGCCCGACCAACGACAGCACCGCGAGGATCGACAGCGCCGCCTTCAGGCCGTCCAGCCGGGCCTGTTCGTTCTCGTCGACGATCGCCTGCGCGGTGTCCGGGGGCACGTTGGCGTCGGCGAGCGCCTGCGAGAGCTGCACGTCGGACACGAATGGGATCCCACTCGCCAGGTCGACGCTCGCCTGCGCGGACACGTCGTTCGGGACCGCCGGGTTCCCCTGGATCCCCGTGAGGAACGAGCTCGTGAGCACGACGATCAGGAACGAGCCGGCCAAGGCGACGCCGATCGAGGCGCCGAGGTTCGTGGCGGTGTTCTGCAGGCCGCCGACCTCCGGGCTCTGCTCGTCCGGCACGGCGGACACCGTCACCGCACCCAGCTGCGACGCGAGCGCACCGATCCCCAGCCCCACCAGCAACAGCGGCATCGTGACGATCTCCGGCCCGGCGTCGACGTCGATCGCCGTCAGCAGGGTCACGATGCCGACGAACATCGCGAGCACGCCGAGCCGCACGACGAGCCGGGGAGACGCCCCCGGGAAATAGCGGGGGATCCCGACCGCCGCTGCGAGCAGGGTGATCGACAAGGGCATGATCCGCAGGCCGGTGTCGATCGCCGAGAGCCCGAGCGCCACCGACAGGTAGAGCGGGATCACGAAGAAGACCCCCGCCTGGATCAGGAACTGGAAGAAGAACATGATGAGCCCGCCCTTGAGCTGGGGGACCTGGAGCATGGACATCTGGACCAACGGCTCACGGCCCGTCCGCTCGCACCGCCGCTCCCACTCCGTGAAGAGCCACAGCACGAGGATCCCGATCGAGATGAACACGATCGTCGGCGACACCCCGCCGATCGAGGGGCCGCCGGGCTTCGGCAACACGAGGCCCCACTCGCTCGAGCGCAGGATGCCGAAGACCGCCAGGCCGAGTCCGAGCGCGGATAGCACCGCGCCGAAGACGTCCAGCTGTGGCCGATGGTCGACCGGCGCGTCCTCGATCCGTCGCGAGAAGAGCAGGATCACGATCACGACGAGCACCTCGCCTGCGAACACCCACCGCCACGACGCGTACGTCGTGGCGAGCCCGCCGATCAGCGGTCCCACGGCGACGGCGACCGCGCCCGCGGCGGCGACGAGGCCGTATGCGCGCGGGCGCTCCTCGGTCCGGAAGTTGGAGGCGACGAGCGCGACGATCGCCGGCATGATCAGCGCGGCGCCGACGCCCTCCAGGAACGACCAGCCGAAGATCAGGACGCCGAGCGTTTGCGCGATCGCCGTCGTGAACGAGCCGCACCCATAGATCACGCACCCGATCGCGAAGGCGCGCTTGCGGCCGATCATCGAGCCAACCTTGCCGCCGGTGATCATCAGCATCGCCATCACCAGCGTGTAGAGCGTGATCGCCGTCTGGATCCCCGTGACCGTGGTGCCGACGTCCTGCGCGACGGTCGCGATCGACACGTTCATCACCGAGCTGTCGAGCGTCATGAGGAACTGGCCGGCGGCGAGCGTGAGCAGGACGATGCCGGCGCCCTTCGCGGCTGTGGTCTGGACGTCCGGGCGGTCCATCCGCCGGATGCTACTGGCCCGAGGTGGGCGGCGCGTGCACCAGCTTCGCCGTCACGATCAGGCGCTGGCTCGAGGCGTACCTCGGGTTACAGGTCGTGAGGACGAGCGTCGGGTCGGGCGTCTGCGTCAGGACCTTGCCCGCGGTGGCCTCGGGCAGCACGAAGTTGGCGGTGACCTCGTAGTCGTAGTGGCCGTAGCGTGTGATCAAGGTGATCGTGTCGCCCTGCTGCACCTGATCGAGGTTGAAGAACGGGTGCAGGTACGTGGTGCGATGTCCGGCGATCCCGACCCGGCCCGTGCCGTCCCAGGGGTCCGCGGTGTCGGTGTAATGGCCCGGCCCCTTCTTGAGGTCCTCGTAGTCGGTGCCCTGGACGACCACCATGTCCAGGTTGATCCGCGAGATCAGGATCACCGCGTAGGCGTCGCCGGGGAGGATCCGCGGCGCCGTGCCGATCGGCGGCACCGGCTGGGGGTGCTGCGTCCATTGCTGCACCGTCGGCTGGAAGGAGTTCTGCGCCTGCTGCGTCTGGATCCCGGTACCCCACAGGAGCCACGCGACGTATCCGGCGAAGTACGCGGCGCCCATCAGGCACAGCACGCCGAACCACCGCAGCGCGGTATGCCACGAGAAGCGTTTGGGGGTGCCCACGTCGGTGGGGACGCTCGCCATCCGGACCACGCTACCCGCGAGGACGCCGGACCACCATCGACCGGAAGTCCCTGCTCATCTGGCATCCAGTCCGGTGGCGGTCGGTGGGCCGGTCCGCGTTTCGGCCGGTGCGTCCGCGGCCCCGCCTACACTGCGAACGTGGACGTCCCGTCGCCGTTGCTCGAAGGTCTGAACGACATCCAGCGCGAGGCCGTCCTGCACACCGAGGGGCCGGTGCTGATCGTCGCGGGCGCCGGCAGTGGCAAGACGCGGGCCCTCACGCACCGGATCGCGTACCTCGTGCGGGAGCGCGACGTCGCGCCGGGCCAGATCCTGGCGATCACGTTCACGAACAAGGCCGCCCGCGAGATGCGCGACCGGGTGGAAGGCTTGGTCGGCACCGGCGCAGCGGGCGGGATGTGGATCTTGACGTTCCACTCGATGTGTGCGCGCTTGCTCCGCCGAGAGCACGCCCACCTGGACATCCCGTCGAGCTTCACGATCTACGACGACGGCGACACGGAGCGGTTGGTCTCCCAGATCGTCCGGGACCTCGACATCGACCCGAAACGGTTCCCGCCCAAGCAGCTCGCGTCGGCGATCGGCCACGCGAAGGACCGCGTGCTCGGGCCCGACGAGTTCGCCGGCCTGGCCTCGAACTTCTACGAGGAGATCGTCGCGAAGGTCTATCAGGCCTACGAGACGCGCAAGCACGCGGCGGGAGCCCTCGACTTCGACGACCTGATCAGCGAGACCGTGCGGCTATTCCGTGAGCACGAGGAGGTGCTCCGGTACTACCAGGAGCGGTTCCGGTACCTGCTCGTCGACGAGTATCAGGACACGAGCCGCGCCCAGTACGAGCTGGTGAACGCGCTCGCGCGCCGCTACCGCAACGTCTGCGTCGTGGGCGACGCCGACCAGGGCGTCTACTCGTGGCGAGGGGCGACGATCCAGAACATGCTCGACTTCGAGCGCGACTATCCGGACGCCCAGGTGTTCGTGATGGCGCAGAACTACCGCTCGACGGGCAACATCCTCGAGGCCGCCAACGCCGTGATCGCGAACAACGCGCAGCGCAAGCCCAAGGAGCTCTGGACCGAGGCGGCTCCCGGCGAGCTCGTCACGACGTTCCGCGGCAACGACGAGCACGAGGAGGCGCTGTTCGTCGCGAGCGAGATCGAGCGTCTGCGCGACGAGGAGGGGTTCCGCAACCGCGACGTCGCGGTCTTCTACCGGACGAACGCGATGTCCCGCGTGATCGAGGACGTATTCATGCGGGTCGGCACCTCGTACCGCGTGTTCGGCGGCGTGCGGTTCTACCAACGTCGCGAGATCAAGGACGTGCTCGGCTACCTGCGGCTGATGCTGAATCCGCAGGACGTGGTCTCGTTCCGGCGAGTCGTCAACATGCCGAAGCGGGGCATCGGCGACGCGACGGTCGCCGCGATCGAGTCGTTCGCGGCGACCGAGGGCATCGACGTCGTGGAGGCCTGCCGGCGCGTCGACGAGAACACGCTGCTGAACACGCGTGCCAGGGGCGCCGTGGCCGGGTTCAACCAGGTGATGACCGCGCTGCAGGCGCACTACGACGAGGGCGCCGGTCCGGCCCGCATGATCGAGCTCGCCGGACAGGAGTCGGGGTACATGCTCGAGCTCGAGACCGAGCGCACCATCGAGGCCCAGGGACGGATCGAGAACCTGCAGGAGCTCGCGGGCGTTGCGATGGAGACAGCCGCGCGCGAGCCCGACGCAGGGCTGGCCGACTTCCTCGAGCTGGTCTCGCTCGTCGGCGAGCAGGACGACTACGAGGAGGAGGACTCCAGCGTCACGCTGATGACGCTGCACATCGCGAAGGGCCTCGAATTCCCGGTCGTGTTCGTCGTCGGGATGGAGGACGGCATCTTTCCCCACTTCCGGTCGATGACCGATACGAACGAGCTCGAAGAGGAGCGCCGGCTCGCGTACGTCGGGATCACACGCGCGCAGCAGCGGCTGTACCTGACGCACGCGTGGAGCAGGACGCTGTTCGGCCAGACCAACTACAACCCGCCGTCGCGGTTCCTCGGCGAGATCCCGGAGGCGCTCGTCAGCGCGCGCGAGTCCGAGACCCGCGTGCAGCGCACCTCGCGCTACGCCCGGACGGGCCGGCCGGGCGGGGGCGGCTCCGGTTACAGCGTGGTCGGGCTTCCGGGCAAGGGTGAGGTCGAGGTGCAGCCGGGGTGGACGCCGCCGTCGGTTCCGGGCGTGACCAGGCGCGAGGTGCCGGCGATCGTCGCGGGCGACACCGTCCAGCACGAGCGTTGGGGCGAGGGCGTGGTCGTCACCACCAGCGGCTACGGCGACGACGCCGAGGCCACCATCCGGTTCGGCGAGGTAGGGGAGAAGCGCGTCCTGCTGTCGTACGCGCCGATCACGAAGGTCGGGTAGCGCCCCTCCCGCGAGGTCGCCGTCCGTGGCAGTATCGAGGGAACGCAACCGGAGAGGAGCGCCCGTGCGCGGCATGCGACCCGACGACGTTTACCGGCTGACCAACGTGGGCGACCCGCGGCTCTCGCCCGATGCGCGCACGGTCGCCTATGTCCGCGCGTGGATCGATGACGACACGCACGAGCCCCGGAGCGCGATCTGGTCGGTACCGGTGGATGGGACCGACGAGCCGCGACAGCTCACCGCCGGCGCGAAGCGGGACGGGACGCCTCGGTGGTCACCCGACGGCCGCTGGCTCGCGTTCACGTCGGCGCGCGACGACGACCCGGCGCAGCTGTTCGTGCTCCCGGCCGACGGACCAGGGGAGTCGCGCCAGCTCACCCGGCTCCAGGAAGCCGTGGAGGCGCCGGTGTGGTCGCCCGACGGTTCGAAGCTTGCCTTCACGTCGCGAACGCACGACCCGAACGACGATGAGGACGACGCGTCGAAGCGCCCGCCCCGGCGCATCACGCGGTTGCAGAGCCGTCTCGATCACGACGGTTGGACCGAGGGCCGTGCGCACCACATCTCGGTCGTCGGACTCGACGGAGCCGATCCCGTCCAGCTCACCGACGGCGATCACGAGGACGAGTGGCCGGCCTGGTCGCCGGACGGGACCACGATCGCCTTCACCTCCGCTCGCCACCCGGATTGGGACCGGGGCACGGCCAACGACGTCTTCACCGTCCCGGCCGACGGTGGGGAACCCCGCCGGATCACGGGCACCGACGGCGGACACCTCGCACCGGTGTGGTCGCCCGACGGAACTCGGGTCGCCTACCTCTTCTACCCCGGCGAGTTCGACGATCCACGGCACGCGCGGCTCGCGGTGGTCGATGTGGCGTCGGGAGCGCGGAGCGTGCTCACCGAGCGTCTGGACCGGACGGCAGCGCCCTACCCGATGGTGCGCGCGCCGCTCTGGGACGGCGACCGGATCGTGTTCCCGATCGAGGACCAGGGCCGCGTCCCGATCTATGCGGTGTCTGCCGACGGATCAGGCGCGCCGACGGCGATCGCCGACGCCGCGGGGCTCACCGGGTTCGATCTGGTCGCGGGCACGCTCGTGCACGCCGAGAGCACGCCGACGAGGCCGGCCGAGGTGATGGTCGGCGATCGCAGGCTGACCGACGTCGGCGCTGCGTTCACCGCCGACCTCACACCGGCCGAGCCCGAGGCGTTCACGGCCGTGTCGCCCGACGGCACGGAGGTCCCCGCCTGGATCATGCGGCCGCCCGGGTTCGATCCGAACGAGTCCTATGCGGCGGTCCTGTCGATCCACGGCGGCCCGTTCACCCAGTACGGCGAGCGGTTCTTCGACGAGTTCCAGGTCTATGCCGGCGCGGGATACGTGGTGCTCTGTGCGAACCCGCGGGGCTCGTCGGGGTACACCGAAGACTGGGGCCGCGCGATCCGCGGGCCGGTGGGCGACGCGGGTCCCGGGTGGGGCTCGGTCGACTACGACGACCTGATGGCGGTCACCGACGAAGCGATCAAGCGCTTCGGGTTCATCGACCCGGAGCGGATGGCCGTGATGGGTGGCTCGTACGGCGGCTACATGACCTCCTGGATCGTCGGGCACACCGACCGGTTCCGGTGCGCGATCTCCGAGCGCGCCGTCAACGACATCGCGTCCGAGGATGGCTCGAGCGACATCGGTGGCTTCTTCAAGGGGTACATCGGCGCGTATCCGTGGGAGGCCCCGGAGGTCTACCGCGCGCTCTCGCCGCTCACGTACGCCTCCGAGATCACGACACCGCTGCTCATCCTGCACTCCGAGGACGATCTCCGGTGTCCGATCAACCAGGGGGAACAGCTGTTCACGATGCTGCGGGCGCTCGGACGAGACGTCGCGTTCGTGCGGTTCCCGGCGGAGAGTCACGAGCTCACTCGGTCGGGGAGCCCGACGCACCGCGTCCAGCGCTTCGAGCTGATCCTCGAGTTCCTCGGGCACCACTTGCGGGGCTGATCAGCCCAGACGGTCGAGCATCGTGCGCGTGATCCGGTCGATGACGGGATCGCCGAGCCCGTAGGTCCAATCGGTCACGCCCGCGTTGACGATCGTGCCGCCGGCGGGCGCGGTCCAGACGCCGAGCACCGCGTGGTTGTACGCGATCTCGTCGACGTGATCGCGCCAGGCATCGCCCCACAGCGCGAGCGCGGTGTGCTCGAGCTCGCCGGGCTCGTGCGCGTAGCGCGAAGGCTGATCTTGTTGTGCCCAGAGCCGAGCGGGGGCCGTCGCCAGGATCTCGAGCGTCGGCGGCGCGCCGTCGGTGTGGGTGGGTACGGGGCGGCCGTCGGCGCCGAGCGTCATCGCGCATCCGTCGACCTCGTACGCGACGATCGTGTCCGCGAGCCCGAGCGCGTCGCCCGGCTGCAGCCCGGTGTCCTCGAAGAGCCAGTGCTCAGGACGGTGGATCGTGTAGGCGCCGGAAGCGCGTGGCACCCCGAGCCCGTACCGCGAGTAGCCGCCGCGCGTGAATGTCAGCCCGATCGTCCACGTCTCGGGGTGACCCACGAGCCGGTGTGACCAGGGACCCGTCAGGAGCCGCTCGTCGGACGTTCCGCGCACCGGGTCGCCGTCCGCTCCGTACTTGAAGCACGTCATGGTGCCGTCGTCGTGGTCGAAGCGCACCTGCCAGAAGCAGGTGTTGCCGCTCAAGATCGCCGCGTTGCCTCCGCCGCCGGTGTGCGCGTCGAGGGCGTCGCGCATGCCCCACGACCAGTACTCGTCGTGCCCCGCGCATACGAACAGGCGATACCCGTCGAGCACGCCGGGCACCGTCTCGAGGTCCGTGGAGATGGCGACGTCGAACGCGTACCCGTTGCGCTCGGCCCAACGCACGAAGGCGCGCTCCCAGTTCCACCAGCCGGCGCCGCCGCTCCAGACCGACAGGCCGAGCGGCTCCGCCCACTCGAAGAACCACCGCGCCTCGCGGTCGGGTTCCGGCTGCATCTTGCGCCGGTGTGGCTCGGGCTTGACCAGGAAGCCGCGCGCCATCGGGCGGCGCATCGAGACCTGTGTTCCGCCGGTGTACAGCGACGGGCCACCCCAGTCGTTGTAGGCGTCGTACGTCGATGTCGACAGGACCAGCAGGATCCGTGCGTGTGGGCGGTCCCCGGCGCGGACGACCACGAAGGCGTCCGCGCGTTCGTCCCCGGCCGTGACCGTCACGGCGTAGTAGCCGGACCGCCAGTCGCCCACCGGGATCTCGAACGCGACGGGCCAGCCACAGCCGTTCGCGCTCGCGTCGTCCGGTGTCTCATGCCGCGCGGCCCCGACCCCCTCGGCACGCCAGACCTCCGTGGGTTCGGCGCCGTCCCGCGTGACCGTGACGGTGACCGTGGGGGAGTCACTGGAAAGGTGCAGCCCGACGCGATCGCCGGGAACGGCCGACCGGGGCCAGCAGTAGGCCTCGAGCATCAGCGGGTGAGCGCTAGGTAGCCGGCGACGAGGATCAGTGCGCCCACGATGACCGGCGCGATCACCCACGCCAGGCCGAGCCGTCCACGGTAGGGACCGAGTGTGCCGACCTTCGTCGTGGGCTTGAGGCCGGGGGGCCGGATCGTGATCTTCTTGCGGGCCATCGCGCCGGGAAGTCTACGGACCGAGCCCGCGCACGAACGCCTCGAACTCGTCCAGCAGCACCGCGCCGCCACCCACGACCTATAGGCCAGTTGCACACCGTCCTGCGTCTCGACGAACCGCGTCACCGGCGTCAAGCCGGCACCACCCGGTACAGCTGCCACCGATCGGGGACGCCTTTCAGTTCGTGGACGCCCGCGTCGTCGAAGACCAGACCAGACCCCGCGACGAGATCCTTGACCGTCTGCGAGGCGAGGATCTCGGAGGCGCCGGCGAGCGCCGCGATCCGCGCTCCGATGTTCACGGCGAGACCGCCGGCCTTCCCGTCGATGGTCGATACTTCACCGGTATGGACCCCAGCGCGCACCTCGATCCCGAGGGAGCGCACCTGGTCGCGGATCGCCTCGGCGCATCGGACTGCGCGAGCGGGTCCGTCGAACGTGCTGAAGAAGCCATCGCCCGCCGTGTCCATCTCGGTTCCGCGGTACCGCGCCAGGAGCCCGCGAACGACGGCGTGATGCTGGGCGACCAGGTCTGCCCACGCTCGATCGCCGCGGGCCGCCGCCGTCTGGGTCGAGGCGACGATGTCGGTGAACAGGATCGTCGCGAGCACCCGGTCGAACTCCGCCTGTTCTCGTCGGATCTGACGAAGGAAGTCTTCGACCGCGGTGGCCGTATCGTCCTGCCACCAGAAGCGGTGCCCCGGCAGTTCGACGAAGGTAGCGCCGGGGATCAACGCGGCTGCGGCCCGCACCTCCTCGTCCTCCAGGACCGGTTCTCCGATCCGATGGACGACGAGCGTCGGTATCCGGATCGCAGGAAGGACGGGACGTAGGTCGACCTCGTATTCGGCATCGATCCAGGCGAGGACGTCCCCGGGGCCACCGCCGTGCCGCTGCCATGCCGCGAAGGCCTCGATGGCGATCGGATCGTCTGCCCGCTCGGGCCAGAGGTCGGTAAGCCAGTCCCGGGCGAGCTCGGCCGTTCCCCATCCGTGCTCGACCTCTGACCGATCCTTCGCCCAGCGCTCGGGCGTGGCTCCCCACGGGTAGTCGGCCGCCCACGCCGTCCGAGCGCGTGGCTCGTAGAGGATCAGCCCGAGCGTTCGGCTCGGAAACGTCGCGGCGAAGACCGCCGCAGGCGCGATCTGCTCGAACGAGAGGAGGACTGCTTGTTCCGACCCGACGGCGTCCATCACGGCGCGCACGTCGTCCATCTGCTCGTCCAGCGAGATCTGCTTGTCCTTCTCGACCGCGTGATCCGAGAGACCCGTCCCACGTCGGTCGAGGAGGATGAGTTGCGAGAAGGTGGCGAGCCGGCGAAGCACCGACGCGGCTTCCGGCCATCCCCAGATGTGCTCGACGTTGAGCAGCCACGTCACGAGGACCAGGTCGATCGGTCCGTCGCCGACCGTCTGATACGCGATGTGGATGCCGTCGTCCGTCACCGCGTAGCGCGTCACCGGGAGCCCGCCGTCCATCCGGGCATCCTCCACCGGTGACTTCGCAGGGCGCAACCTGGGCGTTCGATAGACTCGCGCCGATGCCCGAGACGTACCGCGTCATCGTCGCGAAACCCGGCCTCGACGGCCACGACCGCGGCGCGAAGATCGTCGCGCGGGCGCTGAGTGACGCGGGCTTCGAGGTGATCTACACGGGCCTGCACCAAACGCCTGAGCAGATCGTCGAGACCGCGATCCAGGAAGACGCCGACGCCGTAGGCCTGTCGCTGCACTCGGGCGCGCACATGA
>Ga0105248_10008292_pt1 | contig 11414 bp, 12 predicted proteins | sample KBSS34metaG_FD_81524 | JGI IMG/M metagenome (GOLD analysis project Ga0105248, IMG submission 81524) | Switchgrass rhizosphere microbial communities from Kellogg Biological Station, Michigan, USA - KBS S3-4 metaG | ecosystem: Host-associated > Plants > Roots > Rhizosphere > Soil | place...
AGGTCGGGGGTGTCGTAGTAGGTGGCGCGGAGCTTCTGTGGCGGGCGCACGATGAGGCGCCCTCCCTCGGGGGCGCACTCAGTGAGGTCGGGCAGCCGGAAACCGGCCTCGACCTCGTACTTGCGCTCCTCCTCCAGCATCCCGCCAGCTTAGTCATCTCGGCGCGGCTGCGTAAGGTGACCAGCGACAATGTGCCGATCATCCTATCGACATGCCACCATCGGCCAGTGTCCGTTGTGGACAATGCGGACATGTACCTGTGGTACGCGGGGCGACCGCCCGGCCGGTACGGCGTGCCATTGAGCGCTGACGATCCGCGCTCGCAAAGCGCGGCGGCCAGAAATCTGATTTACGTATGCACACGCGAAAATGGAAATCTCGTGTGATGACGAATGGTGGTCGCTATTCCGAGCCTCTGAGCACCCGGCGCAGCAGCATGTCCTGCATGTCGTCCAACGCCTCACCCTCGGTGGGCAGGCGACGCAGCCATCGACCGTCGCCGGTGAGCTCGAAGCCGGCGGTCCGCTCGCCCAGGGCCACCTCGAACAGTCGGCCCAGCTCGGCCTTGGCGTTGCCGTCCGTGACCCGGACCAGCGCCTCGACCCGCCGGTCGAGGTTGCGGTGCATCAGGTCGGCCGACCCGATCCAGAACTCCTCGTCGCCGCCGTTGGCGAAGCGCAGCACCCGCGAGTGCTCGAGGAACCGGCCGACGATGGAGCGGACCCGGATCCGCTCGGACAGCCCGGGCACACCGGGGCGGAGCGTGCAGATCCCGCGTACCAGCAGGTCCACCCGGACCCCGGCCTGGCTGGCCAGGTAGAGCGCGTCGACCAGCTCTTCGTCCACAATAGAGTTGACCTTGATCTGAACGCTCGCGGGCAGACCGATCCGGGCGTGCTCGATCTCGCGTTCGATGCGCTCGAGGATGCCGGCCCGTACGCCGTGCGGCGCAACAAGCAACCGCCGGTACGCGGTCTGCCGGCTGTATCCGGTCAGCACGTTGAACAGGTCGGTCAGGTCGGCCGCCACCTCCGGGTCGGCGGTCAGCAGGCCGAAGTCCTCGTAGATGCGGGCCGTCTTGGGGTGGTAGTTGCCGGTACCTATGTGGCAGTACCGGCGCAGCTGACCGCCCTCCTGGCGCACCACCATCGCGGTCTTGCAGTGCGTCTTCAGCCCGACCAACCCGTACACCACGTGGCATCCGGCCCGCTCCAGCATCCGGGCCCAGCCGATGTTCGCCTGCTCGTCGAAGCGCGCCTTCACCTCGACCAGGACGACCACCTGCTTGCCGGCCCGGGCCGCGGCGATGAGCGCGTCCACGACGGGAGAGTCACCGCTCGTGCGGTACAGGGTCTGCTTGATGGCGAGCACCGACGGGTCGGCCGCGGCCTGCTCGATGAACCGCTGAACGCTGGTGGAGAACGAGTGGTACGGGTGGTGCACGAGGATGTCACCGTCACGCAGTCGGGAGAACACACTGCGCGGGGTCTCGCCCTCCGCGAAGAGGGGATGGGTCGCCGGTACGAAAGGGCGGTACTTCAGGTCGGGCCGGTCGACCTCGTCGTACACCTGCCACAGACTCGACAGGTCGATCAGGCCGGGCACCCGGATGACGTGCTCCTCGTCCATGTCCAGCTCGCGCACGAGCAGGTCCAGCACGTGGTCGGAGATGGTCGCCGCGACCTCGAGGCGCACCGGCGGACCGAAGCGCCGCCGCGCGAGCTCACGCTCGAGCGCCTGCAGCAGATCCTCGTCGCGGTCGTCGTCCACCTCGAGCTCGGCGTTGCGGGTCACCCGGAACAGGTGGTGCTCGATGATCTGCATGCCGGAGAAGAGTTGGTTCAGGTGGGCAGCGATGAGCTCCTCGACCGGGAGGAAGCGGGCCCGTCGACCGCCACCCTCGGCCATCGGGGTCCGGCCGGGCGCGTCGACGGAGACGAACCGCGGCACGTTGTTCGGCACCTTGATGCGGGCGAACAGCTCGGGCCCGCTGTCCGGGTCGCGCACGACCACGGCGAGGTTCAGCGAGAGCCCGGAGATGTACGGGAACGGGTGGGCCGGGTCGACCGCGAGCGGGGTCAGCACCGGGAAGATGTGCGCCCGGAAGTAGGTGCGCAGCCGGTCGCGGTCCTGCGGGTCGAGGTCGACCCAGCGCAGGATCCGCACCTGCTCGTCGGCGAGGCCCGGATTGACGTCGACGGTGAAGCAGGCCGAGTGCCGCTTCATCAGCTCGGAGGTCTGGGCGGCGATGAACGCCAGCTGCTCCCGCGGGGTCAGCCCGTCCGGGCCCTGCACCGGCAGGCCGGTCTGCAGGCGCCGCTTCAGCCCGGCCACCCGGACCATGTAGAACTCGTCGAGGTTGTTGGAGAAGATGGCCAGGAACTTGGCCCGCTCCAGCAACGGCGTCTCCGGGTCCTCGGCGAGCGTCAGCACCCGGGCGTTGAAGTCCAACCAGGACAGTTCCCGGTTGAGGTAGCGGCCTTCGGGTAGCGGGAGCACCGTCGGCGGCTCGTCCGGGCTGACGCTGCTGACCGGCTCTGGCTCCGGCTCGATCTCCGCCTTCACCTCGGCCTTACTCGCGCGGGCCGGGCGGGCGGTGCCCTTGGACCGCGCAGCGCGCTGGGTCGGTCGGGCCGGCGGGTCTTCGGAGTTGGCGGGCTCTGGCGTGGAGGGGTTCATGACGGCGGACTCCCCAGGCTTTGATGCGGCCGTCGTGGGCTTGGTGCGACGCTGCCTCGGGACATCTTGTCCGGGTCGTTGGTCGCTCACCGGTTCATCATCCCGGTTTCCGCATGAATGTGAAGTGGACTCAGCATTACCCGTTGCTGGGAGTCGCGTCGTCCCGTGCGATGAGACCGGTCAATGTGACGAGTTCCGCGCGTCCGGTCGCATCATTCACCAGACCGACCCGCTGCCCTGGTCTCAGCAGTCTGAGCCCGGACGCCGCGAACGCGGCCGCCGGAAACTCAACCACGGTGCCGTCGTCGAGAACGACCGACCCTGCCCCGGTCGGCTCGTCGAAGGTGGCGACCGTCCCCTGCACCGATATCAGCCGCCCAGCACGCCGATCGCCCGCGGGTCGACCAGCACTCCGGTCGGCTCCGTCGGCACCAGGTCGGGTACAGGGTCCAGCGCCGGCTCGAGCGGCAGCGCGCCGGAGAGCACCAGCGCACCGGTGCGCGGTCCAAGCCCGATCCGGACCGCCTCGGTGAGGTCGTCGGCCGTGTCCACGTCGCGGCGAAGGCTCGGCCAATCGCCGTGCAGCATCATCGCGCCGCTGACCGCGTGGGCGGCGGCCGAGCCCGCCCCGAAGCACGGCTCGAGTCCGATCCCCGGTCGAGCCGCGAGCAGCACGGTGCCCGTACCCGCGGCGTCGCTCACGAACGCGCGCCGGATCGTGTCGCCCGCCTCGGCCGCCCGCAGGGCCGCGGTCAGCTCGTCTGGGCGCAGCGCCGGCAGGTCGGCCGTGAGTGCCGCGACCCCGGGCAGGCTCGCCGCCGAGCCGCGCGGCCGGACCAGCGTCGCCGCGTAGGCCAGGGCAGGGTTGAGACCGGCGTCGGGCACGTCGAGGATGACCTCCGCACCGAGCTCGGCAGCGGCGGCACCGACCGCCCGGTCCGCGCTCACCACGACCACCCGCCCGGCCACCCGGCACGCCAGTGCGGCCGCCACGGTGTCGAGCGCCATGGCCAGTGCCAGCGCCTCGTGCACCGCGGGATCCACAGCGCCGCGCAGCCGGGACTTGGCCACCTCGAGGCGCTTCACGGGCAGGATCACGGTCCAACTCACCGTGCCATCTTGGACTGTCCGAACGGTCTTGTCGCCCCGAACCGGCGCATTGCTCCGCCCGTTCTCAGCCACCCCGTCGAGGGCGTCGAGCGGGGCCGGAGGTGATGGGTGCTCGGCAGGCTCTCGCGCCATGTCCCTACGGTATCCAGGGCCCGTCCGGGCAGGCATGATGGCCTTGGAGCGGTACAGGGAGGTCGGGTTGGCACGACGCAGGCTCGGGTTCTGGCGGCGCTTGGCGGTCATCCTCGTGAAACCGCTGGTGATCGTCATGTCCCGGACCGACCGGCACGGGATGGAGTTCATTCCGGCCGATGGCCCGGTGATCATCGTTGCCAACCACATCAGCCACGCCGACCCCTTCGTGCTCGCCCGCTACGTGTACGACGCCGGCCGCTGGCCGCAGTACCTGGCCAAGTCGAGCCTGTTCCGGATGCCGGTCGTCGGCCCGATTCTCGGATGGGTGCGCCAGATCCCGGTCGAGCGCGGCACGGTCGACGCGCGCAAGGCGCTGGACAGCGCGGTCGCCGCGATCGAGGAGGGCGACTGCGTCCTCATCTACCCGGAGGGGACCACCAGCAAGGAACCGGAGCTGTGGCCGATGCGCGGCAAGACCGGCGCCGCCCGGCTGTGGCTGCTCACCAGGGCACCGGTGGTTCCGGTGGTGATGTGGGGGCCGGAGAAGCTGTTCGATCCGCGGACCCGCAGGCTGCACCCCAAGCCACGCACGCCCGTCACCGTCTTCGCCGGCCCGCCGCTGGACATGTCCCGGTGGGACGGAGCGAGCGCGACCACCGCAATCCTCGCGGAGATCACCGAGTTCTTCATGCTGACCTTGCGTGACATGCTGGTGGAGATCCGCGGCGGTACCGCTCCGCCGCTGTGGACGCGACCGACGGTCTCCGTCGACGGAAGCGCGCCGGCCGAGTCGGAGGGCTGAGATGGGTGTACCGGAGTTCCGCAAGGCCGCTGTTCTCGGGGCTGGATCCTGGGGCACGGCCTTCGCCAAGGTGGTCGCAGACGCCGGCCGCCCGGTGGTGATGTGGGCCCGCCGGGAGGAGATCGCGGCGGCGATCCGCGAGGAGCGGCGCAACCCCGAGTACCTGCCGGGCGCGCTCCTGCCCGACGGCGTGACCGCCACCGCCGACGCGGCCGAGGCCCTCGACGGGGCCGACCTGCTGTTCATCGCGCTGCCGTCGCATACGTTGCGGGACAACCTGAGCGCCTGGGAGGACGCCAGCCTCATCGGCACCGACGCGACGCTGGTCAGCCTGATGAAGGGCATCGAGCTCGGTACGGGCAAGCGGATGAGCGAGGTCATCTCCGAGGTCGCTGACGTGGATCCGAGCCGGGTCGTTGTCGTCACCGGCCCCAACCTCGCCGGCGAGATCGCGTTCGGCCAGCCGACCGCGGCCGTCGTGGCGAGCACCGACGGCGAACGCGCGACCGCGGTGCAGCACGCCATCGCCAACGCGTACTTCCGCCCGTACACCAACGACGACGTCATCGGCTGCGAGCTCGGCGGGGCGGTCAAGAATGTCATCGCCCTCGCCTGTGGCATGGCCGTCGGCATGGGATTCGGCGACAACACGAAGGCGACCCTGATCACCCGGGGCCTGGCCGAGACCGCGCGGTTGGGGGTACGGCTGGGCGCCGACCCGCTGACGTTCGCGGGGTTGGCCGGGCTCGGCGACCTGGTCGGCACCTGCATGTCGCCGTTGTCGCGCAATCGCACCTTCGGCGAGCACCTCGGCCGCGGCGAGTCGCTCGAGGACGCGCAGCGGGCGACGCGGCAGACGGCCGAGGGCGTGAAGAGCTGTCTGTCCATTCGGGACCTGGCCCACGAGCGCGGGGTCGAGATGCCGATCACGGAACAGGTCGAACTGGTCTGTCACGAGGGGCTGACGCCGAAGGTTGCCCTGACGGCGCTGATGGGCCGGGAACACAAGCCCGAGTGACCCCCCGATGTGCTGAGGTGACCGCATGAGTACGAGCTACGGCGACTCGACCCGATGCGTACACGCGGGTCGGCCCCGGCCGCGGCCGGGCGAGCCGTTCCTGCCCGGGCCGACCTTCGCGTCGACGTTCGCGCTGGACCCCGACCGCGGCCCGGTCGCAGGGCTCGACTCGTACGGCCGGCCCGACAGCGGGACGCGCCGCCGACTGGAGGCCGCGATCGGTGAGCTGGAGGGCGGTGACTGCCTCGCCTTCTCCAGCGGCATGGCCGCCATCTCGGCCATGATCCTGGCCCTGGTACGCCCCGGGCAGCGGATCCTGCTGCCCGCCGACGGCTACTACAAGACCCGGGCGTGGGCGGTCGAGGAGCTGGTGCCTCGCGGCATCGAGGTGGTGCTCGCCCCGACCGCCGGCCCGTACCCGTCGTTCGACGGGATCCGGTTGGTACTCCTGGAGACGCCGGCCAACCCCGGCCTGGACGTCTGCAACATCGCGGTGCTGGCCGGTGCCGCGCACAAGGCGGGCGCGCTGGTGGCGGTCGACAACACCACGGCCACGCCGATCGGGCAGACCCCGCTGGACCACAACGCGGACCTGGTGGTGGCAAGCGGAACCAAGGCGCTGACCGGCCACTCAGACCTGCTGCTCGGCTATCTCGCGACCCGGGATCCGTCGCTGCTGGCGACTCTGCGGGGGTGGCGGGACTCGACCGGTGGCATTCCCGGCGACTTCGAGGCATGGCTGGCCCACCGGTCGCTGGGCACGCTGGACCTGCGCTTCGCCCGCCAGAACGAGAACGCCGCCACCGTCACCGAGGCGCTGTGCCTGCACCCCGCGGTCGAGACGGTACGGTGGCCCGGCCTCGACTCGGATCCGTCCTATGTGGTCGCTCTCAAGCAGATGCGCCGCATCCCCGGCGTGGTGACCTTCACGCTCGCCTCTGCCGAGGCGGTGGCCCAGTTCCTGCGCGCGTCCCGGTTGGTCACCGCGGCGACGTCCTTCGGCGGTCTGCACACGACCGCCGACCGGCGCGCCCAGTGGGGCGACGACGCGCCCGACGGGTTGGTCCGCCTCTCGTGCGGGGTCGAGGACACCGACGACCTGGTCGCCGACATCCTGGCCGCCCTCGACACGATCGAGTGAGATCGTTGTCCTGACATCGCACCGGCGCGGTCTCGGTCCGGCCGGTAGGGTCACTGATTGTGAGTACGTCGGGGAAGATCAGAGTCGCGGTGGTGTTCGGCGGGCGCAGCACGGAGCACGCCGTCTCGGCGGTCAGCGCCGGGAGCATCCTGGCCGCGCTCGACCCCGACGAGTACGAGGTGATCCCGGTCGGCATCACCCGGGCCGGTGGCTGGGTCCTCGCCCCTGCGGACCCGTCCGCGCTGGCCATCTCGGGCGCGAACATGCCCGAGATCACCTCCGGGACGGCGGTGGTCCTCCCGGCCGACCCGACCTCGCAGGGACTCGTCCTGCTCGACCCGGCGGACGGACCCGGAGTGCTGGGCGGCGTCGACGTCGTGTTCCCGGTGCTGCACGGGGCCTACGGCGAGGACGGCACGATCCAGGGCCTGCTCGAGATGGCCGGCATCCCGTACGTCGGGGCCGGAGTGTTCGCCTCGGCCGCGGCCATGGACAAGGAGTTCACCAAGAAGCTCGCCGCCGCCGACGGCATCCCATCCGGCCCGTACGCGGTGCTGCGCGCCGGCGAGACCCTGTCCGCCTCGGACCGGTCCCGGTTGGGCCTGCCGGTGTTCGTCAAGCCGGCCCGAGCCGGCTCCTCGTACGGCATCACCAAGGTCAAGTCCTGGGACGACCTGGACGCGGCGATCGCGGCGGCGCGCGCGATCGACCCGAAGGTCCTCGTCGAGGCGGCCATCGTCGGGCGCGAGATCGAGTGCGGCGTCCTCGAGGGTGAGGCCGGGGGAGCCGCGGAGGCATCGCTGCTGGCCGAGGTCCGGGTCGTGCGCGACCATGAGTTCTACGACTTCGAGGCGAAGTACCTCGACGACTCGTGCGAGTTCGACATCCCCGCCAACCTGCCGGAGCGCGTCACCCGCCAGATCCAGGAGTACGCCACCCGCACCTTCGCGGCGCTGGACTGCGCCGGCCTGGCCCGGGTCGACTTCTTCGTCACCCCGGAGCTGGACGTCTACCTCAACGAGATCAACACCATGCCGGGCTTCACGACCACGTCGATGTTCCCGCGGATGTGGGTCGCCTCCGGCCTGGAGTACCCGAAGCTGGTGTCCCGCCTGATCCGGACCGCCCTCCGCCGCGGCACCGGCCTCCACTGACCCCCAACCCGTCGCGATCATGAGCCTATCGTCATGATCGTGGCGATCATGGTCGTCCAACCTCATGATCGACGCCGGGCTGTGCCGGGCGTGAGGTCAGGCCGACCGTTCGCGCCCATGGCGCGTCCCCGCGATCTTGGGTGCGGATCTTGGGGGAGACGCGGGTCAGGGGCAGCCGGAGGGCTTGTTCGCGGCCGGCGGGTCATAGGTCGCGATCGCCGGCGCCACAACGATGACCGACTGCGCGGATCCGTCCGCGTCTCCGGGGACCGTGACCACGACCGGCACCTGGCGGTCGACGGTGGTCCAGACCGCGCCGCCCGACCCCGGGGCGGCCACGAAGCACGCGCCGCCCAGCGGGAACACGTCCGCGGTCGGCTCGACCGAGGCCGGCGGCGCGCCGCAGGCGACCGTGAGGGCCGGCTCGCCGTACGCGGCGTTCTGCTCGTCGCCGGCGCTGACCGGGCGCCGGTTCGCGTCGTGGACCGTGTCGGGCAGGTGGGCGATAACGGTCCGGCAGACCGCGGCAACATCATCCGCCAGCGAAGGGGCGGCCATCGTGACGGGCCCGGTCGCCTGGGCCTGGGGCGTGCTGGAGGGCCGCGGCGTGGCGCCGTCGAACGCGCCGAACCGCCACAGGCTAAGGGCTCCGATCGCGAGTGCGATGGGGATCGCGATCAGGCTGGCGGTCCGGGCCGCGCCGAGTCGCAGCGCGCGGAGATCCGGATCGGTCATGTCAGAGGTGCACCACCGAGCAGGTCAGCGTCCGCGTGATGCCGGGCACGAGCTGGACCCGGCTGACGACCATCTTGCCCAGTTCGTCGACCCCGTTCGCTTCGGTCAGCACGATGACCTCGTACGGTCCGGTCACCGCGTCGACGCGGACCACCCCCGCGATGTCGCGGATGGCGGCGGCGACATCGCCGGCTCTGCCTACTTCGGTCTGGATGAGGATGTATGCCTGGACCACGACACGTCTCCAATTCCGTCGCCGTGCACGTGAGGGTGTGAGACTAGCGAACGGGGATGCACGCGTGCATTGAGGGGGGACGGATGACCATCGCTTCCACCGGCGAGTTTGGACTGATTCAACGGGTTACGTCACGGTTGAGCACCGCACCGACCACGCTACTCGGCCCGGGGGACGACGCGGCCCTGGTAGCGGTACCCGACGGCAGGGTCGTGGCCTGCTCGGACGTACTGGTGGAGGGGCGGCACTTCCGCTGCGACTGGGCTTCCGCCACCGACATCGGGCACCGGGCCGCCGCGGCCAACCTGGCCGACATCACCGCGATGGGTGCGGTGGCGACGGCGCTGCTGGTCGCGCTCTGCATCCCGACCGATCTTGATCCCCGCTGGGTCGAGCAGCTCACCGACGGACTGTCCGCCGAGGCGGAGTCGGTCGGCGCCGCGATCGTCGGCGGCGACCTCTCGGCGAGCCCCGTGATCACGATCGCCGTCACCGCGCTCGGCGACCTCGGCCGGCGGGCACCGGTGCTGCGCAGCGGCGCCCGCGACGGCGACCTGGTCGCGATGGCCGGCCGGGTCGGGCATGCCGCGGCCGGCTACACCGTGCTGTCCCGGGGTTTCCGGTCACCGAAGGCACTGGTCGAGGCGTACCGGCGGCCCGCCGTGGCGTACTGGGCCGGTCCGGCGGCCTCGGTCATGGGCGCCACCGCGATGATCGACGTGTCGGACGGCCTGCTCGCCGACGTCGGCCACATCGCCGACGCGAGCGGGGTCGGCATCGACATCCGTCGTGACGCGTTCGAGGTGACCCAGCCGATGCTCGACGCCGCATCGGCGCTCGGAGTCGACCCTTACACCTGGGTGCTCGGCGGCGGCGACGATCACGCGATCGTGGCCACCTTCCCGGCCGGTACGCCGCTGACCGAGGGTTGGCAGGTCATCGGGCGGGTCACCGACGGCGCCGGCGTCACCGTGGACGGCCGTCTGCACTCCGGGTCGAAGGGCTGGGACCACTTCCGATAGTCACTGTACGTAATGGGCATCGTGTGCTTGTGTGAGCCCAGTAGGCCTCTGGGCTGCGTACTCGTGAATTTTGGTGAGACTGGTGAGACGGGCGGCGGTCACAGCCCGTACTCTCTGCCGTGTGACTGACCTCGTGATCAAACCGAGCCGCTACGGAGCGCCGGCTGCCCAGACCCTGGTGACGGCCGCCCAGGCCGACCTCGCCGCCCGCTACGGGTCCGGCGACGAGACCAGCATCGAGGCGGTCCAGTTCGACCCGCCCGAGGGCGCGTTCCTCGTGGCCTACCTGAACGGCGAGCCGGTCGCGTGCGGCGGCTGGCGGACGTTGTCGCACTTCACCGACGCCGGCGTGGCTGAGGACGTGGCCGAGATCAAGCGCATGTACTCGGTGCCCACGGCGCGGGGCAAGGGAACGGCGCAGGCGCTGCTGGCCGCGCTGGAGGAGTCGGCGCGGGAGAGCGGGATGCACCGGATGGTGCTGGAGACCGGCCGTCGCCAGCCGGAGGCGATCCGGTTCTACGAGAAGTGCGGGTACGAGCAGATCGCCAACTACGGCTACTACAAGGACGAGGCCGACTGCGTCTCGTTCGGCCGCGACCTGTAGCTGATCCGGGACGCCAAAAAGGGGCAGGTCCGCGAGACCTGCCCCTTTTCGCTATGAGTTCAGACGCGGGTCGCCCGCTGGACCTTGCCGGCCTTGATGCACGAGGTGCACACCTGCATGCGCTTGGTGTTGCCACCACCGGCGGCGACGCGCACGGTCTGGATGTTCGGGTCCCACCGGCGGTTGGTACGCCGGTGCGAGTGGGACACGTTGTGGCCGAAGCCAGGTCCCTTGCCACAGACGTCACACACGCTAGCCACGGGTATCTCCTGGGGTTTTGACTCATCCACGGCCCAGAGACCTCCGGGCAACCTGTCAAGGGTAGCGGATCGGCGGGGACCGGGCGAAATCCGGGGTGGCGCCCGGCGTGCGATGGCTGCGTCGGGCCCGGGCCAGCACTAACCTGAGGCCGTGCTGGACAGCCTCGACGCCGCGGCCGTACGCAGGTGGTGTGCGGCCGGTCTGGAAGCGCTGCGCCGGCACCAGGCCGAGATCGACGAGCTGAACGTCTTCCCGGTACCCGACGGCGACACTGGCACGAACCTGGTGCTGACCGTGTCCTCGGCCTGGCAGGCCCTGGCCGCCGAGCCCGAGATGCTGGATCCGCCGGAGACCGAGATCGTCCGGCTGGCCCGCATCCTGCGGTGCATGGCCCGCGGCGCGCTGCTCGGCGCGCGCGGCAACTCCGGTGTGATCGTGTCGCAGCTGCTGCGTGGCACCGCCGACGCGCTCGCGATGGCTCCGACCGCGCGAGGGCGGGCGGTGGCGGGTGCGCTGAC
>Ga0105248_10008294_pt1 | contig 11413 bp, 9 predicted proteins | sample KBSS34metaG_FD_81524 | JGI IMG/M metagenome (GOLD analysis project Ga0105248, IMG submission 81524) | Switchgrass rhizosphere microbial communities from Kellogg Biological Station, Michigan, USA - KBS S3-4 metaG | ecosystem: Host-associated > Plants > Roots > Rhizosphere > Soil | place...
CGCGTGTCGCGCCCGGGCGTCGCGACCGGTGTGGCCTGGACCGAAACCGGCGGAGACGTGCTGTTCATCGAGGCACGGCTGCTGCCGTCCGGCCACCACAACCTGATCCTCACCGGACAGCTGGGGAACGTGATGCAGGAGTCGGCGCGCGCCGCGGTCAGCCACATCCGGGCCGAGGCGGCGGCGCTGGGCATCTCGCCGGAGAAGTTCGACTCGCACGATCTGCACATCCACGTACCTGCGGGCGCGATTCCCAAGGACGGACCGTCGGCGGGCGTGACGATGGCCACCGCGATTGTGTCGGCCTTGAAGGATCAAGTGGTGCGCGAAGATGTCGCCATGACCGGCGAGATCACGCTCAGTGGTCTGGTGCTGCCGGTCGGTGGAATCCGCGAGAAGGCGCTCGCGGCGCGGCGCCACGGCATCAAGGAGTTCATCCTGCCGGCGCGCAACGAACCCGATCTCGCCGAGCTGCCGGCCGAAGTCAAGGACGGCATGCGGTTCATCCCGGTCCGCACGCTCGAAGAAGCCTTGAAAGTCGCCCTGCCGGATGGCGCCACGACGACGTAGAATCACGCGAGCCTGACACCACGACGCGCGCAGGCACGACCCCCATGTCGCTGTTGATTCGTTGCGGAACGCTGTCTGTCTGCCTGGTCTGGGTGAGCGCCTCCGCGTTTGCGCAGGTCGGGCCCAGGACGCTGTCGGTCACACGCGAGGGACAGAGCGACCTCCGGGCCGTCGATCTTCAGATCGACCAGATGATTCGCAACCGCGATCTTCGGGTCCGCGACACGCCGCAAGATGGACTGCTCCCCGCGCGGCGCCACGAGCGCCTCGACCAGTACCACCGCGGGGTCCGCGTCGTCGGCGGCGATCTCACCCGCCAGACGGCGCCGGACGGCACGGTTTCGGTGTTTGGCGTCCTGCACCCGATTGTCGGCTTGAACACCGACGCAGCGCTCTCGCGCGACGCCGCGCAATCCGCGATCGCGCTGGCGGTCGGCGGGCAGGCGACCGGGGATCTGCCGGAGCTCGTCGTGCTGCCACTGTCCGACGGTTACCACCTCGCCTACCGCGGCCAGACCATCAAAGGCATCGAGCTGGTCAACGTTTTCGTCGACGCGAACACCGGCGCGCTCCTGCAGCAGTTCAGCGAATTCCAGACTGACGGGATCGTCGGCAAAGGCACCGGCACCTTCGGCGACGACAAGAAAATCAGCGTCAAGGCGGCGAGCGGCATGTTCGTCGCTGACGATGGGCTTCGACCTGCCGCGATTACGACCTACGACATGAAGGGGAACCTGGCGCGCACGATGCAGGTTCTGAACCGGCTCACGAATGTCACCGCCGCCGACGTCGCGGCCGACGCCGACAACGTGTGGACAGATCCGGGCGTCGTCGACGCCCACGTCTACGCCGGGTGGTTCTACGACTTTCTGTTCAAACGATTCGGTCGCCACGGCCTGGACGACCGCGACCTCCGCATCGCGGTCCTGACGCACCCGGTGCGTCTCGGCGACCTGCCGACGGCGAGTCCGGACGTCGTGAGCATGTATTACAACAACGCGTTCTTCTGCAGCACCTGCGGGCCGGACGGCCGCGGCGCGATTACGCTGGGCGAGGGAGTGCCGCGCGGCTTCTTCGGCAACTTCGAGGTGAAGAACTTCGGCGCGGCGCTCGACGTCGTCGCGCACGAGTTGACGCACGGCGTGACGGCGAACAGCGCGCGGCTGAACGGCTTTCCGTATAGCGAGGCGGGCGCGCTCAACGAGGCGTTCTCCGACATGATAGGGCTGTCGACCGCGTTCTTCTACCAGCCCGCGGGCAACGCCGCCCTACAGGCGAGCTACACCGTCGGGAAGGACCTCGTCGTGCCGGTCGGCACCACCGCGTTCCGCTCGATCGCCAACCCTGGCTTGTATGGTGATCCCAACCACTACACGCAGCGGATCGTCGGCTTCGATCCGCACTACAACTCGACGATCGCAAGCCACGCGTTCTATCTCGCCATCGAGGGCGGGACCAACCGGACATCGGGCCAGACCGTACAAGGCGTCGGCGCGGCCAACCGCGATCAAATCGAGAAGGCATTCTTCCGGGCGCTCACCGTGCTGATGCCATCGAGCGCGACGTTCGCGCTGACGCGCGCGGCGACGATTCAGGCGGCGAGGGACCTGTACGGCACCGGTAGCGCGGCGGACCGAGCGATTACGCAGGCGTGGGATGCGGTCGGGGTCCAGCCGCGCACTGCGGCGACCGTCGCCTTGATGCCCGACCCGGCGTCCGGCTCGCAGGCGCTGTGCCGCGGCGTCCGTCCCAGCTGGTCGATGGCCCTCACGGTTTCTGCGGGCGACGCGAACCTGCGAGTGATCGACTGGCGCGGGGACTACTACGATGGCGGCGGCCGTCAACTGACTTCCGACGGCGGCGACGGCGCCAACTTTGCGGCGGCCTTCGGATCGTGCGGGCCGCGGAGCGATCGGATTATGGCGCAGACCGATGCCTGCGCAGCGTTGTGCGTCAACCTCGAAGGTGCGAGCAGCGGCAGCACGCAGTTCACCTTCCACGCGGTCGACGATTCGGGCCGGGCGATCACGCTCACCACCCCTCGCGCCACGCTTCAGGCGCCGCGATGATGCGCTTTCTCGCCGCTGCATCGATCGTTCTCGCCGCATCGACGGCCGGCGCGCAGCCGGTACGCTGGACCGACCGCGGCTACGTCATCGTCGACGGCGCCGCCAGAATCACCTCCGCCAGCTTCACCGGCGTCGCGCGGCCGGTCACGTTCGTCGAGCCGGCCGAAGTCGATACGAGCTATCGCGTCCGTCAGGCGCCGACGGTGGACGTGGCCGCTGGCGCGCGGGTCTGGCGTAACCTTGCGGTGGGCGCGGACGTGGCATTTTTCACGCGGGGGACGACCGCGGCGGTCGACGCGAAGGTGCCGCATCCGTTCGTGTTCGGCAGGCCGCGATCGGTCAGCGGCGCTGCGTCGGGCCTCGATCACACAGAGACGGCGCTGAACATCCAGGCGCGCTGGGTCATGCCGCCGACGCGGACGCGGCGCTGGCAGATCGATCTGTTCGGCGGTCCATCGCTGTTTGTCGTCGGGCAGGACGTCGTGCGGGATGTGACGATCGCGCAGGCCTATCCGTATGACACCGCAACCTTTGCCGGAGCGACGCTCGACCACCAATCGCGCACCCACCTGGGGTTCCACGTCGGAACTGACGTGACGCGCCTGGTCGCCCGGCGTGTCGCGCTGGGCGTGTCCGTGAGCGCGTCACATGCGCGCGTCGACCTGACGACGGCGGATGGCGGTTCTGTGTCCCTGAACGCGGGCGGTGTCCAGGTGGGACTCGCGCTGCGGTTCGTGATTCCTCGAAAGGTTCCGGCGGCCCGCCCGCCGATCAGAAGGAGACCCTGATGTTTTCCCGGCGCACGTTTCTCTCGCTCGCCGGCGCGACCGCCGGCCTATCCGTCTCCCCTGTGTCGGCGCAGCGCCGCGGCGGCGGCGAAACCGCCGGTCCGCTGCCGCCGAGCATTGCCGCGTTGACGTCGATGCGCGACAAGGCGAAGCCGATTACCGCTGACGAGCGGCGCGGCCGCATCGAGAAGGCGAAGCGGCTGATGGGCGAGCAGAAGATCGACGCCATCATCCTGGCGGGCGGCACGTCGCTCAACTACTTCACGGGCATCCGCTGGGGCAATAGCGAGCGCCTGTTTGCCGTGGTCATTCCCAAAGTCGGCAATCCCTACATCGTGACGCCGGCCTTCGAGGAAGATCGTACACGCGAACAGCTGGTCGGCGGCCCGATGGCGCACACCGACGTGTCCGTCTACCAGGAGGACGAGAGCCCGTTCGAGAAGGTCGCGCAAGGCCTGAAGGATCGCGGCATCGCCACCGGCCGCATCGGCGTCGAGGAGACGACGAAGTTCGTGTTCGCCGACAGCGTGGGCGGCGCGGCGCCGGCGCTCCACGTGACGAGCGCGTCGCCGATTACTGCCGGCTGCCGGATGATCAAGGAATCGCACGAAGTGGAACTGATGCGGCTCGCTTGTCAGGCGACGCTCAAGTGCTACGAGGCGGTGTTCCTCGCGCTGCAGCCCGGCATGACGCAGAACCAGGTAAGCGGCCTGGTCAACGCAGCGTACGGACGGCTCGGCTTCCCGGGTTTCGCCAGCGTTCAGGTTGGCGAATACACCGCCCTTCCCCACGGCTCGATCACCCCGCAGACGATCCGCGAGGGCACGATCATCATGATCGACGATGGGTGTACGGTCGAAGGCTATCAATCCGACATCACGCGGACCTTCGTGCTCGGCAAGGCGACCGACAAAATGAAGAAGGTCTTCGACATCGTCCACCAGGCGCAGACGGCGGCACTGAAGGCCGCGAAGCCGGGCGTGCCCCTCGAGTCGATCGACGCCGCGGGGCGCAAGGTGGTGGTCGACGCTGGCTACGGCCCCGGGTTCAAGTACTTCACCCACCGTCTGGGGCACGGCATGGGGATGGACGGGCACGAGTGGCCGTATCTGGTGAAGAACAACATGTACGGATGGGAGAAGGCGCTGAAGGCGCAGCCAGGCATGGTGTTCAGCGACGAACCGGGCATCTACATCAGAGGCGAATTCGGGGTGCGGCTCGAAGACGACATGCACATCACCGCTGACGGTGCTGAGCTGTTCACGCCGCAGAGTCCATCCATCGAGCAACCCTTCGGCGGCTAGTGCGCACGTTGGCGCGCGACGGCTTCAGCCGAGCGAGATGGCGCGACGGAGTCAGGGCGACTTCGGCCGAGCCAGGGTGGTCGAGGTGTCGACGGTAAACTTCTTGTAGTCGGAGAACTCCATCACGCCGCCGCGCCGCATGACCTTCACGAGCGCGACGCGGGCGCTGCCGGTGTAGGTCGCCATCGCCGGGAGCCACACTTCGTCGTTGACCTTCCGCCGGCGGAACGAGGCCTGCGAGCCTTTGTGGACGCGGGCCAGCAGCCCGAATCCAAACGACACGTTGTCGATCGCTTCGAGGTCGAGGCGGGCCAGCTCGTAGTCCGATTCGCTGATCCAGGCGCGACCGGAGAAATTGCGCATGATGTTGCCGTCGCGCGTGCGCGGCTTGGCACCGGCGCGCGGGGTCAGCGAGAACACGATCGTCGGATGCCCCTCGAGAGTCTCGCGACCGATCATGCGCACGTCGAACACCCGGAAGACGTCATCGATCGACTCGTTACGCTCGCGCTTCACTCGGTCGCGCTCTTGCGTCTCTCTGGCGCGTTCTTTCGCTGGATCTTTTGCCAGCCGCAGCGCGTACTCTTCGGCGCGCTTGCGCCGCTCCGCATCCGCCTTCTCGAGATCAGCCGGCGGCACTGGGCGTCCGTCCTCGGCGATCAAACGGCGCCACCGCCCCTCGCCGGGCAGCCCCGGATAACTCTCGAACACTTTCAACGACTCGCCCGTCGGCCGGCCGGCGCTATCGAGCTTCTGCTCGCGACGCTTCTCGACGTACATGTAGCCGGTCTGCCGCTCGTCGTCGGTCTCGAGATGCTTGCGGACTTGCTGAAGAAAGCGATCGGGATCGGGCAGCGGCGGGTCCTGCGCCTGCGACGCCGGCGCCACCGCTGCGATACACACGAATGCGATGAGCGCGATCGGGCGCATATAAAGATAGACGCGCCAAGAGTGACGAAGGTTTGAAAGACCGTCAGACGTGTGATGTCGGAACTCTGAAGTCTGGTACTTCTTTCAGGCCTTGATGCAGGTCACCAGGCTCCAGATTCGCGGGAAGTTCACTTTGTCGATCGACACCGGCTTGAGCTCCGCCTGCGCAAGGAACGCGGGTAGATCGAGATCGGACTTGAAGCCGATGTGCACGGTGAACGGCGAGATCATCCGCTCGATCCATGCCATCAGCGCGTTTCGGCTGCGGAAGTGGTTGAGGATGACGATACGGCCGCCCGGACGGCAGACGCGGCACATCTCGCGCGTGACCGCCACTGGATCCGGCACAACGCTGATCACATACGGTGCGTAGACGATGTCAAAGGTATCGTCGCCGAACTTGAGGTTGGCGGCGTCCATCTGAAGCAGGCGTACGTTGCGGACGCCTTTGCGCGCGACACGCTCGCGCGCCTTTTCGAGCATCGGGCTCGAGAGGTCGATGCCTGTTACAGAGCAGTCGCGAGGATACAGCGCGGCGTTGATGCCGGTGCCGACGCCGACTTCCAGGACACGGTCGCCTGGCCGGATTCCCATCCGCTCGATCGCGTCCACCCGCCCGGGATGGAGCACCGGGCCGAACGTGAAGTCGTAGACGGTGGCGAGCTTTTCGTAGACTTTTGTTACAAAATCGTTTTCGACCGCCGTGACCGACAGGGCACGTGTCGCGGCGTCAGACCCCAGGATCTCTTCCGTTTCATGCGGACGACCGGGCTCAAATAAGGCCATCAGGTGCCCTCAGGTGGACGACCCGGAACCGGGCTAACCGGTTGATAGCGTTCAAGCTGTGTGCCGGGTCCAAACATGGCTCAGCGACTATACATCCGGTCTGTCAGCGAAGTCCATCGAGGACTGCCAACGCGGCCTCGATGTCGCCGGACGCCGTAGACACCTGCAGCCCCTGGACCGCAGCTTTCAATTCGACGGCCGTTTCGCGGGCAATCGCAATCCCTTCCCGGATCGCCGCTTCGGAGCCGTCCGCTCGCCGCATGCGCTCCAGCAGTGTGTCCGGCACCCGGACGCCCGGCACCTCATTGGCCATGAACTCCGCGTTTCTCAGGCTTTCGAAGGGGAATACCCCAGCCAGTACAGGCAGGTTCGCGTCCTCGATGCGCTTCAGGAACGCGGTGAACGCGTTGACGTCGAAAATGGGCCGTGTGATGACGAATTCGGCCCCCGCTTCCACCTTGTAGGCGAAACGGCGGAGTTCCTGGTCGAGGTTCGACGCCCCCGGGTTCACCGACACGCCGGCGTGAAACGCGGTCGGCGCCCCGATCGCCTGGCCGCCAATGTCGCACCCGTGGTTGAGACGGCTCACAACGTTGGTCAACCCGATGGAATCGACGTCGAAAACCGCCGTCGCGTCCGGATAATCGCCGACGCGCCCGGGATCCCCCGTTACGAGAAGGACGTTGCGAAGTCCCATCGCGTGCGCACCGAGCAGGTCCGACTGAATGCCCAGCAGGTTGCGGTCGCGGCAGGCGTAGTGCAAAACGGTTTCAATCCCCGCCTGCTGTTCCACCAGCACGGCGAGCGATAGCGCGCTCAGCCGCGCCCCAGCGCGCTGACCGTCCGGGATGCTGATCACGTCGACGCCGCGCGCCTTCAACTGGCGGGCGCGTTCAATCGCCGCCTCGGTCTGGAACCCGCGCGGCGGCAGCAGCTCGACCGCGAGCACGAAGCGTTTGTCGGACAGCGCCTGGGCGAGCCGCGATTTTCGCTCGCGAGCAACCGGCGGGCTGCTGATTGCGCTCTCGACGCGCGTCCGCGTCCGCGCGCTGGCAGCCGGGGCCGCGGCGCGTACCACCGCGGGCGCCAGGCCACGCACCGCCGTCTTCATCTGGCGGATGTGTTCGGGCGTCGTCCCGCAACAGCCGCCGACCACGCGCACGTTGTGCAGGATGAACCGCCGCGCATAGGAGGCCATGTACTCCGGCGAACAGAGGTACAGGTTGCGGCCCTCGACATCGCGCGGTTTGCCGGCGTTGGGCTGTGCGGAAAGCTTTCGCCTGGTGGACGCCGCCATGCGCTCGATGGTGTCGAGCATCGGCGCGGGCCCGACGGCGCAGTTGACGCCTATCACCGTCGCGCCGCGCCGTTCCAGCTCGGGCGTGAACCGCTCGGGCGGCGTGCCGTCGAGCGTGTTGCCATCCTCCTCGGTCGTCATCTGCGCGACGATCGGCAGATCCGAGACGCTGCGCACGGCGTCAATGGCCGCATTGATCTCGTTCAGGTCGCGGAAGGTTTCGAGAATGAAGAGATCGACACCGCCATCGGCGAGCGCCTGCGCCTGCTCGCGAAAGTATTCGCACGCCTCGTCGATCCCGGTCTTGCCCCAGGGTTCGATGCGGATGCCCAGCGGACCGATCGCGCCGGCCACGTAGGCCTGCTCGCGCGCGGCATGCCGCGCGATGCGCGCTCCCTGTTCGTTGATGGCGTGCAGCCGGTCGGCGATGCCGAACGTGCCGAGCTTGATGCGGTTGGCGCCGAACGTATTGGTTTCAACGATGTCGGCGCCGGCCCGCACGTATTCCTGGTGCACCTCGGCCACCAGATCGGGCTGCGTCACGTTGAGGGCGTCGAAGCTCTTGTTGATGAAGATGCCCTTCGCATACAGCATCGTTCCCATCGCCCCGTCACACACGAGGACCCGTTCTTCGAGGGCTTCAAGAAACGAATGCAGCATTGGGTAATTGGATACTTGAGTAATCGGGTAATCGATGGCCCAATCGAACAACCAATTACCAGATCACCAAATTATCAGATTACCAGATCCTCACGTGTCGAGACGTTCTGTCTTGAACGTCTGCGCATCGATCAGCAGATAGGACTTGGTGACGACGTCCAGCCCGATCGACCGCACGCCCTGGCGCACCGAATCGCTGAACTCGTGATGGTGGCCGAACAGGTGAATCCGCGGGTGCATCGCGGCCAGCACGTCGTTGAGCGCCGTCTTTCCGGCGTCGATACGGCGCCCGGCTGGATAGAACGGCCGCGGCGCCTCGTGGGTGAGAAACAGATCGACCTTCGTCAGCGACTTGCACACGACGACTTCCTCGCGGACGAAGTGCCGCCGTTTGTCGTCGCGTGACTTGCCCAGCTTCAACGATAAGGCCGACGGCTTCGGTCCCTTCGATGGCGGCAACGCGGCGGCGGGCGTGTTGTACCAGCTCGGCGCGAACGTCCCGCCGAGCGCGGCGACGCGCCACGGCCCCACGATGTGCGGCCCGCCATTCGGCAGGTAGTGCAGCGCAGCGGCCGGCGACCGGCCTTTGGCCGCCTCGGCCAGAACGTCGAAGTCCTCGTTGTTGCCCTTGATGAAATAGAGCGGCGCCGACGGCTCGAAGTACTCGCCCTCATTGCTCGCGACGTCGCCGACGCAGACCCACAGCGGGACGTCGCCGTGCCGACTCATGATGTCCTGAACCGTGTCGAATGCGCCGTGGATGTCGCCGAGGGCGCCGATCTGCATCTCAGTGGGGACTCGGGGACATGGGGACTCTGCTGGGGACTGCGGTTCGTAGTCCCCTAGCCCCTAGTCCCCAGTCCCGGCTCCATCACGCGCCCGTCGACGTCGAAGACGCCGGGACAAGCAGTTCGGTCTTATCCCACACGAAGTCGTCCTTGCTGTAAACGGCGAGCTCGTAGTCCTTGCCCATGAAGATCGCGCCGACCGGGCAGGCCTCTTCGCAATAGCCGCAGAAGATGCAGCGCGTCTTGTGAATCTGATACACCGACGCGTAGCGCGGACCGGCCTGCACCGAGCCGTCGTTTTCCGCCGCCTCGAGGTAGATCGCGTCGGCCGGGCACGCCACCGAGCACAGGCCGCACGCCACGCATTTCTCGAGCCCGTTCTCGTCGCGCATCAGCACCTGTTTGCCCCGAAATTTCGGGAACATCGGGAACTTCTGCTCGGGATAGTTCACCGTGATCGGCTTCTTGAACAAATGCTTGAGAGTGGTGGCGAATCCGATGATAAAGGGGCGGATGACGGCCATTGCTCTCAGTGTACCCGGCCGATAAGATCAAGTAAATCCATGCAGGGCCCAGGGCTGCTGACGCCCGAGTACTTCCTCCTGACGACGTTGCTGGTCAAAGTGGCCGTCATGGCGACGCTGGCGACCATGCTGGTGCGGTACCGGCGGTTCCGGCACATCCTCATCTTCGAACGGCGCGCCTGGCCGGATCGGCTGGTCTTCGCCCTCAGCCTCGGCGTCCCGCTGGCGGCCGGCGTGGGGGCGCGTCTGCTGCTGCACTACGACGCCGCGGACCTGACGATGGAAGGCTCGTTCCTCGCCGGCCTCATCGCCGGTCCGTACGCCGGCGCAACCGTTGGCGGCATGCTTGGGCTTGCGCCGCTGTTCGTCGGAGAGTGGGCGGCGTTGCCGTTTGCCGTCGGCTGCGGCTTCGCCGGCGGCGGCATCCGCGAAGTCTGTCCGAAGGAAGCCATCTGGCACTTCTCGCCGTTCATTTTCACCAGCCTGCCCCGGCGTGCCTGGGGCATGCTGCGAAGCCTGCAAACGGACTGGCAGGTCGTGCTCCTGCTCGCACCGATCTCGCTCGAACTACTTGGTCAAACGCTCGGCATGCGCTGGACCGATCACCACCGGCTGTTCGTGCTCGCCCCGTCACCGCCGTGGTCCTGGATGATGCTGCCCGTGCTCCTGACAACAGTCCTGTGCGTGGCGACACCGATCAAGATCTGGAACAACGCGCGCATCGAGCATCGCCTGCAGGAACAGGAAACCCTGCTCCTTGCCGCCAAGATTGAGGCGCTGGCGAACCAGATCAACCCGCACTTCCTGTTCAACACCCTGACGTCCATCTCGTCGCTCATCCGCACCCAGCCTGAAACGGCGCGCATGCTGATTACGAAGCTCTCGGGCCTGCTCCGCCGCCTGATGCGCAGCACCGATCACTTCGTGACGCTGCGGGAGGAGCTCGAATCGATCGACGAATATCTCGACATCGAGGTGGTGCGGTTTGGACCGCAGCTGAGGGTCGTCAAGGAGATCAGCGCCAACACGCTCGACGTCATTGTCCCGAGCATGCTGCTGCAGCCGCTGGTCGAGAACTCGATCAAGCACGGGCTCGCCCGCAAGGTGGGCGGCGGCCGCATCACCATTCGCACGCGGGCGTCCGAGGGGCACACGATCATCGAAGTGCACGACGATGGTCTGGGGATGACCGAGGAGCGGCTCGAGAAGGCGATGGGCGGCGGCATCGGCCTCAGCAACGTCAACGAGCGCCTCCGCACCATTTACGGCGCGCACTATCACCTGCGGCTGACGAGTGTGCCCGGCCAGGGCACCTGCGCCAGCGTCGAGATTCCGGAACTCGGGCTGCCCGAGCGGGTAACGGCGTAAGATGGATTTGCGGGCACTCCTGGTCGACGACGAGCAGCTCGCCAGGGACGAGCTTGGGTATCTGCTCGGCCAAATCGGCGGCGTGGAAGTGCTGGGTCAGGCGGGCAACGGCATCGAGGCTCTGAGCGCGATCGAGCGGCTGCGGCCGGACGTGGTGTTCCTGGACGTCCAAATGCCTGGACTGACGGGCTTCGAGGTGGCGCGGCGCATGGTCGACGCGGCGACGGCGGCGCATATCATCTTCGTCACCGCCTACGATCAGCACGCGATCGAGGCATTCGAGGTCAATGCGGTCGACTACCTGCTGAAGCCGGTCGACCAGGCGCGAC
>Ga0105248_10008295_pt1 | contig 11412 bp, 6 predicted proteins | sample KBSS34metaG_FD_81524 | JGI IMG/M metagenome (GOLD analysis project Ga0105248, IMG submission 81524) | Switchgrass rhizosphere microbial communities from Kellogg Biological Station, Michigan, USA - KBS S3-4 metaG | ecosystem: Host-associated > Plants > Roots > Rhizosphere > Soil | place...
ACGCGGTGAAGCTAGGGGCCACGCTTAAGGAACCGGTCACGGATATGTTCTGGGGCGACCGCAGTGGAGCCGTTGTCGATCCGGACGGCTACATCTGGATGATCGCTACGCATATCGCGGAACCTACCCCCAAAGAAATGAAGAAGAAGATGAAGGAGATGATGGGCCAAGCGGCCGGCACCGGCGGATAATAAAACGGTGGGCGTTGAGCGACGCGAATGAAGTGAGAATAGTTGCGTCTCGTTCCCACTGCCTTACTTGAACTGTCAAGGTCCCTGGGGACACCGCGCCGCACTCTTGCGCGGTGTCGTGTTGATCACTGTTATTCCTTCGATTTCGTCAGCTTTTGCGCAACGGCTTCAGCTGGATACCATACCAGTCAAGAACTGGCCCTTGCACAAGTCGAGCGAGCAGGCAGTGGGCGATCAGTACGTGGCCGTCTCCGGTGGCACCTCCAATTTGGTGTTCGTCGCTATTACCCCGTGTCGTGTCTTGGATACACGTAGCGAGGGCGGCTCGGGCAAGACGGCTCCGTTTGGCCCTCCTTCGCTCGCCGCAGGTCAGGCGCGCATCGTTCCGGTGGCCTTATCGAACTGCGGCGTGCCCGCCGCTTCGGCCTATTCGCTGAATTTCGTCTCCATCACCCCATTCGGACAGACCGTTGCGTGGATCGCGGCTTGGCCGGACGATACGGCTTGGCCCGGGACCGTGATTCTGAACGCCCTGCAGGGCGGCATCGTCGCCAATTCCGCGCTGGTGGCAGCGGGCGCCGATGGAGGAATCCAGGTACTCTCCACCAATAAGGGTGACCTGGTGATCGACCTCAACGGCTACTACGTTCAAGCCGCCACGGTGCAGGGGCCGATCGGACCGCAGGGTCCTCCCGGAAATACCGGATCGACCGGTCCCCCTGGAAATGCGGGCTCGACCGGACCATCCGGTGCTGCGGGCTCTCCAGGAGCCACGGGAATTGCCGGACCGTCTGGAGCGTCGGGGGCTGCGGGTCCGGCTGGATCGCAAGGCATACAAGGTGTACAAGGAATCCAGGGTGCCGCCGGGACCAACGGGACCAACGGAACTCCGGGAGCGTCAGGAGCAATCGGACCGCAGGGCCCGCCAGTTACCTTCCAAGGGACTTGGAGCATCGCGACGACCTATAGTGCGGGCGACGCCGTGTTTTTCAACGGATCGAGTTATATCGGCTTATCCAGCGGAAATATCGCCAATATTCCGAGTAGCGGAGTTCCCTGGGCGCTGCTGGCGCAGCAAGGGTCGACGGGCTCGACAGGCGCGCCCGGAAGCAACGGAACGAACGGGACCAACGGGACGAATGGTGCGCAAGGTCTCCAAGGCATCCCTGGCGCGGCCGGCTCACCCGGTCCACCGCAGATGTTTGTGGCGCAGTTTTCCAATATAACCGCTGCTACGTCCTTTGCAGGCTTGAATGGTCCGATCACCAATCAGACCATTGGCGCTGTCGCAACCATCATGCCATCGGCATGCACATTTAACGCACTCTACGTTGCGGGTACGATCACAGGGAGTGTCGCGCCCGACGTACTGACCTTCACGGTTATGAAGAACGGAGTCGCTACCACGATGACGGTTTCGATGTCCCTTTCCGTCGCCGGCACCACTGTCATTAGTACTGATACGAGCCATCCTTTTTCCGTGGTAGCGGGCGACTCGGTCGCGATCCAAGTATTTCAGACGAATACTACTACCACACCTCTGGTTCGCATGAGCGCCACAACGCAGTGCCAGTGATGCCTACGCATTCATAGCGGAATCCCGCCGCAAGGCTCCTGCCGCGGAACAGGCTTGTTTCGTCGGTAGATCGCGGCTCCCAGTATGCCTGCGAGTCGGGTCTACGATCACAAACGCCTTCCCTCCGCGCTCGGCTATCTGCCCCTGGTTGAGTTTGAATCCCAGCATCACAGTGGCCTAAGATAACGTATTTGGGCACGACATCAAATCTAAGGAGAATTCGTATGCACAGGATGCTCGTGGCAGTGGTGTTATGCCTGCTGCCCGTCCCCGTGTGTGCTCAGTGGCTCAAGTTGCGCACGCCTGGAATCCCCCGGACGCCCGATGGCAAACCGGACCTGACCGCTCCCGCGCCACCAATGCGGGATGGTAGACCGGATTTGTCCGGACTGTGGTCGCTCGGAGGCGGTTCCCCTTTGTATTCGGTCAACGTCATACGCGACGTTAAGGACGAGACCATCTTCAAGCCCGCAGCAGAGGCCGTATTCCGCAAGCGCGCCGACGCGGACGACCTCCTCGACGGGCCCCAGTGCCTTCCCGCGGGTCCGGGAGACATTTTCATCCACACATTTCGGATCATTCAGTCCCCCACAGTGATTGCTCTCCTCTATAACGGGGTACTGGACGGTTACAGGCAAATTTTTCTCGATGGGCGTGAACTACCGAAAGATCCCAACCCCACCTGGAGAGGGTATTCGGTGGGCCACTGGGAAGGAGAAACTCTGGTGGTCGAGACACTGGGATTTAACGATGTGGGTTGGCTGGACCGGGCGGGCCACCCCCGTTCGGAGAGCCTGCGCGTTACCGAAAGATTCCGGCGCATCGACTTCGGGCACATGCAATTTCAGATTACATTTGACGATCCCGAGACACTGGTTCGACCGCTGACCATCTCGTTGCCGGTTCAGTACGTGACGGATACGGAGATGCTGGAGTCTATCTGCAACGAAAACGAGCGGGACAGGGCTCACTTCACCAGCAAGTTGAGTGACCGAGTGAAGCTTAGCGCCGGCACGCTCGCAAAGTACGCGGGCACATACGGACGCACCACCATTAGTTTGGTGGATGATCGGCTTTACGTGCTCGGCGTGCGTATGTTTGCGCAATCGGAGACCAAGTTTGACTCGAGGCTGGGCCTTTTCGAGTTTTCCCTGGATGCTGACGGTGCCGTGAAGAGCTTACTTAGGCTTGGTGCGGCCGGGGACGAGTCGAGAATGGATCGTACGCGCTGACAAGGCGGAATCGCGCCGCATGACTCCTGCCGCCGAACGGGCTTGGTCGTCGCGTAGATCGCGCTACAATAGGCCAGGAATCCGGCGACATTTACGCGACTAATTTTACAAGTCGGGCTCATTAGCGCGCTCTGTTATGCGCAGGCGCCTGCCCCCGCTCCTACGGCTGCTCCAACCGCCGAAGTCAGTTCCCGCGAGGCACCCGTCACCTTCAGCAGCCGCGTGAACCTGGTGCTGGTTCCGGTAGTTGTGCGCGATGGAAAGGGCCAAGCCATCGGCACTCTCAAGCAGGACGATTTCACTCTCTTCGACAAAGGCAAGCCGCAGATCATCACCCGGTTTTCGGTGGAGAAGCCGTCCGCTCCCTTCATCCCTCCGGTGGTCGCATCCGCACTAGACGAAAAAGGTAACGAAACCACCGCGGGCGCACGCCCACCCGCTCCGGTCCCCGACCGCTTTATCGCATACCTGTTCGACGACATCCATCTCAAAGCAACCGATCTGGTGACGGCTCGTGCTGCAGCCAACCGGCATCTGAGCGAGTCGTTCGCCCCGGGCAGCCGCGCCGCGATTTACACCACGTCCGGCCAGGTCGTCCTGGACTTCACGGATGACCGCGATAAGCTTCGTGAGACCGTGAACCGCGTGATGCCGCTCGCCAACATTCGGGAGGCGACGGAGTGCCTGGACATCAACTACTACTGGGCCGATGCAGTCATCAACAAATTTGACGACCAGGCTGCCGCCGCCGCAGTCGACGAGGTTATGGCGTGCCGGGGCTACACGAGCCAGCAGCAAGCCATCGCCCAAGCGGAGGCACATGCCACGGAGATGAGCGTTCTGGCCCGCGGAGAACACGATACACGCCTCGATTTGAGCGTCCTGAAGGACGTAATCCGCCGCTTAGCCGCGACGCCCGGGAGCCGGAACGTGATTCTGGTCTCGCCTGGATTCTTCCTCACGCCGGATCTGCGTCAGGAGGAAGCCGAAGTGATGGATCGCGCAATCCGTGCCAACGTCACGCTAAATTCCCTGGACGTCCGCGGCGTCTATACCGCCATTCCAGGAGGCGACGCGAGCCAGCCTGGGCGCGCCAGCGTCTCGGCCACCAACCTCATGATGCTGATGGAGAAGAATGCGATGGCCGCCGACAGCGACGTGATGGCGGAATTGGCGGATGCCACCGGCGGGCAGTTCTTTCACAACGACAACGGGCTATTTGAGGGATTCAAGCAATTGGTGGCTCAGCCGGAGTACATCTATATATTAGGATTCTCCCCCCAGAATCTGAGGCTGGACGGCGCTCGTCATGGGTTGAAGGTCTCCTTAAAAAACCCCAAAGGATTTGAATTGCAGGCGCGCAACGCTTATTACGCTCCCCTGCACGCGATCAATTCAGAGGAGCAGGCCAAGCAGGAGATTTCGGAAGCCGTCTTTTCACGCGACGAAATCCAGGAGCTCCCGGTCGATCTGAGCTTGCAATATGCCCGGGCCGGTAATACCGCCGTCAAGATCAACGTTCTGGCCAAGGTAAATCTAAAACTGCTCCGCTTCCGGAAATTGGACGATCGAAATCTGAACACTCTGACAGTGGTCGCCAGCGCGTTCGACCGGAACGGAAACTTCGTAACAGGGATCCAGAGGATTATCGATTTGCGCTTGCGCGACCAAACCCTGGATACGCTCACCTCCGGCATCACCGTCAAGACGACTCTGGACGTGACCCCGGGAAGCTACCTGGTCAGGCTGGTCGTGCGGGATTCCGAAGGGCAAACCATGTCGGCCCGCAACGGCGTGGTAGAGATTCCTTATTAGGAGGTGTCCGTGGATATTCGACGCGTAACGCTCATTGCATCCGTGCTCTACCTCGCAGCCAGCACGCTGCCGGCTCAAGCCCCCAAGAATAATGCCCCCGCCGATTCCGGAAACGTCTTTCGAACCGAGACCAAGCTGGTTCTGGTGGACGCCGTAGTCACCGACAAAAAGGGAAACTATATTCGGGATCTCACCGCCAAGGATTTTCGAGTTTGGGAAGATAAATCCGAACAGATGGTGAAGAGCTTCTCCTATGAAGGCTCCCAGTCTTCGAACGCCCAGAGGCAGTATCTGGTGTTCTTCTTCGATGACACCAGCATGAGTTTGCCGGATCAAGGCCGCGCCCGGCAATCGGCCGCACAATTCGCGGCGGCAAACTTCGGCCCCAACAAAATGATGGCGGTTGCCGATTTTGGCGGCTCTCTGAAACTGACGCAAAGCTTCACTGCCGACCCTGAACTTCTGTCGAAGGCTTTAAGGGACGTCAAGCAAAGTACCGTTTCTTCCCCGCAATCCCCAGGCCAGGGAGGATCGAGTAATGACTTGGGCACAAACGGCGCTGGCACTGGTCGCGGCGGTTTCGGCGCCGGTCAAAGCGGAAATGGAGCCTTAGGCAATAACGCCAGCGGCCCCGGCTCGGACGCCATTGCCCGCACCGCACTCACGGCTCTGAAGATCATGGCACGGAACCTGAGTTCGTTTCCAGGGCGGAAGGCCCTGATCCTGTTCACAGGCAGACTCGAAATCAGCGAGGATCACATGGCCGATCTGAATGCCGCGGTCAACGCGTGCAACATGGCCAACGTTACCGTTTACACCGTGGATGTCCGCGGTGTGGGGAGAATCGCGGAGGCTTCCCCGGAACATCCCTCGGGTCTGCTGGCAGGTTTGCATCGAACATTGCTCCAGCCCGTGTCATTTCTTGGTGAAAGCGCCGCAGCGTTAGGTCAAAGTACTGCAGCGGGTGGATTCTCCACATCCTTCATGCCGCAGCGTGGCGGCGGAGCACCGGGTGGCGCTGCTCCAGGTGGTGGCGCGACGGGTGGGGGAGCAACCGGCGGGGGAGCCGCTGGAGGCGGTGGCGGCCGGGGAGGCGCGCCGGGCGGTGGAATTCCCGGACCCTCTAATCCGGGCGCTGGATTCCCCGGCAACAATGGGCCGACCGGACGTGGGTCGACCAATCCCCCAGGCAATCCCAACCCGAATACCCAACCGGGGAATCCCAACGATCCTCGCAATCGCAACGAGATCCCCAATATGGGGCAATTCGCGCGGCCCAATCAGGAGGTGGCACATCTCCTGGTAAGCGGCACGGGTGGACTCGAGATACGCAATACCAACGACCTGCTCGCGGGCATCCAAAAAATCGGCGCGGAGCAGAAGGAGTATTACCTGATCGGTTACACGCCTCCCCCGACGACCGACGAAAGCTGCCATAAGCTACGCGTGCAAGTGGATCGCGGCGGAACCCAAGTGCGAGCCCGTCCTGAATACTGCAATGCCAAATCGCGCGACGTGTTGTCGGGAACACCTGTCGAAAAGACTCTGGAAAGCCGGGCCGCCGCTGCACAAGCCGGCACTATCGGCGCCTCGATGCAGATTCCCTATTTCTACACTTCCGCTAATATGGCGCGAGTCAATGTGGCCATGGAAATCCCATCCGATTCGCTGAAGTTCCAGAAGCAGAAGGGCAAGCTGCACGCGGCGGTGGACATCCTGGGTATCGCAACCGCTAAGGATGGCACCATCGGGGCGCGTTTCAGCGACACTCTGAAGCTGGATTACGACGACCAGCGCCAGGTCGACAGCCTCAAGCTCAAGCCCCTGCACTACGAAAATCAGTTCGACGTCGCTTCCGGAGCGTACACCCTGAAGATTGTGTTCAGCGCGGGCGGCGACGGATTCGGCAAACTCGAAATGCCATTGGTCGTCGGCACGTATCAGACCAACGAGTTCAACGTGAGTGGACTGGCCCTCAGTAAGGAATCCCACCCGGCTACGGATTTGCGCTTGGACGTGGATGCGTTACTTCTCGATGATCAGGCGCCTCTGATCGCCAACGGGAAGCGTGTCGTCCCTTACGGTTCAAACCGCTTCAAGAAGACCGATCCGGCCGGTTTTTACTTCGAGATTTACGAACCTCTGCTAGCCTCCGCCGAGCCGGACAAGCGTCCCGACGTCGGAATTCAAATACGAGTCCTGGACCGTAATACCACGGAGCCCAAGTCGGACTCGGGGGTGGTTAAACTCAACACCCAGACCGCGAACGCGAGCGGAATGCTCCCGGTCAGCGTAACCATGGCCCTGACCCAGTTCGAGGCCGGTCCCTATCTCCTGGAAGTCCAGGCGTTGGACAGCGCCGGCAACAAGGTCCGGCGGGTTGCCCCCTTAGACGTAGAGTAGACCGGCGCCAGCGTTAGGAACTTAGGTGGAGATAGGTTCCCGCTTCGGCCTGGGCCCGCTCGCGAACTCCGGGCGCGCGTAGCCCAGGGACTCGTACACTTCCCAGGCTCGCGGGTCCACTACTTTTCGGATCACATCGACTTGCCAGTCGTCGAACTCGTGCCGGGGGCGCCGGGCCGCGTGAACATTCACTTTCTTGGTCTGAATCGCGGACTGCAGCCAATCAGAGGCCGGCGATACTTTCCCGCGCGTGATCTCTTCCACAAACTCGCCTAATACGCCGGCATTGGAGGTAAGATCCTCCGCGCGATAAATCTTGCCCACCTCGCGTTCCTCTAAGATCGCATTAAGCATGTTCACCGCATGAACAAAGAGCCTGGATTGGTAATCGCCGGGTGGTGCGACGATATTCGTTCGGGCCAGTATGGCGTCGACGTAATCGACATTCCATGCACGTAAGCCTTCGAAATCCTGGTGTAAAGCCAGCTGCGAATAGATCCGGGAAATTGGCTCGCGGACGACTACTGCCGCGTTAAATTTGTCCCCGAATGTGCGCCTGCATTCGGATACCAGGTGACGGCTGACCCCGTGGACCTCGCCCGCGGCTGCATGGGCGTGTCCCTGCTTACCAATGATGCGAAGGTATGGAACGCCATCCAATTTTTCGATGTTGCCCAGTACGTGCCAGCTGTGATTCGCATCGTGGACGCAATAAATGTCGGGATGACGATTCAAGACTGCGGCCAGCCACGCCGTGGCGGCGCATCCCCAAGAAATAACAGAAAATAATTGCGGAGATGGATATTTTCTTAGAAATGCTTGTTGATAATCCGTTAGACCGTCGACAAACTGTTCCACTCGGTTCTCCGTCGTAAGTTTGTTGGGGGGATTATGCAGGACGTGCAAGTGAGAACCCAGAACGCGCGGGATTCTGCCGGGGTGCACGCATGATTCGCGAAGCCTGCCTCATGGATCGCCCATGAGGCGAAATGTGCATTGCTATGCATGAATCTCTCAATATTTAACACGGAAAATCGTCTGGAGACTCGTTTGTTTGCCGAATGGCACACCCACCCGGCACCGTCGCCCGGCCCGAATCGGGCATTGCTAGAATAGATCGAACTGCCGTGACCACTCTATCCCGGTTATTCTTGCGAAACGTTAATACGCGCGCAGTGAAGTTCGGTCACTGGGCGCCTCGAACTGCCATCTGTGCGCTGCTGGTACTGGGGCTCATACCCATCCGCGGCCAAAGGACCCTCAGCGGCGAGATTGAGATCCGCGAGGCTCTGGAAAGACTGAACACGCTGGGAAGCGTGATGATGATCGGCGCGCATCCCGACGACGAGCGGGAACAGGTGCTGGCCTATCTCGCGCTCGGCCGGCATGTCCGGACGGCATATCTATCGCTGACTCGCGGCGAAGGCGGACAAAACCTGATCGGACCAGAGCAGGGTGACGAACTGGGAATCATCCGCAGCCAGGAGCTCCTCGCTTCCCGGCGGATCGACGGAGCCGAGCAGTATTTCACCAGGGCGATTGATTTTGGCTTCTCGAAAACCGCCGACGAGACGCTTCAGAAATGGGATCGTAATAAGGTCCTGGGCGACGTAGTCTATAACATCCGGCGATTCCGGCCGGACGTCGTCATTCTGGTATTCTCCGGAACTCCGCGCGACGGCCACGGGCACCACCAGGCGTCCTCCATTCTCGGGAAGGAAGCATTTTCGCTCGCGGGCGATCCTACTAAATTCCCCGAGCAACTGGCTTATGTCCAGCCTTGGGCCCCCAAGCTTCTCATGATGAACGCCGGCGGACCTGGAGGTGCACAGGCCAAGGGAAAGGGCGGACAGAATAAGGCCGGAAAGAATGCAGACGACACGCCTCCAGCGGACCGTCTGAATCTGGATGTCGGCGTCTATTCGCCCGAGCTGGGCGCTTCCTTCGGCGAAATCGGCGGCGCCAGCCGCAGTGCAAATCGCACGCAGGGGACCGGCGCAGCCGAAACCAAGGGTTCGCAGATGGCTCCCATGGAAACGGTAGCCGGGGACAAAGCCACCAAGGATCTTTTCGAAAATCTCGACATCACCTGGAACCGGCTGCCGGGCGGCGCCGCCGTCGGTGCGATCGTGAAGCAGGCGCTCGATTCCTTCGTGCCGGCGCGTCCTGAAGCGCTCCTGCCTGAGCTGGTAAGAGCGCGGCCCTTAATCGTCGCCATCGTTGCCGCTACCAAGGACCCGATGGCCGAACGGAAGCTGAAAGAGCTGGATGAGACCATCGCTCTGTGCTCGGGCTTAGCGCTTGAGGCTCAGGCGGACAAGGCCGCCGTCAGTCCGGGAGCGACGCTTCGCGTCAACTTCACTGCGATCCAGCGCTTGCCCAACCAGGTGGCGCTCACAGGCATCCGTCTCACCGGTATGGAAGGCGCGCCTACTGTGAATCTGGCGCCCACCGTTCTTGCCAACAATCAGCCTAGCCGCTACAACGCGAGCTTCACCATTCCGCAGAATCAGCCTTACACCCAGCCGTATTGGCTGGAGCGGCCGAAAGACGGAGCGCTGTACTCCGTCCCCGATCCGCGCGACATCGGACTGCCTGAAAACCCGCCGGCCCTGACGGCGCTTTTCCGCGTACAAATCGCCGGGACGGAACTCGAGTTGACCCGCCCCGTGCAGTATCGCTATGTGGACCGCGTATATGGCGAGCAGATTCGTCCCTTCACGGTGATTCCTCCAGTAGCGGTGAGCCTGCCCGAATCCGCCTTGGTCTTCGGCGATGCCAAGCCACGAAGAATCGAAGTGACAGTGCGTTCGAACGGCGGCAAGGTCGCCGGCGATCTGCGCCTCGATGTGCCCACGGGCTGGACCTCTGATCCCGCTTCGAGTCATTTCGAGCTGGCCGCGTCCGAAGAGCAGACCAATGTCTTTTTCAATCTGGTTCCCCCTGCAGGCGACTCTCGCGGCAAAATCCGTGCCATCGCGCAGGTGGGAACTCAGACCGTCTCCACGGGAACGGAAGTCATCCAGTATCCGCACATCACCACCCAGACGCTCCTGCCGCCGGCGCAAGCCGCGCTGGTGCGTACCGATATCCGCATCCTTGCCAAGACAGTCGGCTACGTGATGGGCGCAGGCGACGACGTGCCCCAGGCGATCCGCCAGCTCGGCTGCGAAGTGACTCTGCTCACCGAGTCTGATCTGAGCCACGGCGATCTGGCGCGCTTCGATGCCATCGTCACCGGCGTGCGCGCGTTCAATACCCGACCGGATCTGCGCGCGAATTATCAACGATTGTTCGATTACGCCAGTAACGGTGGAACTCTGATCGTGCAATATAACGTTCCGGAAGGCGGGGTTCCACCTCAAGGTGCTCCGGCTCAAGGTGCCCCCCTGGCGCCAGGAGCCGTCCCAGCAGCCCCCGCGCAGCCTGCTCCCGCACCGCCACCAGCCGTTGCAGCCGCCGGAGATGGCGGATTGCTGGCACACATCGGACCCTATCCCATCCGCATCAGCCGTAACGACCGCGTGACGGTGGAAGAAGCTCCCATCGCTTTCCCCAATCCCGACCTGCGCCTGCTGCACGCGCCCAATCAGATCACGAGTGCCGATTTCGAGGGCTGGGTCCAGGAGCGCGGACTGTATTTCTCCGACCAGTGGGATCCCAAGTACGTGAGCGTGCTCGAATCGCACGACCCTGGCGAAATGCCGCTACCGGGCGGTATGTTGTACACACCCCTCGGTAAGGGCGCGTATATTTTCTCCGCGTACGACTGGTTCCGCGAACTGCCGGCCGGAGTTCCGGGCGCTTATCGCCTGTTCGCCAACATGCTGAGCGCGGCCAAAACGCAGTGAACACACCCCAGTGAATGAACCTCAACGCACGGTAGCCGACGAACCTCCGCCGTTTCTCGGCACCTGGGGACGCGTCTACACTTTCGTCGTGATCTATCTGGCCTGCATCATCGGGCTGTTCTACTGGTTCACGAAATCCTTCGCACCATCGTCCCCAATATGAGGCCCCTGGACTGGGCGGTGATGTTCGCCTGGCTGGTGTTCCTGGTCTCCTACGGATTGTGGCGCGGCCGCGGATCGTCCAGCACGCAGGACTTCATGCTGGCCAACAAGACCATGCCTTGGTACGCCATGGGACTCTCGATCATTGCGACCCAGGCCAGCGCCATCACCTTCATCTCGAC
>Ga0105248_10008296_pt1 | contig 11411 bp, 11 predicted proteins | sample KBSS34metaG_FD_81524 | JGI IMG/M metagenome (GOLD analysis project Ga0105248, IMG submission 81524) | Switchgrass rhizosphere microbial communities from Kellogg Biological Station, Michigan, USA - KBS S3-4 metaG | ecosystem: Host-associated > Plants > Roots > Rhizosphere > Soil | place...
CCGCCTCGAAGTGCGCGTGAAGCCGGTCCTCCCAGGAGCTGAGAACCGAATCGAGCGCCTCGGGGCCTAGCTCCCCGACCACCGTGTCGAGGAGCTGGGCCGCGAAGGCCTCGTAGTGCTTCGGGAAGAGCGCGTCCGCCGCGGACGTGAGCCGGTACCGCCCGACGGGCCGGCCCATGGGACGCGGCTCGAACTCACGCACTACAAGGTCCGCCGCCTCGAGCCGACGCAGGATCGCTCGCGTGGATACCGCGCCAATGCCGAGCTTTCCGGCCAGCTCCTCCGGGGTAAGAGGCCCGTGGAGGCGGAGCCATTGAAGAATTTGCGCCTGCGACGAGGCGCCCTTGGTGGGGACGAGTCGGTCCATAGCGATACTTATGATGCTCTGAACCATCATAAGTTTCAGGGAAAAGTCCAAGGCGCCTCGGTTCAGGACCGCCCAGCCCGTTTTCTCTTGATTTTTCCCCGAGATACCGTTACTCTACTTAGACTTACCTCTCCCCAGGTAGGCCACCTCAATGGGGAGAACCGTGCCTCGAGTCCAGCCGGACCTATCCTCGCTTTTGTGACGACCTCCACCCCCGGAGGCCCCAAAGGCTCGGTCGATCTCGGGTCCACCGCCGATCTGTTCCGGCTGGCGCGTGGCGGCGACCGTAACGCGACGAACCTTCTCTACCAGCGCATGTGGAGCGTGCTGCTCCGCGTGGCACACGGGCGTCTGCCGAAATCGGCGCGGGGACTTGCGGACACGCAGGACATCGTCCAGAACGCGATGGTGAGCGCGCTCGATCACATCGAGAAGTTCGAGCCCCAGTTCGCGGGCGCTTTCCTCGTCTACATGCGCCGGTGCGTGATCAACGAGGTGAGCAATCAGTTGCGCAAAGCCAACCGGCGTCCCTCGACCGGGCTCACCGACGACATCGTGTCCAGCGAGCCGGGACCGGACAAGCAGTACGAGGGGACCCGCATCGAGGAGTGCTACGAGCTCGCCCTCTCGAAGATGAGCGACGAGGACCAGCAGATCATCATCGAGAAGGTCGAGATGGGATTCTCCTACACCGAGATCGCCGCGATGCACCACATCCAGGTCAACGCCGCCCGCATGCGCGTCGCGCGCGCCCTGGTGAGGCTGGCGGAGGTGATGAAGAAGCTGGGGCACCGGACGTAGGCCGCCCCTACACCCGGTGCAGCACGCAGAGCACCTCGCAGCCTTCGTCCGTCGACAGGGCCTGCGCTTCCGCCGCGTCGCGCCGCCGCATGTAGTCACCGGTGGCCATCCGGCGTCCGTCGCACACACACCCGCCGCGCAGCACGAAGAGCTCCTCCGTCCCATAGGGCCCGGGTAGCGTGTTCTCCTCCCCCGGCTTCAAGCGCACGAGCCGCACTTCGAATCGCTCGTCCTCATCCATCATCACGGTCCCTTCGCCACCGCGGACCGTGAGCGGATCGTCCAGCGTTCCCACGTCCGGCGCTTCGCCGTACCCGGCTGAGGGCCAGGCGGGGTAGATCGAGAAGAGCACGCAGCCTCGCGCGCTCCGTCCGTTCACCGGACCGCCCGCGGCACGATGGCAATCGCCCGCGCGGAGCAGCTCGCCGTCGGCTTCGAACTCGCCGTCGACGACGAACACGTGGCGTCCCAGGAGCCCAGGCTCGCCGCCGGTGCCGCCTCCGGCGGGGAATCGCACGAGTCGCGAATCCATGTGGTCGTCCGGGTCCTGGTAGAGATGGCCCACTTCACCCGGCCCCGACGCGGCCCGCTTCCATTCGATTTCGTCCGTCACGACGAACAGGCGCTCTTCCATCGCAATCTCCCCGCGTTAAGATCATGGAATGGACGTCGACGCTCTCCCTCGCGCCATGGTGCTGAAGGCCTACACGCCGGAGCCAGGCTCACGAGTCCAGCTCGAAGCGGGCGATCCCGTGCGGGTGGGCGAGGAGAGCGCTGCCTATCCCGGTTGGATCCGAATCACGGCACCCAATGGAAGCAAGACGTGGGCCCCTGCCGGCTACGTCCGAGGAGAGCCCGGCCGACCCGGCCGACTGCTCGTGGACTACGACTCGACGGAGCTGGCGGTGCAGGAGCGCGACCGCGTCACGGTCGCACTCGAATACAAAGGCTGGGCCTGGGTTCGCACCGACGATGGACGCGAGGGCTGGCTGCCGATGGAGGTTCTCGGCCCGTATTCGTTCCAGATTTTGTAAGTTCCGCCCCGCCCGCCGCACGGGCACCCACGCCTACCCGCCGCACGGGCACCCACGCCCACCCGCCGCACCGGCACACACGCCCACCCGCTCCACCCGGCGAACATTCCCCGTAACGCAATCCCCACGGCGTAGACTTACCCAAGGGGGCCGGGAGGTTCCCGGTCTGGAAGGCCAGAGTCCACACTCCACAGGGAGAGCCATCATGAAAGGACTCAGGTCCCTTGTTCTTCTCGCAGTGATCGCCATCGCGGCGGGTTCGGTTGCCGACGCGGCGGATCGTCACACCACCGCAACCCTGAGCTCGGTGAATGGGTCGGGGATCAGCGGCACGGTCGAGCTCACGGCGTTGGCGCACGGGACGCAGATCGTGGTCCGGGCCGAGGGTCTGACGCCCGGCACTCAGTACGTCTCGCTCTACTACGACAACGGCACGTGCGAGCTCGAGCCCTACAGCCCGGAGGACGTGATCGGGGAGTACACCGCGAACGCCGCGGGCCGCGCCGTCGTCACGGGCAAGGCGGATGACGATCTCGACGAGATCAACTCGGTCTCGGTCCGCCTGAAGAGCGACTTCTCGCTCCAGGCCTGCGCCGCGGTCACCCACTAGCCGCACCGCCCAAGGGGGCGCAGCACCAGCAGCACCGCCCAAGGCGGCAGCAGCACCAGCAGCACCGCTTCAAGGGGGGCGCGGCAGCCCCAAGGCAGCACCCGCAGCCAGGACGTCGCGGGGGCATCGTGAGAGCCGATGCCTCCGCGACAGATCTACGTCATTTCGGAGGTCGACCCCACCCGCCACGTCCCTCCGGACGCCCTTCCACGCGATTTCGTATGCCACTCGCCTCAGCTAAATGACTCCCAAATCGTGGTTTCCGGCCGCTCCCAATAATTATCCACACCTACCCACAAAAATTCTTTGACCGCGCGGGCACGGGTATATACTGCCGACCCCGGGACACTCTGATCGTGGGCCAGCCAAGCCCGGGGAGCTACTCCTCGACATCCTCGAACACTCCGGAGTTCGTAGTGTCCGATCGCAACGGCAACGCCCCGCTCATGCCGTCCAACGTTCCGACGCGTTATCCGCGACGCCGCTGGGCGGTGCTCATGCTCTTCGCCGCGAGCGCCGCGCTTGCCGGATTCCTGACCGCGAGCGACCGGCCAGCCGACCACGTGCTGTCGATCGTTCTCGTCGTCTCCGCCATCTTCGCGATCTACCTCCTCTACGACTCGCTCCTCCGCTCGAAGCGAAAGCTGGAGCAGCTCGGCCGCGCGCATCTCATGTACGAGGCCGCTCGACGGCTTTCCGGCACCCTCGTGACCCACGAGATCTACGACGGACTCCGAGAGCTGGCCGCGCGCGCGATGCCCATCGACGGGATGATCGTGTCGTCGTACGACCCGTCGACGCGAATCGCGCGCTGCGTGTACGGCTGGGCCTCCGGCGCCGCGTTCGATGCCGACGCGCTCCCGCCGATCACCATCGATCCCACCAAATCCGGCGGCATGCAGACCGAGGTCATCCGGACCGGCGAAGGGCGGCTCTACGAGGACGTCGAGCAGCGCGTGAAGAACCCGGGCGGGCGCTATTACGACGTCGGCCCCGGCGGCAGCGTGCGCGACCTCAACCGCCCCGGCGCGGCGCCTCCGGGCGCCAAGTGCGCCGTGATGGTCCCGATCAAGCTCGATAGCACGGTCGTGGGCGTCGTGCAGGTGATGTGCGACCGGGCCAGGGCGTATTCGCGCACGCATCTCGACATCCTCGGGAGCCTCGTCGCTCCCATGGCGGTCGCGCTGCACAACGCCGATCTCTATGCGCGCGCCAATCGCGAGATCGCGGAGCGCGTGCGCGTGGAGGGAGCGCTCAAGCGGAGCGAGGAGGCGATGCGCGAGGCGGATCGCCGGAAGGACGAGTTCCTCGCGACGCTCGCGCACGAGCTGCGGAATCCGCTCGCGCCCATTCGGAACGCGGTCGCGCTCCTGCCGGATCAGCTTCCGTACTGCCAGGAGGTGATCGAGCGCCAGGTGGGGCACATGGGGCGGCTCCTCGACGATCTCCTCGACGTGAGTCGCGTGAGCGCGGGCACGCTCGCGATCCGGAAAGAGCGCATCTGCGTCTCCGAGGTGATCCGTCACGCCGCGGAGTCGAGCCATCCGCTCATCCTGGCGGGCGGGCATCATCTCTCGATGAAGATTCCCGTCGATCCGATCTACCTCGACGTCGATTCGACGCGCATCGCACAGGTGATCTCGAATCTGCTCAACAACGCGGCGCGCTACAGCGAGATCGGCAGCAAGATCAAGCTCACGGCGGAGCGCGACGGAGATCAGGCGGTGATCCGCGTGCAGGACAACGGCGTGGGGATCCGTCCGGAGATGCTGCCGCGCGTGTTCGAGCCGTTCTTCCAGATCGACCGTTCCCTCGACCGCTCGCAGGGCGGGCTGGGGATCGGCCTCACGCTGGTGAAGCAGATCGTCGAGATCCACGGCGGCACGGTGAAGGCCGCGAGCGAAGGATTGGGGAAGGGATGCGAGTTCACGGTGCGGCTGCCCGTGGCGCGCGGGGCCAAGGTGCCCGCGGCGGGGCGGCCGGAGGACGACGGGGAGGTTGGGATGACGACGCCGCGAAGCAAGATCCTGGTGGTGGACGATCTGAGAGACAGCGCGGACAGCCTGTCGATGATGTTGCGCGCGAAGGGACACGACGTGCGGGTGGCGTACGACGGATACGAAGCCGTCGAAATCGCGCTCCAGTATCGCCCCGACGTCGTGATCCTCGACATCGGGATGCCTCGTTTGAACGGATACGAGGCCGCGAAGATGATCCGGCAGGAAACCGGCAGCGATTCGCCGATGCTGATCGCGGTCACGGGCTGGGGACACGACGAGAATCGCTTGCGGACGAAGGAAGCCGGCTTCGATCATCATCTGGTTAAGCCGGTCGAGCCCGCGGTGTTGACGAAGCTGCTGGCGGAGCGCTGGGCTTCCCGCGCTGCCCCGTAGCGGGGCAGCGCAACTCCTGTTCTTTCGAGGCATCCTCCGCAACTCGAGCCGGCCGCTGGCAGGAGGACCCCCCACGCCTAAACCCGAGGATTGAACCGGCCGCGACCGCGGCGGCCCCGTAGCCGGCGCACACAAACCAAGGGGGATTTGCGTGCATCTCCGACTCGCACTCTCGCTCGTCAGCATGATCGCCTGCCTGACCTTCGCGACTCGAGGTTTCGCCCAGGTGTCGCACCAGTTCTTCGACCCATCGATCGAGGCCGCAGGGATGGGCGGCGCCTCCATCGCGGCGTTCTGGGAGGAGAACCCCAACGATCACGCGAACCCCGCGCTCATGGGATTCCACAAGGGGCTGAGGTACAGCTACGGCACCACTCAGCTCGTCCCCGAGCTCGCGAACGACGTGCATTACACGTCGCATCGGATCCTCGCGGGTGCATGGGGCGTCGGCGTCGCCATGACGGGCAAGCCGATCAAGTCCGTGGGCAGACTCCGGATCGACTACGGGCCCACGGTGTTCACGGACATCAACGGCAACGACATCGGAACGTTCGACCCGCACGAGGATCTCCGCTCCATCGCGGTGGGTGTCAGCGTGTTCGACCTGATCTCGAGCATCCGCGTGGCGAAGGGTGGGGACCCCCTTTCGTTCCACCACCGGTTCTCGCTCGCCTTGGGGCACGCCTGGAAGACCTACGAGGCCGATTTCGGTCCTCTGGCCCCGCTCGGCAACGGCGAGGGTAAGGGCACCGACAACGACGCGGGCGTTCTCCTCCGGGTCGCCCCCTTCGACCAGATCGGCGGCACGCTGCGCGACGCGAACGAGCGCATGCGCTGGAAGTGGGACGTCGCCGGCGCCTACACGCGGCTCGACTATCTCAACGATCACGCCATCGTCTATGGCGACAGCTCCGCGGACGAGATCCTCGAGCGCCGCTCGATTGGAGCCTCGACGATGTTCACCGCGGCTCTGCCCAACGATGGAACGGGCGATCTCTGGTTCTTCGCGACACCCTCCATCCGTCTCGGGGTCGCGTGGGAGAAGATCGACGTCTACGACGAAGGGGAAAAGCTGGGTGATGAGGGGAATCGGATCGGAGCGGAGCTCTCCGTTCTCGACATGCTCTATCTGCGATACGGACACGTGGACGGCGACGCGATCGGTGAGGAAGGCAACTCCTTCGGTGTCGGCTTCTCGCTCCAGTATCGGAGCATGATCGGGGTGAAAGGGGACTACGCGTCCTCGCCCCGTGTGTCCTTCTTCGACCCCAACGCAACCTACGACCGCTGGGGGCTTACTTTCTTTTTGGATCCGTATCGGTTGATGAAGAAGGGGGCCGACTAACGCCGGTCCCCCTAATGCGCGGCGCCGCAGCGCCGCGGAACCCCTGTTCTTTACAGTCACCGTCCCGTATCGCCACCCCGCGGCTGCGTAGCATCTGCCGGAGTGCTGCCCGCCTGGGTCCCACTCGCCGTCCCACTCGCCGTCCCGGTCGCCGTCGGTGCCGGCACCGAGTCCACCCGGTCGCTGATCTTGTTATGTCCACCCTTGTTCATCACCCAGAACAGGGCGAGGAAGATCAGGGCCACGACGATCACCATGACGGCGATGGTGCGGTGCGATCCGCCGGCTGGGCCCCTCGGGTCTGGAGTTGTCACGACATCGACCATGGTGCCTCCTGCTCTACTGCCCGCCTCCGTTGCTCGTCCCGCCACCACTAGTCCCACCACCGCTCGTCCCACCGCCCGACGTGCCCGACGACGTCTCGGACGTCGAGGTCGACGTGCTCCCAACCCCGCCCGAGTGACGGTTCAGCATGAAGATGGCGAGCAGGACCAAAACCACGACCGCGAGGATCGCGACGATACCGACGCTCCGATTGCCGCCGGAGTCGTTCGAAGTTGAAATGACGTCAGCCATAAATTCCTCCCGCATTGAATGGCGCTGGCAGCGGGGACAAGAGAGCAGACATCGTGCCGAGGGCAGCCGGCCGCCCGCCCCTGGTAGGCGCCGGCCCAGCCAACCCCGGGCCTGCCAACTAATTCACCCGGTGGTGCCCTCGGGACCTATACTCCCGCCATGGCGTCCGTGGGGTGCGCCTAGCCGCGTCGATTGCTTCACCCTCCACAATTTCTCCCCAAGACACTCCGCGAAATCGTAGCCGCGCACGCCCAAGGGGGAAGCTCATGACCCGGCCCACATTCGTATCCCTACGCGCGATCTTCGCGCTCCTCCTCGTCTGCGCGCTCGCGGGCATCGCTTCGAACGCCCGCGCGCAGTACCTCTACGATCTCCGCTCCGACGGCACGCTCGAGTGGCGAAAGCACCTCGGCTCCATCAACGGCATCTTCAGCTGGTCGACCCCGACGGTCGCCGGCACCGGGTGGACCGGCTTCAAGCAGGTGTTCCCCGCGGACAACGGCGTGCTCTACGCCATCCAGACCGACGGCACGCTTCGCTGGTACAAGCACACGGGATTCCGCGATGGGAGCATCACCAACTGGAGCGGACCGAACACGGTCGGCGGCGGATGGCAGAGTTTTCTCAACGTGTTCTCGGGTGGAGACGGCGTGATCTACGCCATCGCCACCGACGGCACGCTCTACTGGTACAAGCATGTGGATCAGCAAACCGGCGGCTCGACATGGCTCGGCCCCATCAACGTCGGCAGCGGATGGAATGGCTTCACTCAGGTCTTCGCGGGGCAGGGAGGATCGATCTACGGCATCAAGCCGAACGGGGATCTCTACTGGTACAAGCACCTCGGTCGGGACAACGGCACCTTCAACTGGCAGGGCCCGATCATCGTGGGCAACGGGTGGACGATCTATCAGAAGGTGTTCGCCTCCACCGACGGCGTCATCTACGGCTGGAAGTCGGACGGCACCCTGTGGTGGTACAAGCACCTCGGCTTCCTCACCGGCGCCGCCTCCTGGCTCGGCGGGAACAACGTCGGCGCGGGATGGCTCTTCAACGACGTCTTCGCCATGGGAGCTCCGATCGAAGGCTACTGCTGGCCTCTCTCGGTGGAACCCGGCCAGATCATCGACTTCTCGATCGCCAGCCCCTCCAGCTATCAGCTCCACATGGTCCGCTTCCAGCGCTCCGGAACGCAGAATCCATCGATCGCCATGACGTCCGACATGCCCTTCGCGGCCACGCTGCCCGCGACGCCCGACTCCGCCTGGCAGAACGGCTGCAACTGGCCCGTGACCTACTCGTACGAAATTCCAGCCAACTGGACTTCGGGGATCTACGGCGCCGAGTGTCGGGACCAGTTCGGGCATGCGAGCTGGGTCATGTTCATCGTGAAGCCGCCGCACACGTCGCTCGGCGACTTCGCCGTGCTCGCGAACACGAACACATGGAACTCGTACAACACGTGGGGCGGCCTGGACAAGTACACGAGCCCGGCGGCCGCGGCGGTGAGCTACCTGAGGCCGAATCCCTTCACGGCGCCGAGCGAGCCGGAAGGCCCCACCCATCTCACACGGGCGGAGCTGTGGGTGCAGGATTGGCTGGCCACGACCGGCTACCGGTTCGACACGTACACCGACATCGATTTCCATCTGGGAATCCCGAACCTTTCGCAGTACCGCGCGCTCATCATCCAGACGCACCCCGAGTACTGGACGACGCAGATGATGAACAATCTGGTGGCCTATCTCGCACAGGGCGGCACCGTGATCTACATCGCCGGCAACGGGCTCTTCGAGGAGGTCACGCTCAACGGGACCAGGCAAGGGCTCTTCCCACACAGTTCGGTTGGGTACCGGGAGCCCAACTACTTCCGCAACCTCCAGCCGACACCGCGGCCCGAGCGGGCGATCCTGGGCGTGCAGTATCTCGGGGATTGCTGGTTCACCTTCGGCAACTTCGTCGTCCAGAACGCCTCGCACCCGCTCTTCGCCAAGACGGGCGTGGTGAACGGGCAGGCGCTTGGAGCGAACGGGCTGAACGGGGGGTCGAGCGGGTGGGAGATGGACACGTCCATCCCCGGCACCGCCGCGGACGGCGACATCGTCGACGCGACCCTAGCCTGGGATCGCGGCCAGCCCCCCGCGGGGCTTCAGCTCCTCGCGCGCGGTGACAACGCCTGCGGCTATGGGGGCGACATGACCTACTACCGCACCCCCGCCGGGGGATTCGTGTTCAGCGCCGGCTCCTTGAGCTTCGGCGGGAGCCTGGTGATCGACAGCAAGCTCCAGCAGGTCGTCAAGAACGCGTTCTTCCTCGCCTACCACCACGTGACCGCGGTCGGCGACGACGCGGGTGGTGCCACCGCCTTCACGCTCGCGCGGAACGAGCCGAATCCCTTTGGCACGGAGACCCTGATCCGCTACTCGCTCTCATCCGCCGGCGCCGTGCGACTGCGGGTCTACGACGTGCAGGGGCGCGAGGTGGCCCGGCTCGTGGACCGGCTCGAGTCCGCCGGATCCCACCAAGCGCGCTGGAATGGACTGACGCGCCGCGGCCAGCCCGCGCCTGCGGGGGTCTATTACTACAAGCTCGAGGAAGGGACGAAGTCGCTCAACGGGAGGATGATCCTGCTTCGATGACGGGCCCGGTGCGGTAGAGAAGCGTCTCGCTGATCGAATGCGGGGCCCCAAAAAGGGGCGGCCGCCCCCTTGCGAAGAGCGGCCGCTGGAGGACCGGCGCGTCTCGTTTGCGCCGGCCCCCCTGCTGGGACGCGACCCTAGTAGCGTCCCTATGTAATTACAAACGCCGTACTCGGATCGTTTGCACCCGATTTCTAGCTAGTGCCCGATGACGGTGCTGTCGCTGTCGGGCGGCTCTGGAATCAATCCCGCGTTTGCATTTGCCGGTTGGCTCGGCGGAGCCGCCTGCGGTGCCTCCGCGGCAGATCCAACCGAGCCCTCCGGCGGAACCGGACCGGGTGTGCCGACCCGGCTATGCCAATACGCGAGCGTGAAGAAGAGCAAGAATCCGACCACGATCACCGGGACGAGATAACCCCACCAGGGGATCTCTCTCTGCGGCACATCGCCTCTCGTCTCGTCACTCCTGCCGTCCCTCACGTTCCTCGCGCCTCTGCTCCCACCTCAACGCTACGGCGTCGGGTTCGCGGTCAGCTGCACGTCGCCGACGTCCGTCGTGTGTCCCGCGGTGACGCCCACGTTCACGAGCGTCGTGTCGAAATACGCCGCGGGAGGATCGAAGAGGACGTTGTAAGTCCCCGCCGAGAGCACGCTGATCTGGAACCGTCCATCCGTCCCGGTCACGGCGCTCCCCAGCGTGTCGTTCGCCATCGTGGCGAAGACGCTCGTCGTCACGTCGGTCGGCAGCACGCGCCCCTTGATCTGACCCATCTGGGCGAACGTCATGACGTGCACGACCGGCTTCAACATGTAAGTGCCGCTCCCGGTCAGGATGATCGACCGCGACGCGTCGAAGTCGAGCGCGAGATCCACGCCGCTTCCGCTCGGCACAGTGAACGGGCCCACGATCTTGAGACCGCTCTGCATGCCGCTCGGGACGGTGAGTGGATGGGTGACGCCGTCCACGACGACCGTCGATCCGGCGCCGAGCTTGAGACGCACCTGCTCGTACGTCCCGGCCGCTACGCGTTCGGTGGCAAGCGTCGTGAAGACGCCGTTCTGGAGGGTCAGCAGGTTGACGTTCATCGAGTCGGAGCGGAGCGTCTCCCAGCCCTGATCGCTCTCATCCGAGGACTGCTTGATCGAGACTCCGATGACATTGAGGTTGACCGCATCGACCCCTTCGATGGCCGGGGCGTCGGTCATGTGGATGGTGACCGTTCCGGTGCTTGGATTGGTCGAGTCGTTTTCAGAACATCCCACGAAAGTAAAAAGGCACAAGAGCGCAGCGCAGGCCAGAGTTGTGGTTAAGTAGCGTCCTCGCATTGTATTCCTCCCGTTTAGGTGCATGGCGACACCGAAGCGAAAGCAAGATGCGCGCCCGCACGGACCCGGCGCCGAATTTCAGCCAAATTCGGGCGACGAGTGACAATCCCTCTTTACATTCGAGGCTTCCGGCGCTATCGTTTCTGTTGCTGAGACGCTCCTCCCCGGGCGCTTCCCAGGGAGGATTCTTATGCCGCTTCGCCCGCGTTCCCCGCCGTACCGATCCCACCCGTACACCCCCGAACTCACCCTGGGCGACGGCTCCTCCATCCCCGAGGAGAGCTGGACCCCTCTTCCACGACGGCGCTACCGGAGGAGGA
>Ga0105248_10008302_pt1 | contig 11407 bp, 4 predicted proteins | sample KBSS34metaG_FD_81524 | JGI IMG/M metagenome (GOLD analysis project Ga0105248, IMG submission 81524) | Switchgrass rhizosphere microbial communities from Kellogg Biological Station, Michigan, USA - KBS S3-4 metaG | ecosystem: Host-associated > Plants > Roots > Rhizosphere > Soil | place...
CAGGTACGTAATGCTGCCGGGCCAATTCGTGGTTGTGGTCTTCGTCTCGACGCCCCAGACCGGCGCTCCGAGAGAACGAATCGGCGTCGCCCCTGCCTTGTTCTTGCCGGCGACCGGCCCGCCGAGCGCGCCGCCGGTTCGGATTTCCCAAATACCGGAGTTCAACGTCCGAATGAGCATCTGGTTGTTGTTGTCCGTGAGTGCCGTTGGCAGTGTCAGCTGCGGCTTGTTCGTCAGGGCCGACGACAAGTCCGCCATGCACCGGCGTGTCATCTCGACGAACGTCGCACCAAATGCACTCGTGGTGGTGTTCGAGGTCAAACGCTCCACGGCGACGACGTTGAGCACTCGCCAACCAAACGAGGTGTTGTCAGCCGCGCCGGTCTGCTTATACGCAGTCGACCATGCGGAAATGATGTCGTAGACCGAGTCGGCGGTGGACGTGTAGTAGTCCTTCCCCGCCTTGATGATGTTGTTGAAGTCACACGCCGTCGAATTCGGACCGCCTGCAAGCGAAGCCTCGCCCGGATTGATCGATCGTGGAGACGTGGTATCCCGTTCGGCGCACGCGGCCAGAGCTAGGGACACTGCAACGGAGAACGTTGCGACGGTGATCCGACGCATTGCTGCCTCTGTGGTAAGAGAGCTGGGGGAACTGGAAAGACGATCTATTAGAAAGCGCTTGTAGCGCGGCTGCACATCATCGTGTAGCGACCCTGCCACAACCGAGGCGAACGCATAAAAACGGTAAGTCGCGTTGGGTAGAGGAGATACGTCAAAACCACGCGACACTTACCGCTCGTTCTGCGTCTTCCGCCGACCAAAACACCCTTACTCGGGCAATCTTGGTACCGAGAAGCGACCGGCAAGTATCGCTTCCAAAACGACGAAGGGGAAGTAGGAGTTCCAGGCCGCGCTCGGCAATCGCGCGCTCGTCAGCCGCCAGACGATACCAGCGCCTTATACCGTGGATCGTCCTTGATCGGCCCCCACCACCAGGAGTCGTCGTCCTTCGCCACTGCCCGCTGCTGGGGGCTCGCCGCGAAGAACTTCGTCAGTAGCTTGATCGCCTCGTCCTTGTCGCCGGTCTGCGCCCGAAAGTGGGCCTCGTAGACCAGGAGCTCGGAGGCCGGATCGATCTGGGGGTTGCCGCGCGACCGACCGACAACGGCCCGCGCACTGTCGAGAGACACCCCCGCCCGAACCAGCCCAAGCGCCGCGATCATGCCGCCTTTGAGCTTATTGAACTCCTTGTTTCCGGGAGTCTTCTCCACGAACGCGTTGTAGGCTTGCCACACCGAATCGGCGCTAACCTTCCGCCCCGCAAGGTTGTACAGCCAGAGGCGGCATTCCGTAAATCGGAAATAGTCAGGGAAACGCTGCCCACCGATCTTGCACCATTTTTCCGCTTCTTGCGGCAGTTCCAGCTCGATCGAGTTCTGGAACAAGCGCCAGATCGTTCTGTTGGCGTCCTTCAGATAGGGGTCGGATTGGTAAGCCCGCTCGGCCGCAATTTTCGCGTCGGCGAACTTGTTCTCCGACCAGAGCACAAAACTGAGCGCGTTCCACGCGGTAGCCTGGACCGGGTTCGCGGCTACCGCTGCCTTCAGATCCGCCTCTGCGTCCCCCACTGCCTTCCGCAACGCATTCGGGTCCGACGTCTGATTGTAGCTCCAGAGAAACGACCGAATCGTTCCCCGCAACTCGAGTGCGTCGGGGTCCTGAGCAGAGAGTGCCAGCGCCCGTTCAGCGTGCTTTGCCCCAACATCCAGCCACTTCGGGATCTGCGCCGGGTCGCCGTTGCCCAGCAACAGAACCTTTCGGAACGCGATGAAGCCGCGCTGGACGATCGGCGCCGCCCATTTCTTGTCCATCTCCTCGACCGCGCCGAAGTCGTTGTCGGCGGCGTCGAGCTGGGCGATCGCTGCTTTCACGCCGCCCGTGGCGAGCACGCTGTCGACTCCCGCGAACGATTGCTTCGCGCGCTGCATCGCTTCCCACGCCTGGGTGTTGGACGTGCCCGTCCGGCTGACCATCGCGCCGATCTCGGTGCCGAGCGTCTTGCGTAACGCTCTAGCTACCTCTTTGGCGAGCGTGTCCTGCAGCGCGAAGAGGTCAGCCCGGGTGCGCTCGATCGTGGTCGTTCCGAGTTGTTTGTTGTCCAACGCGTCGACTAGATCGACTTTCACCCGCAACTTGTCCCCGGACTCGGCAACCGACCCTGTGACGACGGTGCCGACCTTCAGCGCGCGCTGAATGCTGTCCGGCGCGACGGTCTTGCCCTTGAAAGACGCGACACCGTTGCGCGAGATGACGGTCAACTGCTTGACCGTTCCCAACTCGTCGATCAGAGACTCGGTGAGGCCCGCGGCGAGTGCTTTGAGCTTTCCGTCCGACTGATCATCGAAGTAGAGGACGGCGATGTGGTTCGGATCCGTGTCCGTGCCGATTCGGCTCTTCGCCGCCCCGCCCTTACCCATGAAGTGCACCCCGGCCCAGACGCCCACGGCCAACACCGGCACCGCGACGGCCGCGGCGAGGATCATCGTCCGCTTCTGTTTTTGCTGCTGCGCCCGGCGCTTCTGCGTCGTGCGCGGCCGCCGGCTCTGCGACACACGCGCCGACCGGGAGCCGGTCGTCGTCGCGATCTTCCGCAGATCTTCCGCCATTTCTCCGGCGGTGGCGTATCGATCCGCCGGCAGCTTCGCCATCGCCTGCGCGACGATGTCCTCGACTTCCTCCGGAATCGTCCCGCGCACAATCCCGAGCGACGGCGCTTCGTCGAGCTGGTGCCGAGCGATGATCGCCTGCGCGGTCGGACCTGTAAACGGCGGTTGGCCGGCGAGCATCTCGTACAGCACGCAGCCGAGACTATAGATGTCGCTCCGTCCGTCGAGCGACGGATCGGCCATCGCCTGCTCGGGACTCATGTACGTCGGCGTGCCGAGCGTGACGCCTGTGCTCGTCAGCTTCGCGCCGCCACCATCCGTGATCGCGCGGGCGATGCCGAAGTCGGCGACGAGCGCTTCGCCATTCTGAAGGAGAATGTTCTCCGGCTTGATGTCGCGGTGAACGATTCCCTGCTGGTGCGCGAAGTCGAGCGCCATCGCGACCTGATGGGCGATGCGAATCGCGTCCTGTACCGGGAGTTGCTTCTCGCGCTCGAGCCGCTTGTGGATCGTCTCGCCCGCGATGAAGGGCATCACATAGTACAGTTGCCCTTCATGCTCGCCGTAGTCGTCGATCGGCAGGATGTACGGATGGGAGAGCCGGGAGACAACGTCGATCTCACGCTTGAAGCGTTCCGGCCCCATGGCGAACGCCAGGTCGCCGAGAAGGACTTTGATGGCGACTTCGCGGTTCAACTTCATGTCAGTCGCGAGAAAGACCGTGGCCATCCCACCGCGCCCGATTTCACGCTCGAGCCGGTATCGGCCTCCACCCAGCACCGTCATCGGTTGCAGGGGACGCAACTGCACGTGGGTCATCGGCTTCTCACTGCTCTGCAAGGGGCCATCATAGCATCACGTTGCGCGCTCTTGCCGTAGCACGAGACGAAGAGCGTGCGCCGATCGTTGCGGGGGCGGGGGCCCGGACGACGATCGAGGACAGAATTCTCCGCTTGGTAATTCACTAAAATGCCGCTCAACGTCAAGGGTTCCATTGGCCGTTGGTCGCGCACCGCCCGACCGGGCGGGTAGGTTCCACGCCATGCCAGACGTACCTCTTCGCTCGAACCTCGAGCTGGACGACGCGACGATGCGGCACATGGCGCGTCGCGTCGCGGATCTCGTCGTCGATCATCTGGGCTCACTGCGCGACCAGCCAGCCCAACAGTCTCTTTCGCGACACGACACCGAATCCCTCATCGCCGGTCCTCCATCTATGGACGGACGCGACTTCGAGAATTTGATCGCGTTCCTCCAGGAGCGTGTCTTTCCGTATCACGCCCGCGAGCCGCACCCGCATTTCATGGGGTATATCCCCAGCTCACCGACCTTCCCCGCTGTCGTCGGCGACTGGTTGGCCGCCGGCTACAACTTCTTCGCCGGCGTATGGAGCGTCGCGTCCGGCCCCAATCAGATCGAGCTCACCGTGCTCGACTGGTTTCGTTCCTGGCTCGGCATGCCGGCCGGCACTGGCGGCCTTCTCACGTCCGGCGGCTCCACGGCGACGCTTACCGGCGTCGTCGCGGCGCGGCATGCCGCCGATCCCGCCGGCGAAAACACGCACCGGCTCACCCTCTATACCTCGGAGCAAGCGCACTCGTCAGTGCAGCGCGCGGCATGGATCGCGGGAATCCCGCGGATCAACGTTCGCTCCGTAGCCACCGACGACAGCTACCGACTTCGCGACGAGCTGCTACGGACCGCGATCTCCGACGACCGGGCCGCCGGTTTCATTCCCTTCCTCGTTGTCGCGAGCGCCGGGACGACGAACACGGGCGCGGTGGATCCACTCAACGCGATCGCTGATATTTGCGCCGGCGAGCGACTGTGGATGCACGTCGATGCTGCCTACGCCGGCTTCGCCGCCTTGACTCCGCACGGCGCGGCTGCGCTCGACGGGCTCGGCCGCGCCGACTCGGTGACGCTCGATCCGCACAAATGGCTGTTCGTGCCCTTCGAGTGCGGTTGTCTGCTGGCGCGCGAGCCGCGGAAGCTCGAGGAAGCGTTCAGCGTTCACCCGGAGTATCTCACCGACGTTCGCGCGCGCGACCAGGACGTGAACTTCGCCGACCACGGCGAGCAGCTGACGCGCTCGTCGCACGCGTTGAAAATCTGGCTCTCGCTGCAGTACTTCGGCGTCTCACAGATTCGCGAGGCGATCGCCCGCGGGATTCACCGAGCCGAATACGCGGAACGGCTGTTCGCCGCGCATCGCGATTTCGAGATTCTCTCGCCGGCGCAATTCGGGGTCGTCTGCTTCCGCGCGCACCCACCCGGCGTCGACGATGCGGCGGAGCTCGATGAACTCAATGAGCGCATCAACACCCGCGTCAACGCGACCGGCCGCTTCCTCATCTCCTCCACGAAGCTCCGCGGCAGATTCTCGCTCCGCCTTTGCACTCAGGTTCACCGCATGACCGACGCGGACATCGACGAGGTGTACGAGGCGATCGTCGAAGCACTGCGCCGGGAAACCTGACACGGGGTTCACCTTCGTAACGCCGTCTCCGTGCCTTTCCGCGACGTCCGTGCAGTTCTTCCGTGTCTAATGCAGTTGACGGACCCTAAGTGTTCTGGCAGGCAGGCCGGCCACTCGAACGGTCAAGCGCAAAGCGTCGGACACGGATTACGCGGAACGGCACGGAGACAACGTGACGAGTCGGAGGATGCTTACAACGGTCTGTGTCATGGGATAGACTAGACGCTCTCGCAAAAAACCCGATTACCGATCAGTTCATGCGTCTCCACAAACTCGAATCCAACGCCGGCGGTAAGGCCGCTGCGAAACGCTCGGCGACTCGTGCTTCCCCGAAGCCCGCTCATCAGACGCCAACGCGCCGCGTGACATTCGGCGTTCTCGTCGGCAATCGCGGATTCTTTCCTGGCCATCTGGAACGCACCGGCCGCGACGAAATCCTGCGAGCCCTCGCCGAAGAGGGGTACGACGCGGTGATCCTCGGCGCGGAAGATACGAACTATGGCGCCGTGGAGAGCCGCGATGAGGCCAAGGCATGTGCCGCGCTGTTCCGCTCGAATCGCGACAACATCGACGGCATCATCGTCACACTGCCGAACTTCGGCGACGAGCGCGGCGTGGCCGAGACACTGCGGCTCGCGAGACTCGACGTGCCGGTGCTCGTCCACGCGACGGCCGACGATCCCGCGAAGATGGGCATCGATTTCCGGCGCGACGCGTTCTGCGGCAAGATGTCCGTCTGCAACGTGCTGTCGCAGTACGGTATTCCCTACACGCTTACCTCAGAACACACACAACGTCCCGATAGCAAATCATTTCGCGCCGACCTGCGCTCCTTCGCCGCGGTCTGTCGTGTCTCGCGCGGGCTGCGCTCGGCACGCATCGGTGCGATCGGCGCGCGGCCCGGTGCGTTCAAGACGGTGCGGTACAGCGAGAAAATCCTCGAGGCGAGCGGCATCGCCGTCGAGCCGGTGGATCTCTTCGACATCATGGGGCGCGTCCAAAAGCTCGCCGACAACGACAAGGACGTGCGTGGGAAGCTCGACGAGATCAAGGCGTACGTCTCGACCGACGGCATCCCGAATGACGCGCTCGTCAAGATGGCGAAGCTGGGTCTCGTGATCGACCGGTGGATGCGCGAGGTGGACGTGACGGTCAGCGCCGTTCAGTGCTGGACGGCGATGGAGGAATTCTTCGGCGTCGTGCCCTGCACGCTCATGAGCATCATGAGCAACGCCAACATGCCGAGCGCATGCGAGGTCGATGTGTGCGGGACGATCAGCATGTACGCGCTCACGCTGGCGTCGGAGACGCCGAGCGCGCTGCTGGACTGGAACAACAACTACGGCGACGATCCGGACAAGGCGGTCTGCTTCCACTGCAGCAACCTGCCGAAGGCGTTTTTCGACGACGCCGAGATGGACTACCAGGCGATCATCGCCGGGACGGTCGGTCGCGAGAACACCTACGGCACCATCGTGGGAAAAGTGAAGGCGGGACCGATGACCTTCGCGCGTTTCTCGACCGACGACCGCACGGGACGGATTCGTGGCTACGTCGGACAGGGTGAATTCACGAAGGACCCGCTGAAGACGTTCGGCGGCGCGGGCGTCGTCCGGATTCCGCAGCTCCAATCGATGCTCCGCCACATCTGCGAACGTGGCTTCGAGCATCACGTCGCCGGCACGTTCTCGCACGTCGCCGATCCGATTTACGAAGCCGTCACGAAGTACATGAAATGGGACGTCTACCGCCATGCCGACGCCAAATAGGGTGAGGACGGCGTCGCGATGAGCGACGTCGTCGCCGGAGTCGACTTCGGCACGCAGAGCGTTCGCGTCTCGATCGTGGACAGCGAGCGCGGGCCGATCGGCGCCGGCGTCGCGGAGTATCCGGTCAAACGCGACAAACGCGACCCCGATTTCGCGACGCAGTCGCACGCCTCGCACATGAACGCGTTGGTCGAAGCCACGCGCGCGGCGCTGAAGGACGCGAGCGTCGCCGGTGACGCGATCCGCGCGATCGCCCTCGACACCACCGGATCCACCGTCATCCCCGTCGACGATCGTCTCGAGCCGCTCGACGACTACTACCTCTGGTGCGATCACCGCGCGAAGGACGAAGCGGAGGAGATCACGGCCGCGGCGCACAGGAGCGGCCTGCCGGCGATCGAGTGGTGCGGCGGCGTTTATTCGTCGGAATGGGGCTTCGCCAAGCTGCTCCACTGGTTGCGCCACAATCCCGACAAGCGCGCGCGCTTCGCGACGGCGCTCGAGCACTGTGACATGGTCGCCGCGACGCTGAGCGGTGCCGGCGAGCCGTCGCGCGTCTCGCGAAGCGTGTGCGCGATGGGCCACAAGTGGCTCTGGAGCGAACAGCTCGGCGGGCTTCCGTCAGAGGAGTTTCTCACACAGGTCGATCCACTCTTCGCCGGAGTGCGAGCGAAGCTCGGCGGCGGGTACCGCACGTCGAATCACGTCGCCGGACAGCTCACCGCCGAGTGGGCCGAGCGTCTTGGGCTTGCTCCCGGCATCCCGATCCCGGTCGGCGCGTTCGACGCGCACTGGGACGCGATCGGCGCGGGAGTGACCGAGGGCGCCGTCGTGAATGTCATCGGGACGTCGACGTGCATGATCGCGATCTCGAAGAACGCCGACTGCGTACCCGGCGTCTGTGGCGTCGTGCCCGGCTCGGTGCATCCCGAGTTCGTCGGCGTCGAAGCAGGGCTGTCGGCCGTCGGGGACATCTTCGAGGCGATTGCGTCGCGCGCGAACAGCTCGGCGCAGGCGCTGTCGTTGCGCGCGGCAGGTCATCGGGCCGGACAGACGGGACTTCTGCGCATGGCGTGGGACAACGGCGACCGCACGGTACTCGTCAATCCGAGTCTCGGCGGAGTAACGCTCGGCTGGAATCTGAGCCACACGGCCGAGGACGAGCTGTTCGCCGCGATCGAGGGAACGGCGATGCACACGCGGATCATCATGGAACGGATGCGCGAGCACGGCGTTCCGATCGAGCGCGTGATCCATGGCGGCGGCATTCCCCAGAAGAACGACCTGCTGAACCAGGTCTACGCGAACGTGCTGAACATGCCGGTGCTCGTTCCGGAGAGGTCGATCACGAGTCTCGGATCGGCGATCTTCGCGTTTCTGGCCGCGGGCACGTTCGCGACGATCGAAGAGGCGCAGCGGGCGCTCTGTCCATCGTACCGAGTCATCGAGCCGCGTCCCGAAGAAGCCGCGACGTACGAGCTGCTCTATCCTCTGTTCCGCGACCTCTACTTCAGCCTCGGTCAGCGAGACTCGTCGCCGGTTTCGATCGGGAACGTCCTACCCGCTCTGCGAAAGATCGCGGCGGACGCGCGGGCTACTCTCGCTTAGGCAAAGCGACAACAGCGCTTATTGAACCACAGAGAACACAGAGAACACAGAGAAAGACCGAGTCCATGTTTCATTTGCCATGAGCCGGGACGACCCGTGCTTCGGCAACGGCCGGTTGGAGGCTTCTATGCAAAGCCGTTCTTCGTGTTCTCTGTTTTCTCTGTGGTTCAAAGCTTTTCTTCCGTTGTAACGATCCCGGAGCCGGCCAACGCCGATCACTGAACGACGAGATCGCCGCGGAGGCGAATGTCTTTCGACGACGCGCCGACGAGTACTCTGAACGTGCCCGGTTCCACGATCCAGCGCATTCCCGCGTCGAGCATACGCAATTGATCGCGGCCAACCGTAAAGCTCAGCTCGCGCTCTTCGCCCGGCGCGAGGTGCACGCGCTGGAAGCCCTCGAGTTGAATGACGGGCCGCGCCACGCTGGCGACCAAGTCGCGGATGTACAGCTGCGGGACCTCGTCACCCGGCCGATGCCCGGTGTTGCGCAATTTGAATCGAACCGTCGCCTGTCCAGTCGGCGACATGACATCGGGCGTGATCGACAGACCCGAGTACTCGAACGACGTGTAGCTCAGGCCATGGCCAAAGGGAAAGAGCGCCTGTCCGGTGAGATCGAGGTAGTCGTCGCCGCGGCCAGTTGGCTTGTGGTTGTAGACGAGCGGTAACTGTCCCTCAGACACGGGGAACGTGATTGGCAGGCGGCCCCCGGGGTTGTAATCACCCCACAACACGTCGGCGACGGCGGTTCCGCCTTCCTGCCCAGGGTACCAGACGTCGAGCACGGAGTTGACCCGCGGCAACCAGGGCATGGTGATCGCGCTGCCTCCAACCAGTACAACGACCACCGGCTTTCCCGTCGCCGCAACGCGCTCGATCAGCTCTTCCTGGTGGCCGGGAAGCCCGAGCTTGGCCCGATCGCGAAACTCGCCCTCTTCGATGCCGGCGACGACGATCGCCGCATCACTCGCGCGTGTTGCCGCCACCGCGCTGTCGATGGAGGCGCGCCACGTGTTATCGACGCCCGCATCCCAGACCAGTTTCACGCGCGCGTTCCCCGCGCTCTCGTAGAACTCGATGCGGAGTTGATGCATCGAGCCGGCCGCGAGATCGACGGTCGCCAGGTTGGCACCATAGCCACGCTTCGCCCAGTCGTCGACCACGAGCTTTCCATCGAGGTACAGGCGATACCCGTCGTTGCCTTCCACGCCAAGTCGATGAACACCGGTTGCGGGCGCGGTGATCGTGCCCGTCCAGCGCACGGAGTACCAGTCGAAAGGAATGCCGCGCCCCGGCGAGTTGAGCGTCCACCCGAAGTCCACTCGCTGGTCCACGCGAACGAGACGGGGCGATCCGCTGAGCGTGGGATTGTCGAAGTACTCGGCACGCAGACCGCGCACGGTTCGTCCGCTGTCCACTGTGGAGAGCTGGGCGCCTGGAACGACGACGTAGTCCATCGCAAAACGCCCCGGTCCCGGCGCAAAGCGAACGCGCCCGCCGCCGATCTTGGCGCGAATGCCATCGAGAATGCTGGATGGCTTCGCGACGGACGCGCTGTATCCGCCGAGTCGGGCCTCCGAGGCATCGGTCCCTATCACGGCGACGGAACCGATATCCTTCGCGAGCGGCAGGAAGCCGCCGCGATTCTGCAGCAGTACGATCGACGACCGCGCCGCGTCTGCCGCGAGCGCACGATGTCCTGCATTCGTCGCCCAATACGACGCGCTGTCCGCGTTGACGAACGGATGCTCGAACAACCCAAGCTCGAACTTCGCGCGTAAGACTCTGCTCACCGCGGCGTCGATCACCGAGTCGTTCACGAGGCCCGCCTGCAGTGCGTCGAGGTAAGGACGGTGCTGGTCGTATGTGGACTGGAAGACCACGTCGAGCCCACTCTCGAACGCGTGTTTCGCGGCGGCGGCGGTACTCGGCTCGGTGTGGTGCAACACGGTCGCCCCACCCGTCGCCGCCGCATCAGAGATCACGAAACCCTGAAAGCCCCATTGGTCGCGCAGCACATCGGTGATCAACTGATGATTCTGAGTCGCCGGGAGGCCGCCGACGGAGTTGTACGCGGTCATCACCGATCGAGCACCGGCCCCAATCGCGGCGCGGAACGGCGGATAGAAGACTTCCTCGAGCAAGCGATCGCTGAATTGAATCGGGTAGCTGTCCCGCCCACCGTCGCCGACGTTGGCGACGAAGTGCTTGGGCGTCGTGATCACCCCGGCTCGCTCGAACGGGCCGACATACGCGACGGCCATCGCCGAGCTCAAAACGGGATCTTCACCGTAGGTCTCTTCCACTCGTCCCCAGCGGACGTCATTGGCGATGTTGATCACGGGAGAGAGGACCTGCCGGATGCCGCGGCTCCTCGTCTCGTGCGCGATCGACGTCGCGACGCGTCCCATCAGCGCGGTGTCGAACGTCGCCGCGAGTCCGATCGCTTGCGGGAACATCGTCCCGCCGGTCCTGCGCAGTCCGTGCACCGCTTCCTCGAACGGGATGATCGGAATGCCGAGGCGCGTGGCGGCGAAGAAGCGCTGGAGGGTGTTCACATGCTCGGCGTCCGCCGACGCCGCGTTCATCACGTCCTTCGGTTCTGGAACCTGGAGCCCGAAGACACCGCGCGAGTAGTCGCTTCCGTCCAGATCTCCCGGGGTCATGTACAACTGCCAGAACTTGTCCTCGAGCGTCATGCGACTCAGCAAGTCGCGCACGCGCTCGTCGACTGGTCGCGACGGATCGCGATAAGGCGCGTTGGTCGTCGGGGCGCGCCGCAAGCTGTCGATGGCGAGCAAACCCGCGAGTACCGAGCGGGGCGCGAGGAACGCCGATCCGTGCCGAATGCCGCGCGGAGCGTCGAGCGAATCGGTCAC
>Ga0105248_10008304_pt1 | contig 11407 bp, 6 predicted proteins | sample KBSS34metaG_FD_81524 | JGI IMG/M metagenome (GOLD analysis project Ga0105248, IMG submission 81524) | Switchgrass rhizosphere microbial communities from Kellogg Biological Station, Michigan, USA - KBS S3-4 metaG | ecosystem: Host-associated > Plants > Roots > Rhizosphere > Soil | place...
AGCCCGTGCCATCTGCGCCGGGCTCGAAGTGCGCCACTGGGATGACCGTTCGGTCGGGCGCGCCATGCACCGGGTGACTGCGTCATGCCTCGCCCTCAGCCCGCAGGTCACACCGGCGCGTCCTGGTCTCTGGTGGATCGGTGCGCATGGCCTGGAGGGGATGGGTGGCGAGGGTCGCCTCATCCAGTCACTCCTCGTGCGCGCGCAACGCTGGCATCCCGATGCTCGCGTGGCCGTGGCTTCGAGTTGCATCGCGGCCTACGTCGCGACCTGGCTGCGCGGTGCCGGCCGCATCGTGCCGCGCGGGGGCGACAGGGCGATGCTGGCCCAGGCGCCGCTCGCCCTTCTTCCCATGGATGCCGAGCTGCGCGACACGCTCACCTCGCTCGGCCTCACCACGGCAGGGCACTTCGCTGCGCTCGATCCCGGCGATGTGGAGCAACGCTTCGGTCCCGGCGGACTGGCCGCCTGGCGCCTCGCGCGGGGAGAGGACCAGCGCCGCCCTACGCTTGCGCGTCCCGTACCGGGCGACACTGTAGTCACCGAACTCCCCACACCTGCCGGGACACTCGAGCCGGTGCTCTTCCTCGTGCGCGCGGCACTGGGCCGGCTGATCACCCAGGTGGCGAGCGACGGGATGGCGGTGGCGGCGCTGGAAGTGGAGCTGAAGCTCGATGCCTCACCGGCCCGGTCAGCCTCGCGCCGCATCACCCTCGCCTTCCCGCTCGCCAGGCTGGAACCGCTGTTCGAGCAGTGTCGCGCGATGCTCGAGGACTGGATCCTCGACGCGCCGGTGCTCGGCGTCATCGTGCGCATCACCGAGCGCGCCCGTCCCTCGGGTGAACAGGGCGACCTGCTGCACACCGGCTGGCGTGACCCAGCGGCGGCGGAAGCGGCATTCGCGCGATTGCGCGCGGCGCTCGGTGCCGATGCGGTGGTGCGACCGGTGGCGCGCGATGGCTTCGCACCCGAGCGTCGCGGGGCATGGGATGGAGTGGGAGGCACGGAGGCGAAGTCACCTGCCTCCATGTCAGCTGTTCCTCCGGTCACGCTGCTGCGGTTGCTCGATCCGCCGGAGCAGGTCGAAATCGCGCCCGATACCAGCGCCTTCACCTGGCGTGGGCGACGCTGGCCCATCACCGAGCGGAGCAGCGTGGAGCGGCTCTCCGGCGACTGGTGGTCGTCGCCCTATGCCCGCGACTACTCCTCCTGGACCAGCGAGGGCACCGCCTTCGTGGTGTTCCTGAGCGAGGGCACGTGGAGTGTCCACGGGTGGTATGACTGACACGATCGATCCATCCGGGTACATCGAGTTGCACTGTCACTCCTGTTTCTCCCTCCTCGATGGCGCGGCCTCACCCGAGGGACTGGTCGATCGCGCCCGCGAACTGGGGCAGCGCACGCTCGCGCTCACCGATCACGCCGATCTCGGCGGTGCCGTGCGGTTCTCCGGGGCGGGACGCGCGCGGGGAGTGGAGACGATCATCGGCGCGGAACTGGACATCATGGTGAACAGTGAACGGTCAACGGTAAACGGGACCGTTCATCCCAACCCGTTCACCGTTCACCGTTCTCCGTTCACGTCCCTGGTTCTCCTGGCCCAGTCCCGCACCGGCTACGCCAATATCTCCACTCTCATCACCCGCGCCCGCATGGACTGCCCGCGCGGCGAGCCCGCCGTTCCGCTCGACCTGCTCGCGCGCCACGCCGATGGCGTTACCGCACTCACCGGCGGCCCGCGCGGGTGGGTGCCGTCGCTCCTCGCTGCCGGAGATGCCGAGGGGACGCGGCGCGCGGCGAGTGCCCTCCGGGACATCTACGGCGATCGCCTTGTCGTCGAGTGCTGGGATCATGGGCTCACCGAGGAACGGGAGCTCGTGACACAGCTCATTCCCCTCGCCACGTGGCTGGGCGTGCCATGGATCGTGGCGAATGACGTTCACTATGCCCGGCCGCAGGATCGCCGGGTGCACGACGTGCTCATGGCCCTGCGGCACAAGGCGACGCTCGACCAGATGGGCACGCGCCTCCGTCCCAACGGCGAGTGGTACCTCAAGTCCGCGGCACAGATGGCGCGCCAGTGGCGTCATGCGCCCGAGGGCGTGCGTGCCACGTTCGCCATTGCCGAGCGGTGCGCTTTCCGGCTCGAGCAACTGCAGCCGACGCTGCCGGAGTTCCCCCTCCCGCCCGGTGTCGGGGAGGACGAGTACCTGGAGCGGCTGGCCATGCAGGGACTTGAGGAGCGGCTGGGACGCGTCGAGGAGGGAAGGGGAAAGAGGGAGGAGGCACACCACACGCAGCTTGCCCACGAGCTTCGCGTCATCGCGCGCCTCGGGCTGGCCGGCTTCTTCCTCATTGTGTGGGACATCGTGCGTTTCGCGCGGCGCAATGGGATCCTCTGCCAGGGCCGTGGTTCCGCCGCCAATTCCGTGGTCTGCTATTGCCTCGGCATCACCGCGGTCGATCCGGTGAAGATGAACCTCCTCTTCGAGCGCTTCATGAGTGAGGAGCGCGCCGAGCCGCCCGATATCGACCTGGACATCGCGCATCGCGAGAGGGAGCGGGTCCTCCAGTACGTCTATGAGCGCTACGGCCGCGAACATGCCGCGATGGTGTGCGAGCAGATCAGCTGGAGGGGGCGCAGCGCCGTGCGCGACAGCGCCCGTGTGCTCGGCTTCAGCGTGCAGCAGGCCGAGGCCCTCGCTGCGTTCAGCGATCGCTTTTCGGCCAAGGCCACGGCTGATGCGCTGCGCGGGCGAGCGGTGGCCGATGCCTATACCCAGGACAATCCGGAATGCACGGAAGACGGCGGCAAGGAGGGTGACGATGACCTCGCTTTCTTCAGCCCCGCTTCCATCCGACGTCGCGATGCCGAGAAGCGGGCACTCGCGAATACCCTGGGTCAGCAGATGATCCCCGGCACCGAGGCAAAGACGAAGGCCGATGCGGTGAAGCGCCGGTCCTACGGTGACCCGCATGCGGAGCAGGATCACGTCGAGCGTCGCAATCCCGTCACGTCGCTCCTCGGGTCCACCGAGGCGACCTCCGTCCTCACCAAGGCCGGACTCGATCCCCACGACCCGCGCGTCGCATTGCTTGCCGACCTGGTGGAGGGGCTGCATCAGCTCCCGCGCCATCGCTCCATTCACGTGGGCGGTTTCGTGCTCACCCGCGAGCCGCTGTACCGCATCGTTCCCATCGAGCCGGCGTCGATGCCCGGCCGCACCGTTATCCAGTGGGAGAAGGACGACCTCGATCCCGTCGGCCTGGTGAAAATCGACCTTCTCGGCCTCGGCATGCTCACGCTGCTGCAGGACTGCCTGCTCTACATCAATCGCACGCGCGGGGTGTCACTCGACCTCGGCACGATTCCGGTGGACGACCAGGCGGTCTACGACGACCTCTGCCGTGCCGACACCATCGGGCTCTTCCAGGTGGAGAGCCGCGCGCAGATGAACACCCTGCCGCGCATGAAGCCGCGCGCATTCTACGACCTCGTGGTCGAGGTGGCACTCATCCGCCCCGGTCCCATCCAGGGCGACATGGTGCATCCCTTCCTGCGCCGGCGAGCGGGGCTCGAGAAGGTGACTTACCCGCATCCCTCCCTCGAGCCGGTGCTCAAGCGCACCCTCGGCGTCCCGCTCTTCCAGGAGCAGGGCATGCAGGTGGCCATCGCGGCGGCGGGATTCTCACCCGGCCAGGCCGACGAGCTGCGCCGCGCCATGGGACACAAGCGGTCGCATGAGCGCATGGCCCAGATCGCCGAGCAGCTGGTGGAGGGCATGGCAAAAAACGGCATCGACGCCGATACGGCGCGGAGGATCTATCAGCAGATCAACGCCTTCGCCGATTATGGCTTTCCCGAAAGTCACGCCGCGAGCTTCGCGCTGCTCGTGTATGCCTCAGCGTATCTCCGGCACTACTATCCGCCGGAGTATACGGCGGCAATCCTCAATGCCCAGCCGATGGGTTTCTACTCCCCGGGGACCCTCGTCGAGGACGCGAAGCGGCATGGTGTGGAGGTGCGACGTGTGGATGCGCTGAAGAGTGGATGGGATGCAACACTCGAACAGGGCGGCAGGAAGGCCGTCCCCGCCGTGCGCCTGGGTTTTCGCTCCATTCGTGGTCTCGGCACCGCTGCGCGGGAGAAGATCGAACACGCGACCAACGAACGGCCGTTCAGTTCCGTCGCCGATGTGGTGGTCCGCACCGGCCTCGATCGCGGTGCGCTGCGCTCCCTGGCAGAATCGGGTGCACTCGACTGCCTCGTGTCGCATGAGTCACCCGAGCGGCGTCGCCGGATGGCGCTGTGGGAAGTACTCCGTGCGGAGCGCGGGGTCGCAGGCCCGCTCGCGGCCCTGCCGCCTTCCCGCCCCGCTGCATTCCTCCCTGCGATGACGCCTTACGAACTGACCGAGGCCGATTACCGAATGACAGCGCTTTCACTCAACGGGCACCCGATGGCACATTTGCGGAAGGAGATGCGGCGACTTGGTGTCGTCGCCGCGCATGACCTGCTCCCAGCTGGCGCTTCCGCCGCCTCCCCCCGCGATGGCGACACCGTCCTCGTTGCCGGTCTCGTCATCTGCCGCCAGCGCCCTGGCACCGCCAAGGGGTTCGTGTTCCTCACGCTGGAGGACGAGACTGGGCTGGTCAACGTCATCGTGACACCCAAGCGGTTCGAGCAGCAGGCGCTGCTCATCGCGCGGAGTCCTCTCCTCCTCATCCGGGGGGCCTTGCAAGTCGAGGGCATTGTGGTGAACGTGCGCGGCGAGGAGTTCCGTCTCCTCAACGCCCCCGTGGGTGCCGAGCATGCCCGCCGGCACGATTTTCATTGAGGACCTAGTCTTCCGTACGCACAGGAACTTCCTGCTCCGACTCCGCGCACTACACCTGTTCGGCCTGATCCTCGCCTTGGGCGGCGCCGCCTATCCGCACCTCGCGGCCGCTCAGGACTCCACTGACATCGGTGTCCCGCTGCCACCAGCACAACCGTACTCCATCAAGTGGTGGGGTGTTGGTGCGGTGGTCGGCGCCGGACTGCTCACCATGGCCCTGGTGGATGCGCCGGTGCAGGAATGGTGGTCCAATCCCGACCACGGAAGCCAGACCACCGACGACATCGCCACGGCGTTCAAGTATTTCGGGGCGCCGGTGGTCGTGATCCCGGTGACGGGAGGGATCATCCTCTACGGGCTCGCGGCGAAGAAGCCGGGGGTATTCAACAGCGGCTTGCGGATCGGCGCCTCGGTGGTACTGGCGAGCGTGGCGACGGAAGTGGTCAAGTTTTCCCTGGGTCGTGTGCGGCCCTACGACACCGATGATGTGTGGGACTACAAGCCTTTCAGCGGCAATGCCTCATTCTGGTCGGGACACACTGCGCTGGCGTTCGCCTTCGCCACGTCGCTGTCGCAGGAGATTCACCGCACCTGGGCCACCGTCGGCCTCTACACCCTCGCGACCGGTACGGCCTGGTCCCGCGTCTATGGCAATCAGCACTGGGTGAGCGACGTGGTCGTCGGTGCCGCCATGGGTATCGCATCGGCCAAGCTCGCGACGGGTCGCTGGACGATCTTCGGGCTGCGGGCCCCGGTACCGCTCGCGACGCCGAACGGGCTCGGCGTGATGTGGCACGGGACGTTCTAGGACGGGCTGCGCGTCAGGCGGTGACCCTCCACGGATAGGTGTAGACCGTGTGCGACTCCTTCCGGGCAAATCCGCACAACGTCAGGTTGGCCTGATGCGCCATCCGCACCGCGAGCGCGGTCGCCCCTGACACGGTGACCAGCAGGCTCGCGCCGAGCATCGCTGTCTTGTGCACCATCTCGAAGCTCGCCCGGCTGGTCACCACGACGAAGCCGCTCTGCGGATTGATGCCGCGCGTCAGCACCGCACCGATGAGCTTGTCCAGCGCGTTGTGCCGTCCCACGTCCTCGCGCACCAGGGCCACCTCGCCGTCGAACGCTGCCCATCCTGCCGCATGCACTGCACCCGCCGAGCGATTCAGTTCCTGCTGCGACACGAGCCCGTCGAGCGCGCGGTGAATCACGGTGCCCGGAACTGCCCGGCCCTCCGGCACTTCCGACACGGGCCGCAGCACCGCGTCAACGCTGTCACTCCCGCACACGCCGCAGCCGGTGCGGCCGGAAAGCCGGCGCGTGCGTCCATTGATGATCTCCATGCACTCCGGCGCCACGGTCGCCTGCATCTCCATGCCCCGCTCGTGGGGCACACACGCCAGGGCGAGCATGTCGGCGGGCGCTCGGATGAGGCCCTCGGTGATGCTGAAGCCCAGGGTGAAGTCGATGAGGTTGGTCGGTGTTGCCATCATGACGACATGCGGGATGTCGTTGTAGACGATGGTAACCGGTGCCTCTTCGGCCACCAGGTCTTCCCGTTCGGTGCGTGAGCCGCGATCCCAGCGTACCACGTGGTGTGGAATCAACGGCTCTGCGGTGCCCAGGCGAAGCAGGGCATCGGGTTGGGTAAGCCAGTCGGTGTTCGTACTCATGATCTCCTCCTTCACCTGTAATCCTAACCCGGCCGGCGCGGGCTGATCTGCCGTAAACAAAGAACGCCCCTGCCGAAGCAGGGGCGTCTCGCAAAACCGTGAGACCGGCGGGCTATGGTGCTTACGGCTCCGGAACGATCGGCGGAAACACCGCGTCAACAGTCGCAACTGCGGCGTTGCCGGTAATCGGCGTCGCTATCACGCTCTGAGTCGGGCGGCAGAACACCGGCTCGGCCGGCGGTTCGGGCGCCGGATTCGGGCAGACACTTGCCACAACCCACTGACCGGGACTGACCAGGCCCGCTGCATCAGCGGTGTCCTTGGTCTGTGCGAGGAGGCCCGGGAGGTTCAGGTTGAAGGTGACGACCTGGCCCTCACCCGCAGCGCCATCCGGGTATTTCACCTCGAAGACCGGATCCGGGCTGACGACGAACACCGTCGTGTCGGTTATTCCGTCAGGCAACTTGATGGTGGTCTGCTCGATGGTGTACCCATCAGCGGGCGCCACTTCACTGACATACACCGCCGTAGACGCAGGCGGGGGCGTAAGCGGAGTGCCAGTGGTGTTGTCTTCGCACGAGGCGAGAAACGCCGTGGCCGCGAGGACAACCACAGATCGACTGACGATTCGATGAAGCATGCTCGGTTCTCCCTCGTTGGGTAAGGACGATCCCGCGAGTCGGGCAGCCTGCCGATCGTGGGTCGATTTGGAAGCCTGAGCGGGATCGCAGCGTGCGACAATCCCGTCGGCATCACGCGAAACTCTGTTACGAACCTGAAGCTGATGTGAGGCCGGGTTGGATATCGACAAGTTACCGTGCGGGTACAGCAGCCGCAAGACGGCAGGAGCAGGGCGAAAGCTTCAGTTAGCAACGGCTTGGCTCACGAGCTGCGGCCGGCGGGCGCCGACCGCAGTTCGTGAGTGTTTCAGGAAGCAACGTCAAACTACCGCCCCGCAAGCTGATTCGGGATAAGGGCTACACCACCAAAAAGCCCGCCATGATCGGACGGCCAGAGTCCCGAGGCCGTCCGCTCGTCGAGCTCGTTGCCAAAAACCGTCATGACCACGGGACCCACCCGATGATCCGCGTCCGGACGGACCCAGACATAATCGAGCCGGCGGTCGAGCATCGAGGTGGCACTGCTCAGGTCGGGCGAGTGGCAGCAGGTGGCCCCCGGCTGTGGGCGACCCAGGCGCGCCGTCCACAGGTCGGTGAATCCGGCACTGGTCATCTGATCCCAGGGTGAATGTGCCGGGTCGTTGGGCTCGGAGTTGAGGTCCCCGGCGACGATGACCGGCAGGGTAGTGGATGCGAGATCCTGCAACAGCTCCGACACCTGGGCCTCCTGAATCTCCTTCGCCGGAGTGCGCGGCTCCGGATGGGTACTCACCACCCGGAAGTCCTGGCCTCGCACCGACACATCCGCGGCGACGTAGCCGCGCTTGATGGCAACCGGGATAGGGCCGAGGTTCACCGGCAGGTAGGCCTGATAGTTCTTCGTGGTGACGTTGTCGGCCTGAATGCCTTGCTTGACGAGCAGTACGTCATAATCGACCAGCGAGGCGAAGGCCGCCGGCAGGCCGTCGGGGCCGCCGATGATTTCGCCGGTGGCAGGGTCGATCGACAGCGGGATCATCACCTCGGTGTTCTTGACCTGGCCCACCACCCGATAGTCGAGGCGACGCGCCGACAACTCGCCGAGAAAGACCGGCAGGAAGTCGGTGGTATTGTCCGCCACGCCGTAGCCGCCGAGCCCGCGGCGGGACACGGTGGAGATCTCGTTGAGGCTGATCACGTCGGGTCCCTGGCGCCGGATCTCGTCGGCCATGCGGCTCGCGCGCGCCTTCCAGTCGGTGGCGTCGAAAGTGTTCAGGGCGCCGAGCAGTGCGCCGAACAGCACGGCGGGGTCGCTCGACGTGGCGCCGGCGGCGATCACGGCGTCAACATCGGTGCCGACATAGACGTTCTGCTGGTAGATGCTGATCGGGGCCACCAGCCGGTAGCCGTCGTACCATGAGCGTGCGGAGACGATCGTCTCATCGGTGACCTCGGGCGCGGCCGGAATCTCGTTCGGGCCGTCCATCGAGGACGTGTCACAGGCCGCCAGCAGGGCGACGCCGGTCATCAGGGCGAACGCGGTCTTCATGGGAACCTCCGGTTGGGGTGGGGCAGGTGAACGCGCCCACGATCGCCGGTGGTCATCAAGCTGGCCTCAAGTGCGCCTGGTGGAGGAGGTTGCCATCGCGGCTGGACCGGGCCTACATATCTGGATGACTGACCGACCGGAGATCCAATGCGTGCGGTGAAGAGGACCCTGCCGCTCTCGTTCATGGTGCTTCTCCACGCCGTCTGCGGCCCGCCGCTTCAAGCACAGGAGTTCGAGGGTACGCTCACCTTCGTGGCCCGTGGCGCGGATGGCGACAAGACCATCACCGAATGGGTGAAGGGCAACGAGACTCGCTATGACTTCGCGTCGGCTGGGAGCGAGACGGCACAGGGTACGATGATCATCGATGGGTCGGCGAAGACGCGTACCGTCATCATGCCGGCGCGGAAGGCGTATATGACGGCGCCCTACGATCCGGCATCGCGGAGGTCCGGCACTGGCGAGAAGTCGGACGTGAAATGGACCAGGACCGGGAAGACCGAGACGGTCGCCGGGGTGAAGTGCCAGGTGATACACGGTGTGGGGACGGAAAACGGAAAGCCGAAGGAAGCCGATATCTGCGTGGCGAGGGGCTTTGGCTTCGGCGGTGGTTCCACCGGAGGCGGGCCGTTCAGTGAGGCGCTCACCGAGTACGCCAACCTCAGCCTGGCGCCGGGCGAGGGTATCATCAAGATGACCAGCATCGACGGCGGCAAGTCGCAGGTGCAGCTGGAACTGACGAGGGTCGATCGCCGCAAGCTGCCCGCCGCCGATTTCCAGCCGCCCGCCGGCTTCACGAAGATGGAGCGCCCCGGCGCGGCGCCCAAGCCGTAACGTGTTGCTGGGGCGGCGCAAGAGGAAGTACCTTGTGCTCCGCACCCGCAGGGCCAAGCTCTCCGGCGCCGTAGCCAAGTGGTAAGGCAGAGGTCTGCAAAACCTCCATCACCGGTTCGACTCCGGTCGGCGCCTCTCCCAGTGCCTCCATCTAAAGATTGACCACGTCACAACTTGCACCTCATCCCTGCCCAAACCGGCGGGACGTGGTTACCATTCAGTTCGGGAGCCGTCGCGCAGAACTACGATTCTGACGCACCGGCTCCCAGTTTTTTGCCGGGTCGTCACCCAATCTCGAGTGCACGCGAGTTTCGACTCTCGGTGTCCTTGCGCGGGTGAGTTCACTTATCGCAAGGCAGCCATGCGTCCGCTCCGCGTTGGAATTCTCGATCTTGTTGCTCGTGCGCCTACCACCGCCATCTACTCCCGTGTCATGAACCCGAATCTCGCCGGCATCATGCCGCAGATTGTCGCGGTCTGGTGTGAGCAGGCGGGACATGACGTAACCCTGGTGTGCTACACCGGGTTCGAGGACCTGCACGCCGAACTTCCGCTCGACGTGGACGTGCTGTTTGTCAGCGCCTTCTCCCAGTCGGCGCAGCTGGCTTACGCCATCAGCAACATGTTCCAGCAGCAGGGCGCGGTGACCGTCCTGGGTGGACCGCACGCCCGCTGCTATCCCGAGGATGCCGGCCGCTTCTTCGACTACGTGCTCGGCTTCACTGATCGCAACACGGTGCTCGAGATCCTCGCCGATCGGGAACAGCACCGCCCGGAGGGACGCCAGCTGGCGTCGGCGCAGCAGCCCAAGGACCTCCCCACGCTCGCCGAGCGGTGGAAGTACGTCGAAAAGACGCTGGCCAAGGCCCCGGTCATCCAGATGGTGCCGATGCTCGCGAGCCTCGGCTGCCCGTATACCTGCAGTTTCTGCATCGACTCGACGGTGGAATACCAGCCGCTCGGATTTGACCGCCTGTCGGAAGACATCCAGTTCCTGCTGACCAAGCACAAGAACCCGATCGTCGGGTGGCACGACCCGAACTTCGGCATCCGGTTCGAGGAGTGCATGGAGACGCTGGAGCGAGCCGACCCCACGACGCGCATCCGGCACATTGCCGAGAGCAGCCTTTCGGTGCTGAACGAGACGCACCTGAAGCGCCTGCAGAAGAACGGTTTCAAGGCGATCCTGCCCGGCGTCGAGTCGTGGTACGATCTCGGCAACAAGTCGAAGACCCGGCGCACCGGCATGGACAAGGTGACGCAGGTGGCGGAGCATGTGAACATGATCCTCCGCTATATCCCCTACATCCAGACCAATTTCGTGCTCGGTCTCGATGGGGACATGGGTCCGGAACCGTTCGAGCTCACCAAGAAGTTCCTCGACCTGGCTCCCGGCGCGTTCCCCGGGTATTCGCTGCTGTCGGCGTTCGGCAAGGCCGCGCCGTTGAATCTGGAATACCAGCGTGACGCGCGCGTCCTGCCCTTCCCGCATCACTTCCTGAACAACAACCACGCGATGAACGTCAAGCCCAAGAACTACGCGTGGCCGGAGTTCTATGATCGCCTCATCGACCTGACGAAGTACTCGTTCTCCGGTCGTATGATCGCGAAGCGCTTCATGGGCAACAGCGAAATCATTCCGCGGGGCATGAACGTGGTCCGGGCGATCTCGTCGGAGGGCTGGGGCCGGATCAAGTACCACACGACGATCCGCAACCTGCTCGACACCGACAAGTCGGTGCGCGACTACCTCGAGGGCGAATCGACCGTGCTGCCCGGCTTCTACCGGGACAGGATCCGTCGCGAGCTCGGGCCGTTCTGGGACTACCTGCCGGAAGGCGCGCTGGAGCACGACCCCAATGCCTACCTCAAGGCCTCCGCCGGGCTGGTGCCGATCGCACCACGGCCGGGCCG
>Ga0105248_10008305_pt1 | contig 11406 bp, 9 predicted proteins | sample KBSS34metaG_FD_81524 | JGI IMG/M metagenome (GOLD analysis project Ga0105248, IMG submission 81524) | Switchgrass rhizosphere microbial communities from Kellogg Biological Station, Michigan, USA - KBS S3-4 metaG | ecosystem: Host-associated > Plants > Roots > Rhizosphere > Soil | place...
CGGCGGCGATTGTGAACCTCATTGCGTTGGATGGGGAGTCAAACTGGATGGAAGGCGTGCTGCTTCTTGCAGTGTATGGAATTCTTGGAATGGCGTTTTACGCGCTGCCCGCGTAGCGGGCTTTTCCCCGTTAACAAATGACAATTAGGATCGGGGAGCTTTGTGATTGACTAACTATGAAATGTTATTTGTGAAATGAGAGTCCACTAAACTGATCCTGCCTCGATTTGACGTACACCATTTCTATGCAGACATCAGTCGGGATTTACTCACAAATAACATTTCATAGTTAATCAATCACAAAGCTCCCCGATCCTAATTGTTATTTGTTAACGGGGAACCGCTCCTTAGTACCGGTAATGCGCCGCCTTATACGGCCCATCCACCGACACACCCAAATACTTCGCCTGTTCCGTCGTGAGCTTCGTCAGCTTCACGCCGAGATGGCCCAGGTGCAACCGGGCGACTTCCTCATCCAAATGCTTCGGCAGCATGTAGACCTTGTTCTGGTACTTGCTTCCGTTTTCCTTCAGGTCGATCTGTGCGAGCGTCTGGTTCGTGAACGACGCGCTCATCACGAAGCTCGGATGGCCCGTCGCGCAGCCGAGATTGAGCAGCCGGCCTTCCGCCAGGATCATCACGCTGTGACCATCGGGGAACTTCCACTCGTCGTACTGCGGCTTGATGTTGATGTTCTGGATGCCCGGGGTCTTCTTCAGTCCGGCCATGTCGATCTCGTTATCGAAGTGCCCGATATTTCCGACGATCGCCTTATCCTTCATCTTCGCCATGTGGTCGACGGTGATGACGTCCTTGTTTCCGGTCGTCGTGATGAAGATGTCGGCATACGACACGACGTCTTCAACAGTCTTCACTTCGTAGCCTTCCATCGCGGCCTGCAGCGCGCAGATCGGATCGATTTCCGTTACGATGACGCGGCAGCCCTGGCCTCGCAGCGCCTGCGCGCTACCCTTTCCGACTTCGCCGAATCCCAGAACAACGGCAACCTTTCCGCCGAGCATCACGTCTGAAGCGCGCATCAATCCATCGGGCAGCGAATGACGGCACCCATAGATGTTGTCGAACTTGGACTTCGTCACCGAGTCATTGACGTTGATGGCAGGGAAGAGCAGCTTGCCGGCCTCTTCCATTTGATAGAGGCGATGCACGCCGGTCGTGGTTTCTTCCGACACGCCCTTCACACCTTTGGCAATCTTTGTCCACACATTCGGACGCTCCTTCAGTTCCTTGCGCAGCGTGTCCAGAACGACTCCCCACTCTTCGGGATCGTTCTTCGCATCGAAGTCCGGAACCTTGCCTGCAGTTTCAAACTCGAGGGCCTTGTGAACCCACAGGGTCGAGTCGCCACCGTCGTCGACGATCTGGACCGGCCCGGAGTTGTCGGGCCATCGCAGGGCTTCCGCGGTGCACCACCAGTATTCTTCGAGCGTCTCGCCCTTCCACGCGAAGACTGGAATGCCTTTCGGATTCTCCGGCGTTCCGCCCGTTTCGGGGCGACCAACCACAACGGCTGCAGCCGCGTGATCCTGCGTCGAGAAGATGTTGCAGGACACCCAGCGGACATCGGCGCCGAGCGCGGCGAGAGTCTCGATGAGGACCGCCGTCTGAATCGTCATATGCAGGCTGCCCATGATCTGCATTCCAGCGAGGGGCTGCTGCTTCGCATAACGCTCGCGGACCACCATGAGGCCGGGCATTTCCTGCTCGGCGAGGCGGATCTCCTTGCGGCCGAATTCGGCCTGAGAGAGATCGCGGACCTTGTACGGTAAGCGTCCTGCCTTCTTCGCTTCCTCGAAAGCGTGAAGACGTCCAACTGTTGCTGACATGTAGAACTCCTTAATTTGAATTTGAATTTACGAACTGCAAACTACAGCCGTCGCGCAGTCGCGACGAACAAACTTGGTCCTTTGGTTTTCGAATCCGGCGGCAACGGCTGCCATCGGACGGTCTTGAATTGCGCTTCGCGCAACCATTGGTGCATCTGCTTCTCGCTGATGCCGAGCCAGACATGACCCATCGTCTGTCGGTACTCTTCGCGCTCGTGCGGCAGCATGTCCAGGATCAGCAGCCGCCCGCCTGGCTTCAAAACACGCGCGGCTTCCTTGAGCGCGCGCTGCGGCTCCGGCACGTGATGGAGAACTAACAGGAGTAGTGCGACGTCCAATTCTGCTGCATCGATGGGCAGTTTTTCCAGAGATCCTTGACGCACCTCGACGTGACGGTTTCCAGAGAGCCGGTCTTTAGCCGCGCGTAACATTTCTTTAGAAGAGTCGACGGCGATGATCCGGTTGCTGAAGGGCGCGAGCCACTGGCTGACCTGGCCCGTGCCGCAACCGAGATCGCCGACTACATCGTCGGGATCGAGGAGCCCCGCCAGTGCCCTGAGATGACTCGTTGCGCCGAACAAGTCTTCGCGAAGACGATCCCACTGGCCGGCAGCTGAAGAGAAGAATGCTTCCGATTGCGTCTTGCGCCGTTCTAGGATCTGTTTCAGCCGGCGTTCGTCGTCAGAGGCCGCAGCAGTGGAAGTCACCTGCTCACGGACAACCTGCCAGAGGCGCTTCGCCGAAGCGTCGACATCGGCGAGGGGCAAGGTATAAAGCCGTCTGGTACCATCCCGCCTTGAGGCAACCCAATCGCCGTCGAGAAGCGTTTTCAGGTGCCGGCTGACGGTGGATTGCGGAAGCTGGACCACGTCGCAAAGTTCGGTGACGGTGAGCTCCCGGCCCTCGAGCACGGCCAGCATGCGCACGCGTATCGCATCGGAAAGTACACTGAGTTGATCAACGACGGCGGGATTCATCCGTTAAACCGGATGAAAGAATAGATGGGTATTGCCCGGAAGTCAAATAATCCCATCTCCCCTCCTGGCTAGGAGGGGAGATGATCCGCCTACATCATTAATTAACCACCCTCACCCCTGCCAATCTCCCCTGCAACTCAGGCCCGACGAAATAACCGCGACCCAACGTCAACTGAACTCGATCACGCCGGTGATGATCGTCCGATCGGCGGTGTCCTGATACGCTTGTTTTGCCTCAGCGAGCGTGTATTTCTTCGTAATCATCGCCTTCGCGTTGATCAATCCTCTTTCGATGAGCTTCACGAAACGCGGGATATCGCGCATGACGTGCAGCCCTCCCTGTTGACCGGGATGAATATGGCGTCCGAGTAACGCGAGCGATGTGCCGGGGAACGACACCTCCTGCCGAGTAAGACCCATGAGCATGACGTGCCCGCCCATGCATGTCGAGTCCCATGCCTGACGAACAGTGCGCACGTTGGTTGGATCAGGCTGCGCCTCCACTTTCGGCGGAAAGACCTGAACACCCGCGGCCTCCACGACAAAGTCTGCGCCGCGCGCCATTGCGGAAGCGGGTGAACGGACCCAGCTTTTCGCGCCGGCGAATCGTCGCCCTGTTGGTCCCTTGCACAGATCCCGAATGCGTTCGACGATTCCATCGCCTTCCGCGATCGGATCAAGCACAGTCGTCGCGCCAACCGTGAGCGCAAGATCCCGACGATATCGCACTGGTTCGACCACAATCACCTGCCCCGCGCCGGCCACACGCCCGGCTTGCACTGCTCCAAGGCCTACCGGTCCAGCGCCGAACACGGCCACATCGGAGCCGGCCTCGAATCGCAGATAGCTATGCCCCGCGGCAAATCCAGAGGCGAGTTGATCTCCGAGCAGCGTGAGTTCCGCGGAAGGTAAGTCGGTGAACACGGGGACGCAGTATTCCTCGAATACTGCCATAAGTTCGCTGACTCCACCGATTCCGGCTTCGGCATACACAGGCGTGCCGTCGCTCATGTCCGCAAACGGTGGGAAGTTGTCTCCTCCAAAGGTGAACTGACAATAGTCAGGGCGACCCTGAAGGCATTGGTAGCACACACCGCACTGAGAAGTCCCCGCGACAACCACGCGATCGCCCACTTCGACCCTGCGAACATCCGCGCCGACTTCCTCGACGATGCCGAAACCGCAGTGGTTCGGCACTGAAGCGCGCCCCGCCTGCGTCGTAGCCAGCGCTCCCGCCACGCTGGTGTAGCAAGGCGCAACGGCCAACGTCCGGATGACGACCTGGCGCGGCTGAATGGCGCGCAAGCTCAGTGATTCCACGGTCAAGTCCCTTCCGTGGCGAATCAGCGCGCGAAAACTGCGTCCGGCGCTTGTACCGCGCTGCGCTGCTGGCGCCGGATTCTGCGCGCCGGCTTCTCCGGCCAGAAGCGTTCCTCCAATCGCCGCCGCGCTGCTTTTGAGCATCGATCGACGCGAGACAGGCTTTCGTGTGTTCATGGGATTCCCTCGCCGCACAATGATACGCAAATCGCCGGCCGGGCCCCGCAATTCATTGTCAAAAGCAGGCGCGCAGTGACAGACTCACGCAAACCGAGATGAAACGATTGGGTTGCCTGCTTATCGCCTGTATCGTGCTGGCCTTCATAACGACCTGGGTATCGCTTGGCGTCCAACGGAGAAGCCCGGGTATCGTGGTCGCGATCGACACGCCAATAGAGACCCCCGAATGGGCTCGGCTGGAGCGTCAGCTTCTCGATGCACACACACCGGCTATTGTTGAGTTCTACAACAAGTACTATGACGCCCGCGGCTACGTGCAATGCGTGCTGCGGTGGGGCGCCGACGATGGTCCCGACGACGCATTTGAAAACATGGCCGGATGGCCCGAGCTGCACGCCGTCGGCGGAAGCGATGAAGTCCTGCGGTTGTACCTCCAGGGATTGGACGGAATGCTGCAGCAATACACCGAGGCCAGGACGACACAGGTTCCCGCGGGCCGTGGTGGAATGTACTACAAGGAATTCAGCACACAATCCGATTGGATGCATCACGGCGAGGCCCTGCGGGTGTTCAACCGCATGGGCCTGTCCGTGCCGACGGATCCGAAATACCGCACTCGTGCGCAGCGCTATGCTGCCATGTACATGGGCGAGGATCCGGAAGCCCCCAACTATGATCCGAAGCTGAAGCTCATCCGAAGTCTAATCAATGGAAGCCGCGGCCCGATGTTGCGCAATGCAACGCCGCTCGATTGGGTCGGCGATCCGATCGACATCGAAAGTTTCACCGCCGGCCACAGCGAACGAAACTTCGACGAGATGCTCGCTCACTACGCTGAGTATGGCGACGTTGCCGGAGATTCTTTTCTCAATCTCGTTGCCACCACGCTGCCATTGGACGCCTACCTTGTGACGGGTGAAGCGAAATACAAGAAGTGGATTGTCGATTACATGGACGCGTGGTTAGAACGGATGAAGAGGAACAACGGCATCATCCCGAGCTTTGTCGATCTGGATGGCAAAACTGGCGGCCCCGAAGGCAAGTGGTGGGGCAATGCTTACGGCTGGGGCTTCAGTCCGATAAATCCCGTGACAGGCCGGCGCGAGGATCGCAATCGCATACCGCGCGCGCTTGTCGGATTCAACAACGCGTTGTGGGTCACCGGCGATTTCAAATACATCGATGCGTGGCGCATGATGATCGACGCTGTGAACGCCAATGCGACGACCGTGAATGGACGGAAGCAATATCCGACGATGTTCGGTGCGAACGGTTGGTACGGTTGGCAGTCGCAGCCCTGGAATGTCGGAGCACTCGAGGTTTGGTACTGGTCGATGAAGACGGAAGATCTAGAGCGCGCAGGGCGAAACAATCCATGGATCATGTATCTTCAGGGTCAAAATCCTTCGTACCCGGAAACAGCACTGCGCAGTGACCTGCGATTGATCGAAACACGTCTCAGCCGTATGCGGGCCGATCGCACCACTCCCGCACAGCGACTTGCGGACAATATGATGGATTTCAACCCTGCCGCTGTCGACGCTCTCATCCGGTTGACGCTGGGCGGCCTGCCTCCCGGCAGAGACGGCGGATTATTGAATGCCCGCATACGTTACTTCGATCCCGCACGTCATCGGGCGGGATTGCCCGACGGCGTCGCCGCGCTGGTTTCGCAGATGACGAACACCGAGACCGTTGTCACTCTTGTGAATGTGGAACAATCATCACCGCGAAGCGTCACGCTTCAAGGCGGAGCCTACGGTGAGCATCGGATACTCTCAGCGGAGATCGGCGGAAAGGTCTTCCCCATCGACAATCGCAGCTTCACTGTTCAAATTGCCGCTGGCACCGGCGCCAGAATCACCCTCAAATTGAGACGCTACTCGGAGCAACCGACGACAATCTTCCCTGCGGGCGTCATGTAAAGCGCGCTCGTTTCCGCTTCTGTCCTGCGTGGCTTCGACATCAGTAGTTCGTCGCGCGGCGGGATTGGCTGCACTGGAAGAAGTTTGGCGAAGGCTAGGCGGATACACAATTCATCCGCGTGCAAACCTCGAAACGAGCGAAGCTCGCCGGCGTGGAAAGGATCGTGAAGCAATTGATCACAGATGGCCACATTTCTGACGAAAGAGTTGATTACGTGAACTGAACCTGTAGAATCTATTGGGCAAGCGGGAGTAATTCAGCGGTAGAATGCCAGCTTCCCAAGCTGGACGTCGCGGGTTCGATCCCCGTCTCCCGCTTTTCGTTTCATAGACTTACAGACCTTCCAATTTTGGATATACTCCAAATACTCCGTTAAGGAAGTAGTGCGTTTCTTCTCGCGGCTGTTGGAGCAAAACTCGTATTGCAAACAAAGCCACATATAAGAGTTCTTCGTCCAGTTCTTGTGACGCCCAGCTTGGGCTCGCCACTCATTCCCGCGCATTTCGCGCACGTTGCGCCGTGGCGAACTACTGGGAGGTTGGCTCATTACCGCACGTGGAGAAGTCTCCCGCTCAGTGGCGGAGCGGTGCCGGAATGGAATCGTTCAGGGGTTCCGGAGACTCGTGGATCACCTTTTGGAGAACCTCTCCTATCGAATTCGCTTCGAACGGCCGTTTTCCCGACAACATCTCGTAAAGCACAACACCGAAGGAAAAGAGGTCGCTGCGAGCGTCACACTTTCCGGCGTTGGCTTGTTCGGGAGACATGTAGGCTGGAGTCCCGACAATCAAGCTGGTTTGCGTTAGGATTTGGTCCGAAGCAGGGGTATCCAAAAGTTTGGCGACACCGAAGTCCGCGAGTTTCGCGTAGCCACTGCGCGAGACGAGAATGTTTCCGGGCTTGATGTCGCGATGCAGAATGTGCGCGTCATGCTCCGCTGCAAGACCCTCTGCGACACCGAGAAGCAACTCGACGATTTGCCGCCAGGACCGCGGCTCAGCCGCAGCCCAATCGCTCAGCGTGCTGCCGTCTACGAGTTCGGTGACGACATACTGTTGACCGTCCGCCTCTCCGATGTCGTGAACCATCACCAGGTGTGGGTGATTCAGAGCGGAGGTCAACTGCGCTTCACGCTGAAAGCGCCGGCGGGCGCCTACATCCGCCACCCCTGTTGAAAGGAATTTCACCGCAACCTGGCGGTTCAGCTTTGTATCGAGAGCGCGATAGACGACACCATACCGCCCTATCCGATCTTCGCCTCGATTCAGTATTGCCCTAAAGTCGGCCCCGATTGCGACGGGCTCACTCATCTCCCTCTGTCACCTCGGCATTGCGCGCTTGTTGCTCGCGAAGTATAGCCGATGGAATCGTCCAAATCCGAGGGAATCACATGCCGTGTATCCCGGGAATCACAGCTTCCCGAACGAGAACAGATCACAACAGCCCTGATACAGGATTCTCTCTGGGCGGCCAGGGGCGTCTCGCTTATCCGGGCTGCCCTCGGTCGGGCGTTATTGTTCTTGTGGCGAAATAGCGTGGCCGGTCTCCCTCACTTGTTTCGACTATCTCCAGATCGTGCATTCCGTGATTTGTTAATTGTTTTCTGCCAGAATCCGGAATTATGAAATGGGAATACCTACTCGTCACATACATCGACAGCGCTCACGTAGCAATAACGTTGGCTGGCAAGAAAAACGAACTTAGAGAACTTCCGACTGGAGCGATGTGGGGACCCGCATTCGTAGCGACTCTAAATGAACTTGGAGAAAGTGGATGGGAGGCAATCTCACATACGGAGGAGACCACACTCTTGAAACGACCTATACATCAACCACCCCCGGCGCTGGCACATTGATCTTTCAGGAATTCTGTTGCCCAGGCCGTTGACTTTTCGATAGGGGCTGCCTTCTCTGGCCAGGCATGAGACTTATTACACGAGCCACTGATACACGAGACTAGCATTGTATGAACGGGTCCGATCCAGACGAACCATATCTGCTCTTGAGTCCTCCGCCCCGCGACGTGTATGTCATTTTTTCGAAAGCCCGCCCCGCCGAGGCAAAGGTCGCATTCGCCTTGAAGCACAAACTGGAACAGTTGGGTCTATACGCGTACGAGTACGAGCACATGCCTGCGCAAACCTTCAAAAGTGTCCAATCAGGTGACGTCGATCGCGCCATGGTCCGTCAGATGCTCGCTGACTGCTCCGTCGCCGCGTTTATTTCTCCTCAGGTGGGCGAGCCGAGTCCTGGCGTTCAGATTGAGATAGAGGAACTTCGTTGGTGTGGAAGCCCTACTCTACTCCTTCACTGGTCCCCGGAGGGGCGGCAACCGCTACTTGGGCACCCGGGTTTGGATGGGCTGAACATCGTGTGGAGCGTTGAAATCCCGACAGCGGCAGACAACGATGTAGCCCAGAACCAGGCCGAGTTCGCGGGCCGACAGCTGGCAGAGGGAGCGTGGCTCGCCTGTACCGTTCGGTCGTTCAGGAAGAATCATGAACGGACGGCCGGAAGCCTCCTCGATCTGATTCCGGATCTACCTGAGGCGCCGCTTCTTAACTATCGGTTGCGAAAGGACGAATCCAATCGTGGAGAGTGGATAGAGAGGCGTGATCTGGGAGCATTAGCAAAACAGATAGCGGAAGGTGCACATAGGAATGACCTGGAGTCTTTTGTCCATCAATGGCGTTCAGGAATCGACTTGATGGCAGAGAGGCTGGCGGGGGAAGCGCGATTCCCCCTCAATCAGCCCATTCGTGACTTCCAGAACGCGCTTGAGGAACTGGCCGGCGAGGCGTGCCGATGCTACCCTGACTTTGCGGAGTTGCCTAGCGGGGTGCTTCGACAACGATCAGTTATGCTTGTTCGTCTCAATTGCTCCGAACAAGCAATCGCGATTCTCGATCGGTTGCTACACTCGGTTCCAGATCATGAGCGGTGCAACATATACGAAAGCCTCGCATTGGCTCAGCAGGATCAGGACAAACCTGCGGCCATTACAAGCCTCACTCACGCTATCGAGTGCACCCACGAAACTGAGACCATTTGTGTGCTGAGATATCATCTTGGAAAATTGCGACTCGATTCGGCGAACGATGCGGCTTCGGGCTTGTCCGCCGCTGACAGCGACTTCTCATATGTGATCGAACACACTAGAGAAGTAAGCGTTTGTCAGACTGCCTTGCGAGCGCGCGCCCGCGTCCGGACACGCCTCGGTGATTACGACGCGGCAATTGACGACTACACGCGTCTTCTCGATGACCCGCAAGCAGCGCCGCGAAGGTCGGTATCGGCTTGGATGGATCGCGCTGGCCTCTACCGTTTGAAGAAACGTTCGGCCGATGCGATCGATGACTTAACGAGAGCAATCGATTCTGCCGATGCGACACCAAGCCAGAGATTTCGCTCGCTTGAAGCCCGCGGCCGACTGTTCGAAGAGACCGGCCAGTTGCGCGAGGCTGCGGACGACTATGCAGCGATGACAAAATTCTTTTCCATTCCGCAGAGCTATCGGGACGAGCTTCGTGCAGCGATTGGGCGACTTCGCGGCTAGGCCTAAAAGCCTTCGAAAACTCAGCACCGAAAGAGAGTCAAGTCACTACCCAGCCCCCCTCGCTTAGAACTCCGCGCTCTCCGCTACACGGAGCATTGTTCCCGACGAGTCGGGTTTTAGGAAGCAGAAGGCTCATTCATAACGATTAGCGCCCGAAGGGTTTGCGAATCGCACGCCAGTTGACGCGTAGTCGTTACTCGGAAAGGGGCACGAGAATCTACCCTTCGCTTCCGAATTCACCCGTCCCCAAAACCCTTGTGCGGCGGAAATCAATTGAGACCGTGATGAGAAAGTCGAAGGCCGGCAAGAAAACTGCAAAGAAGTCTGCGAAAGCGAAGAAGGCAACCAAGGCGAAGATGTCCCGATCAGACAGCAAGGCCGAGAAAGTCCTGGATCTTATGAAGCGCAAGGAAGGCGCGACGCTCGCCGAGATCGCAAAGGCGACCGACTGGCAAAATCACAGCATTCGCGGATTCGTCAGCGGGCACGTGATCAAAAAGCTCGGACTAAAGATCGAGTCGACGAAGAGCAGCGCGGGGGAGCGCACGTACCGAATCATTGACTGAAAACTGACTTCGGGGGGGGGCCTGCCTTGCGGCTCACGAATCATTTAGGTATTGTGCGATTGTGAATTCTAAGAATCCAACCGCCGCGGCCATTCAGGATTCGGCCCGCTGGGATAAAGAACTCGGACATATTTGGGGTGCCATGTCTCGGGAGTACAACCTTCAAGCAGCGCCTCCCGGGCCTTGCTCAACTGCTTTCCGTTTGATCGATAACGCATGTGAACGATAGTGGAAACATCGTCCAACCCTGACGGAAGGTCTTGCCCACAATGTGGCGAGGCACTGGTTGCGGTAGGTGCATTCCGGGTTTCCACGACACACGGACAAGTAAATGAATCCCGACCATCAACTCCACTGCGGATCTTTCTGAGCTACGGACACGATGCCAACGAAGAACTTGTGGAGCGCATCAAGGCCGACCTGGAGAAGCGTGGACACGAAGTCTGGTTCGACAAGAGCGAGATCAAGTTCGGAGACGATTGGCGGCGCGCGATTACCGATGGCATTTTGAACAGCCAACGTGTCGTTTCCTTTCTTTCTAGACATTCAACGCGGAACCCCGGGGTTTGTCGCGATGAGATTGCCATCGCTATCGGTGTCAAAGGTGGCAACGTCCAGACCATCCTCGTCGAGAGCGAGCACGAAGTGCAGCCTCCAGTGAATATAGGTCACATCCAGTGGCTCGACATGCACGATTGGAAGGAACAGCTCACAGCGGGAGACGTAGCGTGGAAGCTATGGTACGAAGCCAAGCTCGCAGAAATTGTTCGCGTGCTTGAGAGCGACGATAGCCGCTGCTTTGCCGGCGAAATCGAAACTCTAAATGGTTACCTCCAGCCGATCAATGCAGACGCTCGTGTCTACGATTTGCTTCGGAACGGATTCTTTGGCCGCCGCTGGCTCTTCGAGGCCGTTGAGAACTGGCGGCAGATTGAAGCGTGTGATTCGCGACTCTTCTGGATAACCGGAGAGCCGGGGGTGGGTAAGAGCAGCTTCGTCGCCCAACTAGCTCATACCCGGTCGGATGCCATCATC
>Ga0105248_10008309_pt1 | contig 11403 bp, 7 predicted proteins | sample KBSS34metaG_FD_81524 | JGI IMG/M metagenome (GOLD analysis project Ga0105248, IMG submission 81524) | Switchgrass rhizosphere microbial communities from Kellogg Biological Station, Michigan, USA - KBS S3-4 metaG | ecosystem: Host-associated > Plants > Roots > Rhizosphere > Soil | place...
AATCCACCGTCCGGGAGACCGACCACCGAATTCAGGCCGATCGGATCCGGAGCGACGGCGCATCCGATCCACGTGAGCGCGGGTGGCTTCGCTCGGGCGTCGAGCTCGAAGACCTCGATTGATTCCCGATTCCCATGGTGAACGACGAAGAGCGTGTGGGGGCGGTTTCCGCCGTCGCGCAGGTACAACCCGTGCGCTCGGAACGCGCCCTGTTCCGCCGGATCGATCGGACCGGGACACGCGGCGTAGGTCTTTTTATCCCATCGCTCCTTGGGTGTCGCGGTGGGGAAAATCGCGGTGGTCGTCTTGTCTCGAAGGTCGATCAGACGGATCGCACCGTTGGCCGCCATGCCGGACGAAATCAGCCACTGACCTCCGGGAACGAGGGCGAGATCTTCAGGAGCGACCTGATTGCAGATGAACCGAACGTCGCCGAGGGGATCGCAGCCCGCAACCGCACCTCGTTGTCCGGCCGCCCCCAGTGGCAGCGCAAGCGCGACGGCGAGACCGGTAAGTGTCAACAGCTTCATGCGCCCTCCTTGTCCACTCCCGACTGTCGAGTGCTGATCGGCGCTGGCGGTTCTCCACAGTGCGACGCAGCAACAGTATGCGCTCTGTGCGCTGAATCATCCGACCAGTTCGCTGACAGTGGTCGAATTTACTACAGCTCATGTTGTCGTAAACCGGAAGCAGTCGAACGAAAGTCGAACAACGTGTTGCGTCGCCCTTCCTGGGACGCAAACGAAGTCGCCGCGAAATGTTCCTTTAAATCCTGCCGTGACGTGGGTTAGTCGAATGGTGCGGAAGGGGGGATTCGAACCCCCACTGGATTGCTCCAACTAGCTCCTGAGGCTAGCGCGTCTGCCGTTCCGCCACTTCCGCAGTGGAGAGATGTCGCAGGCCGAACTCTCAGTATAACCGGAGGATGGAAGGGCGGTCGAGGCGAGGGCCGGCCCTGAGACCTATTCCAGCCAGATCAGGGTATTCGACCCGCTGCGCTCCTCGCGATCGAGGATCAGCCCCGGCCCGTGCCGCTCGAGATCTTCGATCGTGAGGTCCGACTGGTCCCAGTCCAAGTCGACGTTTGCGCTGCGCATACGGAACCGGCCGCGATCGGAGCGCATCCAGCGCACGACGCCAAACGGGATCGACACGTCGGTGAGCCGCTCCTCGTCGGAATCGTAGTGGAGCACCCGAATCCGCTGAATCGGCTGGCGCGCCGCGGACGCGTCCGCGCGGTGCACGATCAGATCGCGGCCGCGATCGCCAGGTTCGAGGAGTGGTGCCGTCCCGGCAAAGCGCCGCCGCTGCTGCATGAAGCGCTCGCCCGCCGTCGTCCGCGAGACCGACTCGCTCTGCACGTGCGAGCGGATATAGTAGACGGCACTCCCGACGGCGACCACGACACACACGCCCAGGGCAAGAAAAACCCCCAACAGAATCGTGACCCACTTGCGCGTGGACTTGTCCATGCCTGTGTACCCAGACGAGTGCGTCGACTCGCGGGTTCCCGGGCCGTCGTGGCCATGGCGTGATGACACCGGGCGACTGCGGGGTTGCGCCGCGAACGGCGCGTTAGACGTCGGACACGCTCATATGGAGAGAGCCATGCGATTTGCCCAGTACACGAAGACCCTCGCGATCGTCGCCGCCCTGCCGGTATTGCTGCAGGCCTGCAGCCAGCCGGCGACCCCTCCGGCAGCCGCCGCCTCGCCCGCCGAGCGCGGCAAGTACCTCGTGACCGTGGTCGGCAGCTGCGAAGACTGCCACAGCCCGAAGCTGCTTGGACCGCAGGGGCCAACCATCGACCCGACGCGGCGCCTGTCGGGGCATCCGGTGGCCGACAAGCTCCCGCCGACGCCCGCGGGCGCGATCGCGCCCGACAAGTTCGGTGCGGTCACGACCAACGACTTCACGGCCTGGGTAGGCCTGTGGGGCACGAGCTACACGGCCAACCTCACGCCCGACAAGGCGACGGGACTGGGGAGCTGGACCGAAGACATGTTCATCAAGGCGCTGCGCAGCGGCAAACATCAGGGTGAAGGGCGGCCGATTCTCCCGCCGATGCCCTGGCAGAATTTTTCGCAAATGACCGATGCGGATCTCAAAGCGGTCTGGGCGTATCTCCAGACATTGCCGCCGGTGCAGAACGCCGTACCGGATCCGGTTCCGCCGGTTGAAGCCGCGCTCGTCCCGGGAAAGTGATCATGCGCGCCGCAGTTGCAGCCCTGGTCCTCGCGCTCACCGCGGCGTGCGGCCACGGCATCACCCCGCCAGCGGCCAAAGCTGACGCGTCGCTCGCGACTGGGTCCGGAACGCCTGCGCAGCCGCGCGGACGGATCCGCGGCGTCGTCACCCTCGTGGGGACGCCGCCATCCTCCAGGTTCGAAGCGGCGCTCCAGAACAAGGACGTCTGCGGGCAAACCGTGCCGGTCACGCGGCTGGCGGTCGGGAAAGACAACGGCGTCCGGCAGACGTTCGTTTATCTCGATGGGATCGCCCCCGAGGAGACGGCGCTGCCGCGGTCAACCATCCAGGTCGAACAGAAGGGGTGCGAGTACGGGCCGCACGCCGCGATGGTGACGCCGGGCACGGACCTCGAAATCGTCAATCAGGACCCGATCCTCCACAACGTGCATGCGCGCGAGGCCGCGCCGGACGGCCCAATTACGGTCTTCAACATCGCGCAACCGGTTCGAGGGCAGCGAACCAAAGTCGAAGCGCCCCTCGATACGCCCGGCATCGTCGCACTCACCTGCGAGGCGGGTCATCCATGGATGACCGCCTACATCCTGGTGGCCCGCCACCCCTATGTCGCGACAACCAATGACGCCGGCGAGTTTGTCATTGATAATGTGCCGGCGGGGTCGTACCCAATCAGGATGTGGCATGAAGGCGTTCGGCTCACCAGGGTCATCCCGAGCCTGCAACGCTATGAGTGGGAGGAGCCGTATGAATCCACACAGCAGGTGCTCGTCGCGGCAAACGGCGAGACCGTTGTTCACTTCGAGCTCGAGCTCCGTCCGGAACACTAGGCTGGTCAAGCACCTCGCGGCGGCGGCCGTGTTCACGCTGCTCGCGAGCACCGCGTGGGCGCAGGCGCTGACCCCGATCTCGTCGCTGCGCGTCTCCTACAACACGCGCAAGACCGTGGCGAAACCGCAGGGCGCGCTCAAGACGGAAATCGACGAGATCGACCGCCAGATCGCGGAAGCGACCCGGCTCGGACGATTCGGCGAAGTCCGGCGGCTCTACGCGAAAGGTCAGGCGAGGCTGGCCGGGCGCGAGTGGACCGACGTGCTCGAGTTCACGAATTCGATCGCCATTCGCACCGAACGCGTGCTCGCGGATTCGGCGGGCGCTTACACGGTCCGGCTCGAACAAATCTACGCGCCCGCGATTACGCTCGAACGTCCGCTCAGCGCGCACGCCACGCTGCGAAAGCGGCCGGCGGCGGCCGCTGGTCCGGCAGCTCCGGCCCAACCGCCCGAGATCGTCAAGGACTTCGGCGCCGTGGACAACGTCGGCCGTGACCTGCGCGAGACGCCGCAGGTGTTCGAGCTCGATGTCCGCGACGTCGCCGACGGTCCCTACCAGCTCGCGGTGGATGTGAGCGAAGGATCCAGGGCGCTCGGCGGCGCGACCCTCAACATCCAACTCAAGAAAGGCCTCGACGCCATGGTGGCGCAGCTCGAGAAAGACGCGAAGCAGGCGCCACCAGCGCTCAGGGCCGACATCCTGTTTCCGGTCGAACGGATGCGGAACGTGAACCGCGGCCTCCTCGAAATGCGCACGTTCGATCCCGACAAGGATTTTGCCGACGCGCTCGGCGTCGCCGCCGCGGCCAAGGCCGGCAGGGATCCGTTCGCGAAGCGCACTGGCGACTTCAAGCGCCACTACGTGCTCGAATCGGCGCAGGAGATCATGCCCTACCGTCTCTATGTGCCGACGACCTATGACGCGTCGCGCGCCTATCCGCTCATCATCGCGCTGCATGGCGTGACGCGCACCGAAGACTGGTTCTTCGACTCGAACGATCGCCAGTTTGCGCCGCTGGCTGAAAAGTACGGCTTCATCGTCGCGTCGCCATTCGGCTACCGCACGGACGGCGGCTACGGCTGGGGCGTCGCCACTCCGCCGGCCGATCCCGAGGCGCGTCAGCGCCAGGAGCGCAGCGAAGCGGACGTGATGAAGGTCCTCGAGCTGACGAAGCAGCAGTTCAAGATCGACGAGAGCCGCATCTACCTGGTCGGCCACTCGATGGGCGCGATCGGCACCTGGCGCGTGGCGACGAAATATCCCGACATCTGGGCGGCCATCGCGCCGATCGCCGGCAACGGATCGCCGGAGACCCTCGAGCGGATCAGGCAGGTGCCGGCGATCGTCGTACACGGCGACGCCGACAACACCGTCAACGTGCAGGGATCGCGCAGCATGGTCGCCAAGGCGAAGGAACTCGGGATGGACGTGAAGTACATCGAAGTCCCCGGCGGCTCGCATGACGGGGTCGTTGGACCCAACTACGAGGCGATCTACCAGTTCCTCCGCGATCACCAGAAGAGCGCGGGCCAGGGGTCGTCGCCCGCTCGATCTGCGTCGCCGCAGCGCTGAGGCCGCTACGCGCGGCGCAGCAGGCCGCTCAATTCGGCCACGCTGCCTGCGCGTTCGAGGCTGAGCACGCGCTCGGAGAGTCGGGCCCAGCCAGGTCCGCCGAGGATCGGAGTGATGAGGTCGCGGCACTTCCCGACGACCTCGTCACGCGTCATCGGATTCTCGGCCGTGCCGCGCACGGCTTTCACGAACTCGGTCAAGCGCGTGCCGTCGGTCAGCGTCACCTCGACGATCGCCTGGCGCCCGACGATCTGCGGATCGTTCGGGATCAGGCGGACCTTCGCGCGGTGCCGCACGATCGCCGCGTCCTTCATGCGCGCCTTGTCATGCGCGGACGCGAATGACGCCGTCCCGTCCACCAGCATCACCGCCATCATGTGCTGCAGGTTGATGTCGGGCATGTCGCGATTGTCCACGACGTCCCCCTCGCTCACCCGCACCACCACGTCCTTCACCTGATCCGCCGAGAACCGCTGACGCTGCAGCAGGATCTCGAGCGCGTCGAGCGGCGCCTGGATCGGCGATCCCACGGTCCACTTCTTGATATTGGTCCGCTGCACCTCGTAGCGGTCGCCGAGCTTTTCGGCCAGAAGTTCAGTCGGCAGGTGCGCCGGGTCGGCCTCGGGCGCATTCGCGAGCAGGAAATTGTTCTCGCCCGAAAAAATGTCGTCGATGCCGTTCCAGCCTGCCTGGACGAGGAGCGCCGAGGTGACGCCGCTGCGGGCGGGCATGCCGCCGAACGCGAATCCCTTTTCGATGTGATCGACATCGCGCGACCACGCGGCAATCCCCGACGACTGCTGCGCGGTGTAATCGAGCAGCCAGCACATTTGCTGCGGCGACAGGCTGGCCGCGCAACCGGCAGCGGCCGCGGCGCCAAACACGCCCGCGATGCTGTGGCTGCTCTTGTACCGCTGCGGACCGGCCGCGCGCAGCGTCGCCATGACGCGCGCCCCGACGTCGTAACCGAGCGCGACGCTGCGCAGGAAGTGCTGACCGTCGATCGCGAAGCGCTCGCCCGTCGCCAGCGCGGCGGGCACGACGGCGCACCCCGGGTGCCACACCGACGGCGCGTGCGAATCGTCGGTCTCGTCGGCGTGCGCCATGACGCCGTTCACCATCGCCGCCTCGATCGGACCCAGTCGCTGGCCCGACGCCGCCACCGTCGCAATCGGCGATCCTCCGTACGCCCGCGCGAAATCGATCGCCGCGCGGCCCGGCGGCAGGTCCGCTCCCGAGATCATCGCGGCACAGGTGTCGAGCACGTGGTGCTTGACCTTCTCGAGGACCGCGGCGGGCAACGGCCGCGTCCGGGCGGCGGCCATGTAGGCACTGAGCGCGGTCATCGCCGCACTGGAGGCAGCCGGCGATCCGCCGCCGGCGGTTGGCGCCTGCAGGTTCGGAAGGAATGTGGCGCCAGCCATCAGGCCGCTGGCGCGTTGCAGCATCTCGCGGCGGGTCCAGTCAGCTCGCGTCATCAGCCAGGTCTCCCGTGTGCGCCCATTTTATGGGCTCGGCGCTTTCCGCGGATTCTGGTTGCGTCCGGCGGCGCACCGGAAGTGTAGCGTGGCAGAATGCCACTGGAGATTGCGATGTTCAGATCTGTCACACCGTGGCTGTGGGTCTCGGCTTTCGCCCTCGCCCTCGCGCCGCTGCCGGCGCGGGCGCAAACACCGCCGGCGCAGGCGCTGGCGAGCATGAACGTGGACATCCCGTTCACGAAGTACACGCTGCGCAACGGCTTGACGCTGATCGTCCACGAGGACACCAAAGCGCCCGTCGTCCATTTCAACATCTGGTACCACGTCGGCTCGAAGAACGAACCGCACGGCCAGTCCGGCTTCGCGCACCTGTTCGAGCACCTGATGTATCAGGGCAGCGAGAACTTCAACGACGACTTTTTCAAGGCCACCCGCCAGGTGGGGGCAACCAGCCAGAACGGCAGCACGAGCACCGACCGGACCAACTACTACCAGACGGTCCCGAAGGAAGCGCTCGACACGATCCTCTGGCTCGAATCCGATCGCATGGGCCACTTCATCGGCGCGCTGACCGACGCGCGCCTCACCGAGCAGCGCGGCGTCGTGCAGAATGAAAAACGGCAGGGCCAGAACCAGCCGTACGCGATCGCGCAGGACCTGATCATTCGCGCCACCTATCCGGAAGAGCATCCCTACGGTCACAGCGTGATCGGCTCGATGGACGATCTCAACGGCGCCTCGCTCGATCAGGTTCGCGAATGGTTCCGCACCTATTACGGACCTTCGAACGCCGTCCTGGTGCTGTCCGGCGACATCAAGCCCGAAGATGCGCGCGCCAGGGTCGAGCGCTACTTCGGCGCGTTCAATCCCGGTTCGCCGGTCGCGCATCCCAAGGCGTGGACCGCGCGCCGCACCGGTGCGCAGCGCGAAGTCGCCTACGACCGGGTGGCCGCGCCGCGGCTGTCCAAGATCTGGAACATTCCGGAGTACGGCAACCGCGACGTCGCGCTGCTCGATGTGTTCGCCGACGCCCTCGCCGTCGATCGCAGCTCGCGTCTCGTGAAGCGGCTGGTCTACGACGAGCAACTGGCGACCAGTGTGTTCGCCAACGCCGGCGCCAGCGAGATCGCCGGCCGCTTCACGGTCACCGTCTCGGCGAAGCCGGGCGCCGATTTGGCGCGAGTCGAGCGCATCGTGGACGAGGAAATGGCCCGGCTCATGGCCAGCGGGCCGACCGCCGAGGAGCTCGACCTCGTCCGGGCGCGGAACATCTCGTCGCTCGTGCGCAGCCTCGAGTCGATCAGCACCAAGGCGAACATCCTCGCGACATCCGAGGCGTATCTCGGATCGCCGGACGCGTGGAAACGATCGTTCGAGATCCAGCGGTCCGTGACGCCGGCGGAAGTCGCTGCCGCTGCCCGCGCCTGGCTGACCGACGGTTCGTACACGCTGACCATCCTGCCCTTCACCTTCGCCGCCCAGGGCCAGGACGTCGATCGCAAGACGATGCCGGTGCCGGCCGCCGGATCGATTAGCGCGGGAAAATTTCCGCCGATTCAGCGTGCGACGCTCTCGAACGGCCTGAAAGTCATGCTGATCGAGCGTCATCAGACGCCGCTGGTCTGGACGCAGCTGCTGCTCGACTCGGGATATCCCGCCGACTACGCACAGATCAAGCCCGGCACGGCCAGCCTGGCGATCAGCCTGCTCGATGAAGGGACGACCTCGCGAGATGGGCTCGCACTCGCCGACGAGCTCGTACGAATCGGGGCGACGCTCAACGCGAACGCCAACGGCGACCAGTCCGTGGTGTCGCTCACCGCTCTCAAGCCGACGCTCGATCCGGCACTGACCCTCTTTGCCGACGTGATCCGCAATCCCGCGTACCGCCAGGCCGACATGGATCGTATGAAGAGCCAGGGGGCGGCCGCGATCCGCGCCCAGCAGCTTCAGCCGGCGGCGATCACCAGCCGCGTGCTCTCGCGCGTGATTTACGGTGACAACCATCCGCTCGGACGATTCGCCACGGAAGAATCCATGGCGTCCATCACGCGCGACGATCTGGTGGCATTTCACGATCGCTGGTTCAGGCCCGAGAACGGCGTCCTGCTGGTCGTCGGCGATACGACGCTCGGCGAAATGACGCCAAAGCTCGAATCGGCGCTCGGCAGCTGGAAGGCGGCGGGCGCAACGCCGCGCGTGGCCGTGCCCATGCCCGCGCCGAGAACCAGCCCGGTCATCTACCTGATCGATCGCCCGAATTCTCCCCAGTCGTACATCGTCGCGGGGATTCCGGCGGCGCCGCGCAACACCGACGAGGAATTTCCGATCGCCGCGTTCAACACGAATTTCGGCGGCAACTTCACCAGTCGCATCAACATGAACCTGCGCGAGGAGAAGGGCTGGTCGTACGGCGTCAGCTCCGCGGTCGCCGGCGGACGCGGACCGCGGATGTTCCGCATCACCGCTCAGGTACAGACGGATAAGACCAAGGAATCGATCCAGGAACTGCTGAAGGAGCTGCGCGACGTGCTGACGACACGCCCGATCTCGTCGGCGGAGCTGAGCGCATCACAGAACAACACGGTCCTCGGGCTGTCCAGCCGGTGGGAATCGGCCGGATCGGTCCTCAACTCGATGGAAGAGATCGCGACCTTCGGATTGCCGGACTCCTACTTCGACAGCTACGTGCAGCGGGTTCGGGCGGTCACGCCCGGCGCGACGATCGAGGCCGGCACGAAGTTGATCCCGGCGCCGAACTTTGCGTGGGTCATCGCCGGCGATCGGCGGCGTATCGAGGCGGGCCTCCGTGAACTGGGCATGGAGGTCCGCCTCGTCAACGCGGATGGGAACCCGGAGTAGCGCGCTACTTCAGGCGCACGCGCACCGTGCCGAGGGCGTTGATCGGCGCTCCCGGATAGACCTGCGGGTAGTCCTGGTGCGGCACGAAATAATCAGTGCCGGTCAGGTTGCTGATGTTCAGTGAGTACTCGAACCGGCCGTGCCGGTAGCGCGCTCCGAGGTTCAGCACACCGTAACCGTCGACCACGAAGAGGTTGTCGTTGTCGGCGAACACCTGGCTGATGGAACGCACGCCGACGTTGAAGCCCAGGCCATTCTGCAGGTCGTACGACGTCCAGACGTTGAACGTGTGCAGCGGCGCGAACGTCGGCGTGTTGCCGCGAAGATTCGTGCCCACGCTTTCCTCGTAGTCGAGGAACTCCGCGTCGGTCAATCCGTACGACGCGTTGACGCGCCAGTTCGAGCGCAGCGATGTCGTGAAGTCCGCTTCGAAGCCGCGCGACCGCACTTCTCCGGCCTGGACGTAGACGCCGCCCGGGCGCCGGAACGCCACGTTCTTCTTATTAATCTGATAGATCGACGTATTCAGCTCGGCGCGATTGTTCAGCAGATGAAAGCGCTGGCCGAATTCGCCCTGCGCGCCGGTCTCGGGATCGAGCGACGACCCATCCGGCTGCGCGATGGTCGGCGGGTTGAACGACGTCGCATACGATCCATACAGATCGACCGTGGAGCTCGCCTGATAGACGAGGCCAAGGCGCCCGGTGAACGCGTTGGCTTCGCGGTGCGACACATCCCCTTCGGTCTGCACGCCGTTCTCGATCGGATCGGAGTGACTGCTCCGCCGGTAGATATCAACGCGCCCGCTGGCCAGCAGTTTGAGCTGCGGCGTCAACGCGATGTGATCCTGCCCATAGAAAGCGTTGATCGTGTTCGTGAAGACGTTGGCACTCGCCGGCGTCAGGTCGGACGGTCCCTGCGTCTCGACCGGATCGAACGCATCGATCGACGCGGCCTGAAAAAAATCCTCTTCCGGGAGCGTCGTGAAGTTGTGATAGCGCTGCGACTCCCAGCCGGCCACCAGGTCGTGCTCGACGCGGGTCGAGAAATGCCCGGTGAGCTCCGCGATGTTCATCAACGGACGCCGATGGTGCTTGAAATACAGGTAGTAGCGGTCGATGGTGCGCGGCGCGATGAAATCCACTTCCTCGGACAGGAAGTACTCGTCGTTGAAGTGGCGATACGAGAGCGTGTCACGGAAGCCGAGCGAATTGGTCAGCTGTTTCGCGTACGCAACCTGGATGTTGTTGTCGTACGACGTCGCATCGTCTTGCGGCGTCCGGTAGTTGCGATCGTGCGGGACGTCGGGGATGTTGGCCTTGACCGGCACGCCGAGGTCCGTGTCCACCAGCGGCAACCCGGCATCGCCGGCAAATCGATCGCGGTTGAACGTATAGTAGACGTTGACCTGACCCTTGGTGCCGAGACGCCACGCCACCGACGGCGTCACCGTGACGCGCGTGACGTCTTCGTTCCGATAGCCATTCGAGCTGTCGGCGCCCACATCGAACCGGTAGAGGAAGGCGTCGCTGCCAAGACGTCCGCCGGCGCCGAACGCGCCGCGGCCGGTACTCCAGCTGCCGCCCGCCGCCATGAATTCGTAGGACGAGATCTCGGACGGCTTTTTCCGAATGAGGTTGACCGTCGCGCCGAGCGCGCCGCCGCCATAGAGGGCGGACGAGGGCCCCTTGAGGACGTCGACCCGCTCGATGCCCGTCAGCTGCGCGTTGACGCGGTTGCCCTCGTTCCTGACGCCGTCGAGGAGCTGCACCGAGTCGAGGAATCCGCGAAAGGCGTAGTACTCGTAGACGCCGTACGTGGTGAAGGGATTGACGCCGGGCACGTTCTGCAGCGCCGTCACCAGGTCGTTGGTGCCCTGCTGCGCGATGAGATCCGCTGACAGCGTATTGATGGTCATCGGCAGCTCGCGCAGCGGCAGCGTGGTCTTGCCGGTCGCGGCGGTTCCGAGAAGCGCGCCGGTCACGCTGACGTCCTCACTGATGCCGGCCACCTGGAGCGGCACGCTGATCGTCTGGCCTGACGCCCCGTGGTCGACCGGCTGCGTAGCCGGCACGAAGCCGGGCGCTTCGACGCGAACCGTATAGCGCCCCGGCGCGACCCCCTGGAACGAAAAACTTCCATCTGACGCGGACACCGCCGACCGCGGCGTCCCGGCGTCAGCACTCAGCGCGACCTGCGCGCCCGGCACGGCCGCACCCTGGGGATCCACGACCCGACCGGAAATCGACGAACCCTGCGCCAGAAGCGACGCGGGGACGAACAGCACACAGCAAGCCACCACAAGGCGGAGCAATCGCATCAGTTGCACCCTTTGTAAAGAAAGACCGCCGAAGTCTAGCGACAGGCGTGCTGGCGCAACCTGAAGACTCGATGAAGTTTTCGTCAGACTACGGGGACGGGTTTGGGACGGCTAGCGCTTGCGCATCGA
>Ga0105248_10008310_pt1 | contig 11402 bp, 8 predicted proteins | sample KBSS34metaG_FD_81524 | JGI IMG/M metagenome (GOLD analysis project Ga0105248, IMG submission 81524) | Switchgrass rhizosphere microbial communities from Kellogg Biological Station, Michigan, USA - KBS S3-4 metaG | ecosystem: Host-associated > Plants > Roots > Rhizosphere > Soil | place...
GTGGGGCTCGGGCCCGGCATGGGCACGCTGCTGCCCGCCGTGCACACCTCCGGCGTGCTGACCGGGCGGTGCACGATCGAGGATCTCGCCCGGGTGCTCAGCGAGAACACCGCCCGCCGCTTCGACCTCTACCCGCGCAAGGGCGCACTCGCGGTCGGCTCTGACGCCGACATCGTCGTCTTCGACCCCGGCGCCGAGCGGGTGCCCTCCGCGGCCGACCTGCACTCCGCCGCCGGCTACTCGCTCTACGAGGGCGAGCGGCTGGTCGGCTGGCCGGAGCGGGTGTTCGTGCGCGGGCACCTGGTCTACGACCGCGGCGAGTTCCCCGGCGAGCCGATCGGCCGGCACGTTCCGGTAAGCCCCTAGTGCGGGGCGGGACGTCGGCGTACGGGCTCGCGATCTCGCTGGCGGCGCTGGCGGCGGCCAGCCTGACCGCGGTGGGCTTCTCCGCCGTCGCCCCGCTCCTGCGCGGCACGTTCGGACTGTCCGAAGTGGAGGTGGGCGCGATCGCCTCGTGCGTCTACGCCGGCGCCGCCGCCACGTCGGTCGCCGGCGGCCGGCTCACCGACCGGCTCGGCCCGGCGCCCGTGCTCGCGGTCGCGGCCGGCGCGCTCGCCCTGGGTGCCGCGGTGGCCGCCCTCGCCCCGGCCCGGTGGCTGTTCTTCGCCGGCGTGGCCGCCGCCGGGCTCGGCTACGGTCTGGTCAACCCGCCCACCAACGTGCTGGCCGACCCGGGCAGCCCGCGGCTGCGGGGCCTGACGATGAGCATCAAGCAGACCGGCATCCCGCTCGGCGGCATCCTCGCCGGCCTGCTCGTGCCGCGGGCGGCCGCCGCGGTCGGCTGGCGGTGGGCGACCGCCGTACCGATCGCCGGCTGCGTCGCGGTGGCCGCCGTGGCGGCGCTCGGACCGCGGGACCGCAGCACCGGCACGGGCGGCGGCGCGCACTCTCACTCCGGCCGGGTCGATTCCCGCCGCCCGGACCGTCCCTCCGGCCAGGTCGTCGCCCCCGGCGACCCGACCGACCCGACCGACCCCACCGGAGCCGGCGGCGCCGGGTACGGTCCCGCCGTCGCCCTCCGGCTGCGGCTGCCGCTGGCCCTCGCCTTCGGCTTCCTGATGGCCGGGGTGCAGGTCGCGGTCTTCACGCTGCTCGCGGTGTATCTCGTCGACGACCGCGGGTCCGCCGCGACCGCCTCCGGCACCGCACTCGCGCTGCTGCTCGCCGGCGGGCTCGCCGGTCGTCCGGCCTGGGGCTGGCTGTCCGACCGGTGGCAGGCCGACCGCGGCCGCGTCCTGCAGGTCTGCGCGTTGCTGTCCGCGGCGTTCCTCGCGCTGCTGCCGGCCGCCGGTCCGGGCTGGCTGCCGGTCGTGCTCGCCGGCATCGGCCTGTGCTCGGTCGGCTGGAACGGTGCCTACCTCGCTGCGGTCGCCGAAGCCGGGGACCTGGCCCGGATCGGCTCGACCACCGGTCCCGCCCTGCTGCTGGTGAACCTCGGCGCGGTCGTGGTGCCGCCGGTGGTCGGCCTGCTCAGCTTCGGCGGCACCCGGTGGCCACTGGCCTGGGCGTGCTGCGCGGTGCTCAGCCTGGCCTCCGGTGCGCTCCTGCAATGGCTGCGCGCGCCCGCGGCCCGTCCCCTGCCCGCCGGCGGAAGGTGATGCCATGGCGACGACGTACCGGATCTGCGTGATCCCCGGCGACGGGATCGGCCAGGAGGTCACCCCGCAGGCCGTGCGGGTGCTGGAGGCGGCGGCGCGCCGGCACGGCTTCCGGCTCGACCTGCGCACCGAGCCGTGGGGGTCGGCCTACTACGCCGAGCACGGTCGGATGATGCCCGAGGACGGGCACCGGACCGTGGCGGCCGCCGACGCCACGCTCTTCGGCGCCGTCGGCTCGCCGGAGGTGCCCGACACGGTCAGTGCCTGGGGCCTGATCCTGACTATCCGGCAGAAGCTGGACCTGTACGTCAACCTGCGCCCCATCCGCAGCTATCCCGGCCTCGGCCCCCGCCCGGCCGACGCGCCGCCGGTCGAGCTGGTGATCGTCCGGGAGAACACCGAGGGCGAGTACGTCGGGCTCGGCGGCCGGCTGTTCGCCGGCACCGAGCGGGAGACGGCCAGCCACACCTCGGTGTTCACCCGCGCCGGCATCGACCGGATCGTCGACTACGCATTCCGGTCGGTGCTCGCCGGCGGGCTGCTGACCAGCGTGACCAAGTCGAACGCGCTACCGCACACGATGGGTCTCTGGGACGACGTCGCCGCGGAGGTGGCCGGGCGACACCCGGACGTGCGGTGGGAGCGCATGCACGTCGACGCGGTCGCATACCAGCTGGTCCGCGCCCCGGAGCGGTTCGACGTGCTGGTCGCGTCCAACCTTTTCGGCGACATCCTCAGCGACCTCGGCGCCGGGCTGCAGGGCAGCCTCGGCCTCGCGGCCAGCGGCAACCTCAACCCGGACACCCACGTCGGCATCTTCGAGCCGATCCACGGCAGCGCCCCGGACATCGCCTTCCGCGGGATCGCCAACCCGCTGGGCGCCATCAACTCCGCGGCGCTGCTGCTCGACTTCGTCGGCGAGGCCGCCGCCGGGGAGCAGGTGCGGTCCGCGGTGGCGGACACGCTGGCGGCCGGCGCCGCGACCGCCGACCTGGGCGGGCGCTGCACGACCGCCGAGATGGGCGAGGAGGTCGTCCGCCGGGTGAGCGGTGGGGCGCCGTGAGCCGGTCAGTAGCGGGCGGCGGCGGCGCGCTGGATCTCCTTTGCCGCGGCCACCACCTTCTTCGCGTACCGGAGGCCCGGTTCCGTGCCGAGCCGCTCGATCGGACCGGACAGGCACAGCGCCGCGACCACCACCGACCCCTCGTAGACGGGGGCACTCACCGAGGCGACGCCCGGCGACCGCTCGCCGGCGCTCTGCGCCCAGCCGCGGTCGAGCACCTGGTCGGAGCCGAGCAACACCTTGCCGCCGGAGCCCTTGTCGATCGGGAACATCGTGCCGACCGGCACGGCGGTCCGCAGCTCGGCCCGCGACTCGATCGACACGATGCACAGCCTCAGCTGCCCGCGCCGGACGAACAGCTGGGTGCTCTCGCCGGTGGCCCGGGTCAGCCGGGCCATGATCGGGGTGGCGAGCTGGGACAGGCTGGCGGTGGCGAAACGGCTGCCGGTGACCAGCCGGCCGCTGTCGTCCCGGCGCAGGAAGCCGTGCATCTCCAGCGCGGCGACGAGCCGGTGGACGGTGGTCTTCGGGAAGCCGACGGCCTCGACCAGGTCGAGGAAGCTCACCGGCTGGCTGTACTCGACGACATCGAGCAGGTGCATCGCCTTGTCCAGCACCCCGACGCCGCTGACCACCGACTCCATGGTCCAGATGGTAGGCCTGTGCGTTCCACATGGAGGATCGGAACGCCGAGCCTCGTCCCGTCCGGGAGCCTGCGGTGACCCGACCGATCGTCACAGTACTGTCCCTCGGCGGGACGATCGCCTCCCGGCCGGGACGATCCGGCCTGGTGGGCCCCGCGCTGTCGGCCGCCGACCTCGTCGCGGCCGTGCCGGACCTGGACCGGGTGGCCGAGCTGCGGGTCCGCGACCTGGTTCGGCTGCCGTCCTGCGACCTCACCCTGGAGCTGGCCGGCGAGGTCGCCGCCGCCGTCGAGGAAGCCGCGGCCGACGGCAGTGCCGGCGTCGTGGTCACCCAGGGGACCGACACCATCGAGGAGATGTCCTTCGCGCTCGACCTGCTGGTCGGCGGGCCGGCACCGGTCGCGGTCACCGGAGCGATGCGGCACGCCGGGCTGCCCGGTTCGGACGGGCCGGCCAACCTGCTCGACGCCGTCCGCACCGTCGCCTGCCCCACCGCCCGCGGCCTCGGCGCGGTCGTCGTCCTCAACGAGGAGGTGCACGCGGCCCGGACCGTCCGCAAAGGACACGCCTCCGCCCCGGACGCGTTCCGGTCCCCGGGCTCCGGGCCGCTCGGCCGGATCGTGGAAGAGACTCCGCGACTGCGCGGCCGCCCGTTCCCGCGGGTGGCGCTCGACCGGCCGGTCCCCGGCCGCCCGGTGCCGCGGCCGGCGCTGGTCCGGATCTGCCTTGACGACGACGGCTGGTGGCTGCGCTGCCTGCTCGACCGGCCGCCGCCGGGTCTGGTGGTGGACGGCATGGGCGGCGGGCACGTCCCCGGCTGGCTGCTCGCCGACCTGGCGTCGCTGGCTGCCCGGGTGCCCGTCCTGCTCACCTCCCGCACCGGCGGCGGCGACGTGCTGACCCGCACCTACGGCGGCTTCCCGGGCTCCGAGACGTCGCTGATCGAGGCCGGTCTGGTGCCCGCTGGGTCGCTGGACGGGCTCAAGGCGCGGGTGTTGCTCGCGCTGTTGCTGGCCGAGGGCGCCGACCGCGCGCGGATCGCCGAGGTGACGCGGCGGCTCGGCACCGGCCTGACTTCTGGAGGTAGCGATGATCAAGGGTGACATCGTGGTCCGCGGCGGCACCGTGGTCACCGACTCCTGGTCCGGTCCGGCCACCGTGGTGATCTCGGGCGACCGGATCAGCGGTGTGCTGGACGGGGCGGCTGAGGTCGACGCGGCCCGTACGGTCGACGCGACCGGGATGCTGGTGCTGCCCGGCGGCGTCGACGCGCACTGCCACGTCGGCCTGCCCCTGGGCGCGTACACGACCAGGGACACGTTCTCCTCCGCGACGATCGGGGCGCTCGCCGGCGGCACCACCACCATCGTCGACTTCGCGATCCCCGGTCCGGGCGAGGACCCGCTGGCGGTGCTGCGCCGCCGGCTGGCGGAGGCCGAGACGTCCCGCTGCGACTACGCCATGCACGGCTGCATCAGTTCGCCGGACGGGTCGATCCCCGCCACCGTCCACGCGTTCGCCGAGGCCGGGGTCCGGACGGTGAAGCTGTTCACCACCTACCGGGACCTGCTCATGGTCGACCTGCCGACGGTGCGGCAGGTGATGACCGCGCTGTCCGACGTGGACGGCCTGACGTACGTGCACGCGGAGGCGAACGACCTGGTCGAGGAGGCCCAGCGGGAGGCCGAGCGAGCCGGCCGGATCGGCGCCTCCGGGCACGCCGGCACCCGGCCGGTGGCGGCCGAGGAGCGCGCGGTCGCCGACGTGCTCGGGGCGGCGGAGCACACCGGGGCCCCGGTCTACTTCGTCCACCAGTCGACACCCGGCGCCGTCGACCTCGTGGTCGCGGCCCGACAGCGCGGGGTGCGGGCGTTCTCCGAGTCCTGCCCGCACTACCTCACCCTCGCCGCCGACCGGTACGCCGACCCGGCGGCGGAGCGCTGGGTCTGCTGCCCGCCGCTGCGGGACCGGTCCACAGTGGACGAGCTCGACCGGCGGCTGGAGATGGGCTTCGTCGACACGGTCGGCAGCGACCACTGCTGCTACGACTCGGTGCAGAAGGCGGAGCACGCCGACGACGTACGGCAGATGCCGAACGGGATGCCAGGGGTGGAGACCCGGCTGCCGGTCGTCTTCGACCGGTTCGTCGCGAGTGGACGGATCTCCGCGGAGCGGTTCGTCGCGCTGACCGCGGCGATGCCGGCTCGGCTGAACGGGCTGTATCCGCGCAAGGGCACGATCGCCCCCGGCTCGGACGCCGACCTCGTCGTCTTCGACCCAGCGGCGACCAGGGTGGTCACCGCCGGCGCGCTGCACATGCAGACGGACTACTCGCCGTACGAGGGCCGCGAGGTCACCGGCTGGCCGGTGACCGTGCTCTCCCGCGGCCGGGTCGTCGTCGACCGCGGCGCGGTGCGGGACCCGGGCCCGGTCGGCGAGTTCGTGGCCGCCGGGCCGATCACGGCCGGCGGGTGAAGACCGTCCCGCTCGGCCGGACCGGCGTGCCGGTCTCCAGGGTCGGACTGGGCACGGCCACCTTCGGCGTCCAGTGCGACGAGCAGACCTCGCGGGCGATCCTCGACCGGGCGGCCGAGCTCGGCGTGACCTTCCTGGACACCGCCGACAAGTACCCGCTGGGCGGGTCGGTGGAGACCGCCGGCGTGACCGAGGAGATCCTCGGCCGGTGGCTGGCCGGGCGCCGGGACCGGTTCGTGGTCGCCACCAAGGTGCACGGCCGGACCGGGCCGAGCGCGTGGGACGCCGGGCTGAGCCGGCGGCACGTGCTCGACGCGGTGGAAGGATCGCTGCGCCGGCTGCGTACGGACTTCGTCGACCTCTACCAGCTGCACCGGCCGGATCCGCGGACGCCGATCGAGGAGACCCTGGCCGCGCTGGACGCCCTGGTCACCGCCGGCAAGGTCCGCTACGTCGGGGTGTCCAACTTCCTCGCCTACCAGCTGGCCCGCGCGCTCGGGCGCAGTGACGCGCTGCGGCTGGTCCGCTTCGTGTCCGCGCAGCCCCGGTACAACCTGCTGTTCCGGCAGCCGGAGCGGGAGCTGCTGCCGCTGTGCCGGGAGGAGGGTCTCGCGGTGCTGCCGTACAACCTGCTCGCCGGTGGGCTGCTGGCCGGCAAGCACGACCTGGCCGGGGAACCGGCCGCCGGCACCCGGTACACGCTGCCCGGGGCCGCGGACCTCTACCGGTCGCAGTACTGGCAGCCGGCGGAGCTGGACGCGGTCGGGCGGATCGCCGCGATCGCCGCCGAGGCGGGCGTCGCGCTGCCCACGCTGGCCGTCGCCTGGGTCGTCGCCCGGCCGGAGGTGACCGTCCCGCTCGTGGGCGCCAGCTCCCCCGACCAGCTCGACACCGTGCTCGCCGGCGCCGACCTTGAGCTCGGCGCGGACGTCCTGGCCGCGCTCGAGAAGGAGACCGCGCCGTTCCGCCGGGGCGACGCCATCGAGTGACCCGCCGACGGGCAGCCGGAGGATTCCACGTCGCAGGGCTGCCGACTGGCCCGTGGCAAAATCGACCAGGTGCGGATCGGGCTGCTGGGACCGTTCGAGGTGCGGACGGACGGCGGTGACGTCGTCGACGTGCCCGGCGCCCGGTTGCGCGGGCTGGTGACCGCCCTCGCGCTGGACGCGGGTCACGTGGTCCCGAAGGCGACGCTCGTCGACTGGATCTGGGCCGACCGTCCGCCCGCCGACGCGACGAATGCCCTGCAGCGTCTGGTGTCCCGGCTACGGAAGGCGCTGCCGGACGGGACCGTCGAGGGGCACACGGACGGCTACCGGTTGGCGGTGGAACCCGACGGGGTCGACGCGGTGCGGTTCGAACGCCTCCTCGGCCGGGCCCGCAGCGACGGGGATCCGCGGCGGTTGCGCGAGGCCCTCGCACTGTGGCGGGGTGCGGCCCTGCAGGACGTCGGCCTGCTGGACAGCGGCGCGTTCGACGCCGCGGTCACCCGGCTCGAGGGGCTGCGCCTGGCCGCCATGGAGGATCGGTTCGATGCGGAGATCAGCCTCGGCCACGGCGCCGAGCTGGTCACCGAGCTGACCGACCTGGTGGCCGCGCATCCGATGCGGGAGCGGCTGGTCGCTGCGCTGATGCGGGCCCTCGTCGCGGCCGGTCGCGACAGCGAGGCGCTGCTCGTGTACGAGCGGACGAGGGGAGCTCTGGCCGACGCGCTCGGCGTCGACCCCTCGCCGGGCCTGTCCGAGGTGCACGTCGCCCTGCTGCGGGGCGGGTTGCATCGGGAGGAGATCCGGAAGACCAACCTGCGCGCCGAGCTGACCAGCTTCGTCGGCAGGGACGCCGATGTCGCCGCGGTCCGCGAGCTCATCGCCGGACACCGGCTCACCACCCTGGTCGGGCCCGGCGGTTCGGGGAAGACCAGGCTGGCCACGGAGACCGCCCGCACGCTGCTGGGCGACCTGCCGGACGGGGCCTGGCTGGTGGATCTGGCCGCCATCGGCGCGGACGGTGACGTGGCGCAGTCGACGATCGCCGGGCTCGGCCTCCGGGATGCGCTGCTCGGCGAGGCACCGGACGCGGAGCCGACCGGCCGGCTCATCGCTGCGATCCGGGAGCGGGAGACACTGCTGATCCTGGACAACTGCGAGCACGTGATCGAGTCGGTGGCGACGTTCGCCCATCGGGTGCTCGGGGAGTGCCAGCGCCTGCGGGTCCTGGCCACGAGCAGGGAACCGCTGGGCATCACCGGTGAGGCGCTGTGGCTGGTCGACCCGCTGGCCCTGCCGGAGGGGGACGCCGGCCCCGGCGAGATCGAGTCCTCTCCGGCGGTCCAGCTACTGCGGGACCGGGCGGGCGCGGTGCGCAAGCATCTCAGCGGCGACGACCACACCCTGGCGACGATGGGGCGCATCTGCCGGGCGCTGGACGGGATGCCGCTGGCCATCGAACTGGCCGCGGCCAGGCTGCGGACCATGTCCGTCGAACAGCTCGCCGACCGGCTCGACGACCGGTTCCGCCTGCTGTCCAGCGGCAGCCGTACCGCGCTGCCGCGGCACAAGACACTGCGCGCGGTGATCGACTGGAGCTGGGAGCTGCTCACCGATCCCGAGCGAAGGGTCCTGCGCAGGCTCTCCGTGTTCTCCGGCGGGGCGAGCCTGGACGCGGCGGAACGGGTGTGCGCCAGCGACGCGGTCGAGGCGGGGCAGGTACTCGAGTGCCTGACCGCTCTGACGGAGAAGTCGATGGTCGTCACCGAAGACAACCGGGCGCCGCGCTACCGGATGCTCGGCACGGTCCGGGAGTACGCCGAGCAGCGGCTCGCGGAAACGGGGGAAGCGGATCTGGCGCGGCATGCGCATCTCGCGTATTTCACCGAGCTCGTCGAAACCGCGCAGCCGCATCTTCGCCGCGCGGAGCAGTTGGACTGGCTCGCCACCCTCGAGGTCGAGAACGGCAACATCGGTGCCGCTATGCGCGCCGCGCTTGCGGCTGGCGAGGCGCACGCAGCGATGCGGCTCGCCGCTGCCGCTGGGTGGTACTGGTGGCTCGGCGGGCACAAGGCCGAGGGGCGGGATCTGATCATGGCAGCCGTTGCCATGCGCGGCGAGGTACCCGACGAGATCCGGGCAACGGTGTTCGCCTGGATTGTGGCGTTTCAGGTCTCCGGGCGAGGTGACCATTACCAGGCGAAGGACTGGATCCGCCAGGTGTACGAGATCAACCAGCGTGTCCACAGCCGTCACCCAGCGGTGAAGCTCGTCGCCCAGCTGGAAGGCCTGTCCCGAGCCCCGGAGGCGTTCCTACCCGCGTTCGAACCGCTGTTCATCGATGAGGACCCCTGGGTGCGTGCCGTTGCCCGGCTGCGCCTGGGCCGGATGCGGATCATGTTCGGCGAACACGGGCGGGCTGCCGACGCAGACCTCGAAATGGCCCTCGCCGAGCTTCGTGCGATCGGCGAACGGTGGTGGACCTCGTTCGCCCTGACCGACCTGGCGAATCGAATCGCCATGCGTGGCGAGTTCGCCCGTGCATGCGAGTACTACGAACAAGCGATCGCGGTCATCACCGAGCTCGGTGCCACCGAGGATGTCGTGGTGATGCGGTCGCGGCAGGCCCAGCTGTACTGGCTGTCCGGGGATGCGGACTCCAGCGCAGCCGCTATGGCCGAGGCGCAGCGGTCCGCGAAGCGTGTCGTCTGGCCGAATGCACTGGCCGAGCTGGCCCTGGCGCAGGCGGAGCTCGCCCGCTGGCGGGGCGACGCCGATCAGGCACGCTCGCAGCTCGGCGTTGCGACGGCGATGCTGGGCCATGACGCCGAGCGGGCGCAGGTCCGCGCGCTGGTGCAAGACCTGGCCGGTTACCTCGCCGGAGACCTCGACGAGGCCCGTGCACACCGGGCCGCGGCCGTCGAGGCGGCGTCGGAGGTGGGACACGCACTCCTGACCGCGCGGATACTCGTCGGGGTCGCGGATCTGGCGCTGCGTCGCGAACAGTACGAGGGGGCTGCGCGGCTGCTCGCAGCGAGCGCCGGCGTGCGCGGCCTTTCGGACCGTTCCCAACCGGATGTGGCCAGGATCGAGCGGACGGCGCGGCGTCACCTCGGCGAGGCACGGTTCGCCGAGGTGACACGGGAGGCTACGCAGACGAGCTGGCCTCAGCTGGTCGAGGTCACGCTCGCGTCCTGAGGGTCAGCTGACACGCGGTGGATGGCGATGTCGCCGTTCCGGGTGCGGGCGTGCACCGAGACCGTGGCACCGGACGTCGCCGGGACTTCCCGCGCCACCACGGAGTTGCGCACCGACCCCCGCTCGCTGTCGACGTCGATGTGCGCGACGGTGCCCTCGCTGATGCCGACCTCGATGTCGCCCGAGCCATTCATCAGTTTCGCGTGACCACCGGTCAGCCGTCCGATCCGGATGGCGCCGCTCGCCGTCGTGGCGGTGACGCCGGCGCCGGCGCGGTCGACGTCGAAAGCGCCGCTGGCACTGCTGAGGTCGAGGTCGGCCGAGGCGTGCCCGATCCAGGCCTGCCCGCGGGAGCCCGAGATCCGGACAGTGCCGTCGACCTCGCCGATCCGCACGGCGATCGCCGCTCCGTCGATCTCGGCGGGCCCGGCGACGTGGCCGACCGCGACCTCACCGGCCGAGATGTTCGCGTGCAGCGAGTCGATCCGGTCCAGCTCGACCCGGCCCGACGCCATGTGCAGCTCGCACTCGCCGAGCGGCCCGTCGACCTGGACGCTCGAGTGCGCCAGGTAGGCGATGAGGCTGGAGCCGGCGGGCAGGTCGATAGTGATGGCGACCGAACCGTACGTGTCGCCGGCGGCGGTCGTCTTGACCGACAGGTGCCCACCGGCGAAGTCGACCTTGGTCCTGGCGGCCACCTTGACGTCGCGTCGGCGCGCTCTGTCAACGGGTTCGACCAGCACCACGGCGTCGGTCCGGTCGCTCGCGGTGACCCGTACCTGAGCACCGGCGACCTGCACGGTGGCGGTGATGGGACCCCGGCTGGCGTAGGTAGGCATGACACTCTTTCTCTTCGGTCGTACGTGATCTTGCCGGTGGGCATCTCGAAGGTTCACGCTCGCTTCGTGAACGTGGACAGCGACCACAGGTAGCCGACCACGGCGATCCCGACGCACCAGGCGACCGCGGTGACCGCGGTGCTCGCGGACGGTGCACCGGCCAGCAGCCCGCGCAGTGTCTCGATGATCGGAGTGAAGGGCTGATACTCGGCGAACTGCCGTGCGCCGGCCCGCATCGCATCCGCCGGCACGATCGCACTGCTCAGGAACGGCAGCATGATCAGCGGCACGGCCGCCATCCCCGCCGACTCCGGGGTCTTCGCGGCCAGTCCAAGAGCGACCGTGATCCAGCTGGTGGCGAAGCTGACCAGCACGAGCAGACCGATCGCACCGAGCCAGTCCAGGGCGCTCGCCGCGGGCCGGAATCCCAGCGCGAACGCCACCGCGATGATGGCCACGATCGCGATCAGGCTGCGCAGCATGCTGGCGACCACCTGGGCATTGAGGACCGCGCCGCGGGAGATGTCCATCACCTTGAA
>Ga0105248_10008313_pt1 | contig 11402 bp, 8 predicted proteins | sample KBSS34metaG_FD_81524 | JGI IMG/M metagenome (GOLD analysis project Ga0105248, IMG submission 81524) | Switchgrass rhizosphere microbial communities from Kellogg Biological Station, Michigan, USA - KBS S3-4 metaG | ecosystem: Host-associated > Plants > Roots > Rhizosphere > Soil | place...
CCCGGGTGTGATGCCCCTCGACGTTTCGTAGGATTGGGAGTCCGAAGATGTCCGACCACGACGACGGCCGCAGGCAGGAGCCGCCGGGAAGCCCGGCCCCGGCGGCGCCGGGCACGGCGAATCCGGCCCTGGCGTCGCGGTTCCAGCAGATGTTCCCGGTCCTCTCGCCCGGCGAGATCGACCGGATCCGCCGGTTCGGCGAGATCCGCCGGTTCGCCGCAGGCGAGTTTCTCTTTCGGACCGGAGAGGCGGTGCCCGGGATGTACGTGATCCTCTCCGGGCGTGTGGCGATCGTTCCCCGGGACGGGCTGGGACAGATCGCACCGGTCGACGCCTTCGCACAGCTGATCGGGGCGCCGCTCGAGGAGATGACCGAGGTCGTGCCGGGAGAGGTCATCGCCGAGATCGGTCAGCTGTCCGGAAGGCAGGACCTGGCCGTCCTCGACGCGCGGGCGGTCGGCGACGTGGAGGCGATCGTCGTTCTGCCCGACGCGCTTCGGACTTTGCTCGTCGCCGAGGCGGAGCTCGGGGAGCGCATTCTGCGCGCGCTCATTCTCCGGCGCGTGGCGCTCATCGAGATCGGGTTCGGAGGCCCCGTGCTCATCGGGGCGGTCCGGTCTCCGGACGTCACGCGGCTGTCGCATTTCCTCGAGCGCAGCTCGATTCCCTTCCGGGTGGTCGATCCCGACGCGGACCGGGATGGCTCTTCGCTCCTGGCGCGCTTCGCGCCCGAGCCGGAGGAGCTCCCGCTCGTGGTCATGCCGAACGGCACGGTGCTCAAGAACCCCTCGAAGCACGACCTGGCGGTGGCCCTGGGCCTCGTGGCGGCGAGCTTCCGCTCGGAACCGTACGACGTGGCCATCGTGGGCGCGGGCCCGGCCGGGCTGGCTACCGCGGTCTATGGCGCCTCCGAGGGCCTCTCGATCGTCGTCCTGGAGGCGGTGGCGTTCGGGGGTCAGGCGGGCGCCAGCGCGCGCATCGAGAACTATCTCGGCTTCCCGACCGGCGTCTCGGGCCAGGCGCTCATGGCGCGCGCGTTCACGCAGGCGCAGAAATTCGGCGCGGAATTCAGCCTGTCCACCCGGGTCACGCGCCTGGACTGCGCCGGAGAGAGGCCGGGACCCGATCCGGCCCACACCCTCGAGCTCGCCGACGGGCGCCGCGTCCGGGCGCGCGCCGTCGTGGTGGCGACCGGCGCGCGATACCGCCGTCCCGAGATTCCGAACCTCGCTGATTTCGAGGGCCGCGGCGTCTCGTACTGGGCCTCGCCCGCAGAGGCCCGGCTCTGTCGCGACGACGACGTCGCGCTGGTCGGCGGAGGGAACTCGGCCGGCCAGGCGGCGGTGTTTCTCGCGAGCCACGCGCGCCACGTGCGCGTGCTGGTCCGCGGCCCCGGGCTCACGAGGACCATGTCGCGCTACCTCGCCGACCGCATCGAGGCCACTCCGAACATCACGGTCCTGTGCGACACCGAGGTCGTGGAGCTGCAGGGCGCGCCCGACCAGGGTCTGCAGGGCATGCGATGGCGCAACCGGCGCACCGGCGCCGAGGAACAGCGCGCCGTCTCCCATCTGTTCCTCTTCACCGGCGCGGATCCGGCCGCGGGCTGGCTCGCCGGCTGCGGCATCCCGCTCGACGACAAGGGCTTCATCCGAACCGGCCCCGACGTGGGCTCGACCGAGCGAATCCCGTTGCCTCTGGAGACCGGCGTCGACGGCATCTTCGCCGTCGGCGACGTCCGCTGCGGCTCGGTGAAGCGGGTGGGAGCCGCGATCGGAGAGGGCGCCGCGGTCGTCGCTCAGCTGCACGCGTTTCTCGCCCGGCGGGGTTCCTCGTCCGACGGCGCGGCACTCGCGCAGTCACGGCGATCCGCGGCTCCCCGGGTCGAAACGGAGTAGACGCGGACGTCCTGTGTTTTCGCCTCAGTCGCCGTGGTGGGCGACGATCGGGTTCTGCGCCCCGGTGCGCCATGGCAGTGCGGGCCACCAGTGCTCCTGGGGCCTCTCCGCGGTGGGCTCGACGCTCTGCCCCGGCCGGGGAGAGATGGCCACCGCCCCCGTATCGCGGGCCGCCGCGAGCACTCGCTCGATCGGTTCGGTCCAGCCGTGCGACGCCAGGGCGAAGAGACCCCAGTGCACCGGCAACATCACCGCGCCGCGCACGCGGCGGTGGGCCTCCACGGCTTGCTCGGGCCCGAGATGCCAATCCGGCCACGTCTGGTCGTACTGGCCGGCCTCGATCATCGTGAGATCGAACGGGCCGAGCCGATCGCCGATCGTCCGCAGGCCCGGAAAGAGCCCGGTGTCTCCCGAGTAGTAGACCCGATGGCGCGCGCCGATGAAGGCATAGCCCGCCCATAGCGTCGCCCCGTCGTCGATGAGCTTGCGTCCCGACGCGTGTCGCGCCGGCGTCGCCCAAAGAGTCAGATCACCGAAAGCGAGCGAGTCCCACCAGTCGACCTCGGTAATCCGCGCCGCTGGAACGCCCCAGCGCTCGAGGTGCGCTCCCACGCCGAGCGGGGCGACGAAGGTGAGGCTGCGGTCCTCGTGTGTGAGCGCGACGATCGTCTCGTAGTCGAGGTGATCGTAGTGGTCGTGCGAGAGCAACACGGCGTCGAGGGGCGGCAGGTCGCGGAGAGCGATCAGCGGGGGGAACCAGCGTCTGGGTCCGGTGAAACCCATCGGTCCGACGCGCTCGCTCCATACGGGATCCGTGAGGAAGCGATGGCCGTCGATCTCGAGCAGAATGGTCGAGTGGCCGAGCCAGGTCACCCGAAGCCCCGAGGATGGGGGCGCCGCGAAGCGCCCGGGCGGGACTGCGGCGGTGCTCGGCCGGGCCTTCGGACTGGCGTTTGGGTCGCGCCGGAAGAGGGTCAGGACGGCGGCCCACGTGTCGTTCACGATCGGCTGCGGATTCTCGAAGTGAGAGTGGGAGTCTTGCCACTCGGGGGAGCTCCGCATCCGCTGGAGCCGGGCACCGGTCGCCCGGCCCCCGAAGGCGGGGCGCCTCGTAACCGCGGCTCCGGCGGCGATCGCCGTCACCCCGGCGGCGATGAGCCACCGGCGTCGCCGCCGGCGCCGTGCGTTTCCTGGTTTCGAGTGCTTCGTCATGGAGCGCCCTTGCGAGTGCGGCTCAAAATGCAGAACACGCCGTAGCTTCTCCGAAGGTCCTCAGGGTCGCTTGTCGAAAAAGAGATAGACGGAGGCAATCCGGCCGTCGCGGGCAACGATGAAATCCGTCCCGGCGTGGGCCGGCGGCTCACCGGGCCGGCCCTCCACCCATTGGACCCGCCCGGCATTGCCCACTTCCTCGGGTCGCGCCGTTGGCTGATATCGAAAGTCCGGATGAGTCGCCCTGAGCGCGCCCGCGATCCGATCGATCTCGTCGCGGCCACGGTAAACGCCCCCGCCGGGTTCGTAGAACACGCAGTCTTCGGCGAAGATCTCGTCGATGGCCGCGCGCCGACGCTTCGGGTCGTTTTCACCGAAGACGTCGTCGAGATTGCGGGTCAGCAGGGTCGACGTGCTGAAGGACATGGCTGGTCTCCTCTCGGCTCGAGTGCGCCCCTCGAGATCTATCCGCTGCGCGGCCTGAATTCCCGCCACGACTCCGTCGTCACGACCCTCCTCGCTCGAGCTCGTCGAGACGGGGCAGGAGCGGCCCTGGCCGCCGCGGCGAAGAGCCCGAGTCTTTTCAGAAGGCCGTGAAGCTGGCGCTTCTCACGCGGGTCCAGGACGGCCATGACCGTTTCGAGGTCCGCCGAGTGGCGGGCAAACGCGGCCTCCACCAGGGACCTCCCCTTCGGGCTCAATTTCAGGATCTTGGCCCTCCTGTCCTCGGGTGAGGGCGTTCGCAGGATGAGTCCTTTCTTCTCCAAGCGATCCACCGCCGCGGTCATCGAGCCGAGCGCCAGCGGAACCTTGGACTGAATCGCGGTGATCGAGAGTGGGCCCTTGTGCAGGAGCGCTTCCAGGGCTGCGAAATCCGTGAGGCCCAATCCCGTGTCCCGGATGCTCCGCTCGGCGATGCGGCTCAAGGCGTGGTGACACCTCACCATGACCAGCCAGAGGTGCGGCGCGTCGACCGGAGTCTTCCGGCTCACGATGAGGTGGCGCGCAGAGGCTCGACGAATGCCGCCGCCGTGAGCGCGCGGTCGAGCGAAAAGGCACCGGCGCCGCGGACCATGAGGAACGCCGTCATCGCGAGCACCAGCAAGTGATATTCGAATCCCTCGCCCTTCTGAGTGCCGGTCCAGTTCATGAAGAAGCCGAAGGGTCCGTGCACCGCTGCGATCGCGACGAGCATGTTGACGGAGATGCCGAATGCGGCGACTCGTGTGAGCAAGCCGAATATCAGTCCCAGCCCGCCGAAGAACTCGGCGACGATCGCCAGAAACGCGAACACGGCCGGAATATGCGCCGGGCCCGTGAAATAGGCCATGGTCCCCGAGAATCCGTAGCCGCCGAACCAGCCCAGCATCTTCTGCGAGCCGTGCGCAAAGAAGACGACCCCGAGCACGAGCCTCAGAATCACCGTAGCGGTGTTTTCGTCCGTGACGAGCAATTTGCGAAGCATGTACCAACTCCTTTCGCGCCGACGGCCGGAATCTCGCCTGGCGTCAGCCGCTAAGGAGACATACGAGTTGTCCTTAGATGAGGATTCCTTCCGGTAGTGCAAATATGGCGAGAGGAGCTAACCCGCGCGGTTCGAGTTGGTTAAAGGCCCGCCGGATGGATCCTCGCCGCGGTGCGAGGCGACACTGGCGATCGAGACGTCGTGCCGGCGGTCAGGCCCTCGACTCCCATCTCCTCAGGCGGTCGAGACTTCCGCGTCGGCTTCGATCTCGACGAGGTACTCCTCGCCGACGAGAGCCGCGGCGACGAGGGTGTTGGCGGGCTGGATGTGGCCGAAGCGCTCGCCGTGCGCGCGGGCCACGACCTCCCAATCGTCCAGGCGCGCCACGAACACACGCGTGCGCACGACGTCCTCCAGCTTCGCCCCGAGGGACTGCAGCGCGCCCTCGATCTTGTCGATCGCGAAGTGCGCTTGCGCGGCGGGGTCCGTGCCCCCGATGACGCGATTGCCGTGCGTCGCCGTCGTCCCCGACACGTGCACGCGCGTGCCGCGGCGAGTCGCCCGGGAGAAGCCGGCGAGGCCCTCCCACGGCGTCCCGCTGAGGCAGAGCGCGCGGCCGTCGGCGCGGCGCTGCACGGCGTACGGCGCCGGAAACGACTCCACGTGGTGGCTCAGGTCGCCGGACGCGGTGAGAAACGGCGGCTTGCGATACTCGTCGCCGCAGTCCCCGGGTATCGGGTCGAGAGTCGCGAGCGCCGCCTGCAGCTCCTCGCGATCCTCGCCGGTCAGCGAGAAGGAGAAGACGCGGAGGTTGTCCGCGATGTGCTCCCGCTCGCCCGGCCGGGCGCCGATGATGACGCCGGCGACGGCCGGCTGCTCGAGGACCCAGCGCGAGGCGACGTTGGCGATCGAGACGTCGTGGCGGCGCGCCACCGCATCCGCGGCGCGCAGCACGCGCTGCAGGGCGTCCCACCCTCCCGCGACGCGCATGAAGCGGCCGTACTTCATCTGCGACCACGTGCCCTCGCGCTCCCAGTCGGGCTCGGGCCGGCCGAGCCATCGGTCCGACAGCCAGCCGCCGGCGAGCGTCCCGTACGCGAGCAGCTTCACCCCGCGCGCACGGCAGACGTCCGACAGCGAGCCCGCCGCCCGCCGGTCGAGGAGCGAGAAGGAGACCTGATCCGAGATCACCTCGATTCCGGAGGCGAGGACCATGTTGAGATGCGCCGCGTCGACGTTCGTCAGCCCGATGTGCGCGACCGACCCCGCCGAGCGGAGCGTCTGGAGGTGCAGCAGTCCGTCGATCCAACTCGGATCGGCGTAGCTCCAGGCATGGAACTGCAGCAGGTCGATCCGGCTCGTCCGCAGGCGGCCCAGTGACCGCTCCACCGCCGCGCGCGAGTCGGCGAGCGTCAGGGGCCCCGGCTTCGGCACCCATTTCGTGAACAGCTGCACGGGCGCGGCGTCACCCGCCTCCTCGCGCAGGTGGCTCGCCACGATCTCCGCCGATCCGTAGTGGTCGGCCATGTCGAACGAAGCGAAACCGGCGTCGACGTAGGCTCGAAGCGCGCGAGCGGCCGCCTTCGGGTCGAGCTCGCGGCCGTCGCGCTCCATGTCCGCGATCTGCCACAGCCCGGTGAGCACGCGGGAGACGGAGAGATCGGGGGCCAGCGCCGCCCGGTCCACGGGGAATCTCATGGCGTCATTCCGGCGGGAGCGAGGCGAAGCGGGCGTCGAGATCGACGCCCTGGCGGCGCAGCTTCCGCGTCTCGCGGACATAGATGACCGAGCCGGCGGCCATCACCAGGGCCCATACCGGCGTCGAGCGGAAATACCAGGCGGCGGCCGGAGAGGTCACATCCCGCCACGTGTGAACGCCGAGAAAGGTCGCCAGCACGACGACCGCAGCGAGCGCCAGCGGCACCTGCGCGGCGCGCGACGGAAGCACGGTGACCTCCCGCGCGAGCCCGGCGTTGTGCCACGGCAGCGCCAGCACCGAGATCCCCATCAGCAGGAAGTTGACGAGCATCGAGGTCACGAGGATATCGACGCCGAGAAAGAAATCGCCGGCCACGTGGCTGCCGACGATGCCGAGAGTGGCCATGGAAGCGCTGGCCAGGATCGCCACGTACGGCGTGCGGAAGCGCGGATGCACCACCGCGATCGTCCGCGGAAAGATCCCGTCCTCGGCCCACGCGAACATCAGGCGCGAGACGCCGAGCAGCATCGCGGGCAGGTCCTTGATCAACGCGACGGCCGCGCCGGCGACGATCACCACCGTCCAGGCCGGCGGGAGCAGATATCCGAGGAGACCGGGGGCCGTCAGGTCGCGCTGCCGGGCCTCGGCGGCGATGAACTGCCACGGCACGGCGTGGTAGACCGCGCCGGCGAAGAGCATGTAGAAGACGCCGACCGACACCACGGCGATGCCGATGGCGAGCGGCAGATTTCGAGCCGGATTCCTGGCCTCGCCGCCCGCCTGCGCGATCGAGTCGAAACCGATGAACGACGCGAACAGCAGCGCCGACGCCGGCAGCAGCACCGCGGGGGTCAGCGGAGGCGCCGCGGCGGCGGGCACCGCGTGACCGGTGCGCGCCTGAAGCGCGGCGGCAAATGCGGCATGGTCGAACGAGAAGCCGGCGACGATCACCACGCCGCCGAGGAGGAACGTCAGGAACATCAGCGGAACGATCAGGCGCTCGTAGGCCTTCACGCCGCGGAGATTCACGAGCACCGCGGCCCAGAGGAAGGCGAGCGAGATCGTCAGCCGGATCGGGCCGCTCTCCAGCGCGGCCGCCACCGGCAGCGACCCGGCGGCCAGGGCGATGTCGCGCAGGAACGGGGCGATGAGGTAGGAGACGACGCCGATCGCCACGCACAGCGAGAACCACTGCGAGAACGAGGCGACGAAGCCGAGGTAGGGGGACAGCGCGCGGCTCGCGTACACGTAGCTGCCGCCGGCGCGCGGCATGGCCGAGGCCAGCACCGCATACGCCAGGCCCGCCAGCACGGCGGGCAAGGCCGCGAAGAGGAATGCGGGCAGCACGTTCGGACCGATGCCGGGCGCGTGCCGCTGGATCATGAACGGGATGACGTTGATCCCCGCGCCGACCATCGAGCAGACGCCCGTGGCCACCAGGCCGAGGAGCCCCATCTCACGGGCCAGGCCGGATCTCGGAGGCACTTCCGGGACTCGAGCCTGCGGGCCTGTCATCTCGTGCGCTTCTGTATCACGCGACGGAACGGCCACACGAAACGCGAGGCGAAGCGCGACGATCCCGCTCCGGACTCAGCGCCCGAGCCGGGAGAACCAGTTGACGGTGACGCTGATCGAGTCGGCGTCCGGGGCCGGCATGTTCGCGACGACCAGGAATCGTTGTCCATCGGCCGTGACGTCGTAGTCCTGCCAGCCCGCGGGATTCATGCGGAAGAGCGGCCGCGATGCACCCACTTTCACGCTCGGGCCGAGCTCGGTGTCGGTCGCGACCATCTCGTTGGCGGCCGAGACGAAGTAGAGCTCGCGCCCGTCCCTCTTCCAATGCGGAGTCGATCCGCCGGATACCGACACGCGCACTCGCTCTCCCGGCTCCGGAAAGGAAGTGACGAAGACCTCGGATCGCCCGGCCTCCGGCGCAGAGTAGGCAATCCAGCGGCCGTCCGGTGAGAACTGGGCCTGGAGGTCGGCAGGCTCCGAGGCCGGCACGAGCCGGCGCGGCTTCGCCTCGCCCTCCGTGCTGAAGACCCAGAGACCGCTGCCCGAATCGGTCTGAGCGGCGAAGTAGATGATCGAGCGTCCGTCGGGCGACCAGTCGTCCGCCCGCTGGATTCCACCCGGCGGGAGAACCGGCTCCGGAGCACCCGCCCCTCGCAACGAGAGCGCGAAGAGCGAGGGAGCGTGACGCATCGACGCTGCGCTGAAGACGATCCGCGCGCCGTCGGGAGCCCAGATACCGGAGAGATGATCGTCGGAGCCGAGATCGAGGCGCGTGAGCACGCCACGCGCCAAATCACCCGTCCACAGGGCCCCCATCCCCGTGCGAGGATCGATCTCGCCGACGAGGACCCTTTGTGAATCGTGAGAGAGGCGCACCGATCGGAACTCGGCCGGCGTCGCGAGGGAGCCGGTCTCGCGGCCGGTTCGATCGAACCAGGCCAGACGCGTCGGACCCGCCTTTCCGCGAGAGGCGAGGACACCGTTGTCCGAAGCCGAGAAGGGACCCGCACCGATGAGCGCGTGCTGGAAGACCTCCTCGCCGGAAGGAACGGCGTCCCCGGCCAGACTGAGCCGAGCGGCGTCGAAGGGCTGGACCATGAGATTGCCGCCGCGCGCGTAGAGGAGGTGGCCGGATCGGCCGGCGGCGGGCGCGTTCGGGTCTCCGGGCACGTACTGCGCGCGCGAACAGTTCGTCAGGAGCGGCGCCGTCCGGCCGTCCTCGAGGCTCGCCACGCGGACATACGTTTCTTTCTCGGCGTCGCTGCGTCCGACGTAGAGAAAGTGGCGTCCATCCGGAAGGAAGCTCGGCCAGCAGACGCTCACTTCGTGGCGCGCCGGATCCGCCTTCAGCGCGACCGCGGGGGCACCGCCGCTCTCCGACACCAGGTTCATGACGGGCTGAGTGAGGCCGGCGAAGAGAATCGCGTGTCGGCTGCCCCAGGAACCCGAAGGGAACGCCCCGGGGACTTCGCAAATCGTCAGCACCGGCCCCCCCGCCGCGTCGATCCTCTTGAGCTTCCCGTCCGCGAAGAAAGCGAGGGAACGGCCATCCGGCGACCAGAACGGCGCCGCGGCCCCTTCCGTGCCCGGAAGCGCCGCCGCCGACAGCTCGGCGAGCAACCGCACCCAGAGAGAGACCTTGCCGTCCGAGCCCCGCGCGACGAACGCGATCCGCCGCCCGTCCGGCGAGAGGGCGAACAGGTTCTGCATCGGGACCCAACCGAAGCGAGCCCCCTCGGGCGCGCGGATCTCGAAACGGATGGGCGCGGCGGGCGGGCCCGGCGAGCTCCGCGAGGCGTAGAGCGCCGCGAGGGCCGCTGCGGCCAGGAAGCCCGCCGCGGCGAGCCCGATCAGCCATCGCGGGCCGAAAGAAGGGGAAGGGCTCCGAACGGGCAGCGCGCCGCCGGTCTTCTCCGGAAGGCGGTCCCGGAGCGATGCGAGATCGTGCGCCAGGTCGGGGGTCGCTGCATAACGCCCCTCGCGATTCTTCGCGAGACACCGCTCCACGATCCAACGCAGCGGCTCGGGCGAAAGCGGGCTCAGATTCCCGATCGGCTCCGGCTCGTCGCGAATGATCGCCGTGAGCGTCTCGGGCATGCTGTCCCGCGCGAAAGCGCGTTGGCCCGTCGCCATCTCGTAGAGGATCGATCCGAAGGAGAAGTGGTCCGACCGAAAGTCGAGCGGCTTTCCCATCGCCTGTTCCGGCGACATGTACCCCACGGTCCCCATCACGCTCCCGGCGGCGGTCGCTCCCGAGAGGGTCGGTGCCTCCGTCCTCCCGTCCGGGTCATCCGGTTGCGTCAGCTTCGCCAGGCCGAAGTCCAGAATCTTCACGAAGCCATCCCGCGTCACCATGACGTTCTCCGGCTTCAGGTCCCGGTGAACGATCCCCGCTCCGTGCGCTTTCGCGAGCCCCTCGGCGACCTGGGCCGCTACTGCCAGGAGCCTCTTCGTCGGCAGCGCCCCGTCGGCGACCAACTCGCGCAGCGTCTGCCCATTCACCATCTCCATCGCGATGAACGCCGTCCCGGCCGACTCGCCGATGTCGTGGATCGTGACGATGTTGGGATGGTTGAGCGACGACGCCGCGCGCGCCTCCGTTTCGAAGCGCCTCAGTCGGTCGGCGTCGAAGGAGAGCGCGGGTGGCAGGACCTTGACCGCCACGTCGCGGCCCAACCGTGCGTCCCGTGCCCGGTAGACCTCTCCCATCCCCCCCGCACCGATGGGCGCGAGGATCTCGTAGGGGCCGAGGCGAGTCCCGGCGGAGAGTGTCATCGGGTGGCGAGCAGACTACAACGCGGTGGCCCACGGGTCGCGCCGCGAGACGGGTCGAGCATTTTCCGAGGGCTCGCGGAACAGAATCGAAATCCCGACGAGACGGGAAACGAGGGCGAAAGAGTTGGAGCGGGCAACCGGGATCGAACCGGCGACATCCAGCTTGGGAAGCTGGCGTTCTACCGCTGAACTATGCCCGCCCTGTAGGCCCGCACGAGCCGGATCTTAGCGGACGGACGGTGTCGTCACAACCGTCCCCGGTCCGGCGGACGGCGCGGTCTTTCGCAGGTCCTCGATCTCTCCGAGGATCGTCTGGACGAGCGCCTCGACGACGATCCGGCCCTTCTCGCGCGTGGCGAGCGTGGGATCCCCCCAGACCCCAGACGGCGAGTACACGGCGCCCGCCTTCTTCGGGTCGCGCGTGAGCGCGCCGGCGCCCGGGTGATAGTCCTTGACCGCCTTGCTCATGTCGACGGCCGCCGGCGCGATGTACAGCATCATCGACGTCTCTATCTCGTCGGCGTGCGTGCCCCCCTCCTGCTGCGAGACGCGCTTCTCGGCCGGGGAGATCGCCTTCAGGACGTCCGTGTAGCGCAGGAGAATCCCGTCGGCGGCGAGAGCCCGCGACGCCGGCTCCAGCGCCCGCACCGTGGAGACCCCGGTGTTGAGCGCGTAGAAGCGCCGCGGCCCGAACCGCGCGAGGCTCCGGCACGCATCCACGAAGACGTCGCGGGCGGTCTCGAGGCGCAGGCTCGTCGAGCCCGGGTACTCCGCGAACGCCGGGTAGTAGCTGTAGTTGACGGTCGGCGCCACGACGACCGCGGACTTCTGCCGGACG
>Ga0105248_10008316_pt1 | contig 11401 bp, 17 predicted proteins | sample KBSS34metaG_FD_81524 | JGI IMG/M metagenome (GOLD analysis project Ga0105248, IMG submission 81524) | Switchgrass rhizosphere microbial communities from Kellogg Biological Station, Michigan, USA - KBS S3-4 metaG | ecosystem: Host-associated > Plants > Roots > Rhizosphere > Soil | place...
CGTCGCGTCTTCGGATTTCGTCATCCGGTCTTCGACGTCCGCGACCCGCTCATTGGTCAGCTGACGCGATCGGGTGAAACGCTTCTGCAAATGTTCGATCGTCGCCTCGGCCATGTGCTCGGCGAATTTCTCCAGCCGTTTATTGACCCATTTCTGGGTGGTCGCGCCGACGCGCCCGTCGATGACCTCAATGGCCCATTTATTCCAACTCGCCGAGAATTCTGCGTGGCCCTGTGCGGGTTGCTGTGGCTGCGCGGGCGCCGGCTGGCGGGGCATGGCGCGTGCAGGCTCGGGTGGCGACCACTCCCGCCGCTGGAAGGGCGGCGCCCGCTGCGCCAGCACCTCGTCGACCTCGTCGAGGGCGGCTTGCGCCCGCTCCCAGGCGGCGGTGGGGTCCAGGTCATCCATGCCCCGCTCACCAAGTGACATTAGAGACGAATTGCACATAGCCGGGGCGCGCGACCCAGGCGCAATCCACCAGCAAGCGCAGCGCCATCGAATCGGTCTGGTAGAGGTTGCGGCTCGGTGTCGCGAGTACGGCCGAGCCCGGCGCGCCGGTGCTGAACTGCAACGGGCTGGTGTCCTCGAAGTGCAACAGCGTCTCGCGGCCGACATCGATTCGCGGCTGCCCGGCGGCGCCGCTGACCACCCCGGAAGGATCGATCGCCACGACCGTCGTGCCCAGGTTCGCCGGCACGATCTCGATGGCGGGGCCGAAGCCCCCCGGCGCGTAGATCGCGACCGACGCCATCAAGGCCGGCGCCATGAACAGCATCACCCGCGTGGCACCCGCGGTTGTAAGTGCGCCGATCAAAGCCTTGAGGTCGCCGATCAGCGCCGCCACGCCACCCCCGGCCGTCGCGGTGATGCCGGAAACCCCGTTCAGCAACCCGCCCGCCCCTGTCGAGAAAACCGCCAGGTCAAGCGCCCGCGCCGCGCTCTCGACCAGAATCTGCCGGATGACCTGCTCGGCAACGGGCGTGCTGTACGAGCCGATCTCGTTGGTCATCCCGACGATGGTGGCCAGTTTCCGGGTCGGCCCCAAGGTCACGGTCGTAAGGGCGGCCTGCCGCACCGGAATGGGCGCACCCTCGGCGACGAGTGACGGCGCGAGGCTCGGCGTCGCGGCCTGGTAGGGCACCCGGAGCGCCGCCACGCCGTCAAGCGGCAGCACCAGGCCGGCGGCAAACAGCCGGGAAGCTGCGGAAGGCGAAAGGCTGCCCAGAAAAGCATTGGCCGTCGTGGTCACGGCCAGCTCGGCCGCCCACCCTGCCGTCGTGGTGGTAGCCGGTGCCGTGGCGGCGCGGGTCAGGATCGCCAGCGCGTGCCGATCGCCGGGCCACGCCTCGGCCAAGATCTTTTCGCCGCCGCGACCGTCGTTGGGCGAGCGGATTTCGTTCAGCACCGCTGCCGTAGCAGCCCTCGTTACGGAGCGGGCAAGACCGGCGGAAATGTCTTCGGGAACCGGGCGGACCGGGATGGGTAATCGCGCTTGCATGTCACGCATTATCGGGCAGCCAGCGAGGCCCGAGCGTCACGGGTAACGGATTATTTGTGCTCTGCCAGATCGTGCAGCATCGCGTAGATCGCCAACCCCATCGCGGCGCGATCCGCGGTGTCTCGTTTATCGAGCCAGCCCAACACGACCAGCGTGTCGAGGATGCAGCCATCGACCGGCGTCAACGCGATGACCTGACCGGCACGGGCTCGGGCTCGACGTCGCCGCTGACGTTCGGCGGCGGATGATCGGCGCGATGGGGTCAGGCCGTCAGGCAAAGCTCAAACCCAGGGGGGGCATCGGCTTTCCTGGCACGCAGCCGCCAGTCAGCGGCGCCATGGTTCGCTTTGGCTAAATCATAACATTCACGGGTTGCAGCACCACAAATCGCCGTTGCCGCAGGGTGGTGCAGGGTGGTGTCGAGGTTGCTTGAGGTCACCATGGGGTTCCTCGGCCGGTGACAGTGTGGTGACGATTTAGTGTCGGTTGGTTACAAAATTATGCGCGCGAGGCTGGGGCCGCTGACTGGACGGGTTGCGGCAGGATTGTCGATAGCCCCCCCGATGTTCATTCATCCGGCTCGGCCGCGTAGCGTCGCTCCTGCGTGAACCCGATAGCGGTGCGCAGCAGGGACGCGAAGTGCTCGACAGCCTTGGCGATGGCAGCGTCGGGCACCGTGGTGCCGTGCTGGTGCGCCAGCTGCGCGGCGTGGCGGCAGGCGGCAGCGGCCGACAGCGTGGCGGCGGTGTTCGCCAGCGCCAGCTTCTGGACGTGGTTGTGGTCGGGGTGCCATTGCATGGGACCGCAGGTTACCGCGGCTCGTCATGCGGCGCCGTCCCGTAACAACACCTGCATGATCCGGTAGCCGTGTCTGCCGTAGCGCTGGTCGGCGGAGCCCAACGATCTGGATACCGTGTCCAAATGATCCCAACTGGCAAAGGTGCTTCAAACGCTTTCCCGCGGCGGCGCTGCAGTGTCGCGAGCCGGCTCATCAGGTCGTGGTGCTGTGCGATGTCCTGGCGATCGGCGCCTGGGACGATCAGCAATAGCTCGGGCTGGTCCTCGTCGGTGAGCCCGACCGTGTAGATGAACGGGTTTGGATCTGGCCCGTGTATTTCGTCGCAGGAGCCGCACAACCCGCCGAAGCCGACGCCCACGAGCTTCAGCTTACGGTCGGCCGGATACGTCCCGGAGAGTTTGCGTCGACGTGCTTGTCCCATGGTCTTCCTCCTCAGGTGATGCGGCCGCAGCCGCGGGCGGCGCCGGCGGCGTGCCGACCCTGGGTTAATTCATCCGATACGCTCGGCTTTGCGGCGTTATTGGGTGTGGCTTGCTCCCTCGATTCGAGAATCATGCCCGCCGCAGTGAACTTGAGCTCGAAGCGGCTGAAGACCTCTTTCAGAAAGCGACGGCTTACGGGGTCGAAGGCGCCGACATCGGGGTGCGGCAACGGCGCGCCCGCCTCGAGCGCATCGGTGTTCTCGTCCATCTTGCGCCAGCAATCGGAGACCAGTTCCTGTGCCCAGCCTGCATTCGCCATTGCATTCCTCCCCTAGCGTTTCTTCCCTTCTTCCCAACCTCTCCCAACAGGGCCAGAGCACCCCAACAACACCCAACACTTTCTAAGTGTGTGTTGGGGTATGTTGGGGATGGAGATGCTCCAACGAATGCCAACAAGTTGGGGTCATGTTGGGTTTTGTTGGGGGTCATGTCGGCCACACCCAGCCATCCCACGAGCCGACCCGGTCGAGGCCGATCAGTGAGTCGGCGGCGCGGGTGAAGGCGGCGCGCTTGGCTTCTTGGCCGCCGGTCGAGATGCCGCCCTGGTAGCAGTAGCTGCGCCAGAGTTCCTCGTTGACGCAGTGGGTGTTGGGCGGGATGTGGTTCGAGACTGGCGGGATCTCACCGCCGATCCCGATTGCCTCGTGCAGCAGCTTCAGGGCGCGCTGCTGTGCCGTCGACAGTTTCGGCATTCTTTTGCGCTCGGGCGTCGTCGCCGGCGCGTCGATGTGCTCGACGACGCACGAGGTGACGGTCTTGCCGTGGGTATCGAGCCCGACATCGACCGGTTTCAGCCGACAACGCATGGTCATGCCCTGGGCGCCGTCCTTCATTAGCTCGAAGCCGACGAAGACGGAGTCGTCGGCGTCCCGCTTGATGGCGATCTGGGCGTCTACGGCGCCGGTGAGCGATGTATGGCCGCGCGGCCGCTCACCGTTGATGCCGCAGTGGTGGACGATGACAACGACGCAGTGGAATTCGCTGCGCAGCCGATCGGCGGCGGCGACGTATGCCGACATGTCCTCGTCCTTGCTTTCGCTGCCGACGAAGCTTCGGTTGAGGGTATCGAGGACGATGACGCTGATCGGCTCGCCGGCGAGTTGGGCGGTTATGGCGGCGACGAGTTCGTCGATGTCGGCGATGAGGTCGAGGCGCGTCGTCATCAGGTAGAGCGGCGGGTCATCCTCAGTGGCGGCCTGTTCCTCGCGAAAGGCAATCGCGCGGGTCTTCACCCCGTACTCGCCCTCGCAGGCAACGTAGATGACGCCGCCCTGCTCGACCGCGTGGTCGCAATAGTCGCGACCGAGCGCGATGTGCCCGACCAGATCGAAGGTCCAGAACGTCTTGCCGCACTTGGGCGGTCCCCAAACCAACACGATGCCGTCGCGCGGAATCAGCTCGTCGATCAGCCAGCGGGGCGAGGTGTCGAACGCGATTGCGGAGAGTCGCAGCAGGGCGAAGCGGGATGGCTGGCTGGTTGCCGCGAAGGGGTCGCCGTAGAAATCGCTCACCGGTGTCTCCCTGCTGTTCGGGAAGGCGCGGCGAGTCCTTCGGCGAAGGCGCCTTCGTAGGCTTTGACCATTGCCTCATGGTTTTGGGCGCGACGTCCGAGTTGGACGAGCGCGGCTTCGATCTCGTGGCGGGCCTGCCGCTCGGAGAGAAAGCCGTCACGCACCAGGCAGGCGACGATGAACGGTTCGCGCCGAACGGTTCGGTATTTGTCACCCTCATGGGCGTTGCGGATGTTGTCGCAAGCCTGGGTCAGCACGGTGTCGGCATCAAACCGCCGGGCGGCGTGCGGCGCTTGTCGTGCCGGTGACTTTTCGCGGTGTCCGAGCCATGCCGGGGCCGGCAGCGGGGCAGCCGTGTCAAAATTCCGATGTTGATCCCACGAATAGCCGCTGCCGATGCTCGGCACGATGACGTACCCGCCCTCGCCGCGAACATCGAGCCCGGGGCCGAGGCCGGCACGGCCGATCGAGTTGCGGATTTCGATGCCGATCACCGCGAAATAGACGTGCGCCCCTCCGCTAGCGGTATGCGCCATCGGCGTATCGGGCAGGTCCGAGCGTCCGAGCGCCTTAAGCGTGTCGTAGCCGTTGGCGGCGGGGTCCTTGGTGTCTATGTCGAGCACGACAAAACCGCTGGCCTTGCCGGTCGGCAGGCCGATCAGCGCACGGGGCCACCGGGTCCACCATTGGCGGATCTGCGCTGCTGCGGCGGTCGCGGCATAAAGCCCGCGCCCGACCAGCGGCCGCTTGCGGCGCTCTCCCTGCCAATGACACGGAAATACGGGCCAGCCGCGGCGGGCGTAAGTGAGGGCGTTGTCGAACGGTGTATCCGAGCACCAGCGCTCCGCTGCCGGCACGATGCCGCTGCGATAGGCGGCGTCGAGCACCGGGTCGGGATGATCGGGGTCGGTCCACGGCTCCGAGGCGCCGTCCACGAGATCGCCGGGGTACTGATCCCAGGTAGCGGCCCGCTCGGCGAAGGCACGCACGAACGAATCGGCCTCGCCAGCCCAATCCGGTGGGCTCATGACCCACCGGCGAGCGGGCCATGCCGCTGCTCGATGGCCTGGATCAGCGCCCGGCTGAACCGTTCCTGCAGGTCGCGGTCGCGCCAGCGCAACGCGGAGCGGTATTTCGGCTTGCCGCGGTCATCGCGCAGCGGTTGGCCGTCGCGGTCGCGCTGCAGCTCGGCGGGCAACTGCGACCAGCGGTTGCCGTCCTTGCCGACGAAGATGGCGATGTCGCTGATGTGAAGCCCGACGCCGGGCAATTCGACGGTGGCGCGGCCGACCAGAGCGCCGGCATTGTCGATTGGCCGCCAATCGCGGAGCAAAAATCCCAGGGCACTCGTTGCTGGGTCGCGGGGCGCTGTGTTATCGGGAGCGGATTGCTGCTCGGCAATGACGTTCCCGGCCTCGGCGCTGCCCATAGCGCCGGGGCCGTATTGCGTCGGCATGGCTCACGCCGCCTCGCCTTCGTCTTCGCCGGCGACTTTGCGCTCCAGCCATTCGGCCGGCACCCGCCGCAGCCGGCCCAGCCGGACCGTGCGGATGACGCCGTTGTCGGATGCCCGGTAGGCCGCGGTCCGGCTGCGGTAGCCGAGCCGCTTGCCGGCGTGGGGCCAAAGCGAGACCAGCCCCGGTTTAACTTCCTCCGCCATCGGTCAACCCCGTTTTTCAGGATGATGGAAAACAGGATAAATCCGGGACTGGATGGTTGACTAGAGACTTTTTACCTCATAATGAAAAAGGGACGAAGCGGGATTAAAGGGACAATCTAATGACCACGACGCGGATCGGCCGACCGCCAAAGCCGGCACAGGAAGATGACGGCCGCCGCCATTTCGGCGTGCAGATGCCGCTGCATCTGCGCTCCCAACTGGAAGCCGCCGCACAGGCCAATCACCGTTCGCTCAGTGCTGAGTTGCTGGCCCGCCTGGAGGCTTCGTTCCGCGACGACTTCACCGAGGCGCAGCGGCACGCAGGCCGGCGGCTGATTGGGCATTACTTGGTGGGTGGCCCGGCCGCCGCGGTAAAGCTGCTGAACAAGATGCCCGACCCGGTGACCGGGGAATCACCGGACGAAGCCGAGCGCAAGCGCCGCTGGCAGGTCATGGTGGACACGCTGCAAGAGGCGCGCTGGGGCAGTCCTGAGGCTGAGGACCGCTGGCAGCGGCTGGAGCGGCGGCTGGACGAGCTCCGGGCGATGTTTCTGGCGCGCGCCGGGGCCGAAGCCAAACCGGAAGACGAAGCGGCTTAAAGCGCCGCCGAATCATCGATCACCGGCGCCACCACCAGCGCCGCCGGACCGGCGAATCGGTGCGCTGGTCGGCCAGGATCGCGGTCAGCCGCCGCCGCTCCTCGGCCTCGGCGTCGAGCCGCCGGCGCAGGTCGTCGATCACCGCATCCTTGTCGGCCAGCCGGGCGCGCAACTCGCGAATCTCCGCCGATGCAGGCCGATGCACGGCATGTTGCGACTTGTCCCACGCAACAGGGGAGCCGGTGTTGCACGGGAACACCCGCTCCAGCTCGGCCGGGTCGATGAGGCGGGCGCCGTCTGGGCCGACGATGTAGGAAATACGCCCGGCTTTCATCGCTCGATGGATGGTCGAGCGGGGCTTGCCGGTGAGCCTGGCGGCCTCCGATAACCCGATGGTTGCCATTGGGTGTTGCGCTCCCCCATGCAACACGATGCGAGCGCGTCGCGCTGTTGCGGTCGGGGGGACCGCCGGAATCATCGCCGCTGGCGGCAGTGTAGGGAAGCTGCTTAATATGCGAGGCCGCCCGATCAGGGCAGGCGGAGCGACACCGGCGCGCAAACGCCAGCGCCGCTCCTAACCACAGTCGAGAGGTAACCCCGACCATGGCTGATGCCGATAACACCCCAACTGCGTCCGAGCCGACAAGGCGCCGCCACTACCGCCGGCCGCCCTCGCCGCAGGTAACCGTCTCGGTCGATCAGGACCAGATCGACGACGCCATCCGGCGCGACAGCCGGCATTGTTGGATCGCCGAGGCGATCAAGGTCGTCGTCCCGAACATGACGGCGGTCACCGTCGATCTGCAGACAATCCGCTTCACCGATCCCGAAAAGCGGCTGCGCTATAGCTACCTGACGCCGCACAGCTGCCACATCGCGTTAATCGATTTCGACCGCGGCATCCAGCCCGAGCCGTTCACCTTCACCTTGCGAAGAGCCGCGCAGGTCACCAGAGGCGGGCGGCCCAAGGGGACAAAAAACGGCGTACATAAATCGAAGACGGCCACCGCGGCGGATGAACGTGCCCGGAGAAATATACGTGCAGAGATTTATGCAACCACTGACGAGGTCTTCACGGCGCCCGCAGAACAGCGCGAGCGGGTAATCCGCGCGATGGAGGACCCCGAGGCCAATCTCGGGCCGGCCATGGTCTTTGCGCCGCCTGGCGGCACGAAGAAGGATCCGCCGGTCGTTGTCGGCGGCCTCCCGGCTCCCGGCAATATCGCCAGGACCCGCCGGTTCGGGCTGCGCGAGCTGCGCGAATAAAGGAATAGCCGGCTTAGCCGGGTGCCTTCGGGTGCCCGGCGCGGCTTCAGCGGGGTTTGCTGTACCGTACAGCAAACCTCCGGCCGCGCGTCCTGAAGCCTCCAAGCGCTGCCCGCATCACAGCCGCAAGCTCGTTGGCCACCTTCGCCGCATCGCGCAGCTTTTCGGCGAGGCGCGGATCGATCGCGTCGGCCGCCTCGGCGGCTGCTCGCAGCTCGTCGGCCATCTGCGGCAGGGTGCTGTTAGGGACCGGAGCGCGAATCGATTTCGGCATGCCTCCGACTATGCGGCAGCGCAACCGCCAGAGCGAATCGGCCAAGGCCGGGATTGGATGCGCGCGATTGCAAGCGTGCACCGCGCCGGGCCAAGGTTTGCGCGGACCTTCCGATATTGCAGCGTTGGATTTGAAACCCAAGGCAACCCATAGCGGCTCTAGAGGTTGCCGGCGGGTAGATCTTGTGGCGTGCTGGCCGCGCGCGGGTTGTTCCGCGCCTTGCTCAGGGGAAACCGAGCCAGAGCCACAGACAGCAAAAACCCGCCTAAGCGGCGGGTCTGCATAGACGGTCCGAGGAAAAGGACCGCTCGACGTCTGGACAACGACGAGCCTCCCCCACCTCGAACCGGATTTCAAGCGCCGATTTCGCGCCACAGGCGGAGTCTGCCCTGAAGCTCGCCGCTTTCCCGCGGGTGCTGCTGCAAGCACCGGGGGAAGCGTTGCCTACTATCGATTGGAATGAATCAACACCAGGCCGCCGCCCGAGCGGGGCGCGCCTCTATCACCGCAGCAGCCGGTTCGGGGATCCCGAGCGCCGCCGCCTCGACCGCAACCTGGTCGCCCGCATCCTGTGGCTTGCGGAGGCGCTGGATCGCCGCACGCGCGGCAAAGGCCAGCACGGCGGGTTGCTGAAGGCCAAAGGGCTCGACGTGCTCAGGGCGCTTCTGCGGGGCTTCTACAGCTATCGGGACGGGACGTGCTTTCCATCCTGGGAGGCGATCGCCGAGGCCGCCGGCTGCTGCCGCGAGACGGTGCGGGCCAAGCTGCGCATCCTCGAGCAGCTCGGGATCATCGAGACGGTGCGGCGCAAGGTGGTGGCCAGCTTCACCAGCCGCGTGCAGCGGGTGCGGGTCGATTTCGCGGTGCAGACCTCGAACAGCTATGTCTTCAACTTTGCCGTCGCCGACCGGCACGCGCATGGCGATCTGGCGCTGCCGCTGTTGCACCCGGAATTGGTTCTGCCGCAGAACCATTCAGAACCTGGGGCCAAACTTCGGCCTGTAACCAGCTTACCCATAAAAACTAACCTACCGCCGGACCTCGCGGCGGCCCTGGAAGGGCTCGGGAGGCTCGTGGATATAGCTTCAACAGATACCCTTGGGCCAAGGGTGTGAGTTGAGATCACATCCTCCCCTCCCTCCTCGACCCAGGCGCGCACGCCGATCATCTGCACGCCGCTCTCGACGGCCGGAAATCTCATACTTCCCGGTCACCGGGAAGTACCAAAACTCAGCCCAGAAAGAAGCAAGACCGCGCGCCGATCGCTGAAATGCTCGATGAGGATCTGGCGCCGAGCATGGTGCTAGGCCAGTAGCGGCGGCGCCGACAGCACTTGCATTCGAGAATGCAGCGGCGAGGGCGGAGCCCGGAGCGGCAACCGGCGGAGGTGGAGCTACGGCAGCAGCCGCAGCCGGGCCAGGAATTCGTCGGTGTCGATCGTGAAGTTCCAGTAGTCGAGAAGAGCCTCTTCGTTCATCGCGATCCACTGGAAGATCTTCACCCGGTCGTCCGGGCTGAGCGATCCAGCGACGACCTTGGGGAAGGGTAAGAGGCGCACCGAAGCGGCCTTCTCCATTGTCTGGTGACGACCGTGCACCCCGTTGACCTTGATGCGTGCCGCGTGGCGGGCGCGGCCCTTGGGGCTGTGCCATATCGTCATCGGTAGGCCAGTCAGCTTCGGCACGAGATTGACCATCTCGTAAGCCTCGTCCTCGTCGAGGCTTGATGCGCGGCGGCTTCGTGGAAGGTCGACCGCGGGAGTATTCTGCGGATCAGCCATACGAGCCTCACTCGTTCGTGGTCAGGGGCCGGGCCGGTGCGTCCAACACCGCCGGCCCCGTCGTATACACGTCAGCGCCGCGGCAATCACGTAAGAGCGCATACCGCGCTTTATGGAAAGCCCGCCGAAAGCCTCGTGAAATAACAAATCCCGGTTCCGCGGTTGCGCCAAGCATGCGAGCGATTTTTACTGACGAACGGGCGCTCGGCGGCCCGCCCGGCGCTTCTCGAATACTTTTCCGAACAGGAGGCCCGCATGCCCGCCACCGATGATTTCGATATCGACGAAGCCGCCGCGATGGATTTCGGTGAACCCGCCGGGCCCGAGCTGCTCGAACAGTTCGAGGCGGTAGCCTGGAGCCAGGAATGCGCCGATGCCGGCGTTTCTTGAAAGTTACCTTTCGCAGCGCTGCGAAAGGTCGCGATGTCTTTGTAGCGTCCCTGGTTTGGGCCGATCCTTTGAGCCTTACCGCCGCCTGCCGGCGAAATGCGCCGCCAACAGGCCGAGCGCGGCAACGAGGATGCCGCAGGCGAGCTCCTGCCGGCGCCTAGTGGCCAGCGCCCATTGCCGGACGCTCATTTCGAGCCCAACGACGTGCCAGACGGCCGAGGCCGCGACGCTGCCGGCGCCACCGAGCGCAGTCATCGCCTCGGTGACGCGGACCCGGCAACGCTCGCCCGACGGCGAGATCTGATCGCCGAACATCATGCCACCGGCGGCCGGTATGCGGCCCATGTCGGCAGCCTTCAGCCCGTCGAGACCGCCGCGCTGAAACAGGTCATGGAACCGCTCGCCGGCTTCCGCTTCGGTCCGGGTGATGGCACCGCGGTGCTCGAGCCGGGCCAGCAACGGCAGCCGCAGCAGAGGCGCTCCGATGCCGCCGGCGACGTCGGCGATCGGCGCCTCGAGCCCGCGCACCGCGCCGTGCTGTGCGCTGTATTTCCCGACGATGGCAAGCTCGCGCTCGGTCAATTGCCGTAGGCCTGCCGCCATCTTCGCCCCCGCTCGATTCGTGCGCGGGGCAGGCTAACGCCCGGCGGGCCTACGGCGCCATAGGAAGGCCGCTGGATGCGCTGTTTCTGGTGGGCGGAAACGGCTAGAAGCTGGCGTTCAGGGTCGCCACCGCCCGCCGCAGCGCCTCGTTGTGTGGGTGTTCGATCATCGCGGTGTTGCTGTACTTGGCCACCGCGTGGAGCAACCTCACCACCTGGGCCGTAATCTCGTCGAGGTCGACACGCTCATGCGCCACGACCAGGCGTGCCACCACCGATGCAGTCACCGCGATCAGCTCGTCGAGGCGGGGATCAGCCTGCGTCATCGCTACCAACCAGCTTCGGCTTGATGGGCTTCAGCATCGCCCGCTGTTCGAGCTCGGCGAGGCGACGTTCGAGCTCCATGATGAGCTGCACCGTCGCGTCTTCGGATTTCGTCATCCGGTCTTCGACGTCCGCGACCCGCTCATTGGTCAGCTGACGCGATCGGGTGAAACGCTTCTGCAAATGTTCGATCGTCGCCTCGGCCATGTGCTCGGC
>Ga0105248_10008318_pt1 | contig 11398 bp, 8 predicted proteins | sample KBSS34metaG_FD_81524 | JGI IMG/M metagenome (GOLD analysis project Ga0105248, IMG submission 81524) | Switchgrass rhizosphere microbial communities from Kellogg Biological Station, Michigan, USA - KBS S3-4 metaG | ecosystem: Host-associated > Plants > Roots > Rhizosphere > Soil | place...
GGTTGTTTTCGAGGGAAAAGGCATACAGGGTAAGCCACGGCAGGCCGATGCGCGAGGCTGTTTCCGTGACCAGCTGCACACTCTTTGCACCCTGCTGGTGGCCGAGGAAGCGCTTGAGCGAACGCAGGCCAGCCCAGCGGCCGTTGCCGTCCATGATGATGGCTACATGCTCGGGCAACCGCGAGGGCGCCAGCGTCGCGTAGACAGCCCGTTCCTCGGGGGTAAGCTCATGGATGCGCGACGTGTCAGCCAAATACAAGGGAGCGCCTCTTACATCTACTGCCGGCAACCTGACTCCGGCACAATCGACCGTAGCATAAGCGCTTAGCAGCCGCAACGATTCCGCGGCTGGTTTTGCGAAAACAAAGCCGACCGGGAACAGTTCGACTGCTAGGCGGAGCGGCGCTTACCCATGGCTGCTTCGCGGGCTGCATCACGCGCGCGGTCACGGGCATGATTGAGCAGCAAGGCGCGCTGCAGAGTCTCGAGCTTGGGCAGGTACTGGGCAAGTTCGGCGAGGAAAGGATCGGCGAGAATCTCGGCAATCTCCTCGTCGCGCTTGCTGTGACCGTCGCGCACGAGCTGGCAGATATCCACGTCAAGGGCCCTGGCCAGACGCTCTAGCGAACCCAGCGTTGGGATGGCCTTGCCATTCTCGATTTTGGAGATGTAGGTGCGGGGAACCTGCATCCGGCTGGCAAGCTGACGCTGGCTCATGTGCCGGGATTTGCGGATTTCCTTGACCTGATTGGCGACCCGAAGGCCCGTATCTGCAGTGCTCTCTGGAACCTCAGCCACGGCGATCACACCGACTGGGGCTGGGGGTTCTTCCACGTCCAGCGGTTTGTGGCACCGCCGGCACATCGAGTTGCTGGTTCTAAACTGCACCAGCGCGCAGTGTTCGCAGCGCAAAACTTCACGCGCTGCAACAGGGATTGGCATCGTTACAAGGGTCGTTGCCATAAGTTGTGTGCGGAGAGCCAGAGCAGGGCTTCCGGTGGTGACTAATACACCACGTCAAGAGTTACTTTCACGGTCCTGAACCATAATTGTCAAGTGAAAAACAGGGGTCATTCCAAAAATAAAGGTAAGAAACCCGAAAATACCCTATAAAACGCGAACCAGAAGCAGCAACTCGATTTTTCTGGACAGGACTTGACGCGACAGCATGGCTGATAATGAGTGCATCAAGATGAGTGCAAACGAAAACACCTCCCAACACAATCGGCAGGCCGCCTGGGCTCTGCTGACGGAATGGACGCAGGGCGAGAGCCTTCGTAAACACGCGCTGGGTGTGGAGACCTGTGTTCTGGCTTACGGAGCAGCCGAGGCCGACCGTCTGGGGCTGGTTTCTGAAGAGCGTGAAGCACTGCTGGCGCTGTATGCGACGACTGCCCTGCTGCACGACTTCGACTATGAGCGACACCCTTCGCTCGACGAGCACCCGTTTGTTGGCGTTCGGGAGTTGGAGCGGCTTGGATGGCCTGAGGCAACGCGGACGGCGATCCTGGGCCATGCGACGTACTCCGGAGTTCCGCGGGTGACACATCTGGACAAAGTGCTGTTCGCGTGCGACGAGCTTTCAGGATTTCTCACGGCTTGCGCGCTGGTGAAGCCGACCAAGGCGATTGCCGATGTGGAGCCGGCCGGAGTAAGGAAGAAGCTCAGGGACAAGGCTTTTGCGCGCGGAGTGAACCGGCAGGATGTGATCCAGGGCGCGGAGGAGCTGGGAGTGGATCTCGACGCACACATTGCCTTTTGCCTGGCGGCAATGCAACGGCGGTCTGAAGAATTGGGGCTTTAGAGTAGCGCCGGGTTCTGCGAAATGGGCATGCGAGCGTCCACCTTTGGGTCATTGAAGGCGGACATGCGTAACGTTACTCTTCGGACATGAACCCGATCGCCTACACGATGCCCGAAGCCAAGTTCCGCACAGTCAAGAAGCGGGAGAACCGGAAACTGCAAGTTGTGCCCGCGTTTGCCGAGCGGCAGTTGTTCAGCGGCAATCCCTCGTTGCCTGCGAACCACATCGGCGGTCCGGCCCCAGCGACGAAACGTGCGGCGCGCAAGCTGCACGCGGCGGCCAGCAAGAGTGAGAAAAAAGTGCGCGGGTCGTTCTTCGCTCCGGCTTCGTGGTGGCCGGTGGCGGTGGGCCTGTTTCTCTCAGGGTTTGCACCGGAGTGGCAGGCGATGGCAGCACAGGGCGGCATCTGGGCGATGCGCGCGTTCTTTCCGCTGACCTTGCTTGCGGCGCACAGCGAGATTGGGATGGATAGCTATTTCGCCGCCCACGCTCCGCAACTGGCGCTCTATCTGCAACTGCCGCTCGAAGGCCTGCTGACCAAGTTGAGCCTGGACCGTGGAATGGGTCTGAAGTCGGCGGTTGCGCAGCTTGCGCTGGTACATGGAATCTGCGTGCTGGTGCTCTGGCTGCTCTCGATGCAGGCGTAAACTCCCCCGCTCGTCGGTTCCCTGGCGAGGTCTCTTCTTTACTTTCTGCTTTCACGCAATTCGGAGACGATGACCAGGGCTGCTGCCCGGGCTTCGTCGCTGCGATCGGGCGAGAAACTGATGGCTCCAACGCGAGCGTGCCCGCCGCCGCCATAGCGTTCGCAGACCTGGGCCAGATTCACCATGGTACTGGGATCGACTTTGGTCCACGGATTGGAGCCGACGGCGACCTTGGTGCGGAAGCTGGACTTTGACAGACCAATCGAGTAAACGGCATCCGGATACAGATAGTACGGGATGAACTTATTGAAGCCCTCAAGCTGATGGTCTGAGATATCGAAGAAGATCGTCCCATCGCGGTATTCGGCGCGGTCACGGATCAGGGCGATGGCCTTCTGGTGCGTTTCAAGCAGTGGCGGTAACAAGGTGGCGACGAAGGGCTGTTCAAGGACCTCAGCGAGCGGCATTTCGGTAAGCAGCGGAATCAGCCGGGGGATGAATTCCGGATCCTGAGTGGCTTCGATGATGAGGGTGAGCTTCATGGCTGGCGCAGCCATCTCCACGGCAGACTCGGGACTTTCGTATTTGGCGCCATCGACGATATCTGCCCAGTGAATGAGTTCGGCGAGGGGTTCCGTCTTGAAACCAAACCTGGTTGCCCCAATATGCGCGAGAAAACTGGTGCAGGAAGTGTAAGTGGGGTCGAAAAACTTGCGCCGTGAGCAGTCTGGGTCTTGCAGGCAGGCTTTGAAGCTCTCCTGGTCGGCAGGCGTCAGGAAGGCCGAAAGATGGTGGTCAAACCACCAGGTGATACGTGGCGAAGAGGAGTATTTGAAATCGACGATCGCGTTTTCGTCACCGGTGAAGTCTGCCTCGTTAAAGAGGGCTCCGGCGCGGTGGACCAGACCGTGATACTCATATAGGACAGGCTCTGCAAGACCGGGCGCGACGCACTCGCGGTAGAAGCGCGCAAACAGAGACGCAGAGCATGCTCCGTCAAAACATTTGTCGTGATAAAAGATACGAACCCGCAATCAGACCGCTCCTCAAGAAAAACTCTGGCATCGATCGTGAGGCGTAGCTCCGATAGCCGAAGTTACCAGCATCGTTGCCGCGCCTCAGGATGTCAAGGCTGGCGCAGCCTGGAGACAGAGAAGCGGGGGAATTGGAGCTGAAATGGGATTGGGAATGTGGAGATTACCGGGTATGATTTTGCGAGCCAGAGAGATATCGAATTTACCGGATCCTTGGGTCCGCTGAGGAAATTGCGTGAGCGAGCAAGAGCCATCGCCCCATCTCGAAACTTCACAAGAGAGCGTTCCAGCATCTACGCCGGAGCCATCTGAACCACAGAGCGTCTATACGCCCCGGCTTCCGAATCCCTTTTGGGGTCCCGGCGGGTTGCGCACCGGATGGTCGGTTCTGCTGTTTTTCCTTGTCACGTTGGTGATACTTTTCGGCGTTGGGTCGGGGGCAAAGGCCGTTCTGCGTGGTTTGATCGATTTCAAGAAGGATGGCAATGTGCCGATTCTGGCTTCGATTGGCCAGACGATTGAAGTGATCGGCGTCTTTGGCGCGGCATGGATTTGTGCGCGGGTCGAGAGGCGGCGCGTCACTGATTACAACCTGGGAGGTTCGCGGCGGCTGCAACACTTTGCTGTTGGGTTGCTGGCTGGCTTTGCGGCGCTCTCTGCGCTGGTAGGAGCGATGGCGGCCGGTGGTTGGCTCCGTTTTGGGCCAGTGGCTGCCGTCACGGGGGCGGTCCTACAGGCCGCGGTGCTCTGGGCTATTGCCATGTTGCTTACCGGGCTGGGTGAAGAAGGTGCCGTGCGCTGCTATCTGCTGTTTACTCTCACACGCGGGATCGATCTCTGGTGGGCGATTGGATTGCAAGCAGCAATGTGTCTGAGCTGCATCTTCTTTGTCCACAACGAAGGCAAGTGGGGAGTGTATGCGATGACCGCGCTTGGGCTGGGGCCGGTGCTGTGGCTGCACATGAGGAAAAGCCAGGCTTCGGGGTTCTGGCAGGCCGCCTGGGTGACATCGACCTTCTTCGGGTTCATTCACACGGGAAACAACGGCGAGAACTGGATTGGAATCTTTGGCGCGGCGGCGATTGGGTTTGTCTTTTGCGTCAGCGTGCGATTGACCGGATCGGCGTGGTGGGCGATCGGTTTCCATTCCGCGTGGAACTGGGCGGAGACGTTCTTCTACGGCACCTCCGATAGCGGGATGGCGGCGAAGGGGCATTTCCTGACCACGACTCCGACGGGTTCGACACTTTTGAGCGGCGGGACGGATGGGCCGGAGGGGAGCCTGCTGATCGTGCCGCTGATCGCTCTGGCGCTGATCGCTGTGATACTGGTTTATGGCAGACGTGGTGAATCTCCTTCCCCGGATGGTCTGACACGGCTATCCTGAGGTGGTCGGGAAAATGTCAGGCAAGCAATTGGATTTCAGCCAGATTTGACCGGGGAGATGCGTCGTTTGAATAAGGCTATGATCTGGCTGCGCCGTTCGCTGTGGGTGACGGGCGTTATCGCTCTGATTGCAGCCATCGCTGCAGGCGCAGGCATCTGGTGGCTGCGCCATGCGATGACGGCTTCTCTGCCGGTCGTCGATGGCAGCGTACAGCTATCCGGGCTGAGCGGGCCGGTGACGGTGCGTCGAGACAAACACGGAGTGCCGCATATCGCAGCTGCTTCGCAAGACGATCTGTTGCTGGCGCAGGGGTATGTGACGGCACAGGATCGGCTGTGGCAGATGGATATGCTGCGGCGCAATGCCTCCGGAGAACTGGCCGAGTTGCTTGGGCCATCGTTACTGGATCACGACAAGGCGCAGCGAATCTTCCAATTTCGCAATGTTGCGCAGCGCGTGTACGCAAGCCTGCCTGAGTCTGACAGGCACCGGTATGAACAATATGCCAAGGGCGTCAACCTCTACCTCGCACAGAATGGAGATCATCTCTCTGCAGAGTTCCGCATGCTGCACTACAAGCCTCGCGCGTTTACGGGAATGGACTCCGTACTGATCGGGCTGAACATGGTGCAGAGCCTGGACAACCACTGGGATGCGAAGCTTTCGCGGGAGCGCATCGCAGCACGGCTGCATGACACGAAGCTGGAGGCAGACCTTTATCCGACAGGTTCGTGGCGCGATCAGCCTCCGACGGCGGCAGTGGCGGATATGACGCAGCCGCATCCAGCGCCGCCAATCTCAGAGGATGAGGAGAATGACCAGACCCAGGCTTCGCTCCATAGCTCTGCGGAAGATATGGCCAGGCTGAGAAGGCTCATGGGCAAGCCCGATTGCGTTGGTTGCGCACCGGGCTCTAATAACTGGGTAATCGCGGGAAAGCACACCGCCAGCGGCAAGCCGCTGCTTTCGAACGATATGCACCTCGGCCTGGTGGTGCCGAATATCTGGTACATGGCTGGTCTTGACGCGCCGGGGCTGCATGCGGATGGCGTCACCCTGCCAGGAGTGCCGCTGGTTATAGCGGGCCATAACGAGCATGTGGCCTGGGGATTTACTGCGCTTTATGCCGACGTGCAGGATGTCTACGTAGAACAGCTCGACGGCAAGGGAAACTACAAGAGCGCCAAGGGCGAATGGCTGCCGCTGGCTCATGCTCAGGAAACTATCCATGTGCGATTCGCGCGAGATGTCCACATGGACGTGCAACTGACAGACCATGGGCCGCTGGTAACTCCGATATTCAAAAAAGAAACCCGTCCACTCGCGCTGCGCTGGACCATGTACGATCCCGCGCTGGCCGCAATTCCCCTGTACGAGATGAACACCGCGCAGGACTGGCCGCATTTTTCGGCGGCGCTGGCTGCATGGTGTTTTCCAACGCAGAACGTAGTCTATGCGGATGATCAGGGCCATATTGCCTACCATGCCGTGGGCAAGGTTCCGATGCGTCCCAATGGGTTGGTCGGCAAGCCGATCGCGGACAATGAGCATGAGTGGCAGGGGTATATTCCGTTTGAAGAGCTGCCTTACTCGGTCGATCCTCCATCCGGGCTGCTGGCCACCGCCAATTCGCGCGTCACGCCGAACGATACGAAGTTCCCCCTGACCCTGGAATGGCCCGATCCCTATCGCACCGAGCGCGTCTACATCGATTTGCGCGGTCGCGACAAGCTGACTCGCGCAGACATGCTGACAGTGCAGACAGATATCTACAGCGAGGTGGACCAGGAACTTGCCCACCGGTTTGCTTACGCGATCGATCGAAGCGGGACGACGGATGCGCGGTTGAAGCAGGCGGCCGATCTGCTGCGTAGCTGGGATGGACGCATGTCTACGGATTCGGCGGCGGCCAGCATTATTCTCAGGACCCGCCAGGCCTTCTGGCCTTTGGTCCTGGAACCGAAGATCGGTTCGGAGGCTGAAAACTATTCCTGGGCCGAGTCCAATTTTGCCGAGGAAGAGATCATCATGCACGGATCAGCCTCAGCTACCCCCAGCCCCTGGCTGCCCGCGAAATACAAGGATTGGGACGCACTGCTGACCGAGGCGGTCAAGGAGGGGCTGGCACGGGGGAAGGCTCCCGCAGACCTGGCGCAGTGGCGCTACGGGGACTGGCATGTAGTCGACCTGGAGCACCCACTTTTCCAGCTCGTTCCGTTTGTAAGCAAGTGGTCGGGCACAGGCGAGCGGGCATTGAGTGGCGATACTACGACGATCAAGCAGGTGGGCCGGGCATTTGGGCCGAGCCAGCGTTTCACAATGGACTGGAGCGCTCCCGATGAGTCGACCGAGAACATCGTGCTGGGCGAGAGCGGGAATCCTGCGAGCGAATGGTTTCGCGACCAGTGGGAGACGTACTACAACGGGCAGACCTTTGCACTCCCCTTCTCTGACCTCGCTGTGACGGCACAGACTACGCACACTCTACAGTTGGTGCCCTGATGGGATTGCGCGAACGGCTGGGCCTTGTTTTGAAATGGTCGAAACCGCTGGCCTTTGCCGATGGCTGCCTGCTGATTCCGCTGGCGGCGTTTTATGCATGCGTTCCGCGGTTCATTCGCGGCAGCTCGTGTGGACATGACTTTAACTTTCATCTGATTTCGTGGTTGGAGGTTCGCAGGAGCTGGGAGGAAGGGGTTTTCTTTCCTCACTGGACGCAGTCTCCAAACTTCTCTGCCGGGGAGCCTCGATTTATCTTTTATCCGCCAGTAACCTGGCTCCTGGGTGGCCTGCTGCGTCAGGCGCTCTATTGGGACTGGATCGCGATGGGGATGATCTTTCTGTCGCTGACCCTGGTGGGCCTGACCACCCGAGCGCTGGCCCGGCTAATAATGCCAGGACCGAACGCCACGCTGGCCGGACTGATTGCTACAGCTGCGCCCTATGCTTTGTTTACTGCGTATACCCGATCGGCGCTGGCGGAGCTGGCCGCTGCGGGGCTGATTCCGCTGGTGATGCTGTTTGCGTTGCGGCCTCCGAAACGGGGATTTGGGCTATTTCCGGATGGGATCCTGCTTGCGGCAGCGATGGCGGGAGTCTGGTATACGAATGCCCCGGCCGGGGTGATGGCGAGTTATCTGCTGGCGGGTACAGCGCTGACCGCAGCCCTGATCTACCGGCAATGGTGGCCGATAGTACGGGCTGTCGTTGCCTTTCCGCTGGCGCTGGGGCTCGCGGCGGATTACCTGATTCCAGCCGCATACGAGCAGAAGTGGATTGCCATTCAACAGGCGGTCGATGTGGGCATGCGTATCTCGGATAGCTGGCTCTTTGCCCGCCACGCTGCTCCCGATCTGGAACTGCATGATCAGGTCTTGCGGATGGCGTCCGTCTTGCTCACAGGCACCGCAGCAGCGACTGGGGTGGGGTTTGCGATTGCCTGGCGGAGAGGCAAGCTGACGCAAAGGACTCGCGGATACTGGATTCCGCTGGCCTTGTTGATTCCTGTGATTGTGCTGCTGCAGTTTCCCTTCTCGGCGCTGATATGGAGTTTGCCGAAGCTCGCATTTCTGCAGTTTCCGTGGCGCTGGATGATGGTGCTGGGGACTCCATTTGCCGTTTTCCTTGCCGCCGCAACGCCCTTCGGGAGTCGCCGGGCAAAGATACTTTCAACACTGCTCTGGGCTGTCGTGCTGGGCGGGTCTACGGTGCTTTCCACGCTGCTTTTCTTTCAGAACTGCGATATTGAAGACGATCCGCTCAATCAATACGACATCTTTCAAACAACGGTGGGCGTGCAGGGAACGGATGAATATGCTCCTGTCGGCAGCGATAATTCGGAGATTGCCAGCGATCTGCCGGATGCCTGCCTTGTCTCAGACCCAAAGCAGGATCTGGGCGAGTCGGCGCCGGATTCGCCGCCCGTCTGGTATGAAGAGCAGGGATCATGCGATGACACCTTCAAGGCGGATGTGTGGCAGCAAGAGCACAAGGTGCTCTCGATCGAGGCCGACCAGGCCGGGTATCTGGTTCTGCGGCTGACGCGGTATCCGGCGTGGCGTGTGACGGTGAACGACAAGCCGATCGCAGAGCCGGTGCAGCGGCAAGACGGACTTATCGTGCTGCCGGTTCCAGCCGGGGAGTCGACGGTCGAAGTGAAGTGGATGACGACTCCCGATGTGTGGTGGGGGCGATGGGTCAGCCTGGTTTCGCTCCTTGTGGCGGCAGTATTGTGTGTTATTGGCTGGAGGAATGGCCGGAATGGGGGAGTTAGCGAAATTTCTTCTCCTGTTACGATGGAACCAATTTCATGAGCTCCCCCTCTCAAATGACTGCCCCTATCAGCTACTCGCGAAGCACTGCTTTGCAGGTTGGAGTCGTCCTTGCTGCGGCTCTTATCGCGGTGATACCACTGCTGCTTCGAGGCGCGTCCTGTGGAGATGACTTTGACTTTCACCTCGCTTCCTGGATCGATGCGCAGCGAAGCTGGTCGCATGGAATTCTCTATCCTCACTGGGCTACTGGGCCGAACTTTGGCGCGGGCGAGCCACGGTTTGTCTTTTATCCCCCAATTACGTGGATGCTGGGCGCTGCGCTGGGCATGATCTTGCCATGGCAGACTGTGCCTGCAGCGATGACATTTTTGCTGTTGGCTGGTACCGGCTTTGCGGTACGGATGCTGGCGCGGGAATTGCTGTCCGGAGCAGCGTCGACGTTCGCCGGATGCTGTGCCATTTTCTTTGGATACGCGCTTTATACAGCCTACGAGAGGACGGCATACGGAGAGCTGGCCGGAGGGATATGGATTCCTCTGCTACTGCTCTATCTCCTGCGGCCACAGAAACCGGGAGCAGTTCCCTGGTCCCTGTTCCCGATTCCCTTCCTCATCGCCGCAGCCTGGCTGAGCAATGCGCCGGTGGGCGTGGTGGCCTGCTACGCAGCTGCGGCGATCGCGCTCGGCGCCGCTTTTCTGCAGAGATCATGGGCTCCGATCGGGCGCGCAGCACTCGGAACAGCGCTAGGACTAGGGCTGGTGGCGTTCTTCCTGCTACCGGCGGCTTTTGAACAGCGTTGGGTAGATATTGCTCAGGCTACTTCGAGCGTCGGGCTGCAGATCGAGGACAACTGGCTTTTTCGCCGCCATGCAGACCCGGCGTGGTGGTGGCATGACCATGAGCTTCAATACGCTTCGCTGATCGTGGTGGCGATGGTTGCGGTGGCGATTCTGGGAGCGATTCTGGCGCGGCGGCGCGGGGTGCTGCCGGATGCGGCGCGGAGCTTTTGGCTGCCGCTGGCATTGATTGCGCCGGTGGCGTTGCTGCTGCAATTCCCGTTTACGACGCCGGTATGGAATCTGCTGCCCAAACTGCGGTTTCTGCAGTTTCCCTGGCGATGGATGGTGGTGCTGGAGGGGCCGATGGCGCTCTTCTTTGCTGGAGCCCTATGGAGCCTGAAGCCAAAGTTACGTACGACAGCTGTGGCGGCTAGCGGAGTATTGTGCTTGCTGGCAGTTGCGGCGGCAGGTCACTCGCTTTACCTGAGGTGCGATGCGGCGCATTCGGTGGCTGGAGTGCTGGAAACATACACCTCCAGCAAGGGCTTTTCCGGGACTGCGGAGTATTCACCCCCAGGAGCCACGACAACGGTAGTGCCTCAAGGCTTATCTGCTGGATGCCTGATTGCCGACCCGGCCACCGATCTGAACACGCATGCCTGCGAGCAGACTTTTGGTGGATCAACGCTCGGCAACGCTGAGCAATTCACGCTGTCGGCATCGACCACTAAGCCGGGGTATCTGATTCTGCGGCTGCGCAGCTACGCTGCATGGCAGGTGACGGTGAACGGAAAGCCAGTGGAACTCGCCCCAATACGGCCAGATGGCCTCATTGCGGTACCAGTTGCGGCCGGTGACAATGCCATCGAGGCACGCTGGAGGACAACCCCGGATGTCGTGGCAGGGAGAGCGATCAGCGCCATCGCGCTATTTGCGCTTGCAGCACTGGCGTTCGCCGCGCGCCGAAAGAACGCCGTTCGTTTATCATCGTAAGAATGTCTTTAGCTGCACATGTCGATGTGAAATCTCTTGTTCGCGAAGGAGCCGAGCTTACTGATCAGGCTCTGGAAGCGCTGATTCCTGCGGCTTCGCAGGTTCCTTCCTCGATTCATCGGGCGATGCGCCACTCCACGTTTGCCGGGGGCAAGCGGCTGAGGCCGGTGCTGGCGATCCAGGCGGCGGTGGCAGTTGCAGGGTTGGTGCCTGAGGGCATCTCCAACCTGGGCGCGGCCATCGAGATGCTGCATACGTATTCGCTGATTCACGATGATCTGCCGGCGCTCGACAATGACGACCTCCGTCGCGGCAAGCCGACCTGCCATGTGGCCTTTGGCGAGGCGATTGCCATTCTGGCTGGGGACGCCCTACAGACGCAAGCGTACGAAGTGCTGGCGGGGTTGAAAATTCCCGCTCCTGCAACGGTCGAGATTATCCGGCTGATTGCGCAGGCTACTGGCACGGTGGATGGGATGA